>WNFJ01613675.1_pt1 | contig 22840 bp, 16 predicted proteins | sample 5400461 | NCBI WGS metagenome assembly WNFJ01 (sample SAMN13153349, study PRJNA577476) | soil metagenome | isolation source: 115 cm saprolite on Douglas fir-dominated hillslope | place: USA:California | collected 2013-09-17
ACTCGCAGTCTTGTCTTCCTGGAACAGAACGTCAGGGAAATCTTCAAAAATGCTGAGCAGGTAACTCTCGACCTTCGCGGCGACGTCTCGGGCGACGGCTTGTGGCATAAGCGCGAGCTTCGCCAAGTGGACTTTGTATTCATAAACCTGCTGATGCTCCAGCCTTCGCCCCTTCAGCATGCCGTCGGGGAACTTTTGAATGGATGCTGCACGAAGCCGATGGAAAGTGGTAATGGATCGGTAAGCAGAAATCCAATCGGAAACGGTCCGGCGCGGTACCTTAATGCGGTGTTCGGACACGATGCGGCGCGCGGCCTCTTTCTGAGAATGGCCGAGGTTGTACACGCACAGCGGGCGGGCGATGATGCGCGGAGGATATTTGACGCCTTTCAGACCAGCCAGGGACGAAAAGTATCGGCCACAGTCCTTGCAAAAGTAAATTTGGAGGTGCCGAAGACTGTTCTTGCGCAAGCGCGCTTGATGATCCGCCGGCCGTCGCAAGCTGGACAGAAATCCGGCTTCGACTGGATGGTCGGGCCCTGGGGCAAACGCCTTTTTATTAAACGAGCCACCCGCAGAGTCTACCTCAATTCGTGGTTAGCGAGCGATGAGTTTCGCCGTGGTAAAGCGACGAGTTTCGCCGGTGCTCCAGGCGACGATCTCGCCGGTACTCGGCCATTCCTTAAGCGTTATCAATAGGATAGCGACCGGGGTGGCTATAGGGACGAGTTCCCCTCCCGCAAGCGGTAAGTTTCGCCGGTGGTGGAGGTGATGAGGATCGCCATGTGGCGGCCCATATTGCTAGCAGTTTCAATATTTTGAGGCTGTTCGTTCCCCTGAGCAGATCGCTGGCCAGGAGATGATAGCGGGGAATGCCGGGCGCCAACCACTCGCACGGCGGGTGGTTGGCTAGTAAGGGGAGTGGTGCCGCTCCCTGGGAAAGTGCGACCGGGTCTTAACCTTGGGAGGTGCGTCCCGGTGAGCGTCAATTCGTAATACACCCCTGCGCTGAGGTCTAGACACAGAATCAGCACGAACGTTTCACGGAAAATGCATCGGTGATTTTTTGCTGCTGCGTATGCGCGAGCCGAGTTGTACCATCACAACGGAAAAATAAACTGGGGTCCGGCATGCGCATTGCTCTTTCATCTCATAGAGATCAGTTGTATGTTGTCTCTCACTTAGTCGTGGATTGTTCATGCCGGGCAACTGTCCATTGCAGACAATGATCTCCTTTTGGAGTTGTCCGCTAATTCGTCGAGCCGGTGCGTGAGAGGTGGAGATGATTTTCTGGAAGCGACCTCACGGTCTCGGACAATTTCACTCACACTCCGATGAGGCTTTGTGCCGCGAAGTCGTGAAAGGAAACCATGAAGCCTTTTTGGTTCTCTTTGACCGATATTGGCAGGATGTATTTCGCCTAGCTTATTCGGTGCTTCGGAATGAGGCAGAGGCCGAGGATTTGGTCCAGGGGCTTTTCCTCGAAGTGCACACGACCATGCTGGGGTACGACGAAAAGCGGGGTTCGTTCCGCACACTGCTGTTGCGATACGCCTACACACGTGCGATCGACCATCGGCGTCATTTGGAGAGCCGTCGATATTACACCAGTGTAGAGATCGAAGAAGTTGAGCCGGAGCTGCTGGTGCAGCATGAGTCGCCCGTATACGGCCTTACTCTTGAAGAAGGCACACGCCTCATTGAGCAGGGTTTGGAACAGTTGGACGACAAGCAGCGAGCAGCAGTGACGGCGTATTTCTTTCGCGGGCTTTCTGTGAACGAGATTGCGCATGAACTTGGCGAGTCGTTCGGCAATGCGCGGCATCATCTGTACCGCGGTCTCGAAAGAATGCGGAGAGTCCTAGCGCCAAAAGACGAGGCAGACGAAACCTCGGAACCCGACCGAAGCGTCATCGTGAGAATGCATGGTCGGCTTAGCAAGCGGGTAGATCCGGAGGTGTCAGTTGTCAGAGCACGATCGATTTGAAGAACTCGCATCCCTAGCAGCGATTGGCGAACTCTCTCCCGATGAATTTGAAGAATTCCGCCGCCACAAAGATAACTGTCCGAAATGTCGCGAAGTCTTCGCGCAGACCACTTCAGTAGCGACCACAGCGTTTCTTGCGGGTCCGCCCAACAGTGGGGACCCGGCACTTGATGGCGAACGCCATCGCCGGCTGCGAGAGAGCATCGCGCAGCGCCTTCCCGCGGTTGTTCGCGTTTCGTTTATCGAACGCCATAGGCAGCTTGTTGCAGCGGGGATTGCCGCTGTGTTCCTGCTCGGAGCGGGCGTCGGTTTCGCTGTTGGGTTGTACGGAACGCGGTCGGTAAACATTCCAAAGAGCGCGGTTGCTCTGGCAGGTCCAACGTTAACGAGATCCGAACCGCCGAAGACATCCCCGATTGTGCGAGACGAGAGTGATCGATTGCAGATGGTTGTCGCTGATCTGCAAAAACGCATGGAAGAAGCACGTGGAGACAATCTCGCATTGCGAGACAAGCTAGCCCAGTCGGACCAGCACACGACTGAACTAGAAACGAGGCTCAACGAGGTCGAGAAGCAGTCCAGCGCTCAAGGGCAGGAAGTCGTCCAGGCCCGTAATGAATTGACCATTGCGCGGAGCGAATTGTCTCAAGCTAAAGAGTTGGTGTCCGCGAGCCAGAAGAAGATTGACACATTGCAGTACGCACTCTCTGATCGGGAAGCGCGATTGACTGAGGTTTCAGCGAGTGTAGAACGAGAACGGGAAATGCTCTCGGCGGGGCGCGAAATTCGCGACATCATGGGCGCACGCGATTTGCACATCGTTGATGTTGTCGACCGAGATGGAAAGGGCCGGGCCAGAAAAGCGTTTGGGCGGGCGTTCTACACTCAAGGAAAGTCCCTCATCTTCTACGCGTTCGATTTACCCACGAAGAATACGGCGGACGGAAAGTTTGTGTACGCGGCGTGGGGAAGCAACAGCAACAATCTGAACAGCAAAACGGCTCGCAGTCTCGGAATCTTCTACAACGATGACCAGACGCAGCATCGCTGGGCGATGAAATTCGACGATCCCAAACTTCTCGAAGAGATCGACACGGTTTTTGTGACTCTTGAGCCTGCGGGTCGGCCCTTTGCGACACCAACGGGAAAGCCTCTCTTAGAGGCGTACTTCGGCACGCCTCCCAACCACCCTTAGGTCTCAGGTCGCGGGCATTCCGCCGAACAGATTGGGCCACTGATCGCGGATTTGATGCCCTAAAGGTTGCGATGCGGATCTGCGACCTGGGATTGACCGCACTACTCCATTTCGCGCCGCCTGACACGCAACACAGTTATGCCGAGCCACCTGTGACTAACTTTCTTCCAAAAAATTGTCTTTCACAACTTTCTCACAAGGGCTAACGGTACAAATGTGTTGGTCTCATGCGCAATAAGGATAGAGGAAAAGCCATGCCCACTATCCTGCGTATGAGGTCGGTCCTTATGCTTGTCGTTATTTTTCTGCTGGCCGGCGTTCCGGCGTTCGCGCAGATGGAAACGGCTACGCTGAGTGGAGTCATACAGGACCCGAATGGCCGCGTTGTCCCAGACGTCGAGGTGACTGCGACGCGCATCGAAACAGGAACGGTTTCGACGACCAAGACCAGCGGGGCTGGCGTTTACTTCTTCACTGGCTTGGTGCCGGGACACTACCACCTGATCATCCGCAAGCCGGGGTTTAAGGAAATTGCCATTAAGGACTTCCAGCTCTACGTCCAGGACAAGTTGGAGCAAAACTTTTCGCTTGAGATAGGCTCCGTCTCTGAGACAGTAACCGTCGAAGGCGGTTCGCCACTAGTTAACACGACAGACGCGGCCGTGAGCACGGTGATAGACCGGAACTTCGTTGCGAACACTCCGCTCAACGGGCGCAGCTTTCAGGACCTAATTTCGATGACGCCGGGCGTCGTGACACAAAGTCCCAACACATCACCTACTGGCGCTGGCTCAGGGGGCGACTTCAGCGTCAATGGGCAGCGGACAGAATCAAACATCTACACTGTCGATGGCGTGTCAGGAAACGTGGCGGCCGGCATCGGTGCTGGCGACCAAAATAGCACGCAAACCGCTGCCACTAGCGGATCCGTTCCAGCGGGAACTATTTTGGGCACCACGCAAAGTTTGGTTTCCGTGGACGCACTACAGGAATTTCGAGTGCAAAGCTCTACCTACTCGGCAGAATATGGAGGTGGGCCAGGGGGCCAGTTTTCCCTCGTTACGCGCTCTGGCACGAACCAATGGCACGGGACTGCCTTCGACTACCTGCGAAACAACTATTTCGACGCTAACGACTGGTTTAGCGATTCGCTCGGCGCGCCGAAAAGCGCACTTCGCCAAAACGATTTCGGCGGGACGCTTGGCGGCCCGGTTCTGATTCCCGGCCTGTACCATGGAAAAGACAAGACCTTCTTCTTTGTTTCCTACGAAGGATTGCGCCTGATACAGCCACAACCGGCCGCACCCATTGTTCCTGACACATTCCTGAGACAGCAAGCCCCCGCCGCGCTTCAGCCCATCCTGAATGCGTTTCCGGTGCAAAACGGCAAAGATTTCGGAACCGCGGCGGCTCCAAGCCTCGCGCAGTTTATCGGGGCATATTCAGTCCCAAGCCTAGTCGATTCTACCAGTGTTCGACTAGACCACACCCTTACGTCGAAACTTTCATTATTCTTCCGATTTGGAGATACACCGAGCTCACAGTCAACCCGTGGAGGCGCTGGAGGTCTATCTGCACTTACGCAGAATAGCAGTAACATTCAAACTTTTACCCTTGGGGGGATCAGCCAACTCTCAAGTAGAGCTAATAACGACCTCCGTCTAGGATACGTAAGAAGCGATGCCAGGCAAGCGGCGACTCTGGATGGCTTTGGTGGAGCAACTCCCATCAATCTGGCGGCCACAATGGGAGTGGGTTCTTTTGCTGGTGCGCTTCCTATTGTCGATATATTTATCTTAAGGGTGGGTTTGTCTGCCCTACGCGACAATACGGGGAGTAGCAATCGGCTCCGTCATTGGAACTTGGTGGATACATTCAGCATTGTATCAGGGCATCATCAGTTCAAAGCTGGAATCGATTACCGCAGGATCGTCTCACCCGGTAATCCAGCCTCTCCCCTAATTGCAGGCGTTTACTTTGGCGCAAGCGCGCAATCCGTCTTAAACAATCAGACGCGTGTCCTGGGAATTCTAAAGTCCTTGGGCGCGACACCTATTTTCAATGAAACGGCCGTCTTTTTTCAGGACGAGTGGCGACTTACGCCCAGACTGAACCTCTCGCTTGGGTTCCGCTGGGAGGTCGATCCACCACCGCATGGAGCCAATGGCAATGATGCTTACACGGCGCTCGGCAGCATTGACAACCCTGCATCGTTCACACTGGCCCCTAAAGGGACGGCGTTGTGGAAAACCAGTTGGTACAACTTTGCTCCTCGCTTGGGTTTGGCATGGTCTGTTCGCAACAATCCAGGGTGGGAAACGGTGGTTCGGGTCGGTGGTGGCGTCTTCTTTGACACCAACAATCAAGTGGCTTCCGCTGCGTTCCAGAACAGCCCTGGATCTGGTGCTGCAATGCAGTACTTTGGTGGCGTTCCGTTACCTGCGACGGCGGCGCAACTCAATTTCGCTCCTTCCGTAGCCCCTCCTTTCTCTCTTGTCTCGACATTTCCGACTCACCTGCAACTGCCCTATACCCTCCAGTGGAACGCGAGCGTTCAGCAGGCGATGGGGAAATCGCAAACGCTGACCTTTTCCTATGTTGGGGCTGTCGGGAGGCGATTAACGGGGCAGCAGCTACTAGAACCTGGAAGCCTCAATCCTAACTTTCAACAAATCTACTATTGGGTAAGCAACTTAACCTCTGACTACAGCGCTTTGCAAATCCAATTCCAACGCTCTGTAACTCGCGGCGTGCACGCGTTGGCGTCGTACACGTTGTCGCATTGTCTCGATTCTGGCTCCAATTACTATACGCTGCCATTCAAGCGCGGCAACTGCGATGTTGACGTGCGCCACAATTTCCAAGCCGGCGTGAGCTGGGATTTGCCCGGTCTGAGTGGAAATAAGCTCGCGCAAGCACTGGTAAATCATTGGGGGCTCGATGGTCGCCTGATTGCCAGAACTGCCTTTCCGGTGGATCCCTTTGGTTTCCAAGGCACCGACCCGGTGACAGGACAGTTAGTAAATGGTGGATTGGATGTCGAACCGGGAATTCCTCTTTATTTGTATGGTGCCCAATGCACCGCCGCAAACCTTGGCGTACCGTGTCCGGGAGGAAAGGCCATCAACTTTACTCCGGGCGCTGTCGCAGGGGGGTGCACGGATGGAACGCCAAGTGTGGGGCCGTTCTGCTTTCCGCCCGTAGATTCGAATGGAAACCTCCTCCGGCAGGGAAACTTTGGGCGAAATGTGCTGAGAGGTTTCGGCGAGTGGCAAATCAACATGGCGGTCCGGCGCGAGTTTCCCATCCGTGAAAGGCTGCGCGTGCAGTTTCGCGCGGAAGCATTCAATATCCTGAATCACCCAAATTTCGGTTTTGTGGATCCGGATACTACAAGCGCGACGTTTGGCCAGGCGACAGCTATGCTGAATAAGGGACTCGGGACGGTTGCGCCCGAATACCAACAAGGTGGTCCACGATCAATGCAATTCGCCCTCAAGCTGCTCTTCTAAGCAACGAGAATTATCGATCCTGAACAAACGTTCACTTTTCGAGCCAGACAGCTACGCAGCTTTATGGATCGTAAACAGACAGGAGACTGTGGATAGCATGATGCGACCTTGTCGAGCGGTGCCGCTCTTGCTGGGAGTATCTGTTGTTGCGGGATCCCAGTCATTGGCGCAACAGAAGCGAGCGATCATGGCGTCCGACTGCGTCACCGTGCGGGAGCTCCAGCAGGACGATTCCACTTTTCGCAGCACCATCAAGATCAGTCCAGATGGCAGCCAGGTTACGTATCCCGTGAGATTTCCGAACCTGACTACGAACGAGAATGAAATCGAGCTCTATGTCAGCAAGCTGCCAATCGCTGCTGACAATTCAGGAAAGCCCATCCTGGTGGGGGACATTTCCGCCGTCCAATGGCTGCGCGACAGCCGACACTTGACACTCCTTATGAAGGAGAACGGTCGAAGGATGATTGAAGAAGTGGACTCTAAAACGGGCGACCGTCAGGTATTGATCAAAGCGGACACTGACATTGTCGAGTACAGTTTCGATGGCGAGGGCAACACGGCCGTGTATGCCACGGACGCAACCCTAGGAGAGCAGGAAAATGGTCCAAGTGCGCAGGAGATTGCCAGTGGTTACATGATTCCCTTTCAGAGATCGTCGAGCGTTCTATGGACACGCGAAAAACTGTTCCTGACCCGGCGGGTCGAAGGTAAGTGGACCATGGCAGAGTCCGTCAACATTACGTCTCCGTTGAATAAACAACGTATGACATCGCTCCCCTTCGGAAATGCCCAAGATTTGATTCCGACCCTATCTCCCGACGGGAAGAAGCTCCTGGTTTCATATTACGACTTCTCGCCGGAGATGCCAGACGAATGGCGCAAGAGTGGATTCATGCAGTTTAGGAATAGCGCGGGTGTCATTCAGGCATTCCATCTTCTTGTTCTCTATGACCTAGCCACCGGGGAAACTAGAGTTCCTCTGAAAACACCCTGGGTAATATATGCTCCCCGCTGGTCCGCTGATGGCAAGTCATTTGTTGTCGTCGCAAGACCGCCGATAAACAGCGACTTGGAGCGGGAAAATGTAAAGAATCAAAACATGGGCAGCTCCGGCGCTCATTTATTTTGGGTAGCGCCCGACACCGGCAATGTCGAAGACGTAGCGTCGAAGCTGGCATATCCGTGGGAAGGCCCGCTTTTGTGGGACAAGAATGGAGATCTGCTGGTGCGGGTGGGCTCCCTCGACACGATCGCCCGCTATTCCCGAAAAGACTCCGAATGGCGAAGCATTGCGTCGTGGCACCTACCGGTTCAAAACGGCTCCCAACTCGCAACAGATGGAACCTATGTAATCGGCACCCTCAGCGACATCCTGACTCCGCCACAGCTGTTTATATACGATCCACGCGGGAAACGTGTGCAGGTGTTCACCAATCTGAACCCGCAATTCGAAAATCTAACCCTTGGTCATCCCCAAGAAGTGCATTGGAGGACGTCCACCGGATTCGACGCAAGCGGGGTGCTGTTGTTGCCGCCAAACTATGCTAAGGGCGCGAGATATCCGCTGGTGATTCACACCAAGCCATTCGGGAACTTTTTCGTCTGCAGTTTTGGCAACTACCCTTCCTTTGCACCTCAACCGATTGCGAATGCTGGAATCATGTACCTTGGGCAAATTGCGACCAAAGGCTCGACCCAGCGGGAGGAGGATTATTTCCCCAAAGGGTATCCTGGCTACCAAGGAGCGGGAGGCGTTGCCGAAGCGGGATTCGCGATGGACTTGTGGGAAAGTGCTGTCAAGACTCTTGACGCGCAAGGTCTGATTGACAGCAACAAAGTCGGTATTATCGGGTTCAGCCGCACGGGATGGTATACGGAATTCATTCTCGCTCATTCTAAGGTTCATTTCCGAGCGGCGACCGTGGCCGACAATGTGCAATACAGCCTTGGGGAATACTGGCTCTCTCACGACGCGAGCACCATCAAGTCGTATGACTTGACCTACGGGGGGCCGCCGTATGGAGCCACCCTGAAGAACTGGCGGGACCATTCCGTTTCCTTCAACTTGGACAAGATTCATACTCCCCTGCTTATGGAGCAGATGGGATACGGCAGGCTCTATGAGAACTGTAACCTTCGAGGTGTTTGCCGGATTGAATCGGCTGAATAAGCCGGTTGAGCTCTACTATTACCCAAATGAAGACCACACTCCGGATCACCCGCAAGCCCGGCTTGCGACGCTGCAGCGCAATCTCGACTGGTACCGCTTCTGGCTTCAGGATTACGAGCGGCCAAGCCCCGAAGACCCCCAGCAGTACGTTCGCTGGCGCAAACTCAGGAAGCTGCAAGATGAAACCGTAAGGAAAGAGACTGAGCAGTGACTTGACGCGCGGTGTCGAACTATGCGAGAAAGGGCGGTCGTATTTTAAGAGCGATGATGTGAACGTGGCGATTTAGGGCGACTTGCTCCACGTAAAAGACTGCTAAAGAGCTAGTAGAGTTTCCAGAGAAGTTCTTTCTGCGAGCCCTCCGAGCACTCTTTGGCACGGAGGGTTTTTTGTTCCCCTCCGCGTTGCCCTCAAAAATCCCACTGCAAGCCGTAACTGGATTCTATACAGGGAACGGAGGACTGATGTTTCGGAGCGGGCTGACAGTCGTCAAATTTGGCAGCTCGGTCTTACGGGGAGAAGAGGATTTGCCGGTCGTCGTGGAGGAAATTGCTCGATGGGTCCGTAGCGAACAGTATGTGCTTGCCGTCATTTCGGCGTTCGGGAATACGATGAAGCGCGCAAGCGCCTACGGGGAGCCCACAAACGAGGAAGCGGTGGCGCGACTGGTAGCCACTGGAGAGGAGACGGCGGCCGCGTTACTGGCTCTTGCGCTCGCGAGAGCCGGAATTGGGGCGAAGCTTGTGGGTCCAGAGCAAATTCGATTGATCGCCGAGGGAACGCTGCTCGATGCGAGGCTTTCAGGAGTAAGTGCTGAGCGCATTTGGTCTGCCTTCACCGAATCGGAAGTAGTTATCGTTCCCGGCTTCATCGCCCGAACAGCGAAAGGCAGCACGGTATTGTTGGGCCGCGGCGGATCTGATTTGACAGCGTTGTTTCTCGCGCACGAGCTGCGCGCCAGCCGCTGCCGCCTGGTCAAGGACGTGGATGGGCTGTATGCGTCGGACCCTAAGTGCGTCATCGGTGCTCGTCCCGAACGCTACGAGCGTCTCGGGTGGGAAGAGGCGCTGCGTCTCCGGGGGGAAGTCGTACAGGCGAAAGCATTGGAGTTCGGCCGGGAGAATCGGCTGAGATTTGAAGTAGCGGCGGTAGGTGGAACAGACGGCACAGTGGTGGGAGAAGAGCTGCCGTAGCTCCAGGCGTGTGGTGTCTGGTTTGGTGTCCTAAAGAATGGGTTGCAACGAAAATCCGTTTCAAACATTTGATGCAATTGAAACTATTGTGGCTACGAGGAGGGCTGAGGTGTGCCGCTTGTAAGGCTTGATGAAAACCTGTGGCTCGTGGGAGCGGGGGGAAAGCCGTGAAGCACCGGAGGCCCTCCAGAAGTGCGCCTGGTTTGTCGAGGAAGGAACTCGATGGGGTGGGCTGTGGCTGTCGTAGGGATGAAGGCCAGGGCAAGAAGATAGAAGTGGCGCGCGGAGGTTGGGCCGAGGATGCGAGGCGCCCGCGACCTCTTTTGTTTCCGTGGCGGTCCCTCTTCTTATTGAATGCCTGGTCCTCTCGGAAATAAGTGATCGCAAGTCCGAGAGCATTGATCGGGATGGGTTCGTAGCAAACGAGCGCTGGGAAGCCATCGAGCGCGGAAGTGTCAGCGGCGAGGCGAACTCGGGCGGCAAAACCCGCACAGCGGTTCCGCAGAACGGCCAGAACGAGCCGCACTACCACCCCAAAGGGGCCAGCGCGATTTGCGGTTGACACGATGGGGCAGGAGAACTAGGGTTTCAGGCGAAAGAGAAGCTCAAAACGGAAATTCCGGCTTACGCGCAGCAATGACATGCATTATGTTGCTACACCTCTACAGGCTAAACTGGATACCTTGCGCAGGTCCTTGGACGAATTGCCTTGGATTTTGATCTTTGTGTGGCTTGCCGCTGACTTATTGGGACTCTTGGAGTCCTTGATTTATCCAGAATTACTCACCATGCTTTGGCTTCGTGGGCTTCTCTCGGGCATGCCAATCACGTTTATGGCCGCTCTGACAAAACTAGACCTCCCTGGCTCTTCGGGATTCCGCTCCTTCTCGCTGGGCCTTTTGGCTCTTCTCTCTCTTTCGGCCTTTCTGCCCAAGGTGCACGTTCTGTGGTTATTAGGATTTGTGCTTGTGGGTTCCCTGATCTCCGCCGTAGTAGCTATCTTCAGCGTTGTGCAGCACGGCAGGAATGTGTGCTTAGCGATGGATAAACTCGTCCCGGTGCCCCAAGGGGCCGTACTACGCGCCAGGCTCGTTGCCTGTCACCTCAGCGACATTCATGTCACACGGAACAGTTGCCTTTCCGTGGAGGGACACCAGGATGGCCTTCCCAACTTAATTTCTGCCATCCGGCAGATTGCCGAACTCCGGCCTCATTACCTTTTTATAACGGGAGATCTTACAGATTCTGGCCAGGATGAGGAATGGAAGTCTGTCATGGCTGAGTTAGATGTATTAAGAAATAAGAATACGAGGGTACTAGCCGCACCGGGAAATCATGACCTGAATTGGGTCTATGCCCAGGAGTCCCCAGTAGCAGGAGAATCCAGGCAACTGTTTGAACGATTTACAGTAAACGTGTCCCTCCTAAGTGGAGATGTGGAAACTCATTCAGGAAAGCCGCTGAGAAAACTGCTGGAAGAATTCGAAACAGGTTTAGTCGGCCGGGACCTAAAACCTGAAGCTAGACAGCGAAGAGAATCTGCCATTAACGAATTGGCGCGCGCTCCACTCCTCGTAGTAGAAGGTATGCCAGGAAGAACGCGAGCGGCGGCGCGCGTAGCTAGAGGTTTCGCGATTTCCAATTTGGCCGGAAAAAGTCTCTCATACTGGGAAGAAATTGTGCGAGCCCAAATTCGAGAGAGCTTCTTCGATACTGGACGGACTGACTGGTTTCCGCTAATTTTTCGCGACCCCGATGATCAATCTTGTGTCCTGATCATGAACTCCGTGCCTGTCTCTTCCTCGCTAGGGGAGGGGGCACTTGGGGCATGGGGAAGGAAGCAACTAGCTCGTTTCAAGGAAATGCTAACGCAACTGTCTGATGTGCACTTTTTGTGGGTATTGACCCACCATGCGCCGTTTAGGCGCTGGGCAGACGGCGCCACATGGCAAGAATGCTGGGACTATGCGCTACTGTCACACCAAGTTGAAGAGGCACGGAGTTTCGCGACTCTGTTAGTTGATTTTGCTGCCGGACACCCTGGTAGTCAAGTGCATGTTCTGTGTGGTCATCGGCACAAGAGAGATGCAGGTTTGTGTGGGACAGTTAAGGTTTTGGAATCTGATGCCCTGACGGCTAATGAAGGAGCAGGCTGGCTTCTGTATGCGGCGGACAACGGCTCATATGTTCTTCCGAGGTGAGCGTTCGTCCTCCACGGAGCGCGGAACTCCGCCAGACCCCATTGGAATTGCTGCGAGTCCCGCCACGGGTTCGACCTTGGAGTGTTTTTGACAGCTATCCATCCGTACTAGCCCCGTACACAGAGCCAGCGCACGTATCCACTTTAGGATAAGGGTTCGAGAAGTTTGGCGGGTTTTACTCGCAGTGCGTGCGCCAGCGCAACGATGTTTATGATCGCGATGTTCCGCTCGCCCCGCTCGACGCCCCCTACGTAGTTGCGATGGAGATTCGCTAGTTCAGCCAGCTTCTCTTGCGAGAGGCCGCGCTCCAGGCGCAACTTGCGCACCTGCTTTCCGAAAGAAGCTCTGGGGTCGGCAGTTGGCACGCGGCCATCTTCGAAGCGATGACCACGATGAGTCTACACACGATGAGTGTTATACGTGCCCGGCTGTCCGCGCGGGCCAACTGCCCGCAGATGAATCGTAGTCAAAAGAGGGTCATCTGGCGCGCTCGGCGTTCGGCCCAGCCAGACTCGGGCGACAAAGGCTGGAATACATCGATTAGGAATTTGCGCAAGGACTTCAGGATGGGAGAACCGTTTTCCCGCAGATAGGCGAGCCCCACTTCCGCAGTCAAAAACTCGTCCACGAGCCTGCGAAAGACAATTCCTTCTCGTGCCGGATGCTGAGCCCAAGGCATGATTAGACCCGCCAGAAAACCGCTTTCCAGAACGAGTTCGAGCACTTCCGCTTGGGTTGTTGCTTGCTGAGCTATGCGGGGGCGCACGCGCGCCACTCCAAAGATCCGATTCAAGTCCTCGCCGAAGCGCGGCTCGATGTCCCCGCGTATCGTTGCCAACGGAATTTCGTCGAGGTCCGTTATTTGGACCGTATCCTTAGTCGCCAGCGGGTGTCCCATTGGCAGCGCGAGAACCAGCGCCTCGCGATACAGACCCTCGCAGGTTATCGTTTGCTCGCGAATTGGCAGAATGACGAGTCCCGCGTGGAGCGTTCCGCGCACCAGCCCATCGGCTTGCTCGGACGTGTGCGCGCTAACTAGGCGCACGTCAGCGGCGGGATGTGCGGACGACAAATGGCCGCGCACTTTGGATAGAATGCGCAAGTCGATCAGCGGCGAATAGCCCATGCTCCAGGGGCCGCGGTACTGTCCCTTCGCAGCCCGCGCTCCTTGGACCGCACGATCGGCGTGGAAAAGCGTTAACCGGGCCTCTGCCGCGAAGGCTTCCCCTGCTAACGTTAATCGCACTTCGCGCTTTGTGCGCTCGAAAAGCTTAGTTCCTAGATATTGTTCAAGGTCTCGGATTTGCTTGCTTAAGGAGGGTTGAGCGACATGCAGACGCAACGCCGCGCGCGTGAAGTTGAGCTCCTCAGCGAGTACAGCGACATAGCGATACAGCCGAAGTTCGACCCCGGGGTACATGAACCTCGCACGCGGGCTCGCAAGTATGCCGCTGGGGCGGCCCTACCTAGAGTATTCCTTCGACGAGCGATGAAGTTACCTATGGTGGAAGAAACTATTTGTAAAATAGATGGGACCACTATCGGCGGGGTCCTTGGGGCGGGTACATAGTATTCCTCCGGGAAAGGTGATTTGTATCACCCACTAAGAAAAATTTATCGCTTGCAAGCGTTGCCGTCTTGCTGCCCTAATACAGGGCAACGGGGGGGTGTTCCGGGAGGATATGTCCAGCGAATTTCCAAGTCGGAACGGCTACGGAAATGCTCACCCTACGGTGCACGATGCGCTGTGCGAGGAACGGTTGTCTGATGAACAATTGATGCTGGACGTACAGCAAGGCGACGGAAACGCCTTTACCGCGCTCTTCGACCGCTATAACCGCCTAGTGCTTACGGTGGCGCTGCGCATCGTGCACGATGCGGCCGAAGCGCAGGAAGTTACGCAAGATGTTTTTTTCGAATTCTACCGCTCGGTGAGAAGATTTGATCCTGCCAGAGGCAAACTTAAAGTGTGGCTCCTACAGTTCGCTTATCACAGGAGCATCAACCGGCGGAACTATCTCCTCTTGAGGCAGTTCTACAACCGGCCGGACCTTGAAGAAGCCATGGCTTGGGAAGCAAGCGCAAGAACGACTCCTCGGATCCCCGCTCAGGAACTGAAGCAAGTCGTTCAAGAAGCGTTGACAACTCTTCCGGAAATCCAGAAGAGTATTGTCGAAAAGGTGGTCTTTGAGGGGCTGACGCTGCGGGAGGTTGCGGAGCGCAGCGGTTCGAGTTACAACGCGGTGCGCAACAGATACTACCGGGGACTCCATCATCTACGTGTCTGTTTGGTGGAGAGGTCGGCGACGGCAGTGAACGAAGGGATACTGGATCTCGGGGAGGTTAGCCGTGGAAAGGCATGACCAATTTGAAGAGCTCTTGGCAGCGGCGAGTCTGGGGGAGGCTAATGGAGCGGAGCTCGTCGAACTCGAAGAACATCTTCGGGAATGCCCAGATTGCAGGCAGATGTATGCCGATTACCTTCAACTAGGATCGATTCGCATGGTGGTCGAGGCGAACGGGCAACAGGAAGTTACCGGTCCAGAGGCAATCGGCTATATCGACTCGGACCAGTTCCGAGAGAGGTTTTTGAAGAAAGCGGAAGCCGAGGGGATTTTAACTTCCCGGAAAAAGGTTGCGCCTGTGCTGCCAGAGCCGGTGATCCGGCCAATTCGACACAGAGGGTACACGACGTTTGCGCTGGGCGCGGCTGCAACGGTTTTGGTGGCGGTCGGGGGGGGTGCAATGCCAAACACCGCCTCCCCAGTGAGCAGCATGCCTCGGGAGGTTCCGCCGTCATTGCCGGCCCAAAGCGTTTCCGCAGATGACAACCGCCACTTGGCACTTTCTCGACTTGAACCCGAGAATCGCAGACTCGCATCCGAAATCGTTTGGCTCAAGGCTTCACTCGCTAACGAATCTTCCGCAGTCGAGGAATTAAAGTCGAGTGCGGCAACCTCCGAGAAGGGCCGGACTGCGCTTCTCTCTGTGGTCAAAGAGCGTGAGGAGAAGATTGAAGACCTCGGTCGCCAACTCGGCGAAGCGCAGAGTGAAGTTGCGGGGGTTCGAACAGAGCTAGAGAAGGTCCAAGCGAGCAATCAGGCCACGGTTGCGGCGGACCAACGCAGGATTGGGGAGCTATCTGACCAGCTCGCCGACCAATCTGCCGCGCTAGATAGGGAACGAGATATGCTTGCGGCCAACCGTGATATTCGCGACCTCATGTCCGCCCGCAATCTGCACATCGCTGACGTTTTCGACACCGACACTAAGGGCAAAACCCGTGCGGCGTTCGGTAGGGTCTTCTTTACCGAAGGCAAGTCTCTCATCATCTACGCCTACGACCTCAATGATCGCCACGTGGAGGAAGCGGGCTATCACTACCGTGTTTGGGGAAAAAAAGAAGGCCCGGCGCAGCGAGCCAAGAGCCTGGGGATTTTCTACTCCGACGACAAGACCCAGAAGCGGTGGGTGTTTAAGTACGAGGACCCGAAGGTCCTGAGTGAAATTGACTCTGTGTTCGTGACGTTAGAGCCTCCGGGGAAAAACCCGACCGAGCCGAAGGGCGAGAAATTCCTTTACGCCTACCTGCGGAACCAACCGAATCATCCGTGATAGACGCAGTAGCGAGTGTTTAGCAAGTGGCCAGCGAAGGCCGAGCGACGTTCGCCATATTCCTCCTGCACATCAAATCTCCGCGTGAGCGCGGCGAGAGAGCAGCTTATCCTCCACTGCGTATGGAGTGAAGGAATTTGCCACTGAGAATGAGAGGTGTAGCCGGGGGCGCGGCGCTAGCGCCATAGGGCGCGTCCCGCGAGCAGTTTTCAAGAAAATTCTTTCAGGGGAGGTGATACAGATTGCGACTGGCACAGGAACACTTGAGTAAAGGGGGATCTCGAAATGCCTGTGTCTTGCTCTTGTAAACTCCTTACCACGCTGAGCTCACTGCTCTTTGTTGGACTAGTCTTCTTTTCCTGGCTCGCCTTCCCATCGGGAACACTCGCCCAGACGGAAGCCGCCGGTGTCTATGGTCGTGTCACCGATCAGTCCGGGGCAGTAATTGTGGATGCTGAGGTCGAGATCAAAAATGTCGAGACAAACGTCTCAGTGACTGTGAAAACGAATCAAGACGGGCTGTACACGATTCCGTCGCTACACCCGGGCCACTATCTAATTAATGTCCGAAAGCCTGGATTCAAGAGCGTCACGGTGACGGAGCTTACCCTCAACGTGCAGGACAATGTGGTGCGCAACTTCGCTTTGCAGGTTGGGTCTATTGCAGAGACCGTGACGATAACGGCGGACGACTTCCACATCAATACGACGGACGCGGCGGTCAGCACAGTGATTGACCGGAAGTTTGTTGAGAACATACCGCTGAATGGCCGCAGCTTTCAAGATTTGCTGACGCTGGCGCCAGGAGTTGTGGCTGTGCCAGCGTTTCTGGGGTCGACTGGAGAGATTTCAGTCAATGGGCAGCGGACCGAAGCCAACTACTTTACTGTCGATGGCGTCAGCGTGAACACCGGGATACTCGCGTCCAATAATAGTTTTAATGGAGCGGGAGTTTCCGGCGGCCTACCTGGAGAAACCGTACTAGGCACTACCCAGAGCATAGTTTCGATCGACGCGCTTCAGGAATTTCGCGCCAGCACTTCCTCTTACTCTCCGGAGTATGGGCGTACGCCAGGGGGACAGTTTTCCTTTTCCACTCGCTCCGGAACAAATGACTGGCACGGATCCGCATTCGACTATTTTCGCAACGACGCGATGGACGCGAACAATTGGTTCAACAATGCCGCCGTGCCCCCAGTTCCCCGGTTGGCCGAGCGGCAAAATGACTTCGGGGGCACGCTGGGAGGACCGGTGGAGATTCCGGGGCTATACCGTGGCAAAGATAAGACTTTCTTCTTCTTTTCTTATGAAGGTTTACGTCTCTGGGTCCCACAGCAAACCCAGCAGTACTTAGTTCCAGACGCAGCGCTACGACAACAGGTCCCTACGGTGTTGCAGCCCTTCCTCAACGCATTTCCAGTGCCGAACGGTGGTGAGGATGGATCGAACGACGGTCTCGCCTTTTTTAATCTCGCGTATTCGGCCCCTTCATCGTTGGACAGCCTCAGTATCCGCCTGGACCACAGCTTTGGCGACAAGTTGAGGATCTTTGGCCGGTATGCGGACACTTCTTCCAGCGGCTGGATCTATTCCGCACCAGCAAATAAGCTAAATAGCGACCTCCTTACGCGCACCCTTACGGTAGGAGCGACCAGCAGCTTCACGGCGACACAGGCGAACGAGCTGCGCTTCAACTTCACGTCGAACAACATGACCAACAGCCTCACCTCGACGAATTTTGGCGGAGCTGTGCCTCTCGATCTGACAAAAATCCCCGGACCGAATGGGCAGTCAGCAACCACATTGGGCACGGGAGTCGTTTTCTTTCTTTGCTTCGTCCAATGTCCTGCGTTCTGGGACGTGTCTGAGAATACGGCGGCATTGAAGCAATACAACTTGACGGACACTTATAGCTTGTCGCATGGCGCGCATCGACTTAGGTTGGGGGTGGACTGGCGGAGACTCACGACCTTTGTTAGACCACTTACCAACAATGAGTTTGCGTTTTTCACTGACCAAATGTCCTTGCAGGCAAACAGCGCCCTCCTCATTAGCGAGGCGTCTTTCACAAGTGTTCCAGTCAAGCCCGTTTACCACAATTTTTCGGCCTTCTTGCAGGATGAGTGGAAGGCAACGCAGCGGCTTTCGTTGTCGCTGGGCCTGCGCTGGGATGTCAACCCAGCGCCGGGTAACCTGAATGGACCCTCACCCTACACGGTAGATCAAATCACCAATCTAGTTACCACCCAGGTTGCTCCCACGAACACTCCGCTCTGGAAAACAGATTGGCATGGGTTCGCGCCTCGCGCGGGCCTCGCGTATCAGTTGCGTCAGGCCCCTGGCCACGAGACGGTGCTCCGAACGGGATTTGGACTCTTCTACGATATGGGAAATACGCAAGGTTCCTTGGGATTCTCGCATGCGGTCGGCTTTACTTCGAGCGCCATATTCTTTGGCGCGCCCTTTCCGCTGTCGTCGGCACAAGTCACCCTGCCTCCACCTAGCGTTGCACCTCCGTACAACGCAGACGTCCGTGCGTTTGATCCGAATCTCAAGCTTCCATATACGATGCATTGGAATTTCGCCATCGAGCAAGGGCTCGGGGCGCGGCAATCGTTGACTCTGAATTATGTGGGGTCCGCCGGCCGGAAACAGCTGACGACGTTTGGATATACTCCTGGCGCTCTCGGCAATCCTAATTTCACGCGTTCCGGCAAGTTGTACATTACCGCGAATCGGGCAAGCTCCCAATATGATGCGCTTCAAGTGAAGTACCAGAAGAATCTCTCGCACGGTTTGCAGGCGCTGGCTTCTTACACCTTGTCGCACTCCATCGATAACGCATCGAATAATTTCCTTCTCAACGAACTGCTTCGTTCGAGCTCGGATTTCGATATCCGGCACAACTTCCAGGCAGCCGTGACGTATGACATTCCAGGCACTAAAGCGAACCCGATTCTATCGGCAGCATTCATGCATTGGGGACTCGACACGCGAATTTCGGTGCGGTCGAGCCTACCAGTGGACGTGGTCGGTAGACAATCACCTGATCCGACCACACAACAATTTGAATTCTTTCATCCAAATCTAGTGCCGGGCCAGCCGATTTATCTATACGGCTCACAATATCCAGGCGGCCGCATCCTCAATTATAACGCGTTTACGCCCGCCCCGGCGGGTATGGACGGCGACGCGGGACGCAACTCGGCGCATGGATTTGGCGCAACGCAAGCGGACCTAGCTTTGCGGCGCGATTTTCCGATTTCCGAGAAGCTCCGCCTGCAGTTTCGCGCCGAAGCCTTTAACGTTTTCAACCACCCGAACTTCGGATCGATCTACAACCAGTTGTCGTCCGGCCCGAATCTGTTCGGTCATGCCCACGACACTCTCAACAGCTCGCTCGGAGGCCTCAACTCCCTTTATCAAGTCGGCGGCCCGCGCTCGTTGCAGGTCATGTTGAAGTTGCAATTTTAGGGTATGGCGCGTCGTACCGAGGAAAGCAGTTAAGAGTCAAGGTTTTGATGAAACAGCAAGATAAGGATAGGAGCCGGATAAAATCAAGAGACCTGCCTCGTCACTAGGGTAGTAGAAGCCCTTCTTACGGATAGGCTTCTTATTGCTGGTACGAACATTTGGGGAGATAGAGACCTGCTTCAATATCGGTGATCGTCGGCGAGTCTGAATGCTTGGCATTTGTATAGGAGATCAATACCGACCTGCTTCAGGGATTCTTCCTTCGAGGAGATGTTAGTGACACTCCGGCGTCGTATCTTTCTCGTTCTGCTCGGTCTGCTGGCTGTTATGGAGTGCAGTGCTCAATCGAGAATCACAGTCGGCCGGAATGTTCAGGTCAGTAAGAGTCGCGCAGATCGCGCGCACTTCGAGAGTTACTTGGCCGCCGACCCGTCAAACTCAAAACACCTGGTCGGCGGCGCGATGATTGTTCCCGCTGGACCGTCGCAGAAGTGGTACGAAACCATTGCGTATGTATCGGTGGATGGAGGTGACACGTGGCAGCCAACGATCGAATCTCCGGGAAATGGCGACCCTGTCACAGCCTTTGGAGTCGACGGAACGGCGTACTTTGCAGTGCTGTCGAACGACTCCGGTCGAGACAACGCAAAGACGCTTGTGTACCGCTCGCCTGACGGCGGCCGGACGTGGCTTGAACCCGTCACGCTGCGTTCCTGGAGCGATCGTGAGTACCTGACAATTGATCGAAGCGGAGGGCCATTCCATGGTCACATCTATCTGAACGCAACTGGGATCACCACAGGGCCGGATGGCAAGAGTGTCGCTGCAATGGAGCTCAGAACTTCCTCGGATTACGGGGCCACGTTCTCTTCGCCGGTGGCTCGCGTACAATCGGATGGCCCTCCGGCTTCAGGATCGTTGTCATGGTACATCAACGGACCCGGCGTTGTTCTCTCTGACGGGTCTTTTGGCGCTCTAGTAATGTCGGCGGCTCCATTCTCGAATGCATCGCGTCCTGGTGAGGCTAACGGAACCATTGGATTCATAAGCTCTTGGGATGGCGGCGCGACGCTATCCACCATAACCAAGGTCGCCGATTGGCATGTACCGAAATCGTCGACCGAAACTCCAACCGGTGTGGTTCTCGCTATCGATGCCACGCCGGGACCATTTCATGACCGTCTGTATGTCGCCTGGCCAGACGTGGAGGACGGTCGTACTCAAATCCTGCTGACCTTTTCGTCCGACAAAGGCAAGACATGGGCCCCGCCGACTATGGTGAGCGATGACAGCGCGCGAGCGCAGCCGGGCAGCGGTCCCGATGACTTCATGTCGTCAATCGCGGTTAATTCATCTGGCGTTGTTGGTGTGAGTTGGTACGACAGAAGAGACGATCCCGACAATTTGGGTTATTCGGTCCGCTTTGCCGCATCCTGGGACGGAGGCGATAGCTTCAGCCCAAGTGTCCCGGTCTCTGAGTCTTCGACTCGTTTTGGAAGTGGCAAAGACCTTGTGGATGGCCTGGCCTTCGGCGGAGGCGCTTCCCGGAGAACCGACGCGGTTATTGATCTAGCGTTTGGCTACAGAGACTTCACCGTGAGTGGCGGTGATACTGCCGGTCTCGCCGCCGCCGCAGATGGCACCTTCCATCCGTTCTGGATTGATGCGCGGACGGGAATTCCGCAAGTATGGACCGCTAAGGTAACCGTTGAAGGCCAGGCCATCAAGAATGGTTCGGCTGAGCTCTCTGCTTGGGAGGACGTAACGAACAAAGTCGTGCTTGAGCTTGTTCGGCCCACCTATGATCGTCGCAGGAGGACCATCGAGTTTAACGCCTGTCTGGAGAATACCTCTCCAAATACACTTATCGGCCCATTAAAGGCTCGAGTGTTTTCGCTACGCTCGAGGATCGGTACTCCGGCGAGTATAAGAGCCGCAGAAGGCTCTTCGCGGCGCGCTGACGAACCATATATACTTGATGTACTCGAAGCCGGCGTTCTGAAACCAGGCGATAAAACGAATACGATTCGAGTTGTAGTGACGCTGACCGAGGCCAGATGGCCAGAGCCCGCAGATGCTCGTAACTTGCTGTTCTCAATTCTACAGTTACGCCTGAGAGTCTTAGAGCAGAAGAAGGCCACTGCTCCTTAGGTGACCGTTGGCGATGGTGTTGAGCTCGGGCAGTCTCCCCTTGCTTATGCGTTCGAGGAGAGCGTGTTGAGGGACTTCAAGAGTTCAACGGGTACTGGAAACATTAAACAAATTGAACTTCGAGGTCTTTCGATGGCGAAAGCGTCTACGACAAACCGTTTCTTTTCCGCCGAAAACGCCAGCCAATAAGGCTGCTTCAATTCGAGCGTGCATGCAAATGGAACGGCACAAGAGGGCCAATTGCGAACAACTAGGCCACATGGCGGGCTTGGCTATAGGCCGTAGAGAAGGCCGGGGAGGAGGCGGCACAAATAATTGCGCGATTGTAGTTGAGTGTTGAGCCGACTTTCAATACAAGACGGGCCTCGGCACCGCCGAGACCCGCAAGATCCTGAGGCTCAGAATGGAGCCTCCTCTGGTTGTGGTTCAGCCGCAGGCGCTGCGGCCGGGTTTACGTTCTTGCCGCGATTGAGCTTGCGAATCGACTCTGCCTTGACCTGGCACGCCTTGTGCGGCACGGTGATCTTGTTCTTGCCGAGGAGCCTTATTTCCCTGATTAGCTTCAAATTTCGCGCGGAGTCCGGCGCGTCGGTTATTCGAAAGGCGCTCGCCTCTTTGGCGCGCCAAGGTAGTTCTCTAGTTCACGGATTTGCTTGCTTAGGGATGGTTGGGCCACATGCAGCCGCTGCGCCGCGCGCGTGAAATTGAGCTCCTCTGCGAGGACCGTCACATAGCGATACAGTCGAAGCTCGTCGCCGGGGTACATGGAGCCTCCTGAGGACGTTAGGAACGTCTTAGGAGAGCGTTCCAACGAATCTCACCCGCGAATACTGGGTCTGGGTCCAGTACCTATCTATCTATTCCCTCTGGAGGGCTATGTGTATCAATTGGTGACGTAACTTTGGTCCGGTAGCGACTTTAAGCGTATCCCCCGAAAGACGCAATTTGTATCACCCAAACCAAAAAATATTTTGCCCTTTTGAGCCTTGTTGGGCTTGAAGTGCACGTTTATAATCCACTGCAAAATGGCAGGACACGAGCATCCCGGACTGCTCACAGATGAAGCGGTGCTTCACAATATCGCGCACGGCTGCGAGGACTGCTTCGACCTTCTTTTCCTGCGTTTCTTTCGGCCGACACTGAGCTTGGCGTTCAAGATTCTTCGGGATAAGTCGGAGGCGGAAGATATAGTTCAAGACGTCTTCCTTGCCATTCACCAGCAGCGTGAGCGGTTTGACCCTTCTGTGGGTACGGCGCGGACGTGGGTCCTACAATTCGGCTACTACAAATCGCTGAAGCGCCGGACATACCTCTGGAACCGCCAATTTTACGCTCCACACG
>WNFJ01656774.1_pt1 | contig 22833 bp, 22 predicted proteins | sample 5400461 | NCBI WGS metagenome assembly WNFJ01 (sample SAMN13153349, study PRJNA577476) | soil metagenome | isolation source: 115 cm saprolite on Douglas fir-dominated hillslope | place: USA:California | collected 2013-09-17
CCGCCATTGCGATCAGTTTGCGTCCGATGTCATTCCACTGTTGCAGCAAGTTCTCTGATGGGCTCAGCGCCGGTTTTGGTGTCGCGTCTTTCTTGGGCATCTCCTGTGCGTGCGCTGCCGTAAGCGACAGACCGGCAACAAGGAGCACTACAGCAACCAAACCGGCTTTATTCATCGGTGTATTCCTCCTCATGGTTCTAGCGCATCTTACAGGAATTTGCCCAACCGGAAAACGCTCAATCCGAGTGACATCACGAAGTCTAGGTGCGGGAACTATTTTCTGGCGCCTTGGTCGGTTCGATTTTGCAATTGCAGCCGCCAAACCCATTACCCAAGCAGTCGGGGGCCCGGGCAAACTTGACTTCCCCTAGGCCCCTCCAACACAATCTGTGGGTTGACGATTGTCGGGCTGCAACGTCTCTCAATACAGTCCTAATTAGTCCTATCACCCGCTAGCAGCGAGGTTCCTGATGTTTAAGGCAATTATTTTTGCGTTTGGGTTGCTTGTGATTTCCACGGCCGCGGCTTTCGGCCAGGCTCCGGCGCAGCCGACGGTTTGGGCTTCCAAGCCTGATCTGGCCGGCTTTGAAAAGATGGTGACCGACCGGCTGGCGGCGGCGCAGACTTCGATTGATCAGGTGACGGCAGTGAAGGGTGCGCGGACCATCGACAACACGCTGGTGCCTTTTGACGAGGCGGTGCGGCAGATCAACACTTCGATTTATCTGTCCTCGCTGATCCTGCAGGTGCACCCCGATGCCAAGTTTCGCGATTCTGCGACCAACATGGTCAGCAAAGCCAGTGCCGCGCAGACAGCGCTGGCCCTGAATCGTGATGTGTTTCAGGCGCTTTCCAGCCTGGAGGTTTCGAAGTCGGATGCGGCGACCCAGTACTACGTGAAGCGCCAGTTGCTGGAGTTCAAGTTAGCGGGCGTCGACAAGGATGACGCCACGCGCACGCAGCTGAAAAAACTGAACGACGATCTGACCAATGAACAGTCGGGGTTTGACCGCAACATCAGCGACGACCAGAAAAAAGTCGAGGTCACGGACGCGAAGGAACTCGACGGCCTGCCGCAGGATTTCATCGACCATCACAAGCCTGGGGCGGACGGCAAGATTATCATCACTACCAATTATCCGGATGCGCTTCCGGTGCTGAAGTTCAGCAAGAGCGACGATCTGCGGCGGCGGCTGTTTCTGGCATTTCAAACCCGGGCTTATCCCAAGAACAAAGAAGTGCTCGAGAGCATGATGAAGACGCGTTATCAGATTGCCACGATCCTGGGCTATTCCTCGTGGGCGGACTATAACGCCGCCGACAAGATGATCCAGCAAGGAGGGAATATTGCGGACTTCATCCAGAAGGTGGATGAGGCGGCGCGTCCGGTGACGCAGCGCGAGTTCGGGATGCTGCTGGCGGAGAAGAGGAAGACCGATCCCTCTGCAACCGAAGTCGGAGACTACGAGACTGGGTATTTGAATGAACTAGTAAGGCGCGCGCAATACAATTTCGATTCGCAGCTGGTGCGGCCGTACTTGCCGTTCAACGAGGTCAGGCAAGGCATTTTAGACACCGCTGCAACGCTGTTTCATGTGACTTTCAAACGTGAGGAGAACGTGCCTTCGTGGGACCCAGCGGTCGAAACCTGGGATGTGATTGACAACGGCAAGACGATTGGACGCTTTTATCTGGACATGCATCCGCGTCCCGGAAAGTTCAGTCACGCGGAAATGGCGCCTGTGCTCGACGGAATTCTGGGCAAGCAGTTACCGGAAGCGATTCTGGTCTGTAACTTTCCGGCGCCGACCGCTGATGATCCGGGACTGATGGAGTATGGCGACGTGGTCACTTTCTTTCATGAGTTTGGCCATCTCATGCACCATATTCTTGGCGGACAACAGCGCTGGGCGGGGATCAGCGGCATCAGCATGGAAGGCGACTTTGTAGAGGCGCCGTCTCAGATGCTGGAAGAGTGGATGCACAGTCCGCAGGTGCTGGCGTCGTTTGCGCGCCATTACAAGACCGGGGAGGCGATTCCTGCCGAGTTGGTGGCGCGCATGAATCGCGCGTCGGCGTTTGGACGCGCCGGCTGGGTCAGTCAGCAGGACACTTACACTGCGATTTCCTACGATATCTATAAGACCAAACCGGAGAATGTGGACCTGGACGCGGTCGCCGCCGGGGATCAGAAAAAATATACGCCATTCACGGCGCTGCCGGGCACGCACATGTACACCGCGTTTGGACACTTGGGGGGCTATTCTTCCGCGTATTACACGTATCTGTGGGATAAGGTCATCGCGGAGGATTTCTTCAGCCAGTTCGATCACAATAATCTGCTGGCGGGGGAGGCTCCGATGCGGTATCGGCACACAGTACTGCAACCGGGCGGATCGGTCTCGGCCAACACGCTGGTGAAGAATTTCCTGGGCCGCGAACAGAATATGGACGCTTTCCAGAAGTGGATGGGCGAGGAATTCTCGCCAGCGGCAGTGGCTGAGCAACGCGCGGGAAATTAGATTACGGTTTACGCACTCAGAATTGTCTGCTATAGCCATTTCGCTGCCGCGACTGACCCGGCGTAATCCGCTGGCGGCGATGGGCGTGGTGTTTGTAGTCTTCTTCACGGTCTGCGCGGTGTTCGCGCCGTGGATTGCTCCGCAGGATCCGGCACATATTAATCTGGCTACACGGCTTTCACCTCCATCGTGGGCTCAAATCTGCGGGTCCGACGAACTGGGCCGCGACATTCTGTCCCGAATCATCTACGGTTCGCGAATCTCGATGCTGGTGGGAAGCTGCGTGGTCGCCGCGTCTCTGGCGATTGGCCTGATCGTTGGCTCGATTGCCGGGTATTACGGAGGCCGCATCGACCGGTTCGTGAATGTCATTGTGATGAACGCATTTCTTTCGTTTCCTGGAATCCTGATCGCGATTGCGTTCGTGGCTTTCCGCGGGCCGGGGATGTTCAATCTGGTGTTTGCGCTTTCGCTTGGGGGATGGGTGGGCTACGCGCGGCTGGTGCGGGCGCAGGTGCTGGCCGCGAGAGAAAAAGAGTATGTGGAAGCGGCGCGGGCACTGGGGGCAAATGATCTGCGAATACTGGTGCGCCACATTCTGCCCAATATTATTCAGCCGGTGATTGTTCAGGCCGCGATTGGCATGGCGGGCGCGATCCTCGCCGAAGCTGCTATGAGTTTTCTCGGGCTGGGCGTACCGCCTCCGACGGCTTCATGGGGGACGATGCTGAACGACGGGCGGGCGCACTTGTTTGATGCGCCGCATTTGGTGATTTTCCCGGCGATCGCGGTGATGCTGGCGGTGTTGTCGTTTAATTTTATCGGGGACGCCCTGCGGGACTTCCTCGATCCGCGCTCGCGGATTGAAGCTGGGTTATAGATCGGGAAAAAACTGCGGAACCTGTGCCCGTAATGGGCCCGTTTTTGACTGTCCTTCCTCCCAACTAGTTGACCAAGGATCAATAGTTGAACGCGTTCATTTTATTCTTGACATTCGGTTTGGAGCGGTACATCCTGTAGTTGAACATGTTCAATTATGCTAATCAAGGAGATCGGCCATGTACGTTATCGGGTGCTACATCAGTTATTTGGCCATAAGTCTTGCAGTCACGGTCTGGGTGGCGCACACGCTGCACAAGAACGGCAGGATCTTTCTGGTGGACGCGTTTCATGGAAATGAGGCCCTCGCCGATTCCGTAAATCACTTGCTGGTGGTTGGTTTCTACCTGATCAACCTCGGATATGTCGCATTGGCGCTCAAGGCGACAGAGAACCTGGACAGTCTTCGCCAAGCCATTGAACTGGTCAGCGACAAGATCGGTGTTGTCCTGCTGGTTTTGGGCGGAATGCACTTCTTCAACTTATTTGTGTTCTCTCGGATGCGGAAGCGCGCGCGGATCAGCGCATATCCGAACCTGTCGTTTGATCCCGCGATGCAGGCGCCAGGACGATGACCAAGTCAGAGGCAAATGTCAAGAAGTCCGATCAGACGCGCACCCGCATTTTCGAGGCCGCTTTGGCGCTGTTCCGCAAGCGCGGCTTCGTGAATACGACCATGCGAGAAATCGCGAAAGAGGCTGGAGTTGCTCTGGGTGCGGCCTATTACTACTTCGACTCGAAAGATGCCATCGTGATGGCGTTCTACGAGCGCGCGCAGGAAGAGCTTACCCCTCGGCTGGAGGAATCTCTCGCCGGAACCACCGGCCTGAAGGAGAGAGTGCGCGCGGTAATCAACGTGAAGTTCGAGTACTTCAACCCGAATCGTAGCCTGCTCGGTGCGCTCTCGGCGCACATTGACCCGCTGCATCCTTTGTCGCCGTTCAGCGAGGAGACGAAGGTCATCCGCGAAAGGGACATTGGCTTCATGACTCGTGCACTCGATGGAGCCAAGGTGCGAATCCCGGACGACCTGCGGTCCCATTTGCCGCGACTGCTCTGGCTCTACCAGATGGGCCTGATTCTGTTCTGGGTTTACGACGGTTCGCCGAAACAAAAGAGAACAGCGCAGCTGTTCGAAAGAAGCCTGGCGATCGTGGTGGGCCTGATCAAACTGTCTGCGTTACCCCTGATGCGGCCGATACGGAAACTTGCCACGGACCTGCTCGACATTGTTTATCAAGACCATGCAGTGGCTGCGGAAGTGTCGACGTGAGCCGCGCGCTTCGCGTAGTTCTCGCCGGCGGCAGCGGACAGGTTGGCAACATTCTCGCGAGACACTTCCACGCCGGGAATCATCAAGTCACGGTGCTTTCAAGATCGGTGAGCACGGTGCCCTGGCGCGTGGTTCACTGGGACGGAGCCACTCCGGGGGACTGGACCGGTGAACTGGAGGATGCGGACATCCTCATCAATCTCGCGGGCCGCAGCGTGAACTGCCGATACAATCTAGAGAATCGCCGCGCGATCAAGGAATCTCGTGTTCAACCTACGCGGCTGCTGGGCCAGGCGTTGAGTCAACTCGCTCATCCGCCGCGCCTTTGGATGAACGCCAGCACAGCCACAATTTATCGCCACAGTGTGGACCGTGCGATGGATGAGGAGACGGGTGAGATCGGCGGCCATGAGCCGGGAGCTCCTTCAACTTGGCGCTTCAGCATTGATGTGGCCACCAGTTGGGAAGAAGCGTTCTTTGCGGCGGTTACTCCCCGTACTCGCAAGATCGCTCTGCGCAGCGCGGTTACAATGAGCCCCGATCGCGGCGGCATATTCGCTACGTTACTCGGGCTGGTGCGCGTTGGGTTGGGAGGCACGGCGGGATCAGGCCAACAATTCGTCTCGTGGATTCATGATGCCGATTTTCGTAATGCGGTCGAGTTCCTGATCAGGCACGAAGAGATAAACGGAGTGGTCAATCTAGCCGCGCCAAATCCTCTGTCTAATCGAGATTTCATGAGTGAGTTACGGCAAGCATGGGGCACCCCGATTGCATGGCCTGTCAGAAAGTGGATGCTGGAGATCGGTGCGGTGTTCTTGCGCACTGAAACCGAGCTGATACTCAAGAGCCGACGCGTTGTTCCAGGACGCCTTCTTCAATCCGGCTTTCGATTCCAGTTCCCGGACTGGCCGGCAGCAGCACAGGATTTGGTGGAACGCTGGCGGGCGGAAAAAGCGGTCGGCAGGCGGGATGCGTGAAGTCAATCCGCGACTAGGTCTTCGAAGTCGAGTTCCAAATCCTGTTTGACTTCGTGTTCCAGCGATTCATCCGTAGGATCACGGTATTCCCAGACGCGGACGCCGGACTGATCCACTGCGATGTAGGTGGCGCTGTCCTGGGTCCAACTGCCGCTATTGTAGTATTCGACGCCCTCGCGTTTCAGGCTCAGGGCTTCGTGAGTGTGTCCGCAGAAGACGCGCTGGGCGTTTCGCGACTTGGCGTGGGCCAGGGCTCCGCCCGCGACTTTGGCGGAAAGGCGCAGCCAGACGGTGTCGAAGCGCTCGATGAAACCAGTCAGGCGCTTCTTCCCGAATGACATTTTCTGCATGGCCAAATGCAGCGCCGACAGGAAGCCGCTAACCAGGCGGTTGCCCGACACGAACTGGTCGAACTGATGCCCGTGAATAGCCAGGTGACGGATACCTGCGAACTCCCAGGCATACTCCTGATAGACGCGGATGCCGACCAGATGCGACATGACCTGAGAGAGTCCGTGGTCGTGGTTGCCTTCTACCCAAACCACTTCGACTTCACGCTTGGGATTGGAGAGTTTGCGAATGTACCCCAGGAATTGCCAATGCTCTTTTTTCAAGCGGCGGAAATTCAGGTCGGAGAAGATATCCCCCAGCAGGATCAGGCGATTGAAGGAGGCGGACTTTAGCAAGCGCAAAGCGGACTTGGCGCGACTGACTTCCGAGCCGAGGTGAAGGTCAGAGAGAATGATGGTGTCGGCAAAAATCATTTTGCGTAACTCGTTTCCAGCCGCGGGGTGAGTGGCGACTTCTGCTCCAGAGTGGTTTTGGCGCCGACAGGCGAGGCCGGCTCGGTTGCACGGGAGTTGTCCTCCAAGATTTCTTCGAGGAACTCGGGAATCTCAAACAGCGCGCGATTGTTGTAGGTGCGAGCCTGGGCGCTAAAGGTTGCGAATGCCGAAGGCTCCAGCAGTTGCTCCACTCCAGAGTTGATCTGGCGGAAGCTGTTGAGCACAATTCCCATGTGCTTTTCGGTTACCCATTCTGCGTTGTAGCGTTCCTGGGGCAAGGTTCGGCCGTTGCATTCTACGATCACAGGCAGATGGAATTGCAGCGCTTCGCTGATGCTGCCGGGGCCGGGTTTGCCGATGAAAAAATCCGCGAGGGCCATGTAATAGTCAACGTTTTGGGTGAAGCCTTCGGCGAAGATGGGAAACCTGGTCTTGAGGTCCTTTACCGCGGTCAGCAGCTTCTGATTCTTGCCGCAGATGAGAATCAATTGCAAGTCGGCTTTGCTGGCATTGACGTGCTTAACGATGTCGAGCATGGTGGCGGAGCCGGCCCCACCGAACAATACAATTCCCGTCGGGGTCGATGCATTCAAGCCGAGGCGTTTACGTTCTTCCACGCGATTGACTGCGGTCTTCTGATAGAACTTGGGTTTCATCACCATGCCGGAGGCAAGGAACACGTGGTTGCGGTCGTGACCGAGTGCGTAAGCCTGCAATTCCGCCCGGTCAGTTCCGCAGATCAGATATTGGGATTCGCGCTCCATCCAGAAATGCGGGGGGTAATCGGCGAAATCGGTCAACAGGGTAACGAATGAGGCTGAGGGCGTGCTCTTGCGGATGCTTTCCGCTAGCGCCCGATTGAAATGCGGGATGACGGAAAAGACCATGTCGGCGGGGTTCTCTTGCCAATACTTGCAGAGCATCTTTACCGTGGGGCGGTGATACATCCGCACGAAAGCTTGCAGTACGGGAAGTAGTTGCGGCGTGAGGCGAGTCCAGCCTTTGCGCAGTATGAGGTTGTAGCCGTCCTGGATACGAAGGCCGGTGACTTTCTTCAGCAAGTCGAGCTGGTCGAGCTGTTCCTGAAGGTTGAGCAGGTGGACTTGCCAGCGGTGGGTTTCGAGCACGCTTTTCAGCGCTTCGGCGGCGCTGCGATGACCGCCTCCGGCGTCAAAGAAGACGATTGTGAGTCTGCGGCCCATGGCCCATTCCCTCCCGTCCCTGAAGTCCAAGCGACACGGCCAAAGCAGTCTTCCCCACTTCTAAGCCTGACAGGCCTGTGATAACAAGGTGATTAATGCTGTATGAATGGTTAGTGAATTCGATGTCGGTTCACCTCCGACGCTTTCATCGTTTGTTCATCTGAACTTAACCGCTTTTTCAGCGTCCTACCATTACTCTCACTGCGGACTCTCATTCGAAACAGGAGGATACCCCAGTGATTTCACGTCGTTTGCTTCCTACACTTGCAGTAGCAATTCTATTTTTTGCAGGAGTTGCCCAAGCGGCTTCCGAAAGCAACATTAAGCATGTTTTGCTGATCAGCGTTGATGGTCTCCATGCCCTCGACGTGGCGAATTATGTGCAGAGCCATCCCAACTCCGCGCTGGCTCAACTATCACGAAGCGGCATCACCTATTCCAATGCACGCACCCCGGCCAACTCGGATTCTTTTCCTGGGCTGATGGCCCTGGTCACCGGCGGGTCGCCTGTTACCAGTGGACTGTTTTACGACGTGAGCTACAGCCGCGATATTTTCGATCCAACAAATACCACCTGCTCTGGTGGCGCGGGCAATACGATGGTGTTTGACGAAAGCATTGACGTCTATAACCCACAGAATGTTTCTTTGAATGTAATCGACCCCACCAAGCTGCCACGCGTCCTCGATCATGGCGCTTGCGTGCCGCTGTGGCCGCACCAGGCGATCCGAACCAATACGATTTTCGAAGTGGTGAAGGCCGCCGGCGGACACACGGCGTGGGCGGATAAACATCCTGCGTATGACTGGGTCAACGGGCCGTCGGGAAACGGCGTAGACGATCTCTACACGCCGGAAATCACCAATGTCGGCGGACTCGACGCCACGGTCAGTGTGGTTTGCACGGTCCAAAATGACTATAAGAAGGTTCAAGCGATCCTGAACGAAATTCACGGCTTGAAACACGATGGAACTCCGGGGCCGGGTGTTCCGGCAGTTTTCGGAATGAACTTTCAGGCGGTGAGTGTCGGGCAGAAACTCTCCAAGGACAACTTCGATGGAAGCTGCGCCAGCGATACTGGCGTGCTGAATGGGCAGCCCGGCGGTTACAAGGATGGCTCGGGAACTCCGACTGCGGTTCTGAACTACGGTCTGGAAAAAACGGACCAAGCGCTGGCGACCATGATTCAGGCGCTTAAGTCGCAAGGCATTTACGAGTCAACTCTGTTCATTGTCAGCGCTAAGCACGGGCAGTCGCCGATTAATCCGGTGAAGGTCAACAAGCCGGGCCATTTTTCCGATCTGGTCGCCGCATTGCCGGATGGGGGCACCAATCCAGCCGCAATCATGATTGCGAACGCGGCAGCTTGCAGCACCGGGCCGTGCGGGTTTGTCCAGGATGACGACATCGCGTTGCTGTGGTTGCCCGACCAAAGCCAGGTGCCAGCGGTTGCGGCCTACCTGAACGCGAATGCCAACGCTCTGTTCATTGATGAAGTGATGGCGGGGAATGAGATCAAGCTGAAGTTCATCGATCCGAATCATGACAGCCGGACGCCGGACATTCTGGTGCAGCCGATTTATGGGACTATCTACACCGGCTCGACTAAGAAGAATGCCGAGCACGGAGGGTTCAGTTTCGGGGATACCAACGTGGGGCTGATCGTGTCGAATCCGAGCCTGAAGGCTGGGGTGTTGAAGACTCCGGTGGCTACGTCGCAGGTTGCGGTCACGACTCTGCAGGCGCTGGGGCTGGATCCCAATGCTCTCAAATCAGTGCAGGTAGAAAAGACGGTGGAATTGCCGGGGCTTCCTTTCTGAGCTTTCGAACCGCACCGGTGTGAGGGGCTTTCGGGCCCCTTTTTTCGTTGGAAACTTCCACAGGACAGTGGGGCCATTGTTCATGACGGGCTGTCACTTTGGTAACAAGATCAATCTGCCATTTCCGGATTAGCATTTTCTCGAACGCGCAACAATTTTCCCCATACTGTGTTTGAACAACCCAAGCAGCTCACAGACAACAGAGGCTGCGCCAACGCGAATTAAAGGGACGGAGGAGAATCCATGAATTCAGTTTTCGAGAAGGCATTGTTTGCAGGGGCGCTGGCGGTGCTTGCGGTACCGGCGTTTTCACAAAGCGCTGCTCCACAGAGCACTCCTGCTCCCGTCATTCAAGAACGAAAAGAGAACCAGCAAGACCGGATCGCAAATGGGGTGCAGAGCGGTCAGCTCGCTGCCGGGGAAACCAAGAACCTGGAAACCAAAGAAGCCGGGCTGAATAAGGAAGAGCGCAACATGCGGAAAGCGGATGACGGGCATTTGACGTCCGCCGCCAGCAGAACCGGCTTTCCCGCAACATCTATCGCGATAAGCACAATGTCGCGGTACAGAACACCAACCCGAAGACCGAAGTGGGCAAGCGGCAAGAGAACCAGCAGGACCGCATCGCGCAAGGCATCAAGAGCGGCCAACTGACACCGAGAGAAACCGCACACTTAGAAAGCCGCGAATCTGCGATCAATAAAGAAGTGAAGAACGATCGCGCGGCCAATGGTGGCACACTCACTCCTGCTGAGCACCGGCAAGTCAATCGGCAGCAAAACCGTGCCTCGAATGCGATCTATCGCAAGAAGCACAACGGACGGACTCAGTAAACCTTCTTGGCTCACACGCCCCGGCTTCGGTCGGGGCATTTTTAATTCAATGGAGCCAGAGGCATCCGTAATGAGTCGGGCTGACCGCCTTTTGAGCGTGATCGTCTGTTACCGCAGCAAATCTACTGTGGCAATGATTTGTAGGGGGTGAACCAACATCAGCGCCATTACTCCGCCTATCGCAAGAGCTATAACGAGGGTGTTCGTGCGGTAAAGAAGCCACATTGCTTTTTTGCCCACCGTTTTTCGCAGCAACAGACGAAATAGTATTGCATCCACCAGAGCACCGGCGGAACCAAGGGATACTGCTATAGGAACAGCCATAAAGAATGAATAGACTCCGACTCTGCCCGCCACCAATGCGACGAGCATGAAGGCCGGAACAGCTAAGAACGGCATAGCCGGTACGACAAGTCGAGACGCGCTGCTGCTAAGTAGCCAAGTCTTAAAGGGCGATGCTCGGTCAACACGGCGAAGCATCAACGCCCTGGTCGCTAGACTGAGAGCAGCGTACGACCAGAAGAAGAACGGATAGTGGTATATCTTCCAAACCACTAGCCCGTCGATTTTCGGTAGAAACATCGGATTCTCCCTCGCATGGTACTGATTCTCTAGACACCGACAGCATGGAAAAAAGGCACGGGCGGGGACGCCCGTGCCTCCGTTTTTCAAGTTGTCAATGTTCAAATTCGCGCGCACACCGCCTTGGTCTGGGTGTAGTTGTTGAGGACCTCGTGGCCCATTTCGCGGCCCCAGCCGGATTGCTTGTAACCGCCGAAGGGGAGGGCTGCGTCGAAAATGTTGTAGCAGTTGATCCACACGGTTCCGGCGGCAATCTGGTCGGCCATGCGGTGGGCTTTGCTGATGTCGCGCGTCCAGATGCCGGCGGCGAGGCCGTACACGTTGTCGTTGGCGCGGGGCACAAGCTCGGCGGGATCGGTGAACGGCATGGCCACCACCACGGGACCAAAGATCTCTTCCTGCACGACCTTCATGTCATCATTGGTGTTAACTAGCACCGTCGGCTCCACAAAATATCCTTTGCCGGAGGTTTTGTGGCCACCTGCGACTGCCTTTGCGCCCTGGGCAGCGCCGGATTCGAGATAGCTGCAAACCCGGTTCTGTTGTTCCAGTGACACCAGCGGCCCCATTTCGGTTGCGGAATCGAGGCCGGGGCCGACTTTAATTTTCTTAGCGTATTCGGCAACGCCGTCCACCACCTGGTCGAAGACTGACTTCTCGATATAGAGGCGTGATCCGGCGCAGCAGCACTGGCCGTGATTGAAAAAGATGGCGCTGGCGGCGCCGGGAATGGCCTTATCGAGGTCAGCGTCTTTGAAGACCACGTTGGGCGATTTGCCTCCCAGTTCCAGCGAAACCCGTTTCAGATTACCGGTTGCGGCGTGGACGATCAGCTTGCCGACTTCAGTGGAGCCGGTGAAAGCGATCTTGTCCACGTCCATGTGAGCGGCTAGAGCGGCGCCTGCGGTTTCTCCGTATCCGGGAACGATGTTGACCACGCCTTCGGGGAATCCGGCTTCGAGGATGAGCTCGCCGAGTTTCAGCGCGGAAAGTGGTGTCTGCTCGGCAGGCTTCAAGACCACGGTGCAGCCGCTCGCTAGCGCGGGACCAAGCTTCCACGCGGCCATCAGCAGCGGGAAATTCCAGGGAATAATTTGTCCGACCACGCCGACCGGCTCGCGCAGAGTGTAGCTGAGATATTTTGCGCTGGGCGTGTAGGGGACGGAAAGGGGAATGGTGTTGCCTTCGAGCTTGGTGGCCCATCCGGCCATGTAGCGAAAGAGTTCGGCGGCGAGGGGGACGTCGGCGGCGCGGGCGATGGTGAGCGGCTTGCCGTTATCGAGCGATTCCAGGTATGCGAACTCTTCGACGTGCGCGTCGATCAGGTCGCCGAGTTTCCAGATGAGGCGTCCGCGCTGGGAGGGCGACATCTTGCGCCATGGGCCGCTGTCGAACGCCTTGCGCGCGGCCTTCACCGCAAGATCAATGTCGGCGCGGTCGCCTTCCGCGACCGTAACTAGCACTTCGCCGGTAGAAGGGTCATAAGTGGGGAAGGTTTTGCCGGAAACTGCGTCCACCCATTTGCCGTTGATGAGCATCTGGCGTGGCTTTTCCAAGAACCTGGTCACGCGGGGATCGACTTGTGCGAGAGAAATTGTGCCCATGGAAAACCTCCTGGTATTGGGGCTGAAATTGTCGAAAAGACGAACGGCGCGCGAGGATCATGCTAGTCCTGCGGGGCGGTGGAAATCAAACTGGGAACATTGGCGAGTGGGAACCATCATCCAACCGAGATTTCTGTCGTCCCGCCGGGCTCACATTCGGGGGCAGACTTAGCCCGGGATGTCCCCCCGGGGCAAGATACTTCCATCCGACCGGCTCCGAATCGAGGAGGCCGCGATAAGCCGTCCTCCAGGCTGCTGAAAACAAGGTGAATTGAGCGCTTGACAGGACATTACAAATTGCAATATAAATATTGCGATACGAAATATGAAACTGGCAGAGAAAATTCGATACTTGCGTGAGGTGGAAGGGTCGCTGCGCGGCCTGGGCCGGCCGATGACGCAGCAGGAGATGGTTCGGGCCGTCCGCAAGGAACAGGGGAAGAGTATCAGCCAATCGTATTTGTCGCAGATCGAAGGCGGGTCGCGGCGGCATATGACACAAGGGTCACGATCGCTGCTGGCCAAGTTTTTCAAGGTGCATCCGGGATTTCTGGTGGATGATCCCGATGGCTACCACACCGAGCTGACTTCGGACCTGCGAACCGTGGAAGGGAAACTCGATGTGTGGCTGTTGCAGGGCTCGGAGCGGTTTGCGAGCGACCGGGAGTTGAGTGAAGTTTTGATGAAGGCGGCGCGCGAGCGGGACACGCGCAAATGCATTCTGCTGTTGGGCGCGATTCTGGATACCCCGGGGCTCGCGGATCGACTGCTGGAAGCGTTGCAGCCGCATACGAGTAACGGCAAGAGAGAGAGAGAAAGAGGAGGACGGCGATGACCTGGGCGGATTTTTATCTGGTCTGTTTTGTCGTGGGATTCTTCCTGAGCCTGGTGATGTTTTTGGGCGGCGGAATGCATTTGCATGTTCCGCATTTCCACTTTCATGCGCCAACGGCGCACATTCACGCGGGACCACATGCCGGACCCGGGATCAAGGCTGGAGTACACGGTACACAAATCTCGCCGTTTAATTTGATTACTCTCACCGCGTTTCTCGCGTGGTTTGGAGGAACGGGATATATGCTGACTCGGCATTCGGCGATCTGGTTCTGGGGAGCGCTGGGGATTTCGCTTCTGAGCGGCACTGGCGGCGCGGCAATTATTTATTTGTTTCTCAGTCGAGTGCTGAGTTCTGAGGATGAGGCGCTTGATCCGGCTGACTACGAAATGGTGGGGGTGCTGGGCAGACTTTCTATACCCATTCGCGAAAGCGGAACTGGGGAACTTATTTACTCGCAGGCGGGGACGCGGCGGGTCTGTGGAGCGCGCACAGAAAACGGGTCAGCGATAGTGAAGGGAACTGAAGTTGTGGTCACGCGGTATGAGCGCGGAATTGCTTATGTGCGTCCGTGGTCGGAGATGGCGGGTGAGGAAGACGAATTCAGCGAGGCAAGCGACGAGGCAAGGAATGACGGGAGGCCGCTATGAGTGCGACGGTTACAACCTCGGACACGCTGAGTCAACGAAGATCGTTCGAAATTTGGATTTAGTAATCGGCAACCACGAAGCACGCGAAGGATTTTTCGTTCATAGGCATTCGTGTACTTGGTGGTTGAAGATTTCTCGCGTTGCGAAGAGGAGGCGTTATGTTTCTTGGGCTGTCGGTTGAGGTATGGGTATTTATCGGGCTGGGTGTCCTAACGCTGCTGTTCATCATGAATTGGGCGGCAAGGCTCTACCGAAAAGCGGGGCCGCACGAGGCGCTGATTGTCTATGGATTCCGCAACAAGAGGGTGGTAGTCGGTCGGGGAACGATGGTGTTGCCTTTGATCGAGAACTGCCACGATTTGTCGCTGGAACTGATGTCGTTCGACGTGGCGCCGCAACAGGATCTTTATACGAAGCAGGGCGTCGCGGTGACAGTTGAGGCGGTGGCGCAGATCAAAGTGAAGTCAGACACAGAATCCATTTGGACTGCGGCGGAACAGTTCCTCACCAAGACCGACCAGGAGCGCGAAGGGTTGATCAAGCTGGTGATGGAAGGGCACTTGCGCGGCATCATCGGGCAGTTGACGGTGGAAGAAATCGTCAAGCAACCGGAGATGGTCGGCGACCGCATGCGTTCGACGTGCGCCGACGATATGAACAAGATGGGCCTCGAAGTCATCTCGTTCACCATCAAGGAAGTCCGCGACAAAAACGAATACATCATCAACATGGGACGGCCCGACGTTGCACGCATCAAGCGTGATGCTGACGTTGCTGCAGCGGAAGCGGATCGCGATACGGCGATTCGGCGTGCGCTGGCAACCCGGGAAGCGGCAGTGGCCAAGGCCCAGGCTGACCAAGACCGGGTACTGGCGGAAACCTTGTCTCTAGCCAAGCAGGCGGAGGCGACGCGCGATTTGGAAGTCAAAAAAGCGCAGTACGTGGAAGTCACCAAGCGGCAGCAGGCGCAGGCTGACAAAGCGTATGACATTCAGACCAACATCATGCAGCAGCAGGTGATCGCTGAGCAGGTAAAGGTGCAGCAGGTTGAGAAAGAGCAGCAGGTCAAGGTGCAGGAAGCGGAAATCAATCGCCGCGAGAAAGAACTGATTGCGACCGTGCTGAAGGGGGCGGAGATCGAGCGTCAGCGGATTGAGACGCTGGCTGCCGCCGAGAAGCAACGGCTGATTGCAGAAGCCGAAGGACACGCTTCTGCGATTCGTGCTCAGGGCGAAGCGGAATCGGAAATCATTTTCAAGAAAGGTGACGCCGAAGCCCGCGCCATGAACGTGAAAGCCGAGGCTTATCAGGAGTACAACCAAGCTGCAATTTACGACAAGCTGCTGACCAGCATGCCGGAAATCATGAGGGCAATGGCGGCTCCGCTGGCCAATGTGGACAAGATCACTGTGGTATCAACCGGCAACGGCGATGCCACGGGGATGAATAAAATCACTGGCGACTTGACCAAGATGGCGGCGCAAGTGCCGGCGCTGTTTGAGACGCTCTCGGGGATGAACATGAGCGAGTTGCTGTCGAAGGTTCGGGGAATTGGGGATAAGTCTCCGAAGCCGCCAAAACCGCCGGAGCAGTTGCCGCCAGCGGATGCGGGGAAGAAGTAGCGGAATGTGTGGGGCGGGCGCCCTCGCCCGCCTCGCAAGGGATACTTCGCCCCGTAGGGACGATTGCTAATAGCCCGGCGTTTTAACGCCGGGGCGGCTGTGACGGATGAACATCGAGCGCCGGGGGACGGGGGCAGGTGTCCCTACGGGACGCGGGTTCCTTTTCGTGGTTTACCCGGCGTTGAAACGCCGGGCTATTAGCAGATGTCCCTACGGGACAGGCGCAAAAAGAAGTACGGATTCTTAAAGCGGAGATTTGAGATGAAAAAACCATCCATGCAGGTTGGGTTTGGCATCGCGCTCGGAGCAGGGATCGGCGCGGCGATTGCGGTCATTCTCGGATCCGGTGGAGCATGGCTGGCCATCGGGATTGCGGTAGGGATCGTGATCGGAGTGGCAATGTCGAAACGAAAAGCAGGGCCTGCCCTGAGCCTGCCGAACAGTTCCTCACCGCTGGAAGCGGTTAGGAGTGACAAGAGGTCTTGGGGTTAGGAGAGAGCAGTGGTGCCATCCTTCGAAAATCACGAAGGGTGCGCACCCATTTTTGGTTTTAGGTTTGAGCTAAGAGCTAACAGCATGTTGCATTTGAAAAGGAGTCCATCATGGCACTACTCGAACGCGTTTCAACTCTGGTACGGGCAAACATTAATGACTTGATTGACAAGGCGGAAGAGCCGGAAAAGATGATCAAGCAAGTCATCCTTGACATGCAAAACCAACTCTTGCAGGTGAAGACGCAGGTGGCGATCGCCATCGCTGATCAGCACCTGCTGGAAAAACGACAGAAGGAAAACGAAGACAAGACCGCAGAATGGATGCGCAAGGCCGAGCTTGCCGTCACCAAGAAAGAAGACGACCTAGCGCGGGCGGCGCTGCATCGCGTGGAAAGCTATCGCGAGATGGCGGGAAGTTTTTCGCAGCAAGTCGCTGATCAGAAGGCGCAGGTGGAGAATCTGAAGACCGCGCTGCGTCAACTGGAGCAGAAACTCGCTGAGGCCATGGGCAAAGCCGATCTGCTGATCGCGCAGCAGCGGCGCGCTCGGGCGGTCGGCAAGGCGCATGACGCTCGCGCGGCTATTGGCGATCAGTCGAAGATTGCAGCGTTTGACCGCATGAAGCATAAGGTGCAGCGGAACGAGGCTGTGAGTCAAGCCAAGTCGGAGCTTGGCGAGGAGGACATTGAAGGGCGGCTGACGGCGATTGAGAAGGAGGATCGGATTGAGCAGTTGCTGGCGGAGATGAAGGCACGCCACGCATAAGGGGTGGATACGGTATGGATATCGGCAGAAGATTGATTGGTAATTCCGCAGTTGTCTCTGGAGGCAAGGTCACAAGTGTGGACATAAGTGGGCTTGTACGGCGGCTGCTGTTGTTTGATAAATATGCCCTCACTTCGGTTCGACTCCAGGAGTTCCCAGTATTGGCACGGCAGTTGGGATATGGAGCCCTCAGAGACCTGCTCGATTTAAAGCTGATTGAAATTCGATGCGAGTGCCTGCAGCTGACCCAGATTGGCCAGTCTGGTCTTTTCGGAGACCCGATCCTTCCCGCTCTTTCGTATAAGTTCAATTGGATCGACATGCATGACAGGCAGAAATATATTCACGATTGTCTCCAAGACATGCATGATTCCTCTGGTCTCAGGCACAAGGAAGTTCTGAAAATTAAACGTAGCATCGTGGACTCAATTAGACAGCTCCCGCCAGAGGTCAGACCCGCCCTGTTTCCGCCATTTCGTAATGAACTGCTTAACAATTCCCCGCTCGTGAGACGGTCCATTGAACTCAGCATTAAGAAATCGCGCGGCTTAACAGAGGTCGTCCCGTTTTCGCTGCGTATACATGAGGATGCCGAGGACACATATACGGTCGAGACGGATTTGGCTGAGAAGCTAAAAATCGAAACCATTGAGGCACACAAAATTGTCGAGGCGGGCCTTCTGGGGGTGTCTGCTCTTACGCAAGCAATTGGTGAGATGAAGGCCTACTCGGCGATCTCAGGTTTCCGCCATGAGGAGCTCCCTCTTTTTCGCGACAAGCTCGACTTCCTTACTGAGGCAGTCTCCTCATCTTCCAAGGAGGGCGCTTTTCAACGAGTGCTGACAATAGCAGGCATACCAGAACTTCCAGATGACACAACACTGAACGTTGAGAAGTTCGCAAAACTCCGTGAGTCCAGCGAAACACGAGAATTTAGGGATTGGCTTGCAAATATTGGGTCAGCAACTGACGCTGAGATCCGCGATAAAGTCTCAGGTTTTAAGAACACGGCTGCCCTATTCCTTACGCGACCCTCCGTCAAAAAGATAAAGGTTCTCGCACTTACGGCAGCTAGTTTCGTCCCGCACTCCGCGATCCCGGCCGCAGCGCTGAGTCTCTTCGACGCTTTCCTTCTGGAGACATTGCTACCCCGATCAGGTATCGCTGCATTCGTCAATGAACTGTATCCGTCTATCTTTGAAAAGAAAGAACCCAACGAAAATGACCTCGTTCGCAACGCGGACGAACCGAAGCAGGCATTACACGCCAAAGCAAGCTGACCCACGATCTCTCCCTTAGGAGCACTCATGCAAACCCACATCACCGGAACCACAATGCCCGTCTTGGAGTTCGTTCTTGAATTGAACGAGTCCATCATCTCCGAGGCCGGGGAGCTTTCGTGGATGGGCAGTTCCATTCAGATGACCACTCACACACAGTTTGGTGGCGGCGGAGGCCTGTTCGGAGTGCTGAAGCGAGTGGCAGGCGGCGGCTCGATTTTCATGACCGAATACCGCGCCGTCGGTGCTGCCGGCGAGGTTGCGTTTGCAACTAAATTGCCGGGGCACATCGTGCCGGTGGAAGTGTCGCCAGGACACGAATACATGATTCATCGCCACGGCTTTCTGTGCGCCACGCCGGAGATTCAGATTTCGCTCGGCTTTCAGCAATCGCTGGGCGCTGGTATTTTTGGCGGCAGTGGCTTTTTGCTGGAAAGGCTCAGCGGGCAAGGCACTGCATGGCTTGAACTCTCCGGCGAACTCGTGGTGCGCGATTTGCAGCCGGGAGAAACTCTGCGGGTCCATCCGGGGCATGTCGGCGCATTTCAATCCAGCGTGTCGTTTCAGATCACGACCGTTCCGGGGGTCAAGAACATGATTTTCGGGGGCGACGGAATTTTCCTGGCTGCGCTCACTGGCCCGGGCAGAATCTGGCTGCAGACGCTCCCGATTGCCAGGCTGGCTCACGCTATCAATGAATACTTGCCGCACGAGACTCGCCCTGAGAACGTGCAGGGTGGCGTCGTGGGAGGAATTGTGGGATCGATTTTGAATGGAATGAAGTGAGCACGAGGGATTAGTTGCAAGACGCGATCTCGGAACCGTGCGAGTAATTTCTGCCGTCCCTAACGGGACTCGGTCGCTTATTGCTGACCCAGGGCTCACGCCCTGGGCTAAGTTTTGCCGCCCTCCGGGGCTGAGGTCAGATGGATTGCCGCGACATTTCATAAGTAAGGAACTTGCGGGTGGTGAGACTATCTGAGGTGAGGACGACCTGAAATTGAATCAAAATTGAATCGTGTTGGAGGGCAGTCATGAAAAAGTTGTTCATCATCTTTGCATTTATCGCAGCTACAACTAGCCTTTCTTTTTCACAGGACATTGTGGGGGACTGGAATGGGAAGCTCACGGTTGGCCAAGCGGAGTTGCGGCTGGTGCTGCACGTCACCAAAGCTGACGATGGCAGCCTGAAAGCGACGCTTGACAGCATTGATCAGGGGGCGCCGGGCATTCCAGTGAATACGATCACGCTGAGGGATTCGAAGCTTGACCTCACGGTGGACGCTGTGCACGGCACTTATGCGGGTAAGGTGAACACCGATGCCAGCGAGATTGACGGAACCTGGACGCAGGGCGGGTCTCTCGAACTCAATTTTCGTCGCGGAAATATTGCAGCCAAGCCGGCGAAACCGGCCAAGCCCTCGGACATTGATGGCGACTGGTTGGGCACGCTTAACACTGGGATGGGGAAGCTGCGGCTGGTGCTGCATCTCACTAACACTGAGGACGGGCTGACGGCGACCATGGACAGCTTGGATCAGAGCGCCAACGGACTCCCGGTGACCAGCATTGCGCGAACGGGAGCATCGCTGAAATTTGAAATGAAATCCATCGCAGGGAGTTACGACGGGACGATCAGCGCAGACCTGGGCACGTTCAGCGGGACTTGGACGCAGGGCGGGAAGAGCTTCCCGCTGGCGTTTAAGCGGGTGAAGAATGCGGCGGAGCTGGAGTTGCGGCGGCCGCAGAATCCGGTGAAGCCGTATCCGTATCGCGAGGAAGAAGTTTCCTACAACAATCCCGTGGCGAAGATTCAACTTGCGGCGACGCTGACTATTCCGCCGGGCAAGGGACCGTTTCCGGCCGTGCTGCTGATCGTCGGCTCCGGGCCGCATGATCGCGATGAAACTCTGATGGGGCACAAACCGTTTCTGGTGTTGGCCGACTATCTGACGCGCAAAGGAATTGTCGTGCTGCGGGCGGACAAGCGCGGCGTCGGCAAATCAGGAGGGAATTATTCGCAGGCGGTGATGGCGGATTTTGCTTCGGACGCCGAGGCAGGGGTGGGGTATTTGAAAACCCGCACGGAAGTGAATCCGCACAAGATCGGTCTGGTGGGGCACAGCGAAGGCGGGATTGAGGCGCCGATGGCGGCCACGCACGATCCGGATGTGGCGTTCATCGTACTGATGGCGGGGCCGGGGGTTCCGGGCGACGAGATTCTGGCCCAGCAAGTGGTCCTGATTGGGCGGGCGGCGGGCAAGAGTCAGGAAGAGGTCGAGAAGGATGCGGCGATTCAGAAGGAAGTCCTCGCGACGGTGAAAAAAGACGAAGATGACGCTGCTCTGGAAAAAGATCTTCGCGCGGTGATGGCGGGGAAGGTGCCTGAGGCGCAGATGGGAATGCAAATCAAGATCGTAAGTTCGCCGTGGTTTCGCGATTTTTTGAAATACGATCCAGCAGCGACGCTGAGCAAGGTCACGTGCCCGGTGCTCGACATCAACGGCGAAAGGGATTTGCAGGTGCCGCCGGAGCAGAATCTGCCGGCCATACGGAAGGCACTGGCAGCGGGCGGGAACAAGAATTTCGAAGTGGATGAGCTGCCGGGGTTGAATCACCTTTTTCAAACCGCGGTTGAATCACCTTTTTCAAACCGCGAAGACCGGCGGGGTTGGAGAGTACGGCGACATTGAAGAGACTATGTCGCCGGTGGCGCTGGAAAAGGTGGCCAGCTGGATTTTGAAGGTGGTGGGAGCGTGAGTTTTCACCCGAGTTAGTCATCCTGACCGGAGGGAGTTCATTCGCTTCGCGAATGAACTTGCGCAGTCGAAGGACCGCTACCTGCTAGCACTCTCCATGCTTCCTTAGTATTCCAACAACGGCCTCGGCAGAATGCCTGGTGATGCCGTAGTACGAGGGGTTCTTCGACTCCGCAAGCAGTTCGCTTCGCGAACTTTGTGCTCCGCTCAGGATGACAGGGCTAGGGGTGCTTGCTAGGATGGATTGCGGTTTCTGACAGCTTTCATGCAGAAGATCTTCCACTTCGACTCTCCCCCTGAGCCTTATGTCGCCGATGCGGCGGTGCTTTGCTGCTTTGATCAGCGGATTCGGCTGGCGGTGCATAAGTTTTTGCAGCGGCAAGGAATTGTGCGTCCGGACATGATTGTGGTGGCGGGTGGGGCGAAGACGCTGGCTTCTCCGCGCAATGATTTCGAGCGCGACTTCATTCTGGAGCAGGTGCGGATGTCGATCTTGCTGCATCGCACGGAGCGGGTGTTGCTGATGTGCCACTCCGATTGCGCGACCTATGGCGGGCTGGCGGCGTTCCAGGGGAATGTGGAACTTGAAGCCGAACATCATCGCGGGGAATTGCGAAGGGCGGCCGAGTTGGTTAAGGAGAAGTTTCCTGAGGTGTCGGCCGAATGTTTCTTCGTGAACTTCGAGGGTGTGTTTGCAGCTAAAGCGGAGGGTGTTGAGCAGGTGGCCTAATCTCGGCTAAGCCGACGCCGTGATCAGAGTCACGATCCAAATTTCTACTACGCGCACGATGAGGCGGTGGGCAGCCATTTCTTTCAGCTTGGGCAGCACCCTGCTCACGTGCTCATCGGTATCCACAAAAATGATGATCACCGGAAGTTTGCCTCCAGCGTCCACTAGGTGGCTGGTTTTGACGCGCTGGCGGCCGAGGAATCCGCCGACGGCGTGGAGAGTACAGGCAGCGAAGACATTCCCGTCGTGGAGGTAATTCAAGATGGCCATGTTCAGCGGCCGTCCGTGCCACTTGTCGGATTCGTTGAGATAGATTGTGACCTGGACAGCCATAGCGTTAGGCATTCTATATCAGACGGGCAAAGGCCATCCCGGCCAGCGTGGCGCCCAGGCAAAGCAAGTTGTTGGAAAAGAAATTGGTGAACATCAACAGCCACTGGCCTTGCTCGAAATAGGACATGGTTTCAAATGCGAAACTGGAAAATGTGGTGAAAGCACCGCAGAACCCGATTACCACCAGCAGACGCCAACGAGGATCGAGCAACACGCGCTCGCTCGACCAGATCATGAAGAAGCCGACAATGAAGCTGCCGATCACATTGATGAACAAGGTGCCGTAAGGAAAAACCGGGCCAAGAATGCGGGAAGCGAAGCGGCTAATGAACCAACGGGCGTTAGCGCCCAGGATGGCGCCGATGGAGATGACCAGGACTCGGTTCACGTGCGGACTTCTCCTAACCAGTAGTTTGGTAGGAGTTATCAGCCGGCGTCATGGCGGGCGGTTATGGCGAACTCCATCGCCTGATTATTTTTATCACACAGGGCAAATTAAGGCCGCATGACTGGGGTGCCGACAGTAACAAAGCACCTCAGCGGCTGAAGCCGTCGCGCACAGAGAGGACTTAGTGCAGGGCCAGAGGCCCTGCTCCACCCTCTGCCAGCCCCGTGATGAATGATGACCTCGTCCGCGATGAAGACGCTCAGGCGGCGTCGTTCTCAATCTTGATGCGCAGGGATTTCAGGAACTTCAGGTCCTGGTCGCTGATTTTCAGCTCGGGATTGCTAGTCAGGGTGGTGACCAGTGAAGTCTTGTCGCTGGATTTTTCGCCGGGGCGGCTGACGCCGATCGTGGCCTCAAGGACCAGGAAAATATCGTAACCGCCGTCTTTGATTCGGGTCACAACTTCGGCAATCTGATCGGAATCCGCCAGGGATTCG
>WNFJ01558233.1_pt2 | contig 22826 bp, 20 predicted proteins | sample 5400461 | NCBI WGS metagenome assembly WNFJ01 (sample SAMN13153349, study PRJNA577476) | soil metagenome | isolation source: 115 cm saprolite on Douglas fir-dominated hillslope | place: USA:California | collected 2013-09-17
CTTCTGAAACTTCAGAATTTCTCTGGGCGCAACAGCGCGAAGACAAGATAAATTAGCAACAAAAAGGAGACCGCCATGGTCAAGATCGTTTCGAGACTCATCTTGTAACTCTCCTCACTGTAATTTTTCGCAACCACGCACATAGGCGAGCGCGATCAAAAAGAACGCGATCGTGACGCCAATAAAGATCAGATCAAGCATAAGGTTCAAACTCCTTACCTAACGGTCGAACGTAAATATCGTGGCGAAAATCAGAAGATGCTGGGCGGGCGATAAGCCGATCACTCCCGGACTGACTACGCGGCCTCGAAAGAATCCACGGTCTGGTCCCGTCGAATGGTCATAGCGGTGCTCCACTCGAAAGATCGTGTTACTCGATTTGTAAGGTAGCTTATATTCCAGCGTGCTGGTAATGGCGGTAACGGTCTGCCTCGCTAGTGTCCATCGTCCCTGGCTATCCCACGCAAGCTCGGGACGAACCGCGACGGCCCAAAGCGGATTCAAAGTCCAGCGCATTGGTAGCTGGGCCGCAAACCACCAGGCGCGAGGACTTCCACTTGCATCGACATGTTCGGTCGCAAAATTGGTCTCGAAAGCTATCGTACGTTTGTCTGTCTTGTGCTCGACAATCGTATCCGAAAGAAAGCGCCAGAAGTTGAATGACGTATTCGATTGATGAGGTCCTACCAGAAACGTCTGCTTGACGGTTAGGTGGGGACTCGCACTGATAGCCGCCTGCCCACCCCAACTGGGAACATTGTTCGCGTGGGCGAGGTGCCAGTATCCATTGACGACGAAAAAAGTGCCGGTGACCTTCTTTGTGAATGGGTAACTCAGGTTTACGCCCATCATGAAGTATGGCGTGAAATCGGCTCCCCACGGTCTGGTGTAATTGAAATTGTCTTTTGCGTACAGCGAATCGTACCCAATAAAACTGCTGAAGATTCCGCCCTGGATTGTCAGACCCTTACCGACCGGCGCGAGGTAGGAAACGTTCGTTGGTCCCAGTTGACGTAGGAATTTGTAACCGCCGATGTTTGGAGCTGTTGCCGAAAAGCCAAATACCTCAGCGTCTTTGCCCGCTTGCGCGGTTAGTTCTACGCCCCAGCGTGATTTTTCAACAGCCTTCTTTCTGAGATAAAACGCGGCCATATTTATCTGTGGTCGATCAACGTGCCATGTGGTGCCACGACTTCGAAAGACACGATTCGCTGGATGGTTGAAATCGAACAGATAGCCGACATCTACAAATCCGCCGTAGTGCCACATTGAGTCTGGTGATTGAGTTTGCGGTGATGGCGACGGTGTCTCTTGAGGGACGGTGCCAGCAACCGTCGGACTGGACATCGCGTCGGATTGAGAAGCCTTCGTGTCTTTCTCTTCAGTGTTAGCGCGTTCCTTTGTGCTCGGACCAGTCGGTTGCGCTTGACCCTTGATAGTTAGAGCGGTTATCGCCAGCACAAATAACGCTAATCGCAATCCCGCTCTCCAGATAAGTTCGAAAGTATCTCGGTCAAGAACCATTTTCCTACTTCTGCTCATTTTCAACCCCATTGCTCTTCTTCTTCAAGAACACCGTTCGCTTCTGGTGCAGCGACCCATTGTCACGCGTCGCGATCCCAACGTCTGGCCAGATCAATGTCGTCAAGCGTCAAATCGACGACTTCAAGCTTTGCATCCGGCGGGTAATCGTCGTTTTCCCACAAATGGGTAGCCAGGTGTCGTTCCGCCAGAGAGAGCCAGTAGGAGCTTTCATTCGAGATACGACCCCGAGACCGCCAACTAATCTCTGCTATTGCGTCGCGTGAAATCTCAACAGTGATATGGAGTTCATATCCGTGTGGGTCGCGAACCAGGAACTCGTGCGTCGCCCCTACAGCCGGAATCGATTTGTCGATATCGCTGAGGCGGATGATGCTGAAACCATTCTCGGTGAGGTATTCGATTGGTCGCTGCGGTTGCACAGGAGTATTCAGGAAAGCCTTATTTTCAATCATCGATAACATCTCAAATCCAACTTACTTTCTCAGCGCCAACAGTTCGCTAGTCATCTCGCTGGTCGCTCCAGTGTGTTGCTAGCAGTAATTGGTCAGCCGGTAGCTCGCTTATGATCAACTGTCCGCCCTCAGGGTAGTCGTCGTTTTCCCATAGATACGTCGCGAGGAACTGTTCGGCACAAACCAGCCAAAGCACACTGCTGTCCAATAAACGACTATGCCTGCGACTCTGTATTTGCGCGATAAGGCTTTCTTCAAACGCGACCGTAACTTCACGCTCCCACCCACGTTCGTTGCGGACCAGGAAGCGACATTCGCGCGATGTGGAAATCACCGATTTATCAACGTCACACAGACGAATAATGCTGAAGCCGTTCTCCGTGACGTACTGGATTGGCGAGACCTCCTTCGCCAAACTGTCGGGTATAACTTGTCTTCTGTTTACTGCCATCGGCCCACGATCAAATCTGCAACGCTTTTTCTCGCAGACGCTTGTCAACAGCTAGATGATAGAGAGGTCGGCGTAAAAAAGGGCTTAAAGGTTTATTAAAAGTTCGTAAACGATTTGGGCGTCCGTCGAACGACGAAATGGTTAGACGTCGGTTTGCGCTGACCACCAGAGCATGTGCGGCCGAGGCGAGCTGAACGACGACGCTATCCGAAAAATCGATACGGTCTGGACAGTCTTGGCGGATACTGGCCGCAAAGAAGGCGGTGGCACGTGGATTAATCCCCAAAACCGTTTCAATGGCTTAGAGCGAAAACTGTTGAAACGGTTGGTATCCCATTGGTATTGCCTGCTCTAATCTCCACCAAGCGGTGTCTCAATCCCTGCGACTTTCTCGGTTTTCACTTTCTCTGTGGCGGGTGGAGGTGTGTCTGGTGCCTGAATCTTTTCGCCCTTCTTTAAGGTGCGGAGAAACTCGAGCACCTGTTGGCGTCGATCCTGGTGCAATTCGTCGGCGAGGCGTACCAGCGCCGCGATCACAATCTGCTTATGCCGGATATCTTCCAGGCCCCGTTCACTTCTCACGTTCAGCCAGAGCTTGTGAATGAAGTTGATCTCCTCATCAGTAAGTTCCGGCGCATGAGCGCCAAGATAAAAGTCTCTAATGTCCCCGTCCGGGCTAATCACGCGAAAGCGCACTCTCTCCTGGGTTTTGTTCGGCAGCCGCTCCCAGGCATCACCCAGTAGTTTGGCTTGATGTTCCGGCGTCATCACTGATGAGGTGCCCGCGATGACTTCGGCCGAGCGTAACTGCGACGCCGTGAGAGCAATGGCCTGAAAAATGTCCGACGAAGGAACGACCAGCAGATGCACGGTCTTGCCAGCCTTTTCTGCCAGCGCCACAACCTTGCTGAACAGATACTGCTCGTAGCGGCTGAAGAGCCGGTCTTCGGCGATGCCTTCATAGCCGGTGTCCGGACCGCGCAGCAAGTGTACCGTCATCACAACCAAATCTCTTTTGCCGGTGTGGGTAACCTCGAGGGCTTTACGCAGATGGCTGAGAGTGTTGTAGTCACGCACCAAACAGATTGTGTTACCGGGGCGCACGGCCACGGTCTCGTTGGAAACCGCTTCGTTAGCGTTCAAACGAAACTGATCCATCGCGGAGGTTGTATGGATCTCTTCCGCGCGTCGTCGCTCGTTGATTCGTTCCGATATCAGGAACAGAGTGAAGAAGACGATCGTGAATACGAGCCCCGAAATTGTGGCTATTTCTTTCGTGAGCAAATTGATTCCGGCGACAGCGAAAAGGAGTGCGGTGATTAGCCCCAGCCCGATAGGCAGCTCATTCCCATCGAGCGTGATATTGAAAGGCACTTTCCATTCCCGTGTAGACTTATCCTTGAAGCGCAAGACAAGGACCGCAAGGCCTTTGAACGCGAAAGACCAGACCACGCCGAACGCATAGGCCTCGCCGAGGGTGTAGGTGTTGCCCCGCGAGCCGAGAATCGCTACGAGCTGCAGCACGACGATCAGATTGATCATGCGGTAGGTTGTGCCAAAGCGTTTGTGAGGAGCGCGAAACCAATCCGTCATCACGCCATCCTCGCTGACGCGATTGAGCACACCGTTAGCGCCTACGATCGCGGTGTTAATGGCGCCGGCCAACATTAAGAACCCGACGATGACGATAAACGCCTGAAATGCCAGTTTCAGGGTCATCGGACCTGAGAGATTAACCGCGATGCCGCTAATTAGATTGTCGAAATACTGCGGACGATCTTTGTCGGGAATGATGGCGTAGGCGAAGAATGAGACCAGTGAAGTGAAGAGCAGCGAGTAAAGAAAGATTACAAAACCAGCCCGCATCAGGTTCTTGTGTTTCGGATACTCCAGCTCGCGATTAACCTGCGCCAGCGATTCTTCGCCCGACATCGCGAGAATCGAATGACCGAAAGCCATCAGGATCCCAATTAAACCAATCAGCATTCCCGCTCTCGCCGGAATCTTGAAACGTGGTTCCGCGGATGCTGGCGCAGCGGAAGCGCTCGGCTGTGCTTCGGGTTTCACCGGCTCGAAAGCGCTCGGTAATATTTTCGGCATCCAGCCGACCGCGTCGTGATTGAAGACCAAATTATGCGGCGTCGGTGATGGCGGTAACCGCTGCGCGCCGGGTCGAGTCAGGATAGTAAAAGCGCACCAGCCAATCAGTAGCACCACCATGGCGCTTGTGACATACATGATTCGCAGCGCGTCTTCGGAAGACTCATGAATGCCGCGAGTGTTACGCCGCCAGAAATAAATCGTGACGAGCGCGGCGATTCCGGCGGCCAGATGGTTCACGGTATCGGTGGAGGGCACCCACGGATGACCAAAGTAAACACTCGTTTGTGATACCAGGCCCACAATGTATTGTCCGGCAGACACGCCTGAGATCGGGCCCGTGAGGATGTAGTCAAACATCAAAGCCGAGACGGAAAGCTTCGCCAGCGTGCCGCCCATGGCTTCTTTGACGACGCGATAGACGCCCCCGCGCGTAAACATCGCGCAAGATTCAACATAGATCGCGCGTACTGCGTACGAGAAGAGCATGACGCCGAAAATGAACCAGGGCGCAGCCTGGCCGACGGCTTTCTCTGCAATACCGCCGACGTAGTAAGCGGAGGAGCCTAGATCGTTGAGGACGATTGCCGCCGCTCTCCAGAAAGAAATGAACGACAACATCACCGAGGTTGCCACGATTACCTGCGTGCGTCCGTTAGTTTTCTGGTTTTCAGTGGTTGCCGCCATCGTTCCTTAGCCGTTCCTGATAGTTGAGATTGAGCGTCCGACTAAATTACTTCCGCACTTTCAATATCCTTCTCGTTCAGTTGCCCCACTGACGCGCCAAATTGAGATCATTAAGAGTCAGCACTTCTACCTTGAGTCTTGCCTCCGGCGGATAGTCGCCGTTTTCCCAGAGGTAATCAGCCAGGTGTCGTTCGGCGCAGCAGATCCAATAAGAGCTATTAAGGGACAGCCGTCCCCTGCTCCGGCTGATAATTTCTGCTACCGCTGAGTCAGAGATATCAATGGTTATCTCCAGTTCATATCGGTGCGGATCGCGAACCGCGAAGGAGTGTTTGGTTCCTCCAGCCGTAATCGATTCATCGATGTCGCAGAGTCGGATGATGCTGAAACCATTCTCCGTGACGTACTGGATCGGGGAGGAGTCGTTTGCCAAGCGGTCAGGACTGACTTGTCTTCTACTTAATGCCATCGCGTTCACGATCAAATCTGCAACGTTTGTTTGGGCAGACGATTCTTAACAGCTAGATCGTAATTTGGTTGGGATAAGGAAGGCCTTAAAGGTTTATTAAAATTTCGTAAAGACCGGCAAATAAGCCTCAGAAATAAGGTGAAGAAAGAGCGCCGGGTAGAAATCGTTACTTGGTCGGTCTCAGACTCACAATCGCTGAAGAGGTATTCTTGATAGAATACCTGCATGTTCTCATGTCGCTGAATTGTTAGGGAATTGATCGGTGTCGATTCTCCACACTACGACCATCACGCTAATTGCGGGACTGGCCCTATTGATCATGGGCGCGGAAGTTTTAGTCCGTGGCGCCGCACGGCTTTCTTCAGCGCTGGGTGTCTCACCATTGATTGTGGGATTGACCGTCGTGGCCTACGGCACAAGTTCCGCCGAGCTAGCCGCCTGTGCACGATCTGCCGTTCTCGGGCAGAACGGCCTGGCAATCGGAATCGTAGTCGGCAGCAACATTTTCAATGTCCTCTTCGTTCTCGGCGTTTCCGCTCTAATCATTCCCTTGACGGTGACCAAACGCGTGATCCGACTCGATGTGCCGATCATGATTGCGGTTTCGGTTTTGCTTTATTTGCTCGCGCTCGATGGTGCGATTAGTCGATGGGACGGCTTGTTGCTGTTCGCCGGAGTCGTTGCTTATACGCTGTTTACGGTGCTGGGAGCCCGCCACGAACGGTCCCAGAGCTGGGTGACCGAGGTTCCTGCTGCTTCGGCGATTGAACAGCCATCGAGTCGAAGATATTCGGTGATCACACAGGTCGTTTTCATCGCAATCGGCCTGGTTATGCTCGTGATCGGTGCCCGCTGGTTCGTAAGCGGTGCTGTCTCGCTCGCTGAGAGTTTGGGTGTGAGCGAGACGGTTATAGGATTGACTATCGTGGCGGCGGGCACGTCATTGCCAGAAGCCGCCACCTCAATAGTCGCGGCGTTGCGCCGCAAACCCGAGATAGCCGTCGGTAATATAGTCGGAAGCAACATCGCGAATGTTTTGCTGGTGATGGGCGTGACGGGTTTAGTGGCGCCTCAAGGTGTCGCCGTCTCGGTCTCGGCTTTGAACTTCGACATGCCCGTCATGATTGCCGTGGCTGCTAGCTGCCTACCCGTGTTCTTCCTCGGGGGACGAATCGAGCGTTGGGAAGGCGGGCTGTATCTGGGTTATTACTTCGCGTTCGTGCTCTTTCTGATCTTAGAAGCTGGTCATCACAAAGCGCTGCCCGCATTTGCTGCTGTAATGGCATTCTTTGTCCTTCCGCTGACCGTTATTACCTACATTATTCTGACTGCGCGAAGAGGACGCCGGAAGAAAGCATTTCCGCAAGGGCTGACTTGAGTTGGTAAAGTTGAGCTACTCGCTGACGGTTGGGTTGATCCAGAACGGTCTTAACTGCCTGAAACAAACCGATAACCTACCCAGGGGTCGGTTAAGATGTAGCGAGGCTTCGCCGGATCCGGTTCAATCTTCTTACGCAAGTGTCGGATGAAGACGCGAAGATACTCCGTTTGGTCGGTGTAATTTCCGCCCCAAATATTTGCGAGCAATGTTCGATGAGTTAAGACCTTACCAGAATGACGAACGAGGTAGACGAGCAGGTCGAATTCTTTTGGCGAAAGCCGTATTTCTCTCCCCGCAACGAGAACCTTGCGCGTTTCAAGATCTACTCGGAAATCTCCCTCTTCGATTAACGTCGCCTCTTCGCCGGCTTCAGGCGAACGGCGCAAAGCCGCTCTGACTCTGGCGACCAACTCGCCCATGCCAAAAGGTTTCGTCACATAATCGTCAGCGCCTGCGTCAAGCGCTTCTACTTTGGTAGCTTCATCGCCTTTGACTGATAGCACGATTATGGGAAGGCTTGAGATCTCTCGCAGCCGCTGACAAAGTTTCAGGCCATTCATATTGGGCATGGAAAGATCGGTGACGACCAGGTCCGGCGTCCATGCTTGAAAGAGGTCCAAAGCGGCTTCGCCCTCGCCGGCGACTCTCACGTCATAGCCGTGCTTGGCCAAGCCGCTGCGCAGGACCAAAGTAATTTCCTGTTCGTCGTCGACGACGAGTATGCGTTTCTTACTCTCCATTGGGAGTCAGTCTTTCGGTTTCGTTCTGGTCAAATATTTCTGCGGGTTGCGTGTTTCCATTGGCACCGCGAGGTTCATCATCCCCAACCGGGACTGTAAAGACAATGCGCGCTCCGCGATTTGCGGTGCCATCCTCTATCCAGATATGCCCACTGTGGGCTTCGACAATTCCTTTGGCAATCGCCAGCCCCATGCCAATTCCACCGGTATGACCGCCCGCTGGTCCATTGCTGGCAGCGCGATAGAACCTTTCGAAGACCCGCTCGCGCAAGGGTGCGGGAATACCCGGCCCTTGATCTTCCACTGCTATCTCTATCATGTCATCGTCCACACGAGTCGCCTTAACGATGATCAATGTGTCAGGCGGCGCGTATTTGCTGGCGTTGTCTATCAGTGTATAGATCACTTCCGCGACTGCTCGTGCATCGACACGGACCACCGGTAGTTCGTCTTCCACCGAGACCCGAATTTGATGTTGTCGGGTAAGAGGCTCGGCTTGCGCCAAAGCAGCGTCGATGATGTCATCGACAGCACCCCAGTTACGGTACAACGACATGTCACCCGTTTCGATTCGGGCCAGGTCAACGATGCCTTCGACAAATCGGTCAAGCCTGTCCGCTCCATGCGTGATGACTCTTAACATTGTGTTTTGCTCTTCGGAACTTAATTTCTCCATCTGGTCATTTGCCTCACGATCTTCCAGTAACAAAGTAGCCGAGGCCTTAATTGAAGTTAGCGGCGTTCGAATATCGTGCGTGACAGCGTCCAGCAGTGCCGACTTCAGACGCTCACTGCGCTTTAACGCTTCGGCTTCACTTGCGCGGTCAAAGGCTTCTTGCAGATCCTCGTAGAGACGTTTGATTTCGGTTCTCTGGGCCTCCGCTTCTCGGGCGCGCCGCCTCGCCCGTGCAGAGAGTTGCCCAACAGTAAGAGCTGTAATGAAGAAAACTGCGAGCGCCACCCAGTTCTGTGGATCTGAAATAGTGAATGTGTGGACCGGCGGAATAAAGAAGAAGTTGAAACAAACTACGCCTAGCAGCGAGGCCAAAAGCGCGGGTCTGCTTCCCCAGAGGATCGCGGCGAAGAGCACGATCAGCAGAAAGGCCAGGGCAACCGTCGTGGAATTGATGTGGCCACGAAACGGAATGAGGAAAGCGGTAACAGCGGCAGTGCCTAACAGAGAACCGCCATAACCCGCCCATCTGTTCCTGAATTGCTTCTCGCGCACGCTGCTCATTGTAAGCCAACGGCCGCAGATTATCTGTATCGGAACCGGTAGCTTACGGGATCGCGGCGCAGTGTTGTGACTGCTAAGCTGATATGTGATGGCCTGGAGTTCCTGACAGCCGCAGCTGGAGAGTTGCGGACTACTCCCCCGGATTGAAGCGATAGCCGATCCAGGGCTCGGTGAGAATATAACGAGGCGTGGGGGGGTCCGGCTCGATCTTCTTTCGCAGTTGGCCGATGAAGACGCGTAGATATTCAGTCTGTTCGGTGTAGTCGCCGCCCCAAACCGCGCCCAGCAGATTACGATGAGTGAGGACTTTGCCGGAGTTGCGCAGGAAGTGAACCATCAAATCGAATTCCTTTGGCGTCAAACGCAAGTCCTTTTCTTTTTGAGTAGCGCTATGAGCCTCAAGGTCGACGCGAAAGTCGCCAACCTCCAAAATCTTCGAGCCGGTATCGGAAGCGGGCGCCCGTCGCAGCGTCGCGCGAATGCGTGCCAACAACTCGTCCATGCCAAACGGTTTGGTGATGTAATCGTCAGCGCCGGCGTCGAGCGCTTCGACTTTGGTGTTTTCTTCGCCCCGGACTGAAAGCACAATGATGGGGACTTCTGAGAACTTGCGAAGCTGCCGACACAACTCGAGCCCGCTCATGTTCGGCATCGCCAGATCGGTGATCACGAGCGCGGCGGGCCAGTCACGAAAAGTCTGCAACGCGAACTCGCCATCGCCCGCTACGCGCACCTCATACCCATGAGTCGTCAAGCTGCGGCGCAGGACCCGCGTGAGCTGTGGCTCATCATCAACGACAAGTATGCGTTGCTTTTCTTCCATGATGGCTTAGCTCTTCAAGGTGCTTCCTATAATCTCCCCAAAGCAATGGGGCGGGATCCAATCGCACTCTGGTACAGAACCCGGAGCGGTAGCGACGGGGTCCCGCCATTCAACTCAGTGGTTCGAGAAAACAAAGCACGCGCTTTGAATGCCGCCAGCGTCGTTCTTGCACTTCTCCGTTACCATGAATCTTGATTGTTTGACCCGGTCGCTACCGCTCCCGGTTCTGTACCAAGTCATTCCTATCGTCGTTGCCAGTTGGCAGCAGTACAACAAACCTGGCTCCTGAATGACCGTCGGCGTCCTCGATCCAGATTCGACCGCCGTGGGCCTGGACGATCCCACGGGCAATCGCCAATCCCATCCCGGTACCCGACGACTTGCGATCACCCAGGTCGCCGTCACGCATGGCGCGAAAAAATTTCTCGAAAACGCGTTCGCGCATGTCCGCGCGAATTCCGGGACCGCTATCTTCAACGTTGAGCCGAATCGCGCCGTCATCAGGTTTGGCGCTGACTCGGATCGTCGACCCTGGCGGTGAATACTTTGCCGCGTTATCAACCAGCGTGTAAATCACCTCAGCGATTGCTGGTTCGTCGACTTTGATAGAAGGTAGTTCGTCCTCGATCCAAACCTCGAGTTGCCGGCCACGCAGACGCGGTTCGGCGCGTTTAAGCGCGATGGTAATGATTTCGTCAATCGCGCACCATTGCCGGCGGAGATGCATCTCGCCGGCGTCGATGCGTGCCAATTTGGTCAAACCTTCAATGAAACGATCCAGCCGGTCCGCTTCTTCGTCAATTATTTCCAGCATCTCTTTACGGCCTTCATCGCCCAGCTGCGCGCCCGCCTCTTTGCGCTCCTTTGCATATAGCTCTTTGAGCAACGTGGTGGCCGATGCCTTAATGGACGTCAGCGGCGTGCGTAAATCATGGGTGACCGCATCGAGCAAAGCAGACTTTAATCGCTCGCTCTGCTTCAGCGCTTTGGCCTGGCTCGAACGCTCGAACGAGTCCTGGAGCTCATAATACAAACGCTCGACTTCGCGTTTGGCTCCTTCGGCCTCTTCGGCTCGCCGCTTTGCCCGCGCCGAAAGGTGCCCGGCAGTCAAAGCAGTGATCAGAAAAGCAAAGAAGGCCACCCAATTGTCCGGGTTGCGAATCGTGAAGGTGCCGAACGGTGGCAGAAAAAAGAAATTAAAGCAGCCCACGCCCAACAGGGACGCAAAAACCGCCGGGCGCGATCCCCACACGGTGGCGACGAAAAGAACGACCAGCAGAAAAGCCAGCGCCGCAGTCGTCGGGTTGATGTGCGGGCCTAAAAGTTTTAGGACGCCGGTCGCCGCTGCGATGCCGACTATCGCGGCGCCATAACCGAAACCTTTCCTGGCAAAGAATCTAGGCCACACCGGCGGATGCATCCTTTCTTTCAGAAACAAACGAATGCTGCCGGACGTTGTGGTCGGCACGGAATCGATCACGTAGATTGTCGACGATGGCTAACAGAAATAATCCGCACAGTCCGAGATGTTTATGTGACACTCGCAGTCCGTCGCGCAGAATGCGAGCGATTAATTTCGTGTAAGCCATTGGTCCGGGCTTGAATCCGAGCAGACCAAGTCGACGATCAGCGCTCAGATCGATGAGGCTGTCAACCAAACAACCAATGGCGCCAACTTGTTTCATGAATTCGCATAGCTTTTCACTATTATCACTCAGGCAAGGACGAACCAGCAGGTAAGACAATTCAGCGGTCAAGCTGCCGACAAATTTTCTATGCTCGATGTATGAATCGATTGAAGTCGCGCCTCGTTCACCCACCACTTCTCGATACAGTGTTCTTAGCTTATTCATCATCAATGGGTAAGCGTCTTCGCTGATGTTGCACTTCAATACCTCGGTTATCAATCTCACGTTTGAGCTTCTGGCTGCTTCGCCGAACACAGGTGCCGGCGTGCTCAGATTATCGAGAATCAATCTGCCTGCGTCGATCCTGCCTGAGTCGATTGCGTCATCCACAACGCCTATGAAGAGATAGTAGGCGCGCAGGCGCGTTCTGGCTGACGCCTGGTCGCACGCAACTCCAAAATAATCAATGCATTGAATAATCCGATCGGGAATGCGGATAAAATGCTGGTACTTTGGGACCTCTGCGAGTTTTTGGTAAGCGCGCCTGACGTCGCCGGGTAAACTTTCCATGATTTTGAAGTATAGGTCGAATTTACGCTATCCGACCTACGGCTTTTTCGATTGTCTTCGGCATCGTGCCGTCGACTGCGGGGGCTCGCAACAATCTCGCTAAGAATTGAGCAGTGCACCACGGCCCGTTCGATACTTGACGAAAAAGTAAAGAATGCTATAATCAGGCGGAATTCTAAGGAAATCAAGACCAGAGTGAAGATATCAGCCCACGAAGAATATGGTTTGCGCTGTCTGGTTCAGCTCGCTCGCGCCGAGGTGGACGGCGAGTCTTTGACCCTGGCTCAACTTGCTGAGCGCGAAGGGTTGTCGGTCGCAAATGCCGGCAAGTTGATGTGGATTTTGAACAAGGCGGGATTGGTGACGGCGCAACGCGGAACCAAAGGCGGATATTCGTTGGCGCGTCCGGCCGCAGATATTCGACTGAATGAAGTGATCCGCATTTTGGATGAAGACACGGTTGACCATTTCTGTAAGACGCACGCTGGGGTGCTGGACGTCTGCATTCACACGAGCGACTGCGGCATTCGTCCGGTGATCGTGGGCCTGCATGAGATTGTCCAAAACGCTTTGTCTGAGATCACGCTCGCCCAGTTGGTCGGGACCGAAGCGAACGTCGACGAGCGACTGCACCAAATCCAGAAATTGCAAAGTCAACTGGGACCGATGCGAACTGCAAACTGAGTCGGATAAATGGACACGATTAACAGAATTTGTCTGAGAAGCAGAAAAACCAGTTAGTTTGCCATCGTGTAAATCTTGTTAATCCTGTCTACGGAAACGGAAGTTAAAGAGGAACCAAATGAGCACTGCTGAGATACTGGCAAACAGGGAATACAAATACGGCTGGGTCACTGATATTGAAGCGGAGACGATTCCGCGCGGCCTCAGCGAAGATACGGTCCGTCTAATCTCTGCGAAGAAGAGCGAGCCGGAGTGGATGCTCGAGTTCCGTTTGAAGGCCTATCGTCACTGGCTGACGATGAAAGAACCGCGCAAGTGGCCTAACATCAGCTTTCCCGAAGTCGACTATCAGGACATGATTTATTACAGCGCTCCCAAGCAGAAAGCGACTGTGGCCAGTCTGGATGAAGTTGATCCGGAGTTGCTGAAGACTTTCGAAAAGCTGGGCATTCCTCTATCGGAACAAAAACAACTTGCAGGGGTCGCTGTTGATGCCGTGTTCGATTCTGTCTCGGTCGCGACTACATACAAGGAAAAGCTGAGAAAGCACGGAGTGATCTTCTGCTCGTTCAGCGAAGCCGTGCGTGAACATCCTGAGATCGTAAAGAAGTATCTCGGCTCGGTCGTGCCGACCAACGACAACTTCTACGCGGCCTTGAACAGCGCCGTCTTCTCAGACGGAAGTTTCTGTTTCATTCCGAAGGGCGTGCGCTGCCCGATGGAGCTTTCAACCTATTTCCGGATAAACAATTCCGAGTCAGGGCAATTTGAACGCACACTGATTGTCGCCGAAGAAGGCGCGTACGTTTCTTACCTCGAAGGCTGCACGGCGCCGAAATTCGATAAGAACCAACTGCATGCGGCGGTGGTTGAGTTGATAGCGTTGGACGACGCGGAGATTAAATACTCAACGGTGCAGAACTGGTATGCGGGTGACGAAGACGGTGTTGGCGGCATTTATAACTTTGTGACCAAGCGCGGCAAGTGTGCCGGTCGCAATGCAAAAATTTCCTGGACCCAGGTGGAAACCGGCTCGGCAATCACCTGGAAGTATCCGTCTTGTATTTTGCAGGGCGATAATTCCATCGGCGAGTTCTATTCCGTGGCTTTGACGAACCATGCGCAGCAGGCCGACACCGGCACCAAGATGATTCACCTGGGCAAGAACACGCGCTCAACAATCATTTCGAAAGGCATTTCAGCCGGTCACGCCAATAATAGCTATCGCGGCCTGGTGAAGATCATGCCGAAGGCCGAGAACGCTCGGAATTACACGCAGTGTGATTCGATGCTGATTGGTTCGAATGCCGGCGCGAATACTTTTCCCTATATTGAAGTGATGAACAATAGCTCGCAGGTCGAGCACGAAGCGTCGACCTCACGCATCAGCGAGGAGCAATTGTTCTATGTGATGCAGCGCGGCATCTCGCAGGAGGATGCCGTGTCGCTCATCATTAATGGTTTTTGTAAGGACGTGTTTGTGCAGCTTCCGATGGAGTTTGCAGTTGAAGCAACGCGCCTGCTGGGTATGAAGCTCGAGGGCGCGGTGGGATAACCGGGGTCAGAGGCTGGGGGTTAGGGGCCGCGTAAGATTGTTTTGCCGGCCCCTGGCCCCCAATCCCTGTCCCCAATTTACGGAGTAAATTCAAGTGTTAGAGATTCGCAATCTTCATGCATCGGTTGATGGCAACGAGATTCTCAAAGGCATCAACCTCATTGTTAATAAAGGCGAAGTGCACGCCATCATGGGCCCGAATGGTTCGGGCAAATCCACCCTGGCTAAAGTACTCGCCGGCCATCCGCAGTACGAAGTGACTGCCGGCGAAGTGCTATTCGAAGGCAGGGACTTGCTCTCGATGCCGCCGGACGAACGAGCTCGCGAAGGCGTCTTTATGGCGTTTCAATATCCGGTTGAGGTGCCCGGCGTCTCAAACGCGCAGTTTCTGCGCATGGCCTATAACGAAAAGCAAAAGCATATCGGCGCAGAGGAACTGGATCCGTTGGAGTTCAAGGATCTGCTGAAAGAAAAAGCAAAAATCGTCGAGATGGATGCGAGCTTTATGACCCGTTCAGTGAACGAAGGATTTTCCGGCGGCGAGAAAAAGCGCAACGAGATTCTGCAGATGGCCGTGCTGGATCCGAAACTTTCTGTGCTCGACGAAACCGACTCGGGCCTGGACATCGATGCCCTGCGAATCGTCGCCGGGGGCGTAAACAAGCTCCATGATCCTGAGAAGGCGGTAGTGCTGGTGACGCACTATCAGCGTTTGTTGAACTATATCGTGCCGGATTTTGTGCACGTGCTTTACAACGGGCGCATGGCCAAAGAAGGCGGCAAAGAATTGGCGCTGGAGCTGGAAGAGAAGGGTTACGACTGGCTGAAGAACGGCAACGAAAAGAGCGCGATCGTCGCGCCCGCAGCGAGTTAAAGAATGGCAACGCAATTAATCAAAGACGAGAAAGTTTACTCGACGGCATTTCGTGAGGCTATGAGGCAGCGCGAGCCGACCGAACCATCCTGGCTGAGTCGACTGCGCGAAGATTCTTTCGAAAAGTTTGAGCGGACGGGATTTCCTGTAGTCCAACAGGAAGAATGGAAGTACACGAACGTTGCGGCCATCGCCAAGACCAATTTCGCGCCGGTATTGTCACGCAACGGAACACGGCCAGACAGCGATTGGCTGGCGTCATTTGCTTACGAAGAAACTCACAGCAGCACAGCCGTCTTTTTGAACGGAATCTTTCAGCCGGATTTGTCTTCGCTGAGGGCGCTGCCGAAAGACGTCGTGGCAATCGAGCTGGGCGAGGCTTTGCTCAGCGGACAGCACGGAGAATCGGTTCGGAAACTTTTAGAAAGCGGAATCCAGCTGGCCGAAAATGGATTTACCAGTCTGAACACGGCTTTATTTTCCAGCGGGTTGTTCCTGAAAATCCCGCGTGGCCAGCGAATCGAAACACCAATTCATCTGTTGTTCATCGGCCAGTCCGGTCACAAAGGCGCGCTGCCGGCCGCTTTTCCCCGAATACTGATGGTGGGAGAAGAGAATAGCAGTGCGACGATAATTGAAAGCTATGCGAGTCCCGACGACGACGTCTATCTGACAAATGCAATCGTGGATGTGAGGTTGGGTTCCGGCGCGCGCATTGAACATTACAAAGTGCAACGCGAAAGTCCGAACGCGTTTCATGTGGCGACCACCAGTACGGACCTGGGTCCGAACGCAACCTACGACGCGACGACAATTAACTTTGGTGCGGCGCTTTCGCGCCACGACATTGATGTGCGCATGGATCATGAAGGCGCGGAATGTTCGGTTGATGGTCTCTATATGATCGATGGCAATCAGCACACCGACACGCATTCGATAATCGACCATCGCCAGCCGCGCTGTCGCAGCCAACAGCTTTACAAAGGAATCCTGGACGGCAAATCGCGCGCAGTCTTTAACGGTAAAGTGTTCGTGCGGCACGGCGCGCAACAGACGGATGCGCGTCAAACGAACAAGAACCTGCTGTTATCGAAAGAGGCGCGCGTCGATACCAAGCCGCAACTGGAAATCTTTGCCGACGACGTGAAGTGCACGCACGGCGCTGCGATCGGCCAGCTCGAGGAAGACGAAGTGTTCTATCTTGAAAGCCGTGGCATCAGGCCCGAACTCGCCCGTAACCTGCTTACCTATGGCTTCGCCGAAGAGGTGATCGAGAAGATCAAGATTGCTTCGGTTCGGCAGGAACTGGACGCGGCGGTGCTGAATAGACTGCACGTCGATTTGGAAGTGGGCTGAATAGCCGGCGGGATGCAAGCAGGATTCAAGAGATGGCGACGACGATAGAGCAACTGGTACCAATCAAGACCAAAGAGCCTGATGTCTGGGATGTCGAGCGCATTCGCAAAGACTTTCCGGTGCTAAGCCAGATGGTGCACGGAAATCGCCTTGTCTATCTCGACAATGCTGCTTCCTCGCAGGTGCCGCAGATGGTGATCGAGCGCGGCAGTCAATATCTCAAGCACGAACATTCGAACATTCACCGGGGCGTGCATTACCTCAGCATGAAGGCCACCAACGCCTATGAAGGCGCCCGCGAAAAGGTCAAGCGATTCATCAATGCCCGCGACGTTAAGGAATGCATCTTTGTGCGCGGCGCTACCGAAGGCATCAACCTGGTGATGCACGGTTACGGCCGGAAGTTCATCGGCGCCGGCGACGAAATTATCATTTCGGCAATGGAGCATCACGCGAATATCGTCCCCTGGCAGATGCTCTGCGAAGAGAAGAACGCAAAGCTGCGCGTGATTCCGATGAACGACGCCGGCGAGCTGTTGCTTGATGAGTACGACGCGCTTCTGAATGAAAAGACCCGGTTGATAGCGATCACGCATGTTTCAAACGCGCTGGGAACAGTCAATCCGATTAAGGAGATGATCGAGCGGGCGCACAAGTACGGCGTGCCGGTGTTGATTGATGGCGCGCAGTGGGCGCCGCACATGCCGATCGATGTTCAGGATCTTGACTGTGACTTTTACACCTTTTCTGGTCACAAGATTTTCGCGCCGACCGGCAGCGGCGTGATCTATGGCAAGGCCGCACTGCTCGAAAAGATGAATCCGTTTCAGGGCGGCGGCGACATGATCAAAAGCGTCACGTTTGAGAAGACAACGTACGCCGATCTGCCGAACAAGTTTGAAGCGGGCACTCCGGCCATTGCCTCGCAGATTGGTCTGGGCGCGGCGATTGATTATCTGAACATCATCGGGCGCGAGAAAGCTGCGGCCTACGAGCACGAGTTGCTGCGCTATGCGACTGAGTGCCTGTCCGCCATCGAAGGCGTGCGCATTATCGGCACCGCGCGCGAGAAACTGGGCGTGCTGTCGTTCGTGATCGACGATATTCATCCGCACGACATCGGCACGATTTTGGATCAGGAAGGCATCGCCGTGCGCGCCGGCCATCATTGCGCTCAGCCGGTGATGCGGCGTTTGAATGTGCCGGCGACCGCGCGGGCGTCGTTTGCTTTCTACAATACTCGGGAAGAGGTAGACGCTCTGGCGCGCACTGTCGAGAAGGTTATCGAAATCTTCGGATAACACTTCTCCCTTCTCCCATTGGGAGAAGGGCTGGAGATGAGGGGGCATAGCCTGGGGGAAGCGTGCCCGACGCTCAAGCCCTCACCCCGACCCTCTCCCAGGGGGAGAGGGAGTTCGAACGCGCTTGGATCGAATCATTTGTGATCAATGCGCGGTTGTGGATCATTCAACTAATTAACGTTATGTCAGAACTCAGCGAGCTTTACCAGGCGGTCATCCTCGATCACAACAAGAAGCCTCGGAATTTTCATAAGCTGGAAACGGCGAATCATACCGCCGAAGGCTATAACCCCCTGTGCGGCGATCAACTGACAATTTATTTGCAGCTTGAGGGCGACGCCTTGAAAGACCTGAGCTTTCAAGGTGCCGGCTGTGCGATCTTCAAGGCTTCGGCCAGCATGATGACCCAGGCAGTGAAAGGAAAGAGCAAGCAGGAAGCCGAGGCACTATTCAGTGAGTTTCATCGGCTGGTGACCGGGGAACTCGATGAAGAGAACGAGCCGCATCAACTGGGCAAGCTGACGATTTTTGCCGGCGTGCGCGAGTTTCCGGTCCGCGTAAAATGCGCCACTCTCTCATGGCACACGATGCACGCAGCGTTGAACAATCAGGAACTCGTCTCGACGGAATGACTCCCCCACAAATCTTGTAGGAATAAAAACAGGACTGAGCAAGATGTGAATCTTGCACAGTCCTTATGTTAAGGCTGGTCAATTTTCTGCTTGCCGGTAAGGTGAAGTTGTCCCAGGCCGATGTCACCGCTAATCACCGGGGGCTGACAAACTGAAGTGAGTGCGGGCATAATCACTGCTCGGAGAAAAAATCCCGATAATGATTATTAGATCGATCGAGCTGCTCGAGATCCATCTGCCGCTCATCCATTTTTTTGAAACGAGCTTCGGCCGGACTACCGAACGCCGCATTATTCTCGCGCGTGTTTCAGATGGCGACGGCGCCGAGGGGTGGGGCGAATGCACGGCGGGTGAGGGTCCTTTTTATTCTGAAGAATGGACGGAATCTGCCTGGGTCACGCTGCGGGATTTTCTGGCGCCAATGGTTGTTGGTCACGAAGCTGAAACCGCCGCTGACGTTTACAATCTGATGAGTAGCGTCCGCGGCCACCGGATGGCCAAGGCTGCAATTGAAACTGCCTGTTGGGACCTGGAAGCAAAACGGGAAGGCTTGCCGCTGTGGAAACATCTTGGCGGGGTCAATGAAGAGATCCCTTGTGGTGTCTCGATTGGCATTCAGGATTCGCCGGACTCTTTACTTGAGAAAATTGAAAATGAGCTTGCCGACGGTTACCAACGGATAAAGGTTAAGATCAAACCCGGCTGGGACCTTGATATTGTCAGACGCGTGCGCGAACGCTTTCCGGAAATTCTTTTGATGGGCGACGCCAATTCGGCTTACACGCTCTCTGATGTACGGCTTTTCAAAGCGCTCGACGAATTCAAACTGATGATGATCGAGCAACCACTTCGTCATGACGACATGTTCGATCACGCCGAGTTACAGAAACAGATCGAAACACCCGTCTGTCTGGATGAATCGGTGCGCACGTTTGAGGATGCAAAGCATGCCATCGAACTTGGCGCGTGCCGGATCATTAACGTCAAACTCGGTCGTGTTGGCGGCCATAGCCGGGCGAAACGCGTCGCACAAGTATGTCGCGACGGTGGGATACCCGTCTGGTGCGGTGGCATGTTGGAATCCGGCATCGGACGGGCTCATAACATAGCCATGGCCACTTTACCCGGGTTCACCCTGCCTGGCGACGTTTCCGCCAGCGCGCGATATTGGGAAGAAGACATCATCGCGCCCGCGGTGACCGTCAGTGCGCGCGGCACTATTGCGGCGCCTGACAAAGCTGGAATTGGATTTGAGGTCAATCGCGCGCGAATCGAACGATTGACAGTCAGACGAGAGCGAGTCGAAGGTTAATCCTGACCATGCCGAACCAAATGACAAAAGAAATAATGAGTGCCTTACGCGATCATTTTGTCGCGCGTCAGCATGAGTTGCTGGCACTGACTTGTGCTCTGGTTGAAACCGAATCGCCCTCGGGTGATAAGGACGGTAGTAGTGCCGTCGTATCTCTGCTGGCCAGCGCCGCCGGCAGTATTGGCGCCGTCAATTCGGTTGAGCGAATCACGAGTGAGGATTTTGGCGAGCACGTGCGGATTCGCGCTTTCGCCGGAGAGAATGAGGCGGCGCCGATTGTAATTCTTGGTCACACCGATACGGTTCATCCACGCGGCGCCGTCAAAGAGCGGCCGTGGCGCGCCGAAGGCAATCGAATTTATGGTCCGGGAATTTTTGACATGAAAGCAAACCTCGCGCTCGCGCTGGAAGCTTTGCGCGCCTGCGAGGCAACTGAAGCGTGCCCGCAATCGCCCGTGACAATACTTTTGACTTGTGACGAAGAGAGCGGCAGCCCCAGCGGCCGTCCGCTGATCGAAGCGGAGGCAAAGAATGCCCGAGCAGTTCTCGTGCTGGAACCATCGGCGGCGGGTGGTCGCGTCAAAACCGCGAGGAAGGGAACCGGTATGTTCACAATTAAAGTCCACGGCCGTGCGGCACATGCCGGTCTGGAACCGGAGAAAGGCGTCAGCGCCGTGCTGGAGCTCGCGCGTCAGACCATAAGGTTGCACAATCTGAACAATCCGGCGACCGGAACAACAGTGATGGTGACGGTCGCGCACGGTGGCACCCATTCAAATGTAGTCCCGGACGAAGCCGAAGCTGAGATCGACGTGCGTTTCAGCTCAGCCGTTGAAGCTGGCAGAATTGAGAATGCCATTGTGAATCTGAAGCCCTTTGACGAGCGTGCGCAGCTCACCATTAGCGGCGGCATCAATCGCCCACCGCTGGAACGCACTGCGCTCGTCGCCTCGCTTTATGAACGCGCTCGCGAACTTGCGTCGTTACTTGATTTCGAACTGGGTGAAGCGAGCGTCGGTGGTGCTTCCGACGGAAATTTTGTGGGCGCGTTGAGCGTGCCCGTGCTCGACGGATTAGGCATTGAAGGCGATGGCGCTCATGCCGCTCATGAACACATCATCGTCGATAACATTGCGCGGCAGGGCGCCGTATTGTCGGGGCTGATTGCGACTCTGTGAAACACCACCACAGAGGCGCAGAGACACCGAGATAAGACTCAACTGAGACACGCTTTTTCTTGTTCCGATCTCTGTTTCTCTGTGCCTCCGTGGCAAATTGTTAGGATATGAAAATCGCTACCTGGAACGTAAACTCAATCGCCGCCCGCTTGCCGCACGTTACTCGCTGGCTTGAAGCGGCGCGGCCTGATGTGCTCTGCATCCAGGAAAGTAAGTGCGCCGACGAAAAATTCCCGCTGCTTGAGCTTAAAGCCGTCGGCTATGAGTGCGTCATCTTTGGCCAGCAGAGTTACAACGGCGTCGCGATTCTCTCTCGCGGGAGCTGCGGCAACGTGGTTCGTGGCTATCCTGAAGACGATTCTGCGAGCCATGCTCGTTTGGTCGCAGCCGATATTGCCGGCATCCGCGTCGTCAATGTTTATATTCCCAACGGACAGATGGTCGGTTCAGAAAAATATCAATTCAAACTGGGATGGATGAAGCGGCTGCGCGAGTTTCTCGATCAGAACTATGACCCGGCGACGCCGGTGCTGCTTTGCGGCGACTTCAATGTGGCCCCGGAAGAGCGCGACGTGCACGACCCACGCCTCTGGCAAAATCGAATCCTCTTTAGCGAACCGGAGCGAGCGGCGTTACAGCAGATCAAGGACTGGGGATTCACCGATACGTTTCGTCTCCACACTGAGGAAGGCGGACATTACTCGTGGTGGGACTATCGTGCCGGCGGGTTTCGTCGCAACCTGGGCTTGCGGATTGATCACATCTGGGTATCAGCGCCGCTGGCGGCTCGCAACAAAAATACCTGGATCGATAAGGAGCCGCGCGGATGGGAGCGGCCCTCGGATCACGCGCCGGTCGTGGCGGAGTTTGAAGCTTAGTGGCGACGTATGGAGGTCAGTTCGACGTCAGTTCCGCCGTTTTCTCGGTAATATCTTTCTGGGCCCACTCGTTGTCGCGCGCGGCTTCACCGGCCTTGTGCCGTTTAGCTTCCTTCATGCGACTGACCAGATCCATGTGAGTTGAAAAGTAGGGAAGACTCTTGCCGACCATCTCCTGCACTGAGGTAAAGCCTTTGTCGGTCATGAATTTTGCTAAACCCTCCTTCAGTTCATCAACCATCTTGACGCCCTGAAGCATTACGCCGGTACAAATCTGCACTGTGGCTGAGCCCAACAGCATGAACTCGATCGCGTCGTGCGAAGTTTCAATGCCGCCGATGCCGCTGACTGAAGTTCCTTTGGGCAGGGACAAAGCCAACTGGCTCACCATGCGCAAAGCGATTGGTTTCACCGCCTGTGAAGAATAACCTCCCGGCACCGTATAGCCTTCGACGGTGGGCATCGGCCGCAGCGTATCCAGGTTCACGCCGATTACGGAAAGGATGGTGTTGATAGCAGAAATGCCATTCGCGCCGCCGCGCACTGCGGCCATCGCCGGTTCCTTAATGTTGGTAATATTGGGCGTCATCTTTGCCCAGACGGGAATCTTCGCTACTTCAGTCACCCACGCGGTCACTTCTTCGGTCAAGTCGGGATGCTCGCCCATCTCTGAACCCATCTTGCGCTCAGTCATTCCATGCGGACAGGAAAAGTTCAGCTCGAAAGCGTCGACGCCGGTGTCCTGCACCAGACGAGTCAGCTCTTGCCAGCGGCCCTTGTCGTACTCTTCCATAATGGAAGCGATCAGAACGTGGTCGGGATAGTCTTTCTTAATCTGGCGAAACTCTTCGAGCCAGACTTCGATCGGCCGATCGGAAATCAATTCGATATTTTCAAAGCCGATAACTTCGCCGTTGTTGCGCGAGCGCAACTTGCCATAGCGCGGCACGACGTTGACGACTTTGCTCGATTC
>WNFJ01367647.1_pt1 | contig 22819 bp, 19 predicted proteins | sample 5400461 | NCBI WGS metagenome assembly WNFJ01 (sample SAMN13153349, study PRJNA577476) | soil metagenome | isolation source: 115 cm saprolite on Douglas fir-dominated hillslope | place: USA:California | collected 2013-09-17
GGCGTGGATCAACCCCTCCTGGAAGGCATAGGAGTGGAACGGGAACATGTCCTCGGTGACTTCCCGGCCTGACTTCTTGTGCACGTAGCTGTACTCGCCGAAGAACGCATCGCAGCTCATGCCTACCTTGGCTTCGAAGCGCTTTGTCAGGTCCGGGCGCATCAGGCGGATCGAGGTGTTCATGGCGTGGTCGCCGGAACCGCAATCGATGCCGAACCACTTGATCTTCTTCTTCAGCATCCATTCCAGCAGCTCGATCTTGCCGCCCGGATGCATGCAGAAATAGCGCACCAGATCCTGCTGCTTCTGTCCCTCCCAATAGCGATGCCAGCCGGTATGCAGGATCAGGATGTCGCCTTCCTTCACTTCGACGGGCGCCGCCTCAATCATTTCGGGCGAGATGACGGCCCAGTCGTCCATGTGCGGGGAGACGTCGACCACAGCGCCGGGGCCGACCAGGAAATCCAGCGGATAGGACGCCATGTCGCCCATGCCGTCGGTGCCATGCATCGCGCCGTCGATGTGGGTTCCGACATGCAGCGCGGTGTCGATGCGTTGTGCGACGATCATCTTGGTCTGCAGATTCTGCGCGTAGTACATCTTGTTGCCGGCGTACCCAACCCAGCCGGGCGTGTGCACGTTCATCAGATGGGTCATGTCGACGATCTTCATGGCCGATCCCTTTGGTCAGATTCGAATGTCACGCGGTGCGGCGAAACAGGGATTTGAAAAGTCCCCGCAAGGCCGTCAGCAGCAATGCCAGACCGCCGATCGGGCGCGCCGCCGGAGCGCCACTGCTCGCAGGTCTCTGCACATCGCCGGCTGCTGCCTGCGCCGGACCAGCGCCCATGGCGGCCTCCGCATTGGCGACGAAATCGGCCACCAAAGCGTTGGCGATCTCGGAGATCAAACCGGTGCGGCCAAACTGGGCGATGGTGCCGGACAATTGCACATCGGAATCGACGATGATCGCCGTTCCCGGACCGGCCTGGCGCAGCGTGCAGGCCATCGTCATCTTGCCGCGGCTGGCGCCTTTGCGGTCGACGCCCTTGCCCTTGAGCGCGACCGACTTCGCCGCTTCGTCATAGCAAAGGTCCGCCTCGCCTTCGAAACTCGCCTGGAACGGACCGACCTTTGCGGAAACCTTGCCCGCGTGCCGGCCATCCTCTTTGGGGCCGAGATATTCGGCACCCGGCAGGCAGGCGGCAACGTCAGGAACGTCGTGAAAGAAACGCCAGACTTCGTCAAGCGGCCGCGCGATGACGAATTCCTGATGCAGCTTCATGCGCTGGCTCGCTGCTGGCAGCAGTTTCGCATCTGGATGAGCGCGACGCCTGTCATGCTGGCTCCGCGACCTAAGTGGCTGACGGCGGCACGGCATCCGGCGGCAACGCACCGACCGCCTTCAACAGCGGAACATCGGCCGGAGCTGGACCGCCGATGCTGACGATCCCAACGCCGCGATCCGCCTTGACCGCATGCTTGATGCCAACAGGCACGTGAACGATGCATCCGGCGTGGAAAGGCAGCGCGACGTCGTTGGTATAATCGTAGATTGTGCCTTTGCCTTCGAGGATGAAGATCGTATCCTCCGACAGCGTGTGGATGTGCGGAACGTTGGCTTCGCCAGGTTCGAGGCGGACATAGTTCAGGTTGGCCTCCCATGCGCCAACGCCGGGCCAGATCACGAACCGTGCATCCTTGGAGATCAGCGGCAGCCGCAGCGTGGGGTGATCGCGGTGAAAAAGACGAATGGCCATCGGCGGTCAGCCCTCCGCCGCAGTGAGGCCAGCATACAGGGTCTCGTCCGGCGGACACGGCCCACCGATCACCTTGATACCGGCGGCGCCGGCCTCGATGCGATAGAGATCGCCGGCATCGATATGGACCATGCTGCCCTCGGCGAGATCGACCCGCGAGCCGGCGACGGTATCGACGACGGCACCGGCACCTTCGATCACGTAGTAGACGCAGTTCGACGCATGCTTGAGGCCGATAGTCCGGGCATGTTGCTTCAACGAGACAAGCTGAAAACTGCGAAACGTGGAACTGTTATGCGGTGACAACACAACCTTCGCGTTGCCCTGACCCTCCACGATCGGTATCTCTGGACATCCGACCGCGCTGTCGATGACGCGGACTTGAGAAAACGGGGGATTGGCCATCATCATTTGAACTTTTTAACCTACATCAATTTACTTGAGTATAATTCAAAATCAGCAGCCGGGCAATGTCTTCTTGCAACGGCTGAAGCGATGCGGCGCAAGGGGCGTCAGGACATGAGCGAACACGGCACCGACGCGAACCTCGATGCGCTACCGGAGGAGATCGCGGAGACCACGGCGAACACGCTGGCGGCGATCGGATTCAGGATTCGGGAGTTGCGGCAGTTGCGCCGGCTGACGCTGCAGGAACTCGCCGACGTTTCCGGGCTCTCGACCTCGATGCTCAGCCTGGTCGAACGCGGCCGCGCTTCGCCGTCGATCGGCTCGCTGATCGTGATTGCGAGCGCGCTTGGCGTCGCGATGTCGGACCTGCTCGTCAACGGCGCCGACAGCGAGGAGAAGATCGTGGTGCGCGCGTCGGAGGCGCGCAAGGTCGAAACCGCCCAGCATGTCGTGCGCCGGCTGCTGCGCGAGGACCGCAGCCGCGGAGTCTCGGTCGCCGTCAACGAGTACGCCCCCCACACCGGCAGCGCCGAGCATCCGATCAGCCACGGCGGCTTCGAATATGGCTTCGTGCTATGTGCTGCGGCAGGGCGATCTCATCGCCTACAGCTCCCGCCGCAAGCACAAGATCTGGAACCATGGCAAAACCAAAGTGCGCACGCTCTGGTTCAACCTCGACCGCGAATGAGGTTTCATCTTCGCGGCCCTCGAAGGATGGCGTGCAGTCGAGCGGGTGTGATCGGCAACTGCGTGACGGCGCCCGGCTTTTGAATCGCGGCGTCGATCGCGGCGGCCAGCGCGGCACCGACGGCGTTGATGCCGGCCTCACCGGCACCCTTGACGCCCAAGGGATTAAGGGGCGACGGCGCGTCCTCGCGCAGCAAAACCTCGATCTCGGGCACCTCATGACAGGTCGGCATCAGATAATCGGCAAAGCTCGCCGCCAAGGGCTGGCCGTTCTCGTCATAGACAAACTCCTCCAGCAGCGCGCCGCCGATGCCCTGCGCCGCCGCGCCGACGATCTGGCCCTCGATCAGCATCGGATTGATGGCGCGCCCGACGTCATAGCCGACCAGATAGCGCTCGATCGTGATCCCGCAGGTCAACGGATCGACCTTCACCTGGGCAGCATGGATCCCGTAAGGATAGGTCATATGACCGGCGACGAACCGGCCCTCGCTGGTGAGGCCGCCGGTCTCCTCAAGATGCAGGGCGACGTCGCCAAGCGGCAGCGACGCCCCGCCGTTGACCGCCTCGACCATACCGTTCGATAATCGCAGCGTATCAGGTGTTGTCTGGAGCAGCTTGGCTGCGATTTCGAGCGCGCGATCGCGCAGCGCTTCGGACGCGATCTTCACGGCGGAGCCAGCCATCACGGTGACGCGGGACGCGAAGGCGCCGAATCCGATCTCGATCCGGTCGGTCTGACCGTGGATGACGCTGATCCGCTCGATCGGAATGCCGATTGTCTCCGCACAGATCTGCGCCAGCACGGTCTCGACACCCTGGCCGACGGAGGCGACGCCGGTCACGATCTCGATCGCACCGGCGCCATCGACCTTGACCCGAACCAGATCCTGCGGGCCGAGGCCGCTCTTTTCGACGAAACAGGCGACGCCTGCGGCGCTCGGCCAGTTCCTCCTGCAGCCGGTCGTATTCGAGTTGATCAAGCACGCGCTCGAGCAGATCGCGGTACTTTCCGGAATCGTAGACCACGCCGGTTCCAAGCGTTGCAATGCCGCGATCGAACGGCATAGCGTCGGTGGCGATGAAGTTGACGCGACGCACCTCGACCGGCGACAGGCCGAGTTCGGCGGCGATCCCGTCGAGCAAGCGCTCACGTGCAAAGGTGGATTCGTAGCGGCCGGGCGCGCGGTAGGTGCCGGCCGGCGTCTTGTTGGTGAGGCGAATGTGCCCCTCGACGCTGTAGGCGGGAATGACGTAGGGACCCGGCAGCATCGCCGCCGACAAATCGGTCACCGTGGTCCCGTGCGTTCGCACATAGGCGCCCTGGTCGGTGAAGAACTCTACCTTGAGACCGAGAATGAATCCCTTTTCGTCGACGGCAGCGCGCAGCCGGTAGACCTGATCCCGCGAATGATTGGCCGCGAGCAGATGCTCCCTACGATCCTCGATCCATTTCACGGGTCGGCGCAGCCGCAGCGCCGCCGCGCAGACCAGCACGTCCTCGGGATAGAGCTCGCCGCGGATGCCAAAACCGCCGCCGACATGCCCTTCACTGAGATGCAGCTGTCCCGGGACCAGACCGAGCATTTTGCTGATGGCATCGCGATTGTAATGCGGCACCTTGGCGGCGCCATAAAGCATCAGCGCATCCTTGTCCACATCGTAGACGCCGAGCGCGCCGCGGGTTTCCAGGGGAACGCCGGTGTGGCGCCCGACCTTGACCTCGAGCGCGACAATTTTGTCGGCAGCCACAAAGGCCGCGTCGAGATCTCCGTAAGAACGTCGGAGCACCGAGGGTTCGGACAACAGGCCCGGATGAACGTCGGGCATGAACGCGACAGGCGCTGCGGTCGCATCGAGCTGCGGCGCGTGTTCCTCGATATCGCAGAACACGAGATCGGCCGCGTCCTCCGCGATATAGGGATCGATCGCAAACACCACCGCGACCGGCTCGCCGACATAGCGTACGTAATTGCGAGCCAGCACGAATTGCCGGTAGGGCGCGAGCGCCTCGAGGCCCATCTGGCGAAAGTCGATCGGCGGCAATTCATTGACGTCGGCGACGGTCCAGACTGCGACGACGCCGTCGAGCGCGGCGGCCTCTGCGGTCTCAACACCGAGAATGCGCCCAAACGCGACCGGCGAACGCACGACGCGCATGTGGAGCTGCTCGCGCGCGTTGCAGTCGGCCGCGAACATGCCTGTGCCGAGCAGCAGCGGACGATCCTCGACGCGCCGGAGCGACCGGCCGATATAGTTCATGGGCGCGATCCCGCCCGCAATTCGCGCGCCGCGATCCGGACCGCCTTGACGATGTTCTGATAGCCGGTGCAGCGGCAGAGGTTCGACGACAGCACGTCCTTGATTTCGTCGTCCGACATATCAGGGTTTTCCTCGAGCGCGCCGGCGGCGAGCATCAGGAAACCCGGGGTGCAGAAGCCGCATTGCAGTCCATGGTTCTCCCAGAAGGCCTTTTGCAGCGGATGCAGGGTGTCGCCATCGGCGAGACCCTCGACGGTGCGGATCGCCTTGCCCTCCGCCTGCACGCCAAACATCAGGCAGGAGCGCACCGGCTTGCCGTCGACCAGCACGGTGCAGGCGCCGCAGACGCCATGCTCGCAGCCGAGATGGGTGCCGGTCAGGCCGCAATCGTCGCGCAGCACATCGGCCAATGAGCGGCGCGGCTCGATCGAGACGGCATGGGATTTGCCGTTGACGGTGAGATTGATTCCGCTCTTGTTAGCCATGCGTCGATACTCCGGCACGACGAAGCTGGTCGCGAATGCGTTGCGGCGTCGCGGGCAATTCAAACAGTTCGATGCCGAACGGCGACAGCGCGTCGACGATGGCGTTGACGACCGCTGCCGGTGCGCCGATCGCGCCGCCCTCGCCGACACCCTTGGCCTTGGTGACGCTTTCCGGCGACACCGTTTCCATGTGGTTGATCTCGATCTCCGGGATCTCCGCCGAGGTCGGCGGCAAATAGTCGGCGAACGACGCCGTCAGCAGATTTCCATTCTCGTCGTAGATCATCTCTTCGAACAGCGCGTTGGCGATACCCTGCGCGACGCCGCCGGCGATCTGGCCGTCGACGATCATCGGATTGATCAGGACGCCGGCGTCTTCGACCACGAGGAATCGCTCGATCTTGACGCCGCCGGTTTCGATGTCGACCTCGACGATCGCAACGTGGCAGGCATTGGAAAAGGTACCGCCGGGATCGTAGACGGCGCTTTCGTGCAGCCCCGGCGACAGGCCTTTGAACTTGTGACTCTGGTGATAGGCGGCACGCGCCAGAACGCCGATCTCCATCGCTTGGTTGGAATTGCTGACGCGGGCAAGACCGTTTTCCAACGTGATGTTTTCGGGGCTCGATTCCATCAGACGCGCGGCAATCGTCTTTAGTTTCCCAGCCACTTGTCCGGCCGCCAGTTTCGAGGCGCCACCCGCGATCACCATCGAGCGGCTGGCAAAGGTGCCCCAGCCATAGGGCGTTGCATCGGTATCGCCGGAGATGATCCTGATGCGTTGCGGCTCGAGGCCGAGTTCATCCGATACGAGCTGGGCGAGGCTGGTCTTCAGGCCCTGGCCGTGCGGGGACGAGCCGATGCGCAGCACCACGTCACCCGAGGGATCCATCGTGCAATCGACGATCTCGTAACCGGGCACGATCTCCATGCCGCGCGCCGCATAGGCCGGCGTGCCGTATCCGGTGCGTTCGCTGAACACCGAGAAGCCGATGCCGAGATGGCGGCCACGCTTGCGCAACGCGGCCTGCCGCGCCCGGAACGCCGGCAAGTTGACGGCGTTGACGGCGGCCTCCATCGCCTGCAGATAGCTCCCCTCATCATGGACAAGGCCGGTTGGCGAGCGATGCGGAAACGCGTTGATCAGATTGCGCCGCCTGATCTCAACAGAATCGATGCCAAGGCGCCTTGCTGCGACTTCCATCAGACGCTCCATGGAAAATGTCAGCATGGGCCGCGACACGCCGCGATACGGCGCCATCATGCAGGTGTTGGTGGTGACGCCGCGCGAGCGGACACAATATTCAGCGAGGTCATAGGGTCCCGGCAATTCGGCGAACGCCATCAACGGCTCGACGCCGCAGGTGACGGGATAGCAGGAGAACGCCCCGACATTGGAGCGCAGGTCCGCTTCCAGCCCCAGCAGCCTGCCGTCCTTTGAAAAGGCGCCGCGCAGGCTAAAAGCCTGATCGCGGCCGTGGGCGGAGGCGGCGAAATTCTCCCTGCGATCTTCGATCCAGGCGACATCGCGCTTCAGTTTTCGCGCGAGCCAGACCAGCACGATGTATTCCGGGAATAGCGACATCTTCTGGCCGAAGCCGCCCCCGACGTCGGGCGCGATCACGCGCAAAGCGGACTCCGGTATCCCGAGCGTATCGGCGATGCCCGTGCGCAACATATGCGGCATCTGAACCGATGCCGTCAGCGTAACGCGCCCCGACTTGGCATCAAATTCGGCCAGTCCCGCGCGGCCTTCCATCGGCGCGGGGTGCGACCGCAATTCCAGCGCGACGATCTCGGCCGCGTCCGCAAAGGCCTTGTCGAGGCCCGCCGTCTTCATGCGTCCTTCGACCAGCACGTTCGACGTCGCCTCGGGGTGCACCGGCGCAGCGCCGGGCACCAGCGCGGCGTCGAGGTCGACGATCGCATCCGTGGTGTCGATGTCGACGAAGACCTGCTCGGCGATGTCTTCGGCGAGCGCGGGATCCTCGGCCACGACCACGGCGACGGCCTGTCCGCAGAACGTGACGCGGTCGACCGGCAGCACCGGCTGACCGATCGCGACGTAATCGGGGCGATGGAGGATCGGCCGGATCGGCTTCACGTCGGACAGGTCACGCCCGGTGAACACGGTTGCGCCCGGCGGGATCGCGATATCGGTGATCGTGCCGCGCGCGAGCGGACTGCGAGCGAAACGGACGGCAGCGGCCTTGCCGATGCGGTCGGCGACGTAGCTGCCGTGCCCCTTCAGCAGGGACGGATCCTCCAGCCTCGGCAACGATCGTCCGATCCAGTTCATGCTGCGGCTTCCGTCAGCGCCCGCCTGACGGCAGTGGCGATCAGATCGCGCCGGTACTCGGGCGATGCGTGGATGTCGCCAACCGGACTGACCGACGCCCAGGCCTCGCGGGCGATTGACTCTATCACCTCCGGCGACGCCGGCCGGCCGACCAACGCGCCTTCCAGTTTCTGCAAACGGATCGCGCGATCGGACATGCCGCCGACGCCCAATCGCGCCTCGCTGACGATACCGCCCTCGATCCTGAGCGCCGCCAGCGCCATGCCCAACGCGAAATCGCCCGCGCGCCGCGAGAACTCGTAGAAGCCGGTGCGCCAGCCCTGCGCCATCGCCGGCAGTAGCACTTCGGCAAGCAACTCGTCGGCCGCAAGATCGGTCGAGAACGTGCCGTGGAAGAAGTCGCCGACCGCAATGACCCGCTCGCCGCGCGCGCTCTTCGCCACGACGGCAGCGTCCAGCGTGGTGGCGACGAGACACCATTCCGACGCCGGATCGGCATGGGCCAGGCTTCCCGCAAAGGTGCCGCGCTGCCTGATCGGATAATGCGCGATGTGACGTGCGACCTTGGACAGCAGCGCGCCAAGCGGGCTGTCGACGACGTGCCGGTGGAATACTGCGTGACGGGTCAGCGCGCCGATATGGAGCCCGCCCTCACCTGCGCGAACGTAGTCCAGTTCAGCGAGCTCGTTGATGTCGATCAGGATCGCGGGGCGCGCGAGACGGAAGTTCATCGCAGGCACGAGGCTCTGGCCGCCGGCCAGGATCTTGCAGTCGTCTTTGTATTTCGCCAGCAAGGCGAGCGCTTCGGAAACGCTGGCCGGCCTGAAATAGTCGAACGCTGCAGGCTTCACTCTTTTTAACCTTGCTCAATATTGTTTAATATGATTAACATGACGATGTCCGGGTGTCCACCAATCACGATGTTGAGCTTGCATGGGCTGGGCCAAAGCCTTGGAGAGCGGGCGCAAAGACGCGGCCGTCGGTCGCCCCGGAACCGGCGGTAGCTCGCCGGAGCGGGCGGCTCTATCGGCTGCTCCGCCATTGCTCGATCAAATCGGTGGCGTCGGTCACTACGCCGAGATGCAGCGAGACCATCTTCAGTGCGGCGTCCTCCATATCCTGATCAGTGCCGCGGACGAGGTCGCGCAGGACCACCACGCGATAGCTCAGATTGCCAGCGTCGAACGCCGCATTGAGAATGCAGCAATCGGTCATGCCACCGTTGAGCACGACGGTTCGGACATTCATCTGGCGAAGCAGGAAGTCGAGGTCGGTGGCGAAGAACGGCGACAGCCGCTTCTTGCCGGCGACGACGAGATCCTGAGGATCGACGTGGGTCACGAACTCGGTCCAGCGCGAGCCTTCGATGGCATGCGCGTCGGAATTGGGGATCGCGCCCACATGAAGCGGAAAGGTCCGCCGCCATGCGGACGGAATCCCGGCGGTGTCGTCGACGCCGCCCTTGCGCAGCACCGATTTGACGTGGATCACCGGCACGCCGACCGCGCGCGCCGCGGCATGAAACGCGTCGATCGGCGCAACGATCTCGCGCGCGCGCGGCGCGGGACAGGGACAATCCGGCGTATCGGCGAGATGGCCCTGATGCATGTCGATCGACACGATCGCCGAGCCTTTGGCTATCGTGAAATCTTCAAACCCTTGCGGCAGGTCGCGCCTAGCGCCGTACACGTAAGCCTTCATCACGCCTTCTCCCACCGAAATTCGCACAACCCGCTGAGCTCTGCGTCGCAGTGCGCGAAGCAATATCCAGGCCGTCCGCCGACCAAACATACACCGATTTTCGATTGCGTTCGGCTGGCTGCCAGCCCGCCTCGCTCCACCAGATGCGAGGAAGACGGCAGTGCCAAAACCGGGATTGGAAGGGGGCTGACCTTGCATGGTGCGCCCTCAAATCCCGCACCGGCTCACAACGGCCGCGTGACGACAAAACGAGGAAGGACTGCCCAGCGAATGGGTCGAGGGTGACTAAACAATCGGCGTGCTATTTTTTGCAACAATGCGAAGATTTTTCGGACGTCCGCCTCATGCGGCCGGGAAATTCGCACAGCTAGAGGATTTTCGTGATGCGCTGGACTTCCATTCCTGTTCTTGTTGCGGCCCTCACCGGCGGCGCGGCTATCGCTTATGCGGCCGGCTTCACATTGCCCGCGCCACCGAAAATCGCGTTCCTGTATTTCGCCGACAAGACCGACGGCGGCTGGACCCAGGCGTTCGACGAGGCCCGTCCGAAGATCGAGAAAGCGGTCGAGCTGCAGATTCCGTTCGTTGAAAACGTACCGGAAGTTGCAGGCCAAATCACGCCGGCAGCCGAACGTTTCATCCAGCGCGGCTACAATGTGATCATCGGCACCGCGTTCGGCTATTCCGACACCTTCAAGGAATTGTCGCAGAAATATCCGAAGGTCGCCTTCCTCAACGCCTCCGGCACCACCAACGGTCCGAACCTCGAATCCTTCTACGGCCGCACCTATGAGAGCCAGTATCTCTGCGGCATGATCGCTGGCGCAATGTCCAAGACCGGCAAGCTCGGCTTCGTCGCCGCCCATCCGATCGGACCGGTGAACTGGACCATCAATGCCTACGAAATGGGCGCCCTGAAGATGAACCCGAAGGCGACGACGACGGTGATCTTCACCGGCGCCTGGAACGACCCGGTCAAGGAACGCGCCGCGGCGCAGGCCATGGCTGACCAGGGCATCGACGTCATCGGCCAGCACGTCGACCCCCCGTGGCATCTATGGTACCGGACATCACCGCGACCTCCGCGAATTCGCGCCGAAAGCAACGCTGTGCTCATCGGCCTGGACGTGGGAAAAATTCCTGTCGCCCGAACTGAAGAAGGTGGCAGCCGGCAATTGGGAGCCGAGCCCCTATGGTGCCTTCCCCGGCATCAAGGACGGCGGCACCGACATCGCCTGCTGCAACACCGTGGTGCCGAAGGACGTGGTCGACAAAGTGATGGCCGAACGCGATGCCATCATTGCCGGCAAGAAGATCTTCGCCGGGCCGATCAAGGACATCGCGGGCGCCGAACGGGTTGCGGCCAACGCTTCGCTGGACGATGGTGGCTTCTGGAAGATGGACTGGTACGTTCCAGGTGTCATTACCCAGAAATAGGCGAGCACTACCGGCCGATGACATCTGCGCTGCAACTCGTCGGGATCAGAAAATCCTTCGACGGGGCACTGGCTCTCGACGGCGCGTCCTTCGAGAGCCAGGCCGGCGAGGTGCACGCGCTGCTGGGCGAGAACGGCGCCGGCAAATCGTCCCTGATGAACGTCGCCGCCGGGCTCTACGCCCCGGACGCCGGATTGATCTCGATCGGCGGCGCTCCGATTGCGCTGAGCGGCCCGGCGGCCGCCCGCCAGCACGGCATCGGCATGGTACATCAGCATTTCAAACTGGTGAAACCGTTCACCGTGGCGGAGAACGTGCTGCTGGCCAATCCGCAGCCGCATTTCAAGTCCGGTATCCGCGATATCCGCGCGGCGATCGAAAAGCAGGTCGACGAGCTCAAATTCTCCATCGACCCTGACCGCCGCATCGACGCCATGACGGTGGCCGAGCAGCAACAGGTCGAAATCGTCAAGGTGCTGGTCGGCGGCGCCAAGATCCTGATCCTCGACGAGCCGACCGCGGTGCTTACCGATGCTGAAGCCATCGGCCTGCTCGAGATCGTGCAGCGGCTGGCGCGGGCCGGCACCGCCGTGGTGCTGGTGACGCACAAATTGCAGGATGTGAAGCGTTTCGCCGACACCGTGACCATCATGCGCGGCGGCAAGACAGTGGCCAAACTCGATCCGCGCCACTCGAGCGCGGAAGAACTGACTGAGCTCACGGTCGGCCAGACCTCGGCGCTGCCCGAGCGCACGCCGCATCAGGGTGGACCGACGCGGCTCAATGTCGGCGCGCTGACCTACACCCGTGGCGATGGCCGTATCATGCTCAACAACACCAGCTTCCATGTTCGTGCCGGCGAAATCTACGGCATCGCCGGCGTCAGCGGCAACGGCCAGGCCGAACTCGCCGAAGCGCTGATCGGCGCCATCGAACCGTCGTCGGGCGAAATCTGGCTCGACGGCATCGGCGACATCAGCCGCGCCAGCCAGGCCAAACGCCGCGAGGCCGCGATCGCCTCCATCCCTGCCGACCGCTATACCTACGCGCTCGCCGGCAGCCTGCCGATTTCCGACAACCTTGCGGTGGCGCAAATCCGCTCGGGCCGCTACGGCAGCGTCGTCAAGCTCAACCGCGCGGCGATGCGCGAGGACGCCCAAACCGCCGTCATCAATTTCGACGTGCAGGGCGTCCGCAGCGTCGGCCAGAAGGCTTCCCTCTTGTCCGGCGGCAATGCGCAAAAGCTCGTCATCGCCCGCGAATTCAGCCGGGAGCCCGACGTCGTGGTCGCGCACAGCCCGAGCCGCGGGCTCGACGTCCGCGCCTGCGCGGCTGTTCATCAGCGCCTGATCGCGGCACGAGAACGTGGCGCCGCCATCGTGCTGATCAGCGAGGACCTCGACGAAGTCCTGAGCCTATCGGACCGCATCGGCGTAATGAGCCGGGGCGCCATCGTCGGCGAATTCGAGCGCCCGGCGGACCGCCAGGCGATCGGCCGTGCTATGGTCGATCATGGATGATTTTTCCCGCCGAGCCGATCCCTTGATCTCTCCTGCGCCCCCTGCCTCCCGCGGTCTCGGCCGCCTCACTCTCGACGTGCGCCAGAATCTGTCGCCGTGGAAGCAGGCGACATTCGTCGGTTCATCACTGATCTTCGGGCTCGCGATTTCCATCGCCATCCTGGCGGCGGCCGGCATCCCGCCGCTGACATTGGCGAGCGAACTCGCCGGCGTGCTCACGGCCGAAAACCTGCGCGGCGTGCTGGTGCAGGCGGCGCCGCTGATCCTGGTCGGGCTCGGCGCCAGCCTCGCGTTCCGCATCGGGTTCTGGAATCTCGGCATCGAAGGCCAGATGATCTTTGGCGGCATTTTTGCCGCTGCGATTTCGATCTACGATGTCGGGCCGGAGGCGACGCGGCTGTTGCTGATGGGATCCGCCGCGGCGCTGGGCGGCGCGCTGTGGGTGCTGCTGGTGGTGTTTTTGAAGAACCGTTTTCGCGTCAACGAGATCATCGCCACGCTGCTGTTGAACTATGTCGCGATGTATTTCCTGTTCCATCTCCTGTACGGCGTCTGGCAAGATTCCAAGACCGCGTTTCCGCAATCCTCCCCGTTCCGCCCCTTCGAACGGCTGCGGGATATCGGCGTCGGCATCAACAGCGGCCTGTTGATTGCGATTGCCGGCGTGCTGGCGGCCGGCTGGCTGATCCATCTCAGTCGCATCGGCTTCTACACCCGCTTCATCAGCACCAATCCGCGCATGGCAAAAATTGTCGGTGTTCCCGTGCAGACAGCGACGATATGGATCATCGCGGCTTCCGGCGCCTGCTCAGGCCTTGCCGGTTTCGTCAATGTCGCGAGCCAGGAGGGCCGCCTCACCCAATCATACGCCAACGGCTATGTGTTTTCCGGCGTTCTGATCGCGTTCCTCTCCCGCAACGATCCGATCGTGATCGCCGTGGTCGGCTTCCTGATCGCGGTGCTGTTCATCACCGGACAGACGCTGCAGGTGTTTTACCAGATCCCGTTCACGATGGTGCAGATGATTGAGGCGATCATCGTGATGGCGGTGGCCTCGTCGGAATTCTTGATCCTCCACCGCATCCGCTGGCTTCGCTGAAGGTATCGACGTGAGCATAGGCGATTTCCTGATCAATTGGCTTGCCAACGCCCCGGTTACCGCGGTGCCTTACGCGCTCGCGGCCCTCGGCCTGATCGTGGCGGAACGTTCCGGCGTGCTGAACCTTACCGCGGAAGGCTTGATGCTGATCGGCGCGCTGGCGGGCGCCGGAAGCTCACTGCTGTTCGTCGGCCACCCGGCCGTCGCGCTGCTCGCCGCGATGGTGGCGGCAAGTGTCGTCTCGCTGTTGTTCGCGGTGCTGGTGGTGGTGCTGCGCATCAACCAGGTGATCGCGGGATTGTCGGTGGTGTTCTTCTGCCAGGGTCTCACCGGCCTGATCGGCACATTGGCAAAATGGCAGAACAAGCAGTTGAGCGGGCTGGCGCCGCTGAAGATCTGGCCGCTGTCGGAAATCCCTGTCATCGGGCGCATCTTCTTCATGCAGGATCCAGTCGTCTATCTCACCATTTTGATCTTCATCGCGGTCAACTTCCTCTTGTTCCGCACCATGCTCGGCCTGCGCATCCGCGCGGTCGGCGAAAATCCCGCGGCGGCTGACGCCGCCGGGGTCAGCGTCGCCTTGCATCGGATTCTTGCGATCGTCGCCGGCTCCTCGCTGATCGGGCTTGCCGGCGGCTACATCTCGGTGGTAAGCGTTAAATTGTGGGTGACAGGCATGACCGGCGGACGCGGCTGGATCGCGGTGGCGCTGGTGGTGTTCGCGCGCTGGGCGCCGGGGCCCGCACTCGCCGGCGCGCTGTTGTTCGGCTGCATCGAGGCGCTGATCCCGCACATTGCGGCTGCCGGCATTCGGGTGCCGCAATATCTGATGCTGATGCTGCCGTATCTGGCGACCATCGCCGTGATGATCTGGGTCGGCGCCAAGAATCGCCGCGGCAGCCAGGAGCCGGGTGCGCTGGGCCAGCCGCATGTGCGCGAAGAGCGAGGGTAGTGCCGGGCGCGCTTGCTCGACAAACTGCACCGGACACGAATTTCAAGGCGCCGAGAGGCGCCTCCGTCGCCATCGCGAGGAGCGTGAGCGACGAGGCCATCCACTCTTTCCTTTCGCGGCGAGATGGATTGCTTCGCTTCGCTCGCAATGACGGGGGCTCCGGAGACTATTTAGCTATCAGGTCGTCCGCCTACTTCAATACCCCGCCTGCTTCAGCGCGTCGGCGATCATGGTCGGCGACAGCGGCACTTGGTGGAATTTCAGCGCGCCGAACGAACGCAGCGCATCCTCGACGCCTGACGCCACCACCGCGCCCACCGCGATGCAGCCGGCTTCCCCTACGCCCTTGACGCCCAGAGGATTTAGCGGCGACGGCGTTTCCAGATGCAGGATCGATACGTCGGGGATTTCGGTGGCGTAGGGCACCAGAAAATCCATCAGGCTGGCGTTGGCGAGGTTGCCGTCGGATTGATAGTCGAGATGTTCGTACAGGGCGCCGCCGATGCCCTGCGCGATGCCGCCCATCACCTGGCCCTCGACCAGCATCGGATTGATCATGTTGCCGCAGTCGTGGATGCAGACATATTTCCTGATCTTGACGGTGCAGAGGCCGAGATCGACCTCGACGATCGCGGCGTGAACGCCGTAGGCCCAGGTCGATTGCGACGGGCTGTAATAATCAGTCGCTTCCAGGCCCGGCGCCTCGCCTTCGGCCAGCGGCGGGCCGTCGTGCTTGGCGGCCGGAGAGAACTGCGTCGCGGCCTGGGCGGCCTTGTTGAAGGCGTAACGTAATGGATTGCTGGCGGTCGCGATCGCGGCCAGCGGCACGAAGCGGTTGGAGCCTTTCACCCAGGCGGCGGAGTCGCGCAGCTCAATGGAGTCGATATCGACGTCCAGCATGTTGGCGGCTGCCTGCAGCACCTTCTTGCGCACGGTAACCGCGGTCTTGTGGATCGCGTTGCCGCTGACGACAGCGGCGCGGCTGGCGAACGTCGCTACTCCCCAGTCGAACGCCTTGGTGTCGCCCTCGACCAGGATGACGTCCTGCGGAGAAACGCCGAGCTGGTCGGCGACGATCTGCGCGAACACGGTGTCGTGCCCCTGCCCTTGCGTGCTGAGGCCGGTGTTGACATAGACCTTGCCGGTGATCGGGTGGATTTTCACGTGGCCGCCCTCGTAAGGACCCAGCCCGGTTCCCTCGACGTAACAGGCGAGGCCTAAGCCCAGATAGCGGCCTTCGGCCAGCGCCTTTGCCTGCGCGCTCGCAAAATTCTCGGCGCCGAGCTCGGTCGCGGCCATCGCCAGCGCCTTGGCGTATTGGCCGCTGTCGAGCGTCACCTTCAGCCCGTCGGCGAACAGCAGCCCTTCGCGCTCATAGGGAAACTGGTGTTCCCCGATCAGATTGCGGCGACGAATTTCAAAACGGTCGAGACCGAGCTCCTGCGCCAGTTGATCCATGGCGCGCTCGACGGCAAAGCAGGCCTGCGGCCGGCCGCAGCCGCGATAGGGCGTAACCTGCACCGCCGGCGTATAGACCGCCTTGAACTCGACGAAGATGTTGGGGATCCGGTAGGGGCCGGCGATCGAGGTGGACGCGACCTGCGCCACCGCGATGCCATAGGGAATGAACGCGCCGGTGTCGTGCAGGAAGAAATCGCGCAGTCCGATCACCTCGCCCGACTTCAGCGCCGCCAGCTCGATGGTGTGGATCTGCGCGCGCTCCTGCGAGGAGCCGATGAAATTCTCGCGGCGGTCCTCGATGTATTTGACCGGGCGTCCGAGCTGCATCGCCGCCATCGGCACCAGCAATTCGTCCGGATAGAACAGCAGCACCTTCTGGCCAAAGCCGCCGCCGACGTCGGGCGCGATGACGCGGACCTTGTCTTCGTCGATCCCGAACACCGACGCGAGCCCGCCGCGCACCGAGATCGGCGCCTGCGTACCATCCCACACCGTGAGTTCGCCGGTGACCGCCTCCCATCGCGCGGCCACCGCGCGGCATTCCATCGGCGCCGCGGTCGAGCGGTCGACCTGCACGGTGATTTTTGTAATGTGCTCGGCCGCGGCAAAGGCGCCGTCAGGATCGCCGCTGGTCTGGACGAAATGGGCGGCGAGATTGTTCGGGATCGAGGCGTGCACGCGCGGCGCGCCGGCGCGCAGCGCCTTCACGAGGTCCATTTCGACCGGCAGGGGGGCGTAGTCGACCTCGATCATGGCGGCCGCATCTTCAGCGGTGTAGCGATCGACCGCCACCACCATCGCGACGGTCTGCCCGACATAATGCACCTCGCCGCGCGCCAACGGACGCTGGGTCTGCGGGTTGGTCATCGACGGATGCGGGATCAATAGCGGCATCTCGACGTCGAGCGCGCCGATATCGTCGCTTGTATAGACCGCAACCACGCCGGGGTGCGCTTTCGCAGTCATTGTGTCGATCGAGTTGATGCGGGCCCGCGCGTGCGCGCTGCGCAGGAAGGCGACATGCAGCGCATCCGGCAACGGAATGTCGTCGACGAAGGCACCCTCCCCGCGCAGCAGTTTTGGATCGACATTGCGCTCGACGCGCGCTCCGAACATCCGTGTCGACATTGGTTCCCCGCCTATGTTCGCCCGAGCAGCTCGGCAGCGCGGCGCACTGCAGCGATGATGTTGAGATAGCCGGTGCAACGGCAGAGATTGCCCGACAGTAATTCCCGGATGCCGTCATCGGAGAGATCGAGCGGCTGTTTTTCCTCGAAGCGGCCGAGGATGTTCATCACCATACCCGGCGTGCAGTAACCGCATTGCAGGCCGTGACACTCCTTGAAGGCTTGCTGCACCGGATGCAGCGTGCCGTCGGCCGCTGCAACCGATTCGATGGTGCGGATGCTGTAACCGTTGGCCTGCACCGCCAACGTCAGGCAGGAGCGGCCGGGCTTGCCGTCGATCAGGACCGTGCAGCAGCCGCACACACCGTGCTCGCAACCGACATGGGTTCCGGTCAGGCCCAACTCATGACGCAGGAAATCCGACAGCAGCATCCGCACGCTGACGGTGCGGCGAACCGCTTCCCCGTTGACGGTCAGTTCCACCTCGGCCTGCGCATCGGCGGAGCGACCGTGTGCGGCCTGCTTCATCATGCGTGTCATGATACGGCCTCCGCCATCTGCGCGCGCTGCGCTGCCTTCGCGACCATCCGGCGGATCAGCGTGCCGAGCGCCCGGCGGCGATAACTTGCGGACACGGTGATATCGTCCGGCTGGGTCACGGCGGCCACCGAGGCCGCGACAGCGGCGTCGAGATCGGAGGCGCCGACCATCGTTGCATTCAGGATTGTTTCGGCATCCTTCAGCCGGACCGGCCGGTCGGCGATGCCGCAGGCGGCGAGCCGCACACCGGATGCACGGCCGCTGCCATCAAGCGACAGCACGCAACCGACGCCGACGACGGCGTAGTCGCCGTGCCGGCGCGTCACCTCGTCGAACGCCCAGCCGGCCTTTGGCGGCAACAGTGAAAAGCGCGCCTCGACGACGATCTCATCTTGGTTGCGCGCCGTGGTCAGGAACGACTGGAAGAAATCTTCGGCCGCGATCTCGCGCCGTCCCGCAGGCCCCTGCGCGATCACCGAACCGCCAAGCAGCACCAATAGCAGCGGCATTTCCGCCGAGGGATCGGCATGGCAGAGGCTGCCGACCACCGTGCCGCGGTTTCGGATCGGGATATGGGCAACGTGCTGCATCACTTCCGCGATCAACGGGTTGAGGCGCTGAACGTCTTCGTCGAGCTCGAACTCGCGGTGGCGGACCATCGCCTTGACGACAATGCTCTCTGTGCCGACCACGATGCCGCGCAGGCCGGCGACATGCTGGATGTCCACCAGCAGCGACGGATTGGCGGCACGAAAATTCATCGCCGACAACAGCGTCTGGCCGCCGGCAAGCACGACGGCGTCGGCGTCGCCGGCGAGCAGGCTGATGGCGTCCTCCAAGGTGGCGGGCGCCTTGTAGTTGAAAATGGAGGGCTTCATCGCGTCACTTCACCTCGCATGTTCGGCAATCGCGGTCATGACCAGCGCGACCAGCGCATCCGGGTCGGAGAGCTGCGGCGCGTGATCGCTGTCAAGCCCGTAGACGGCGCGGCATGGCGACATCTCCTGCATCTTCCGCTGCAGCGGCAGGTGCACGGAGCGATCCTCGCGCGCCTCGATATAGACCCGCGGCACGGTGCCGAAGCGCTCGGCCGAGAGTTTCAGGTGCGAGCGGCGACCGCCTTCGGGCTGCGGCGTCAGCCGGCGCGCGGCGGCCTCGGCCAGCATGCGGTCGGCCTTGTGGTAAAACACCTCGACGGCGGAGGCCGGATCGATGCTCGACAGCAACCCGGCGGCGTCATAGGTGACGCGCTTGTGCGCGCCGACCATCCACGGCTCCAGGTGCCGTTCGTAGAACTGCAGCACCGACATGCCGTCCGGCAGCAGGAACGCGGCGAGGAAGATCGCAAGCGCGATCCGCTGAGGGCGCAATTCGCAGGCCTGCGCCGCTGCGGTGCCGCCCATGCTGTGACCGACCATGACGATGGGGCCTTCGGTCGCGTCAATGATTTCGACGACGTGGGCGGCGTAAGCTTCGAGATTGACCTTGGAAGGCGCCATCGGGTTGTGGCTGTTGCCCGGCAAATCGACGGCGATCGCGTCGTGGCCCAGCGCCTTCAAGCGCGGAACGACGGTCTCCCACGCCCAGGCGCCCTGCCAGGCGCCGTGGATCAGGATAAAGGTGAAGCGGGTAGAGGCGGCGTCGGCCATGGGGGCTATTTATAGGTCCGCTTGTACATCGCCCGCATGTGCTCCTCGACCGTGATCGGCGGATATTTCGGATGTTCGCCCGGCGGCAGGCAGGTCGGGATGCATTCGACCCTGTGCGCGTAATTGCCGGTGTAGAAGAACGGCACCGAGTAGCGCTCGCGGCCGGAGGCGTTGACGACACGATGCAATGTCGAGCGGTATTTGTCGTTGGTCCAGCGCGCGATCATGTCGCCGAGGTTGACGACGAACGTGGCAGGGACGGGGTCGGCGTGGATCCAGCCGCCCGAACCCTGATCCCAGACCTGCAGGCCGCCGACGTCGCCCTGGCGCAGCAACGTCAGCCCGCCAAAATCGGTGTGGGCGCCGGCGCCCTTCTGGTCGGGATTGCCGTTCGCGGGTTGCGGCGGGTAGTGCAGCAAACGCACGGTCGCCATCGCATCGGCGCAATAGCCGGCGAAATAATCCTCCGGCAGATCCAGCGACAACGCGATACCGCCCATCATCCGCGCCGACAGGTCCAGCATGACTTCGAGGTAAGCTTCCATCACCGGCCTGAACCGCGGCCGCGCCGCCGGCCACTGGTTGGCGCCGTGATTGAACATGCCGGCGATCACCCTGGGATCATCTGCCGTGTGCTCCGGGCCGACATAATATCCTTCCTTCAGATCGGGCGGCGCGCCGGGCTCCAGCGTCTGGCCCCGCAGCGGTTCATAGCCGCGATTGGCTTTGGAGCGGGATTTTTCCACCTCGGCTTTTTGGTCCGGCGGCAGGTCGAAGAAGGCCGCGGCTTCGGAAAACACGTCGCCGGCGAGTGTTTCATCGACGCCGTGATTTGAGATGTAGAAGAAGCCGTTGTGGAGGCATGCCGCCCGCAAGCGTGCAGCGACCTGCTTGCGATCGGACAGATTTGGAGAAGACAGCCCCCCGATATCGATCACCGGTAGACTTGCCCATTTGAGCTACCCTTCGTCTTCCCGTCCGCGTTGGACGGCTCCCGCACCCACCGCATCTAAGTTACGCGGAAGGCGGTGGGCGGGACGCTCAAATATTCAGCAAAATGGCGGCCCTTTGGCCCAAAAATCAGCCACGCCGGGGCTGGGCGAGCTCACGCATCTTCTTGGCATCAACCAGCCGCCCATGGCTGATGACGGCGGCGGGCGGCGTATGAAAGCGCAACACTTCCGCGACGCTGGGCTGATCGAGCACGACGAGATTGGCGACGCAGCCGATCTCGAGACCGTAATTCCCGAGATTCATTGCCGCCGCCGCGCGCGAGGTGATCATGTCGTAGAGCGTGGCGATCTCCTGCTCTTTCGTGATCCACAGCAGATGCGAGGCGAGGAACGCGACCTCCGGCATGTTGTTGCCGCCGAACGGATAATAGGCGTCCGAGATATCATCCTGGCCGAGACAGACATTAACGCCGTCGGCCGGCAGTTCCCGCACCCGCGCGCGCAGCGGGCCGGTGTGGGGATCGCTGACGACGCTGATGCGCGCCTGCCGCAATAGCTCCATCAGTTCGCCGAGATAGTTTTCGGGATAGAGCGCCATTGCCCGGCAATGATGCGCGAGCGCGCGGGCCTGATAGCCGCGTGTGACGGCCTCGCGCGCCATCATCTCGAGCGTTTTCATGTCGGGGTCACCGACGTCGTCCAGCAGCATCGAGACATCGGCATCGAATTCGACGGCGAGATCGAAGCAGAACTTGATGTGGGCCTGCGCGTCGGCCGCATCAGGCTCGATCCAGGGGATGCCGCCGACCACGTCGGCCCCCAGCGCCATCGCTTGGCGCATCAGCGCGTCAGCGCCGGCTCGCGAATGAGGCCATCCTGCGCGAAGGCGACCACCTGAAGATCGACAATGCCGCGGAATTCCTCGCGTACGGCGATCAGCGCCTTGACGCCCTCGAGCCGCGCCTTGGTGTCGACGTCGGCGAAGGCGCGGATGTGGAGATTGCCGTGCGGGGCCGCCAGCGCCATCGCGCGCCGGGCGTTCGAGACGATCCAGGACGCGTCGTAGTTGGCCTTGACCACGGCAGCGAGATCGATCGCCTTCGCCGCCTCGCTCATGCCTTTGGCGTGATAGGCCTCGATCGCCGCCTCCGACGTCATCGGCAGCGTCCAGACCTTGCAGAGGTGAAGGTGCGGATTGACGTAGGACGGCCTGACGAGGTTTCCCCTCGCGTCCACCGCCGTGCCGGCGTCAACCTCGATGTGCGGACCGATCTCTGTGATGACGCCGTCCGATATCGCGAGATCCGAAATCACGCCATGGCCCGGCAAGCGGGCATTCTTGACCAGCAGGTCGGCCACTGCAGACGTCACGGCTCGTGTTCTCCTCGCTCAGCATTGAGCTCCGCTGCCACATGGACGCGTGCAAGGCGCGTGCCTCGACATCAATATGATGGTGCGGTCCGAAAATGCTGCAAGCAGAAGCCAGCGCTGAACAAGAAAATCGAAGCACTGATTGCTTCGTACAGCATGGGCACCCGGCATGAGGTCATGGCTCTCAAGCGCCAAATGCTGTCCACAAGGCTTGCGAAGATTTGCGCAAATGAGGTGTTCGACCTCTCCTTTTTTGCACCATCGTCGCCGATTTCCGCACGCGCGTAGAACGGCTCGTATCCAAGTAGTGATCGCGCAAGGACCGCCCTGATCACGTCCCTGAGAGAACCGCGACTGCACGACTCAGCTGTGGGTCGTCTGATCCAGCAGAGGCCGCCTCTGCCTGGACCTCGATCGTCGGCGTCACGCCCAGGCCCTCCAGGCGTTCGCCATCGACCCGGACATCTTCGACTGCAAGTAGCAGCAAACCGCTTCCTCATCCCAAGGAAATGCCTCCGTTATTTGACGTGCAACCCATTCTGCCGTCGGATTTGCTGCGACGTTGATTCAGACGAGGTCTCTGCGGCCGAGCCGGACGATGACGAAGGCATAGAGCAGGTCAAAACCGATAGATGGAACAACGAACAGGTCCATGGCGGCAATGTCCGGCGCGTGGTTACGCAAGAAAAATGGTAGCAACGTATTCCTAGAAAGTTCTCTTTTGGGAAATCATCGTGTTTGACCCATTCGATCAAACGATTCGATCAAACGATATGGGGCACGTTGCGGCGGGTCGCCAAACAGCGAATTCGCGTTGTACTGCAGCCCGGAAACTATTGGATAGTCGACCAAGCGATCAATAAAGACGCTGACACCGACGCAGCCCTTGCAACATGTTTTATGCGGGGCTGGGTAGAGCCGCTAGAGTACGCTATACCAAGCACTCAGTTATCGCCCGATGGACGCCTGCCGCCAAACTTTCAATTCGAGGGCGAAGAGACGATTTATAGGCTCACATCAGCCGGTTGGTCGGCGATCCACAGGTCAGATATGATCGCGATCTGCGCGCTGCTGATCGCTGCCATGTCGTTCGTCGTGGCGGTTGGCG
>WNFJ01425029.1_pt2 | contig 22816 bp, 21 predicted proteins | sample 5400461 | NCBI WGS metagenome assembly WNFJ01 (sample SAMN13153349, study PRJNA577476) | soil metagenome | isolation source: 115 cm saprolite on Douglas fir-dominated hillslope | place: USA:California | collected 2013-09-17
TTGCGCATCCTCAATCAGTATAAACAAGGCGCGTGCGGTTTGGCGCTACAGTCCCGTCGGCGGACGGGGAGCTGGAACTGCCTGTCTATGAACCGGCCACTCCGAGAAGGCGAACCAGAGAAACGTAATCAGGCTTACCAGCGGAATGAGCATCAGGACGCAGAGAACGGGTGCATACCCGGCTTTGGAGAAAATCTTGGCCAGGCAAACACAACGAGTATCACCAGTCCAAGTAGTACCGCGCATAGAATCAGGAATTCCGGACTGTCCAGTCTCCCACCGATCATAATCATCCTCCCTAGAGCGCCACCGTAACCTCGCTGCCCTTGTCGGCTCCGGCAAGACGCGAGGCGGCGCCTTTATTGGCGGTGATCTCGAGGAAGCCGGTCCCCGGCGGAAGTTGAGAATAACTCTCGCAGAGTTTCGTCACCTCAGCCTTTCCGACGGTGATCTTGAAGGCCCCGGACGAGCCGTCGAAAAGCTGTGGGATGTCGTTGGGGGTAATGTTGGTGATCAGGTTGCCGAACTTGTCCGTTTTCAGAACCACGGCCTTCCAGGTGTTGGAGGCAGCGGCCTTTGGCCTGGGCGCAGCAAAGCGCACGTAGTCGGAGATCTCGTCGCCGAATTTCGCGCTATCCACGCCTTTACTGAGATACGCCGCCACCGGCGCAAAGACATCGCGGCCGTGGAAGGTGTTGCTGACCGGCTGGCGGAAGTAGTGTTCCGAGGTAATGTGCCGTACGCTCACGCGTTCTTCCCGCTCGTACACCAGGGAGAGCACGCCGTTGTCGGGAGCCACAAACTGGTATACGCCGGCCGTGACCAGGATGGGACGGCGCGATCCGCCGACTCCGGGATCGACCACCACCACGTGAATGGTGTCCTTGGGGAAATAATGGTAAGCCTGGAAAATGGCCATAGCACCATCCAGAATGTCAAACGACTGCACCGCGTTGGTAATGTCCACGATCGTCGCGGAGGGATGAATGCAGTGAATAACTCCTTTCATCGCACCGACATAGTGCTCCGTCAGGCCGAAGTCGGTGGTGAAGGTAATCAGGCGTTGAGTCGGCACAATTGGCTCCCAGACATGGATGGCTGCAATGGGGCGAAGGTATCGCGGGGCTTCCTTAGAAGTCAAGTTACGTTGGCAAACATGCAAACAGGGCTCCGGCGCCCGATTCGGGCTGCGGACATCGGTTTACCCTTCCTTCCCCACGTCGGCATGTTCTGAATCCGGAAATTTTTTCCGGTAACGTCAAAAAGAATCCCAAGGTCAGATACCTTAAGCCCAAGGGTAAATACCTTGACGTAGACGTCCAGAGTGCAAGCCTGGACGTTCAGAAAGCCACGCCGTCATGCAAACAGCTTTACTCGACAAACTTACTTTCCTGCAATTTTATCGGACGTTCATGCCGAGGCCGGGCCGCGGCCGCGCTTCTTCGTCTGTTGGAGGACCGCATGGCGATGGAAGGGTTGAATAAGGGTCTGGCACTGCGCGACCTGGTGGGACAGTCGCCGGAGATGCGGAGATTGTTCCGAATGATTCCAAGGGTGGCTTCCAGCCAGTATCCGGTTTTGTTGCTGGGCGAGAGTGGCACCGGCAAGACCACGATCGCGCGCGCCATTCACTCGCAAGGCCCATTCGCGGAGCGGCCATTCGTAGTTGTAGATTGCGAATCAGCTTCGCCGGCGGTGGTGGAGAGTTTCTTGTTGGTCCAGGCAACGAGCCGTCCCAAAGAAGAGTTAGCGGGCACGGCAGGCGCCGTGTTTTTCAGCGAGGTGTGGGCGATGCCGCCGGCGCTCCAGGCCAGGTTCGTGCGCGCCTTGCAGGAGAGGGATGTTCGTCGCGCCGCCGGCCGTAAAGGTTATCCCGTGGATCCGCGGATCGTCACGGCCAGCAGCCGCGACCTGGAACTTGCCGTCCAGCAAGGGACCTTCCGCCACGATCTGCATTCCCGTGTGAACGCCGTAAGCCTGCGCTTGCCGGCTCTGCGGGACCGCAGGCAGGACATCAGCCTGTTGGCGGAACATTTCCTCGAGAGGTTCGGCGCGGAAAGAGGCAGGCGATATTTCATTAGCCCGGAGGCCATGAAGACGTTGTCGGAATACGACTGGCCTGGCAACCTGCGCGAACTCAAAGAGTGCCTGGGGTACGCCTCCGCCGCTTGTTCAGCTTCCGTCCTGAAACCCGAGCATCTGCCCCTGAAAGCTCCGGTCACCGGTTCCACCTCCCCCGTTGACATTGTCTCCTTGGAAGCAGACAGAATCCTGCCTCTGGCCGAAGTGGAGAAGCAAACCATTCTGCACGCGCTGGAGCGCCTGAACGGCGACAAAGTCATGACTGCCCGAGTACTGGGGATCGGCAAGACCACGCTCTACCGGAAACTGAAAGAGTATGGAGTCAGCGATCCTTGGGTCGGGCGTCCGGCAACCAGCCGTTGATGCCGATCCGCTGGGTCCAAGAAGCAGCGGACAACTCCGCATAGAGAAGCAGCCTCTCACGATCTGACAGCAGAGATTGCGCCTACGCTGTCAAGGGAACCAATGCTTTGGACCATTTTCGCTATCCTGATTATTCTCTGGCTTCTGGGGTGGGGATTTCATGTGGCCGGCAGCCTGATCCACCTGCTGTTGGTGATCGCTATTATTGTGGCGGTGATTAACCTGGTCAGCGGCCGCAGGACTGTCTAACAGCTGCGCTACTGTTCCGTCGAGCCGAAGGGGAGAGTTTCGCGCTTTTTGATGCGAGATCGTGCCCGGCGCCTGCGCCCGAGGGGCGTCAAGCCACTGGTCAGCTTTTCCTGTGGCCGGGAACGGCTGCACAGCTGGTTTGAAATGCAGTAAAGGAGGAAGAGCCCGCAAGACATCCCATGCACGTTTTGCCGTGTCTAAAGTGTTAATTCCACCTCGCCCTGTGGAACGATTCCAAAGCCGGACCTCAGGAGATGGCCACAACCCAAATGAACACCATTGCATGTGACGCGCCGAGGCAGGCGCCTGACCGGAATGAGCTGGCTCGACGCATCTCTGAGCTGGGCGAGTGGTTTCACAACATAGACCTCAACGGAGTTGCCACTGCACCGGACCATTTCCTGGGGGATTTTCCCAGGGTCAAGTGGAAACAGATTGCGGCGCATATCCCGCAGGATCTGTCCGGAGCTTCGGTGCTGGACATAGGCTGCAACGCCGGCTTCTACTGCCTGGAGCTCAAGAAGCGCGGCGCCGACCGCGTTTTGGGCGTGGATGTGGATGATCGTTACCTGCGGCAAGCCCGCTTTGCCGCCGGCGTGCTGGATCTGGACATCGAGTTCGAGAAATGTTCGGTCTACGACGCGGATGGGATTGCGGGCCAATTTGACTACGTCTTGTTCATGGGCGTCTTTTATCACCTCCGCTATCCCATGTTTGCCCTGGACAAAGTCATCACCAAGGTGCGAGGCAAGTTGATCTTCCAAACCATGGTGCGCGGCTCCCTTGCTAGCCCGGAACTTCACGAGGATTATCACTTCTGGAACAAAGACGTTTTTCGCAGCCCGGATTTTCCCTGCATGTACTTCATCGAAAAAAAGTATGCCGGAGATCCGACAAACTGGTGGATTCCAAACCATGGCGGCATGGAAGCAATGTTGCGCAGCTCCGGCTTGGAGATCGAAGCCCATCCCGAGACGGAAACATGGGTTTGCCTTCCCCGCCAGGTAACGAAAGAAGGCAAGAGCATCCTTGAACAGGAACTCGCGGGCACTCTTTAGTACGCCGGCTCTCCCAGGTGCATGAATGGTTGAAGCAGTGATGCTGTGGAACGAACCCAACAACCTGTCGCATTGGGATTTCAAGATGGATCCCGATTGGAAGAAGTTTGCCGAGATGGTGATCGCCGCCAGCCGCGCGCTGCGCCGCGAAAATCCGGAGTTGCCCCTGGTACTGGGCGGCATTTCTCCCATTGATTCGCATTTCATCTCGCTCATGAAGGGCTACGGCGTTCTTGATGCCGTGGACGTGGTGGCCGTGCACGGCTTCCCGTTGGATTGGAACCACTGGAGCATTCATGATTGGCCGAAGAAGATCGATGAGATTCGAGCGGTCACGGACAAGCCGGTCTGGGTCTCGGAAGCGGGCGTTTCTTCCTTCGGGGCGGAGGAAGTGCAGGTCTTCGGACTTCGCCGGACGGCCGAACTGCTGCTGCCGGCGGTAGAGCGGGTGCACTGGTACAGCCTGCTCGACTTGCCGGCAACATGGACAGCGACTACGCGCCACAAGGAAGCCGAGGGCAGTTCCTACTATCGCCATTACTATATGGGACTATTGCGCGAAGACGGAACGCCCAAGGCTTCCGCGGCGCGATTCCCTCAAGGCCTGGGTATTTGCCAGTGGTTTCACTTCGAAGATCCGCGGCTGCATTTGGCCACAGAATGGCTCACACGATTGCGGGTCAAGTATCTGCGCACCGGCATAAGCTGGGCAGACTGGTATCGTCCTCGCGCCGAAGCCTGGTTTGATCGCCAGATGCAGGCCCTGGCTCCGTTTACTACAACGTTAACCCTGTGCTTTACACCGGAGCATCTGGGCATGGCGCCTCACTACACCAGCCCACCCCGGCACCCTGATGACTTTGCTCAATTTGCTGTTTGGGCAACGCGCCGCTACGCCCCGGCAACAAAGCCGGCGGAGATTTTTATCGGAGCCGAATCAGCATGAGCAAGAGCGTCTTGATCACGGGCGGTGCGGGATTTGTGGGATCGCATCTTGTGGATGCGCTGGTCGCTTCCGGGCATCGAGTGCGTGTGTTCGACAACCTGACGCGGCAAGTCCACGGGGAAGGCATTCCCAGCTATCTCTCCGCGGAAGCGGAGCTGCTACGGGGTGATATGCGGGATGCGAGTGCCGTACATCGCGCCCTGGAAGGGGCGGGCATCGTTGTCCATTTGGCCGCAGCGGTGGGCGTGGGCCAGTCCATGTATGAAATCGCCCATTACGTGAGCGCCAACACGCAAGGCACGGCACTGTTGCTGCAAGAGCTCCTCGATCGCCACAACCACGTGCAGAAGCTGGTGCTGGCTTCTTCTATGTCGGTGTACGGAGAGGGCAGGTATCTGTGCGCCCAATGCGGTGACGCGTCGCCGGGTATGCGTTCCGCGGAACAGCTCAGGAATAAGCACTGGGAGCTCGCGTGTCCCCGGTGCGGCGAAGGATTGACTCCGATCCCGACGGACGAATGCAAGCCATTGCAGTGCAGCTCTGTTTATTCGCTCACCAAGCGCGACCAGGAGGAAATGTGCTTGCTCTTCGGACGCACCTACGGTTTGCCGGTAGTGGCGCTGCGCTATTTCAACATCTACGGGCCGCGCCAGGCGCTTTCCAATCCCTACACCGGCGTAGCAGCCATTTTTGCCTCTCGGCTGCTGAACGGCAACGCTCCTCTGGTTTTTGAAGACGGAGGGCAAATGCGCGACTTCTTGAGCGTGCATGATGCCGTGCAAGCCACGCTTCTGGCCATGGAACGACCCGGAGCCGACGGCCGCGCGCTCAACGTGGGATCCGGGGAGCCGGTTTCCATCCGCGAAGTGGCTGTGGCCCTCGCCGATGCGCTGCGCGTGGAAGTCGCGCCGGAGTTGACCGGCAAGGCTCGATCCGGAGATATCCGTCATTGCTTTGCCGACATCTCCGCGGCCAGAGAGCTGCTGGGATACGCGCCTCGGGTCAGCCTGGCGCGTGGAGTGGACGAGTTAGTGAGCTGGTTGCGTTCGCAGCAACCTCAGGATCGCGCGGCAGAAGCCGTGGCCCAGCTCAGCAGGTTCGGGCTTACGGCGTGAGCCGGCGGTAGCCGGAAGGGACGAATGAACACACCGCAGGGTCGTTCCGTGCTGATCTTTGGCGGCGCTGGATTTATCGGCTCCAACTTGGCACGACATCTGCTCGACAAAACCGAAGCAACCGTGCACGTGTTTGATAACCTCACCCGTGCCGGCGTGCATCGCAACCTGGAATGGCTGAGGAAGTTGTCCGCGGGCTCCGGTCGTCTTCGCGTCACCTTCGGCGACGTGCGCGACCGCCGGATGGTGGAAAAGGCCGTAGCCCAAGCCGGCGAGATTTACCACTTTGCCGCCCAGGTGGCGGTGACCACTTCCATTGTCGATCCGCGGCTGGATTTCGACGTCAACCTTGGCGGCACCTTCAACGTCCTGGATGCGGCGCGACGTTGCGGGCACAACCCGTTTATTTTTTTCAGCTCCACGAACAAGGTTTACGGGGACCTGGGTCTGGGTCCGCCGGTGGCGGAACAGCGCCGCTACACGTATCCCGAGCACCGGGGCATTTCGGAATCGCAGCCGCTCGACTTTCATTCTCCTTACGGCTGCTCCAAAGGCGCGGCGGACCAGTATGTCCGCGACTTCGGCCAACTCTACGGCTTGCCCACCGTGGTGTTTCGCTTGTCCTGCGTAGCTGGGCCGCGGCAGTTCGGCACGGAAGACCAGGGATGGGTCGCCCACTTCATGTATTCCGCCCTGCAGCGCAAACCGGTAGTCATCTATGGTGACGGCCGGCAGGTGCGTGACGTGTTGTGCGTCCATGACCTGGTGCGTGCGTTTGAAGCCGTGCGCCGCTGTCTCCACGTGACTGCCGGCCAGGTTTACAACGTAGGTGGCGGACCCGGCAATGGGGTATCGCTTCTGGAGTTGATCGACAGGATTGAAAAGCAGATCGGTTACAGGCTGGAATACACGACGGAGCGCAGCCGGCCGGGCGACCAACTCGTCTATCTTACCGACTACAGCAAGATCTATCGCCACACCGGCTGGAGGCCCGAGCTAGGTCTGGCAACGACGCTGGAACTCCTGCAGCAATTCTGGGAAGAAAACCAGGGCTTGCTGTCCAACCGGCGAGTTGCGGGTCACGGGGAAACGCTGGCTTGGGCCCACGTGTCAAGGAAGGCCGCATGAAGTTTGCGCTGGTCAATCCGAACTGGCATTTCCCGCTGGACCTGATGTTTGCTCACGACCAGATTCGCGCCGCCGGGCAAGAACCGCTGCTCGTGGACGCGCACATGGACAGCCTGAGTCTGGAGCGAGCCAAACGGAGAGTCGACGCTTTTCAACCAGATTTTCTGGTGATGCCCACTGCGCCGACCTATCTTTTCTGGCGATGCCCACCCCCCGAGCTGCGTGTCCCCATGGCGTGGATGCAGGGGATGGGCGCCGAAGCGGTCAAAGTCATTATCGGTCCGCATGGCTCGGCCACTCCTGCGGCCGCGATGCGGAAAACGGGCTGCGGCGTGGCCTTGCGCGGCGAGCCGGACCAGACGCTGGCCGAACTGGCCACCCGGCCCTGGAACGAAATTGCGGGCTGCTGTTTCAGGACCGATGACGGATTCCACATCAGTCCTTCTCTAGGCGTCGCCGATATGAAGGCGCTGACTGCGTTCGACTTCCGCAATTACCGCGTGGAGGCCCACCGTCACCGCCACCACGTGTTCACTGCCGGTCAAGGACTGGGGGCGGAACTGGAGTTCGCGCGCGGCTGTCCTTGGGCCTGCACTTTCTGCAACAAGACTTTGTTCCGCAATCAATTCCGCGAGCGCAGCGTGGACTCGGTGCTGGAGGAAGTGGATTCGCTGATGGCGCGCGGCGTCGGCTACGTCTATTTCATCGACGAGGTCTTTGGCGTCGGTAAGAACGTGCGCGAGCTGCTGGAGGGAATCGCCGGGCGTCGAGTGAACATCGGGCTGCAAACGCGGATCGATCTCTGGAACGAGGAAACGCTCGAGCTGCTCGCCCGTGCCCATTGCATTTCCATGGAATGCGGTATTGAGTCCACCACCGAAGAAGGTCGCGAAAAGCTGAACAAGAAATGCCGCATTGACACCGCTCGCCTCGGCGACCTGCTGATCTTTGCGCGAAGCCTGATTCCCTGGGTCCAGGCCAACCTGGTCCTGACCGAGGAAGACGAACGCGAGCAGATTCGCGCCTGGCAGGAGCATCTGAGGGCCAAGGGCGTGGGGGTCAGCGAGCCGGTGCCCATGTTTCCGTTCCCCGGAAGTCCGTTGTACGCGCAGACGTTCGGCTCGCCTCCCGATGATGAGGCCTGGGAGCGGGCGCACCATCATTACACCGCGGCGTTTACCGCCAAGGGTTACAGCGACATCCAGGAACAGAGACCCGTCCCCATTGAGGATCTGGAATGCGCATCTTAGTCACCGCGGATACGGTCGGCGGAGTTTGGACATATAGCAGGGAACTGGTGACCGGGCTGCTGCGCCTCGGCGCTAGGGTCACCCTCGTCAGCTTTGGTGATCTCCCCACCTCGGGTCAAACGCGGTGGATGGAGAGCATTCACGGCCGGGACTTCGATTACCGGCCGACAGTTTTCAAGCTGGAGTGGATGCAGGATTCGGCAGCGGACATGAAAGCTTCGTCAGGATACCTGCTCGGCGTGATTCGGGAGACCGAGCCCGACCTACTCCACTTCAACCAGTTCTATTACGGAGCTCTCGATTGCGGTCTTCCGCGAGTGGTGGTCGCGCACAGTGACGTGGTGAGCTGGTGGGCTGCCGTGCACGGGCAGGAACCGCCGAAGACTTCCTGGTCGAGCTGGTACCGCGATGTGGTTGCTCGCGGGCTGGACGGCGCGACGGCCGTCATTGCTCCGTCACAATGGATGCTGGACCAGGTGCAGAGCCAGTATCTGAAGCCTCATCGCGCGTCGGTGATTTACAACGGGCGTACGCCGGCCTTGTTCAACCCGCACTTGACTAAGGAGGAAAGGATCGTCACCGCAGGACGGCTCTGGGACGCTGCGAAAAATGCCGGAATTTTTCTGCGGGCAGACATGCCGGCGCCGGTTTCGATTGTTGGGGCCGGGCACAGTTCCAAGCAGCCGGACAAGCTCTTCGCCGCGCAAAAAAACACGGCGAAGGTACATCTGCAATCCCAGCAGGATGAGGGGCAGATGGCCCAAATACTGGCCCGCGCGGCGATCTACGCGGCGCCTTCACAATACGAACCCTTCGGCCTGGCGCCGGTGGAAGCCGCGCTTTCCCGCTGCGCCCTTGTGACCAGCGATATACCTTCATTCCGCGAATTGTGGCAAGACGCGGCGGTTTTCTTTCGTAACAACGATCCCCACGACCTGCGTCGGGCGTTGGAGCCCCTGGTGCACGACCCGCGGCTGCGCCATCAATATGCCAACCTGGCATACACCCACGCCCGGCGAAAGTTCAGTGCCGAACGCATGGTCAGCGAGTATTTGGAACTCTACCGGACGCTGGCTCCAGCCGCGGTGGCCGCCGCATGAAGCCGAAGCTCACAATCGCGCTCTTTTCCCATTCGCTGGTTTCCGACTGGAATCACGGCAACGCGCATTTCCTGCGCGGCCTGGTACGCGAACTGGTGCGCATGGGTCACAAGGTGCGCTGTTACGAACAGCTTGGATGTTGGTCGCTGGCCAACCTGATGAAGCATGAAGGCCGGTTCGCGATTGAGGCCATTGATCGCTTCCGTGCCGCCTATCCGGACCTCGACGTCCGGTTTTACCAGCCCTCGCATCCCGGCTTTCGCCATTTTTTGGAAAAAGAGCTGAAAGGAACTGATCTTGTGCTGCTGCATGAATGGAACAATCCGTCAGTGGCCAACAGCGTGCTGGCGCTCAAGCAAAGATTACGTTTCATCGCCCTGTTCTATGATAGCCATCACCGCGCCTACACGCGCGCCGGAGAGATCCTCCAGTACCACCTGCACCTGGTGGACGGCGTGCTGGCTTTCGGCGAAGCCATCCGCCGCATCTATTCCAAAGGTTTCGGTGTGTGCCGCACCTGGACCTTCCATGAAGCCGCGGACATTACGCAGTTCCGGCCGCTCGTTTCCGAAAGACAGAATGATCTGGTCTGGATCGGCAACTGGGGAGATGAGGAACGCACTCAAGCGCTGGAAGAGTTCCTGGTCGGACCGGCGGCGGCCCAGCCCAAACGACGTGTGGCGGCGTATGGCGTTCGCTATCCCGAGTCTGCGCTGGAAAAACTGCGTCAGGCGGGAATCGAATATCGCGGGTACCTGCCGAATTTGGCTTCGGCGGAGGTTTACGCAGCGAGCGCCGTCACGCTGCATGTGCCTCGCCAACAGTATGCCAACGGGCTGAGCGGCATACCTACCATCCGCGTGTTTGAGGCTCTGGCCTGCGGCATTCCGCTCGTGTGCTCGCCCTGGAGTGACGATGAGCGGCTGTTCCACCCGGGGGAGGACTACCTGGTGGCGAGAGACGGAAGGGAAATGAAAGCGCATTTGGAGAATCTGCTGCGTGACCCGGCGGCGCGACGCCAGATGGCGGAATGCGGGATGAAGACCATCCGGGAGCGGCACACCTGCACGCACCGGGCGCGGCAGTTGATCTCCATTTGTGAGGAGCTGAGCGCATGAAGATTTTTGCCTTCGGCTCCAGCATCACTTCTTCCTATTGGAACGGCGCCGCCACCTACTATCGCGGAATCTACAAACAGCTTCATGCTCGCGGGCATCAGATCGCTTTTGCCGAGCCGGACGCTTATGGGCGCCAGCAAAAACGGGATGCGGGCGATTTCTCTTATGTGAATTCCATTGTTTATCAGAGGGCATACGACATTCCCCCGTTGCTGGAGCAGGCCCGTGAATGCGACCTGGTGATCAAGCACAGCGGTGGGGGCGTTTTTGATGCGTTACTGGAAGAAAGAATCCGAAAACCAGGGTTGCTTTCTGGGACGTAGATGCTCCCGCCACTCTGGCACGAGTGGAAGAGGATCCCTGCGATCCCTTCCGTGGCCTCATTCCGGAATACGACCTTATCCTTACTTATGGCGGCGGGCCACCCGTGGTGGAGCACTACACGCGCCTGGGAGCGGCCGGTTGCCATCCAATTTACAACGCGCTCGATCCGGAGACGCACCATCCCGTTCCGGCGGACCCGGCTTTCCATTGTGACCTGGTGTTTGTGGGCAATCGCCTGCCGGATCGCGAAGGTCGGGTGGAAGAATTTTTTTTTCGCGCCGCCCAGCTTGCTCCGCAACTGCAGTTTGTCCTGGGCGGGGAAGGATGGGGGGCGAAGGCGATGCCGAAAAACGTGCGCTGGATCGGCCACGTCAGCACTCAAGACCACAACCGGGTGAACTGTTCGGCGCGCATGGTGCTCAACATCAATCGTGAATCGATGGCGGAGGTGGGATTTTCGCCACCTACGCGGATTTTTGAGGCGGCCGGTGCGGGCGCTTGCGTGATCACCGACCGCTGGACCGGGATCGAGGATTTCTTTGCGCCGGGCGGCGAAATTCTGGTGGCCGGCGGCGCCGAGGAAGTCGCGCGACATCTCAGAGATGGCGGCCGCCTCGAAGCTGCCTCCATCGGCAGCAGGATGAAGATGAGGGCGCTGTGCGAACACACGTATCGTTTGCGCGCGGAGCAGTTTGAATCCATCATCGCACGGGCCAGCGCGTTGACGGTTTCAGGCTAAGAGCGAAGCTTATGAAGATCACCATCTTCGGACTTTCCATCACTTCCTCCTGGGGCAACGGGCACGCCACAACGTTTCGCGCGCTTTGCCAGGCATTGCACCGGCGCGGCCACCGGATCGTTTTTTTCGAGCGCGATCAGGAATGGTACGCGAGCAACCGCGACCTGCCTGGCGCGCCCTACTGCGCAGTGAAGATTTTTCAGAGTTGGAATGATGTTCGTGCTCTGGTGCGCGCCGAGTTGCGGGACTCCGACGTCGCCATGGTCGGATCCTATGTTCCCGACGGAATCGCCGCTCTGGATGAAATCCTCGACTCCAACGTGCCGGTGAAGGCTTTCTATGACATTGACACGCCCATTACTGTTGGCTATCTAAGAAGAGAGAGCCAGACCGGATATCTGCTGCGACGTCAGATGGGAGGGCTGGATGTCTACTTCAGTTTTACCGGCGGCCCTCTGCTCGAGGAACTGGAACTGAAGTTCAGAGTGCCCCTGGCTGTACCGCTTTATTGCTCCGTCGATCCCGACAGGCACCGCGAGCTGCAGGTGAGCCCGGAGTTTGACTGCGACCTGAGCTACATGGGTACTTACGCTCCTGATCGCCAGCCCAAGCTTGAAGAGTTGCTGTGCCAGCCGGCCCGCCGGCTTTGGCAAAGAAGATTCATCGTTGCCGGGCCGCAGTACCCGGCTGACATACGGTGGCCGGAGAACGTGGAGCGGGTATTGCATCTGAGCCCGCGCTACCACGCCGCGTTTTACTGCTCTTCGTCATTGACGTTGAACGTCACGCGGCGCGACATGGTCATGGCCGGCTATTCACCGTCGGTGCGGCTGTTCGAAGCAGCCGCCTGCGCCGCTACCATCGTCTCGGACAACTGGCCCGGCCTGGAGACTTTCTTCGCTCCCGGGGCGGAGGTCCTGCTGCCCGCGAGCAGCGACGATGTAATGCGGTACATCTCGGATTATGACCGCTGCGAACTAAGGCGCATCGGCCGCGCGGCGCGCGAGCGCGTGCTGGCCGCCCACACCAGCGATATTCGCGCTCTTGAATTTGAGCAGGCCGTGGGACTCGCCGCCCGGAAAAAAAGAGAACCCAAAGTGCTGGCGGTGGAAGGATAGCCCGGCCCTCAATGGCGGCCCATCAGTTCCGGTCGGAAACAGTGCTGTTGAACTCGTAACACCGCCGCCAATACGAGGTAAGGAGCGCGATTGTAAGAAACACCAGCGCCAAATCAAGCATCCCACAAAGGTTGTCCTATTGCGCCGATGAGAGTAGCCTTAGTCGCCCCTCCGTTCATTTCTGTCCCTCCGCAGCGATATGGCGGGACAGAGTTGTTTGTCGCCGAGTTGGCCTTGGGCCTGCAACATCAGGGCATTGACGTCACCGTTTACACCAACGGAGAGTCCGGCATTGATGTTCCTATCAAGTGGCTGTATGAAAGAGGAGAATGGCCTCTGAGTGGAGAGCTGGAAGCAGCTCTCAAGGGGCTGAATCACGCCGCCTGGGCCATCAAGGAGGCCGCGGCGGACTCCGACATCATTCACTTGAATAATGCGCCGGCGCTGACGGCGTCCCGTTTCGTTGACGTCCCTTTGGTCTTCACCGTGCACCATGCCCACGATCCGGCCCTGGCCGACTTTTACCAGCTCTTCCCGCAAGTCTCTTTTGTGACCATCAGCCGTTTTCAGCAGAACAAGCTGCGGATGCCTCGGATGCGGGCCATCCATCACGGAATCGATGTTGCGCGCTACCGTTTCCAGGAGTGCAAGCAGCCGTACTTGAGTTTTCTAGGCCGAGTCGCTCCTCCCAAAGGAACCCACCTGGCCATCGAGATCGCTAAGAAGTCGGGTATTCCGCTGAAGATTGCCGGGGAGATCCAGCCGTGTTATCAGGACTATTGGGACAACGTCGTCAAGCCGCAGGTGGACGGCAAGTTCATTGAATACGTAGGCGAGGTGGGCCTGGAAGGGAAGAACGAACTGCTGGGGAACTCCATGGCCATGCTGTTCCCCATACAGTGGGACGAGCCATTTGGGCTGGTGATGATTGAAGCCATGGCCTGCGGCACTCCCGTGCTGGCGACTCCTGGTGGTTCGGTGGAGGAAGTGGTTGAGGAGGGGACCGGCGGACACGTGCGTGCAACGGTAGCGGAATTGGCCGCATGCGCCCGCGATCTGAAGATTGACCCCAAGATCGTCCGCAGTCATGTGGAAAACCTCTTCTCCGCCGAACGCATGACAAAAGACTACGTCAATCTGTATAACGAACTGGTGGGCGCCGACTCTGAAATCAAAGGCCTGGTGGCATGACCGCCAAGGTAATCGTTCCTCCCAACGAACTGGTGGAAATTCCGTCTCCCTACCCTGAGCCGCGAATCGCCTATCAGAACGCGGAGCCCCGCAAGGTCAACAACCTCACCCTGATCGACGGAAAAACCTTTTTGTCCACCACTCTATCCGGCGACATCATGCCACCGGGAGCGCCGGACGTGGGATTCTTTCATGACGACACACGTTTCCTGAGCCGCCTGGAGCTGCGCGTGGGCGGCTATCGCACTGTGGTCCTGTCGTCGAGTACCGAGCAGACTTTTGTTTCGCAGATCGAGATGACCACCGGCCAGACTACCCTGCGTGAAACATACGAGATTCCGGAGAACACTGTCCACATCCGGCGCGAGCAGTTGCTGGGGTCCGAAACCTTCTATGATCACTTGACGTTCGAGAATTTCCATTTACATGACGTTGAACTAATCATCGAAATGGCCTACGAGGCCGATTTCATGGACGTCTTCCAGGTGCGCGGCGTGTCGCGCGAGCGTTCGGGGCATTACTACAAGCCGGTGGTACACCGCGACTCCATCATCTTTCATTACTGCGGGCTCGACCGGGTTGCCCGCGACACCGTGGTTCGCTTTTCGCCCGAGCCGGAAGTCGTGGATGGCACAACGGTGCGCTGGCGGCTCAACCTGCCTCCATTCAAGCGCTTCCAGCTCCAGTGCACGGTCGTGCCTCACGTAGAAGGCAAACAGGGCCGCGCCGGGCGCCCGGACTTCGGCCAGCAGCTGCGTTTTCGCCGCGAGGCTTTCGCCGAGTGGGAATCGCGATCGACCCACTTCAACTCCAGCAACGGTATCTTCGACCATATGGTGGGCACCTCCAAGGGTGACTTTCATGCCCTGCAAATGCCGGAGGGCGACGGACACGTGATCGCAGCCGGCATCCCCTGGTTTGCCACCATGTTCGGGCGGGACTCCATCATATCCGCTTACCAGTCCCTGTTGCTAAGCGCGCAGCTGGCCACCGAGACACTGCGTGTGCTGGCGCATTATCAGGGCAAAGAATTCGATGACTGGCGCGACGAAGAGCCGGGAAAGATTCTCCACGAGTTTCGCGACGGCGAGATGACGCGCGCCAACGAGGTGCCGTTCAGCCCGTATTACGGCTCGGTGGATTCCACCCCCCTGTGGCTGATACTGCTGAGTGAGACTTATAACTGGACCGCGGATGAACAACTGGTGCGGGACATGCTTCCGCACGCCTACCGAGCACTGGAGTGGCTGGAGCGCTACGGCGATCTGGATGGCGATGGTTTTGTGGAATACAAACGCCGCTCGCCGAGAGGTCTGACCAACCAAGGCTGGAAAGACTCGTGGGATGCCATTCTGCACCGTGATGGCGAAGTGGCCAAGGCCCCCATCGCTCTGTGCGAGGTGCAGGGCTACGTGTATGAAGCCAAATACCGGACGGCTTCATTGCTCCGCGCCTTTGGCGACACGCAAACCGCCGACAAACTGAAGAAGGAAGCAGTGGAGATGGCCAAGCGCTTTGAGAAAGCATTCTGGATGCCGTCGCGCGGCTTTTACGCGCTGGCTCTGGATGGTGAGAAGCGCCAGGTGCAGGTGATCTCTTCCAATCCCGGCCACCTCCTGTTCACGCGCATGTTGGCGCAGGAAAGAACACGTACGCTTTGCCATCGCTTCATGGAGCCGGACATTTTCTCCGGCTGGGGCCTGCGCACGCTCTCTCAGGAAGAGCGGGTCTATAATCCGCTCAGCTATCACCGCGGCTCGGTGTGGCCGCACGACAACTCGATTGTGGCCCACGGGATGGCGCTCTGTGAGTTTCGCGAGCCGGCCAACCATATTTTTAGCACGCTGTTCCAGGCAGCGCTCGATTTTCGCGATTACCGCCTGCCCGAACTGTTCTGCGGCCTGGAACGGCGCGAGTACGATGAGCCGGTAAAGTATCCCGTCTCCTGCTCGCCCCAGGCATGGGCTTCAGGCGCGGTTTTTCTCCTTTTGAGCTCCGTGCTGGGCATCCGTCCCAGCGCCCCGAGAAAAGAATTGAACATCGTTAGCCCCACGTTGCCGCCCTTTCTTGACCAGCTGAACATCCGCAACATGCGTATCGGCGGCAGCCGCGTCGACCTGGACTTCACCCGCAGCGGAAGGCGAAAAGCTGCTCGTCAACGTAGTCTTCAAGAAGAAATGAATTGCGCCGGCCCGGGCGACCATTTAGATTAGTTCGTTCCAACGTAACCACATCTCCCGAGGAGACCCCATGTCCATCAATATCCTGGTCAAACCGAACGGTCCCTACGTCGTGACCGGCGACTTGAGCCAGCTTCAGATCGCTGATATCAACGGCAACAAGTACGATATCAGCGGCAAACAAGCTATCTCTCTGTGCCGATGCGGCGCGTCAGTCAACAAACCGTTCTGTGACGGTACGCATTCCAGGATTGGCTTCCAGGCCGCCGAAGCCGCCGTCAAGAAAGAGGGATAGAAGCCGGCCGAGTCTTTTATTTCACGAAGACCCGTGGGAACCCGGTTGCGGGATCCTCTCCAATTTTGTAGCCCGAAGAACTTCTTTTTCATGAACTTGGGCCATCAGCGTATCTCCCAGCGCGCTTTTCCCCTTTGTGGCACGAACGCTGAAGGCAGACTTGTGGCTGCAGCTAAGCCCAAGAAATGAAACGTTCTGCCATTCTCTTTCACTATTTGAACAGCCCCAATGGTTTTGTTATATTGCGAGCCCCGGAGTTGGCACAGACTATGAGTTCGCCTGCAACATCCGCCCGAAACCACGCCCGGGGGCAGGCCGCAACAAGCCCCGTAAAACCAAAACAAATGCCGATGACGCCGTGGTATAGCCTGCGCCAATTGGCAAGCACCGGGGTCCAGGTGCTGATCTCGCTCATCTTTGCGCAGCGCTCCGACGCGCGGCTTATTGAGGCGCTGACGTATGAAGATGACGGAGATGTCTGGGAACATACGCGGCAATATGAATGGGTCAACGAGGAATACGTGCCCAGCCAGAAGGCTCAAGCATATGAGGAGCTCTGGATTGACTTTGTAGCCGATACCGGCGATGGCTTCAATTCCACCTACGCTGTGGCCTATTCCGTGTCGCAAGAGACGCTGACGGCGAAGAAGGGCAGTGCAAGCGAAAAGTTGCCGCGCGCCAACATTCTGATCTTTGGAGGCGATGAGGTGTATCCCATCGCCTCCCAGAGCATGTACAAGGACAAGACCATCGGGCCGTTTCAAGCCGCCTTGCCCTGGACGGATGCTCCCCCCCACCTGTACGCCATTCCCGGCAACCATGACTGGTATGACAGCCTGGTGGGATTCACCCGGCTATTCTGTTCGGGAAGATGGTTCGGCGCATGGCGAACCCAGCAGACGCGGAGCTACTTTGCGCTGCAGTTGCCTTTTGGCTGGTGGCTCATCGGCACGGATATCCAGCTTGATTCCGATGTGGACGCCAAACAGGTCGAATATTTTCGCAAGGCAGCGGCGAAGATGGAGAAGGGAGACAAGATCATCCTTTGCAACGCGGAGCCGCATTGGATCTATGAGAAGCTCTACCGGCGGTACAACGAGATTTATACGCAGAGTAACTTGAAATTCATTGAACGAATCTTTGCCGACAAGGCCGACATCAACCTCTACCTTTCCGGCGATCTGCATCATTACCGCAGGCATGAGAGTGAACTGGGTAAACAAAAAATTGTCGCCGGGGGTGGCGGGGCTTTTCTGCACCCCACTCACGGACCCAATGGGGACGGGTTGGATGACGGCTTCAGGCTCCGAGCCAGCTTTCCGCCAAAACGGAAGTCCATGCTCATGACGTTCGGCAATCTTCTCTTCCCGTTCAAAAAACCCGGGTTTGGATGGGTCACCATGGTGGACATAGGGTCGTCGAGCCTGGCCGGAGCGCTGCAGACGTGCGCGGAAGCGGTGGTGCAGAGACCAGCGATGCTGGTCTGGTTGCTTATAACATTCCTTGGCATCTGGACCTTTACCGATACTTTTTCTAAGGCATACCGCTGGATTGCCGGCACCATCCACGGACTGACACATCTCTGCGCGCTGTTTCTCATCTCCTGGCAGGCCCAGGCCCTCATGAATCACGTGCTGAGTCACGATTCCACCTTCTGGTGGCTGCTCTCAGGGGTGCTGGTGGCGTTGGGTGGATACGTCATCGGCCCGTTCATTTTGGGCATTTACCTTTTAGTATCCCTTAATTTGTTCGGACATCACGTAACCGAGGCATTTTCATCCCTGGCGATTCCGGACTGGAAGAACTTCCTGCGCATGAAGATTGACGCCCAGGGGCTGACCATTTATCCGATAGGAATCCGCAAGGTGCCTCGCCAATGGCGGTGGCTGGGGGAGGGCGGCCGCACATCCCATTTTGCCCCGGAGACTCCCATCGAAACTGTTTTGATCGAAGATCCGATTCGGGTTGCTTTTCATGAATAGCGTGGGACCAAGCCATCCTGGAAAAGCGCGCTGGCAGGAAACGGTGGTGCCATTCACTGCGAGCGACGGCTTTGCCTGCAATCTTATTCACCTGCAAGGCCCGGTTCCACCTCTTAAGGGACCGGTGGTGCTGGTCCACGGCGCGGGCGTGCGCGCCAATCTGTTCAGGGCGCCAGTCGAAACCACGCTGGTGGATTACCTGATCGAGCGCGGCTATGACGTTTGGCTGGAGAACTGGCGCGCCAGCATCGACCTCAATTTTAGTTCCTGGACCCTGGACCAGGCTGCGGCATACGACCATCCGGTTGCGGTGCGCACGATCATTGAGCAGACTGGGGCCGCCACCATCAAAGCTGTCATCCACTGCCAGGGCTCCACCAGTTTCATGATGTCGGCGGTCGCCGGGTTGCTTCCCGAGGTCAAGACCATCGTCAGCAATGCGGTCTCTCTGCACCCTGTGGTTCCGCCTTTTGCCTCGTTCAAGATGCAGACGTCGGTGCCGGTCCTTCGCCTGCTGACGCCCTATCTGGATCCACAGTGGGGAATTCGGGCGCCTAACCTTACCGCCAAGGCGATTACAGAACTGGTGAGGCTCCGCCATCATGAATGCAACAACATAGTTTGCAAGATGGTCAGCTTCACCTATGGCGCCGGCTTTCCGGCGCTATGGTCGCACGCCAACCTGAATGAGGACACCCACAACTGGATCCGTCAGGAGTTTGCCAAGGTCCCGATCAGCTTTTTCTCGCAGATGATCCGCTGCGTGCGTCACGGCCACCTGGTGGCGGTGGAAGGCTTGAAACAATTGCCGGCGGACTTTGTCCAGCAGGCGCCGCAAACACACGCGCGTTTTGCTTTCCTGGCCGGTAAGAACAATCACTGCTTTCTTCCCGAAAGCCAGGTCAGGACGTTTGAATTCTTCGATCAGCGCTGCTCCAACTATCACTCATTGCACCTTTTGCCGAACTATGGACACCTCGACGTCTTCTTCGGAAAGGATGCGGCGCGGGACGTCTTTCCCATCATCTACCAGGAACTTGAGAAGAATTGAGGAGCACTCATGGGTATTCCTAAGCGCTTGCAGCAACAGTCAGGCCGCTACTCGCGGGTGGACGGGATCCCTTTCAAGCTGCCGGTGGCATGCGACCAAACGCCGGTCCTGATGGCGGTTTTCCCCATCAATGCCGACAAGGCCGATCGCCTTCTCGCCGGAAACGAGTTGCACGCCTTCCGGCTGTGGAACAAGGGTCTGCTGGTGTTCACGGTGGTGAGTTATCAGATCACGAATATCGGCAAGTACATCGAGTACAGCATTGCCATTGCCTGCACCCATGGGGCCAGGCGGGCGCCGCGCCTTTTGCCGGCCCTCTTCATGAAGCACTATGACACCGGGCAGTATGTTTTTGACCTGCCGGTATCAACCGAAGTCTCCGTTAAGGGAGGCAAAGGAATCTGGGGCATGCCCAAACATCAATGCAACCTAGACTTCCAGATCACCGATTCTACGGTAAGCAGCCAGTACGATCTGGACGGGCAGCTTGGCGTGCGCGTAGAAATCGACCGTCCCAAGAAGACTTGGCTCCCCTTTCGCATGGGAGCAGTGAATTTCTGCCAGTTTCGGGGAATGCTGATGAAGTCCTCGATCTACTTCCACGGAAAGATCGGGTTCAGCTTGTTCAAGAAAGGGTCCGCGCGTCTCTACATTGGCGACGTGCCTCGAGTCCAGCCGCTCAAGGAACTCGAAATCGGCGAGACCCCGGTGATGACGGCCTTTATCCCGGACGCTCAGGGAATCCTGGATGACCACTATGAAGGCTGGTTTCTGAGCTTTCCCGAGGCTCCAACACAAATGCCGGAGGGCATGGAGTCTGTCGTCAATCTTGGGCAGAGCCAGAAGTGGCTAGCGCCGCCCACGGCCTCGCTGGCCGGTGCCTACACGCCAGGAATGAAACGCAGCAAAGCACAGACAGGAGGAAGCTCGCAATGAAGGGAAAGCTCTTGGCATTCAACCACGCTTGCATCTTTTTCGGCGCCACTCTCTACTGCGGAGTGTTATGGGCGCTTCGGTTTTTCTGGTTTCCCACCTGGCACCATCTCAAGGTGGACAACTACTACGACCAGTTCATCCCCCAGACAGCGGCGGCAACCCGGTTCTTTACGGTTGTGGTGCCGATCATGTTTTTCTGTATCGTGGTGATGATCTTTTCCGAATGGAGGGGCAAGCTGCGTTGGACGGCAATTGCGAGCCTGCTCTGTTTGGGAGCCGCCACGTGGGTAGGCCAGCTTTACATCATTCCCATCAACAAAATCATGGCCAAGACAGTCACTGACCAGGCGCAGCTCACATCCCTGCTGGAGCGTTGGATGTCTCTGAATGACATTCGATGGGTGCTTCTGACCATCATGTGGCTGATCCTGATGTATTACTTTACGGCCAAAGGCAAGCTGACGAATGTGCTTGAGGCGCCGGCCCAATGACCCCGCGCAGCCTGCTCCATTGGCTCATCTGGATCATCGCCGCGGCTACTTTAGTTTCCGGCGCGGTCCAGATGTTCGACCCAGGCTTCGTTCTGGGGCTGGTCTCCGCGCAGAAAACCCCGGTCACGGAACATTTCTTCGGCATTATCGGCATGTTCATGGTCATTTTTGGAGGGATGCTGTTGCACGCATTGCGCAGCCCCGCCAGGCAAACTGTCGCTATCCTTTGGTCCGCTTTCCAGAAGTTTGGCGCTTCAGCGGCAGTGGCAATCGGCGTTGAGCGGCATTTGTTCAGCGTTCTGGCTTTGGGCATTGCATCATTTGATTTCATCAGCGGCATTCTGGTGATCAGTTACTGGGCCAAAGTTCGTTCCAGCGGGAACTGAAGTGAAAGGTTGTTATGGGCGACTCAAATCCAATTGCCTCCGGCAACGGAGCCCTCATTCGGCGCTCTCTCGTCCTTGCCGGCGGCGGCATGCGAGTGGCTTATCAGGCAGGGGCGGTCAAAGCGCTTTGCGAATCGGGATTGAGCTTCCAACACGGTGACGGCACTTCCGGCGGGACCATGAACCTGGCGATGCTCCTGTCCGGCCTGGATCCCGATGAGATGTGCAACCGCTGGCGCAGCCTTGATGTTCATCAATTCGCCTCGTTTATGCCCATCCAGGAGTATCTGCGCGCCTGGGATATGGCGGGGATGGGCAGCTCAGAGGGCGTGCGGGATCACATCTTTCCGCACTTGGGCATCGACTGCAACAAGATCAATGCGGCCGGGAACATGGCCGGCACCTTCAATGTCTGCAATTTCAGCCGCAAGGTAAGCGAGATTATCCCTCACGACAAGCTCACCCAGGACTTGCTGGTGGCCGGCATTTCATTGCCCATCTTCATGCCCGCAGTCAGGATCAACGGCAACTGGTATACGGATTCCGTCTGGATCAAAGACGCCAACCTGATGGAAGCCGTGAGGCGCGGCGGCGAAGAAATTTGGCTGGTTTGGTGTATCGGCAACACCAGGGAGTACAAGACGGGCGCCTTCAATCAATACGTCCACATGATCGAAATGAGCGCCAACGGAAAGCTGTTTGAAGAGTTCCGGCAGATCGCGGAAATCAACACCGGGATCGCGCGGGGAGAAAGTCGCTACGGACAGAAGAAGCCGGTCCGGCTTCACGTGATTCGCCCGCTGCATCCTCTTCCGCTTGATCCGGATTATTTCCTGGGCAAGATCACCGCGGCAACGCTGATCGAGATGGGTTACGCCGACGCAAAACGCTACCTGGAAAGAGAAATGAAACCTGAGGGACTGGCTTATGAACCGGAGGTGACGCAAATGCAAAATGATGGAGTGGGCATAAGTTTCAGTGAAACGATGTCCGGCGGCCTGGCTATGGGAGCGACGGATCCGCAAACCGGCCATGACCAGGGACAGAAAGCCGCCACGGTTTTCACCATGCGGGCGAATATTCGCGTTCCTGATCTCTCCCGTTTTACGGCGGATCCGCAACACCAGGGCGAGATTACAGGAAGCGTCAGCTACCCTCCCCTTGGCGACAATATTCTCTGCAAGAACGGTGTCTTCAAGCTCTTTTCTCCGACCGACGATCCCAAACTGAAGTTCATGATTTATGAGCTGGGATTCGAGCACAATGGCCAGGACTATTACATGGCCGGACATAAGGATGTGCGGCAGGATCCGGTCATTGATGCGTGGAAGGAAACCACGACTCTTTATACAACGCTACACGCCGGACGAGACAAGTCCGGCAAAGTAGTGGGCGCAGGCGTGCTCAAGCTGGGCGTACCGGAGCTGATCAACCTGGTCAGAACCATGCAGGCAACCAACGCTTCCACGGTGGCCGAGAAGAGCAAGGCCCTCGCCGAGTTTGGAAAGTTCTTCTTGCGTGAGCTCTGGGATTCATACGTCCACCATTTGAAGATCGAATAAGTTCTCAACGCCAGGAGGCGCGGGTGAGTTTTGATGCGATCGTGATCGGCAGCGGGTTTGGCGGGGCCATCAGCGGGTGCCGGCTGGCGGAAGCCGGGATGAAAGTTCTCTTCCTGGAACGCGGCCGTCGTTGGGACTACCAACCAGGGCCG
>WNFJ01168514.1_pt1 | contig 22804 bp, 24 predicted proteins | sample 5400461 | NCBI WGS metagenome assembly WNFJ01 (sample SAMN13153349, study PRJNA577476) | soil metagenome | isolation source: 115 cm saprolite on Douglas fir-dominated hillslope | place: USA:California | collected 2013-09-17
GCCACCGTGGTCCGGGTCCAGGAGGGCGACATGCTGATCACGGACGGCCCGTTCGCCGAGGGCAAGGAGCACATCGGCGGGTTCTGGGTGATCAAGGCCGGAGATCTCGACGCGGCGCTGGCGTGGGCCGCCAAGGCGACCGAGGCCTGCGCCGCACCGGTCGAGGTGCGCCCGTTCCGAGAGGAAACCGAGGACTAAGACCCGGTGCAGGCCGTCGACGCGACCGCGATCGGGCGTGTCTTCCGCGAAGAGTACGGCCGGGCCGTGGCGGTCCTGGTCCGAGTGTTCGGTGACATCGACATCGCCGAGGAGTCGGTCCAGGAGGCGTTCACCGTGGCGGCTGCGCGGTGGCCGTCGGCCGGGATGCCGCCCAGCCCGGCCGGGTGGATCATCACCACGGCCCGGAACCGGGCGATCGACCGGCTCCGCCGTGAGGCCTCCCGCGACGACCGGCACGCCCAGGCTTTGCTCTTGTATGCGCCCGACGAGCCCTCCGAGAAAGAAGAGGAGGAGGTGGCCGTGCGCGATGACCGGCTCCGGCTGATCTTCACCTGCTGCCATCCCGCGCTCGCCCGCAATGCCCAGGTGGCGCTGACGCTGCGGCTCCTGGGCGGCCTGTCCACCGCCGAGATCGCACACGCGTTCCTGGTCCCCGAGCCGACCATGGCGCAGCGGCTGGTCCGGGCCAAAGGCAAGATCCGCGCCGCCAGGATCCCCTACCGGGTGCCCGGCGACGCCGAGCTCCCCGATCGCCAGCGGGCCGTGCTGGCCGTCATCTACCTCATCTTCAACGAGGGATACACGGCAAGCTCCGGCGATCGGCTTGTCCGCGAGGATCATGGCCGAGCTGATGCCCGACGAGCCCGAGGCCCTGGGGCTGCTCGCCCTGGTGCTGCTGATCCAGTCCCGCCGGGCGGCCCGCACCAGCCCCGACCAGGCTCTCGTGGTACTGACCGACCAGGACCGCGGACTGTGGGATCCCGGCCTCATCGCCGAAGGCCAGGCCATCGTCCGGGCGTGCCTCCGGCGCAATCAGCCCGGGCCGTACCAGATCCAGGCCGCCATCAACGCCGTCCACAGTGACGCGCCCACGGCCGCCGGCACCGACTGGCGGCAGATCCTCCAGCTCTACGACCAGCTCCTCGCGCTCGCGCCCAGCCCTGTGGCCGCGCTGAACCGCGCCGTCGCCCTGACCGAGGTCGAAGGGCCCCAGGCAGCCCTGGATGTGCTCGAGGACCTCCAGCTCGAGAGCTATCACCTATTCCACGCCGTCCGGGCCGACCTGCTGCGGCGGCTCGGCCGCTACGCGGAGGCGGCGCAGGCCTACGACGCCGCGATCGCCCGCACCGCCAACACCGCCGAGCAGGCGTTCCTGCAGCGCCGTCGCCGCGAACTCCCCGTGCCTGAGTGAGGTGCCGCGGCGTATCCTGCGGTCGGCCCTGAACCTGCGCTGTGCTGCGCAAGCGGCCGCTAGCCCGGCACGTAGATCCCGGTGCAGATGTCCTCGTAGTGGCTTGGGTCGAAAGCCTGCCCGTGCTGCGGGAAGTACCACTCGACGGCCCGGTACATGAGCTTGCCGCCGCAGGTCCCCAGGTCGAAGGCCACCACGGTGGCGGCCTCCTCGGCGCCGCTGGCGTTCGACTGGCTGGGCCCGACGTACTCGCTGATCCCGGTCGCGACGGCTTGGGCGCCGCCCCACGACTTCCACACGACGTGCGTCACGAGACCTGTGGGGTCGCCGCCGTTGAAGATCTTAGACGGCTTAACCTGCCCGAATCCCTGGCCCCGCGCGAAGACGCCAGTTGGCCGCCCGAGCGGGGGAACCGCAGCCGCCGGGCTGGTCGAGGCGGTGACGGACGGCGAGGACGTCGTCGCCGGCTTAGGCCTGGTGGTCGGGGCGGGGGAAGCGGTCGCGAGGACCGGACCGGTCGTGGGCCCGGCGATCGCGGAGGCCGCAGCTGGGTGCGCCGCGGCCGAGCAGCCTGCCGCGGCGAGGCCCACGGAAGCGATGGCCGCGGCCATGCCGAGGACAGGCCGCCGCGAGGCGGTGCGCCTGCGGCTGCTGCTCCTGGGTGTGATCCCCCTGGGTGCGATCCCGCGGGGCGCGCTTCCAGTGTCAGCGGGTTCCGTGGCGTTGTTCATGACCCCTCCGTACCGCGCCGTGGCCAGCGGTGGCGCGGGCGCTTCTCCTTCACGTGGTGAGCCGCGGCGGCGGATGTGCCGGTTCGGTTACAGCTCGATCTCGGGATAGAGGCGGTGGCGGGCCAGCAGGTCGGCGCACCGGCGCCGGCCAGCCTCGGCGACCTGAGGATCCTGCTCGTACTTCGCCTTGGCCGTGGACGTGGCGGGCGTCGTGGCGCGCAGCGCCGTGACGATCACGTCGGCAACCTCGTCAAGCTCGCCGGGCCCAAAGCCGAGCGTCGTGAGCGCCGGGGTGCCGAGCCGGATACCCGAGGCGTACCAGGCGCCGTTAGGATCCTCGGGCACCGCGTTGCGGTTGGTGACCACCCCGGAGTCGAGCAGGGCCGCCTCGGCCTGGCGGCCGGTCAGGCCGAAGCTCGCACCCACGTCCATGAGCACGAGGTGGTTGTCCGTGCCGCCGGTGACCAGCCGCACGCCCCGGCGGAGCAGGCCGTCGGCGAGCGCTCGGGCGTTATGGACAATCCGTGATGCGTAGTCGGTGAAAGCGGGCCGGCGGGCCTCGGCCAGGGCCACGGCCTTGGCCGCCATCACATGCGGCAGCGGGCCGCCGAGCACCATGGGGCAGCCCCGGTCCACGTACGGCGCGTACTCCTCGGTGCACAGCACCAGCCCGCCGCGAGGGCCGCGCAGCGACTTGTGAGTGGTGGAGGTCACCACGTGGGCGTGCGGCACCGGATCGAGCTCCCCGGTCAGGACCTTTCCGGCCACCAGGCCCGCGAAGTGCGCCATGTCCACCAGGAACGTGGCCCCGACGTCGTGGGCGATCTCGGCCAGGATTGCGAAATTCGGGTTCCTCGGATAAGCCGAGTACCCGGCGACCAGCACGAGCGGCCGGAACTCCCTGGCCTGCGCGGCGATGGCGCCGTAATCGAGCAGTCCCGACTCGGGGTCCACCCCGTAGCTGGCCTGATCGAAGAGCTTCCCGGAGATGTTCGGCCGGAACCCGTGGGTCAGGTGCCCGCCCGCGTCGAGGGCCATGCCCATCATCCGCTGGCCGTGCAGCTCGCGACGCAGGCGTTCCCAGGCCGCCGGGTCCAGATCGTTCACGTGCTGCGCGCCGACCTCGGCCAGGGCCGGGCGCTCGACCCGGTGGGCCAGGATGGCCCAGTAGGCGACCAGGTTGGCGTCGATGCCCGAGTGCGGCTGCACGTAGGCGTGATCCGCGCCGAACAGCGCCGTGGCGTGGTCGGCGGCCAGCCTCTCCACCCGGTCGACCACCTCGCACCCGGCGTAGAGGCGGTGCCCCGGGGTGCCCTCGGCGTACTTGTCCGACAGCCAGTTGCCCATGGCCAGCAGCACGGCAGGCGAGGCGTAGTTCTCCGAGGCGATGAGCTTCAGCTGGCGCCGTTGTGACGCCAGTTCCCCGGCGATGGCGTCGGCCACATCCGGCTCCGAGGCGGCGATGACCTCGAGCGCTGACCGGTAGGCGGTACCGGTGACACTGACCGTGGCGGTGGTGACGGAGTCCGGCATCGTACGCTCCTTGGGCATGGTCGATGGTCGTCGCCCAGGCGCGCGGCCGCGTCCGGCCCCACGCGACGGTGATCAACCTTGGTCCGTCCCGGACGGCCGGCGGGCCGCTCCCCGGTGGTGCTCCACCCAGACGCCAGTCACGGCCCGGCCCCACGATAGCTCCTCAGCGGCGGTCGGGCGCGCACGTCCACGATCCAGCGCACCGAGACTTCGTTATGCGTGGAGGTAATGCGCGGGCGGCACGCGAGCTCGGCGCCGGAGTTCGACCGGGCCCTGAGCCTGTCCGGCCGCGGCCCGCGTTGGCGTGCATGATTGGCGGATGCCACTGTTCGCCTTTGAGGGCCGCGAGCCGGACGTCAGCCCCGAAGCCTGGATCGCGCCCACTGCCACCCTCGTCGGGGACGTACACGTCGAGGCCGGGGCGTCCGTCTGGTACGGGGCGGTGCTCCGGGCAGATTTCGGGCCGATTGTCGTGCGGCGCGGCGCCAACGTGCAAGACGGCTCGGTCCTGCATGGCGGCGCCAGCCCCATCACCGAGGTCGGCGAGGGAGCCACCATCGGCCATCTGTGCGTGGTCCACAGCGCGACCGTCCACGCGGAGGCACTGGTAGGCAACGGCGCCACCGTGCTCGACGGTGTGGTCGTCGGCCGCCGGGCGCTGGTCGCCGCCGGCTGCACGGTCCCGCCGGGGATGACGATCCCGGACGGAATGCTCGCCGTCGGGGTCCCGGCCCGGATCGCCGGCAAAGTATCGCCAGGCGCGAAACGGTGGGTCGAGGCCAACCCTGAGACCTACCGTGAGCTGGCACGACGCCACGCGGCCGGGGTCCGCCCTGTCGCCGGTCCCGGGAACCAGTGAGGTCACCGCGCGCTCGGGCGTTGGCTATCCTTCGGACAGTCGAGTTCCTGGGCAGCTGGCTACGCGGCACGGCAGCCCGGTGGCGAAGGAGAGGTGCCGGGCGATGGTGTCGCAGGCCAGCAGGCTTCGAGACGTCCGCTACGACATCCGCGGACCGGTGCTGCGCCGGGCGCGGCAGCTTGAGGCCGACGGGCACCAGATACTCAAGCTGAACCTGGGCAACCCGGCGCCGTTCGGGCTCACCGCCCCCGACGCCATAGTGCAGGACGTCGTCCGCAGCATCGACGATGCCCAGGGCTACAGCGACGCTCGGGGCATTTACCCGGCCCGGCTGGCGGTCGCGCAGTCGTTCGAGCGCAAGGGAGTTGCTGGAGTCGGACCGGACGATGTCTACCTCGGCAACGGCGTGTCGGAGCTGATCGTGATGGCCCTGCAGGGGCTGCTGGATACCGACGACGAGGTCCTGATCCCCAGCCCGGACTACCCGCTGTGGACCGGGGCGGTCGGGCTCTGCGGCGGCCGCGCGGTGCATTACCGCTGCGACGAGCAGGCCGGCTGGGCCCCGGACCTGGACCATGTCGCCCAGCTGATCACCTCGAGGACCCGCGCGCTGGTGATCATCAACCCGAACAACCCCACCGGGGCCGTGTACTCCAGGGAGACCCTGCTCGGGCTGCTGAACCTGGCCCGGCGGCACGGACTGCTCGTACTCAGCGACGAGATCTACGACCAGATCCTCTACGAGGACGCCGTGCACGAGTGCGCGGCCGCGCTGGCCCCCGATCTCCTGGTGCTGACCCTCGGCGGGCTGTCGAAGACCTACCGGCTGGCCGGATTCCGCTCCGGCTGGCTGGTCGTCTCCGGCCCGCGCCGTGACGCCGCCGAGTATCTCGAGGGCCTGGAGCTGCTGGCGAATATGCGGATGTGCCCGAACGTCCCGGCGCAGCACGCGATCGCGCCCGCGCTCGGGGGGCAGCACAGCGTGGCCGACCTGCTGCGGCCGGGCGGGCGGCTACGCGAGCAGCGTGACCGCGCGTGGCAGAAGATGAGCGAGATCCCGGGGGTGGACTGCGTCAAGCCCGCGGCCGCGCTCTACCTGTTCCCCCGCCTCGACCCGGACGTCTACAAGATCTCCGATGACGAGCGCATGGTCATCGACCTGCTGGAGCAGCAGCACCTCCTGCTCACCCACGGCACCGGCTTCAACCTGCCGACCACTGACCACCTGCGCCTGGTATTCCTGGCCGCGGTGGACGTGCTCGACGACGCCATCGCCCGCCTCGCCGACTTCCTGCAGCACTATCAGCAGTAGCGCCGCGACCGGCCGCTTAGGTGATCGTGGTGGCCGGGTGACGATAGCTGCGCTGCGCGGGCGGGGCGAGGCTGACCCACAGCACGCCGGAGCAGACCACGATCGCCCCGGCGACCTGGACGAGGCCGGGCCGCTCGCCCAGCACGACCGCGGCCAGCAGCATCGCCGCGGCCGGCTGGAGCAGCAGGGTCAGCGAGGAGATGGCCGCGGGCAGCCGGGGCAGCGACGAGGTGATCAGCAGCCAGCCGATCGTCTGGCTGGTCAGCGACAGCAACAGCAGCCACCCGAACGACGGCCAGGGAATATGCAACTGCAGGCCGCCGAAGGCCAGGCCGAGCACCAGCGAGCCCAGCGCAGCACCAGCGGTGGCCTCGGCGAGCGGGCCCGCGACGTGCTGCGTGCCGCCCGCCGCCCGGCGCATGATCAGCAGGAATGCCGCGTAGGCCGCCGACGTGCCGATGCCGTACCCGATCCCGGCGAGCGGGTGGATCCCGCCGACGGCGCCTCCGGCCAGGCCGGACACCATCACCACGCCCGCCATCACCACGGGCAGGGCAACCAGGAACCTGCGTTCCGGGCGCTCCCGTAGCAGCACCCAGGCGGTCAGGGCGACGAAGAGGACCTGGAGGTTCCCCAGCACGGTGGCGATCCCGGCCCCGACCTCGGCGATCGCGTGATTCCACAGCACCAGGTCGACGGCCAGGAACAGCCCGGCCAGGAACGCAGCGCCGCGGACGCGCGCCCGCCGCGGCCCGTGCCGGCGCTGCTCTCCCGCGGCCAGCGCTACGAGCACCGGCAGCGCCAGGAAGCAGCGGAAGAACGCGGTGGTCGCGGTGCCGGTGTCGGCGAGCTTGACCAGGATCGCCGACGCCGAGATGCAGGCCGCGCCCAAGCCCGCGAGCAGGAGCGGGCGGCGATCGGAGCGGCTACCGGCGGCGTCGTTGCCCGTCATGACCGTACTCGCATATGGTGCTGACATGATGTCGACCCTACGAGAGCGGTCTGACAGGAGTCAAAGCGGTTTTGGTGCTGACCTGCTGGAGGCGCTGACCGCGGGCGCCGAGCTGATCAACACCGGCCGCGCCGCCGAGGGCGAGGGCCTGCGGACCGCGGCAGATGTCCAGGCGTTCGGTGATCGTTACGCGTTCCACGGGATTGCATCGGGACCCAGGGACGCGGCCCGCCTGCGCGCGCATCGCGACCGGCTGGACGCCGTCGCCGTCGCCTGCGAGTCAGGCGACGACGCGGCGGCCATCGAGATGCTGAACGCGCTGCTCGCGGAGACCGGGGCGATCCCGCAGATCGTGGCGCACGACGGCCGCGGCCCGCATATTCACGTGTCCCGCCCGGCTGCGCCGCTGTCCGACCGGATAGCCGCCCACCTCGCCATGGGGCTCGCCGAGGTGGTGGTGGCCGGCGAGAGCCAGCGGGTGCGCAGCTGCGCTTCGCCGTCCTGCCGGGACGTCTTCGTCGACCTGTCCCGCAACCGGTCACGCCGGTACTGCGACAGCCGCACCTGCGGCAACCGGCTGCACGTCGCGGCGTACCGCGCCCGCAGATCGGCGGCCAGCTAGCGGCCACGGCGGTCACGGCCGCGCCGGCGGCCGGGACCGACCTCGCGCCCGACCATCCGGTGCTCTGGCCTCTGGGGGGTCACTGCTAGGTTGGACTTTGGGAAAAAGACCGCCAGATCGGAGGTCTCGATGGGCCTTCCCGCGAGTCAGCGCAAGATCCTGGAGCGTATCGAGAATGCCCTGCGGGGCTCCGATCCGCGTCTGGCTGCCCTGTTCTCCATCTTCACCCGGCTGAACGGCGACGAGGAGATGCCTCGAGCAGAGCAGGTGCGGGCCCGGGCGGCCATACTCGTGCACCGGATTTTCTACCGGCTCGCGTTGGTGTGCAGGTGGTTCGGCACGCCCGCCAGAGCCCGGCTGCGCACGGCGCTGTTCTTCCCGATCGCGCTCGCGATCGTCGCCTCGGCGGTTCTGGTCGGGGCGGGGTTCCCGAGCTCGAACCGGTGCGCCGCGCCGCAGCGCACCACCCGCGCCATCCCGTCCACCACCCGCGCCCGGATCTGCACCCAGGGCCTCGTCAATCCGGCCATCCTCGGCCGGTAGCCGGCCGCCTGCCCGAGGTACGAGGAGGAGACCATGACCGACCGCGCACCGCTGCCGCACGAGTTCCTGCCGAAGGTGCCATCGTTCTCGGTGGAGAGCGACGACGTCGCCCAGGACGAGCACATGGGCGATGCCCAGGTCTCCAACGGGTTCGGGATGTCGGGCCAGAACATCTCGCCGCACCTGCGCTGGCATGGGTTCCCGCCGGAGACCAAGGGATTCGCCGTGACCGCCTTCGACCCCGACGCCCCGACCGGATCCGGATTCTGGCACTGGCTGGTTCTCGACATACCGGCATCGGTCACCGAACTTCCGGCGGGCGCCCGCAGCAGCGACGGCTCGGGCCTGCCCGCTGGCGCGTTCTCGTAGCGCAATTACTACGGNNNCTCAGGGCGACCCGCCGCACCGGTACGTGTTCACCGTCTACGCCCTCGACACCGCCAAGCTCGGCATTGACTCCGACGTCTCTCCCGCCGTGGCAGGCTTCAACCTCCGGTTCCACACCATTGCCCGGGCCGTGCTCGTGCCCGTGTACGGCCACTGAGACGAGGAGAGCAGATGCCGCTCGACGAGGATACGGTGCGCCTGGCCCAGGGCAAGAACCTGGCCACGGTCGTGACCCTGATGCCTGACGGCCAGCCGCAGGCGCTGCTGACCTGGGTGGACAGCGACGGCGAGTACGTGCTCGTGAATACGGAGCCGCAACGGCAGCGGGCGCGGAACATCCGCAGGGACCCCAGGATCACCGTGCTCATCCACTCCGCGGATAATCCGTGGGACTGGTCCGAGGTGCGCGGCCGGGTGGTCGACATCGTGAACGGCACCGAGGCGCGTGAGCACATCGACAAGCTGTCCCGCCGGTACGTCGGCAGCGACTACGGCAACCCGATCGGCCCGCAGGGACGGGTGATACTAAAGATCGCCGCGGACAAGGTGAACACGCCCCGGTCGCTGGGCCAGCGGTAGACCCGCGCCCGGTCGGCGCTCAGCGGGGCACGCTGGCCAGCACGCGGCGCTCCTTATCCGGATCCAGGCCGGGCGCTGGCCGAGCCGGCGGGGACAGCGGATAGCCCTCCTCGCGCAGCCACCGCCAGGTATCGGCCACGGTCTCGGCGACCGGCCGGCACGCCAGGCCGGCCGCGTAGGCGCAGGACACGTCACCGTCGTGCAGGCCCGCATACTCCCCGTCCGGCGGCAGCCAGACGGGCAGCTCGGTCCACGGCTCGATGCCCGCCGCCTCGATGACCTCGGGCGTGACCCACACCAGGTTCGCCCGCGACCCGGTCACCTCCCGGGCGGCCCCGAGGAGGCTGCCGATCGTGGCGTGGCCGGGCCGGCTGACGATGTTCACCGGGCCCGCGAGTCCGCGATCGGCCGCGGCCAGCATCCAGGCGGCAAAGTCCCGGCAATCGATGTACTGCAGCGGGCGGTCGCGCGGCCCGGGCGCCAGCACGTCACCGCCCCGCTCCATCCGCCGCAGCCACCACGGCATCCGCCCCACATCCTCGTACGGCCCGAGGATCAGGCCTGCCCTGGCCAGCAACGCCCGGCCGCCGAACGCCTCGGCAGCCGCAAGCTCACCGCCCCGCTTGGCCGCGGCGTAGTCCGCGGCGTCATCGCTGCCCGGGTCGCCGTCCACGACGGGCGCGCTCTCGTTACCCCCGACGGGAAAGGGCCAGCGGTACACCGACCGGCTGGACACGTACCCGTAGTGCGCGGCCCGGTCGGCCAGCAGCGCCGCAGCGTCAGCGACCACGCAAGGCGCCCCGCGCCAGGTATCGATCACCGCGTCCCAGGTCCCGTCGCCCAGGGAGCTCAGCGCGGCGCGCAGCGCGGCCGGGTCGGTGCGGTCCGCGTGCAGCGCCCGCGCGCCCGGCGGCTGGTGCCCGCTGACCCCGCGGTTGAGCGTGGTGACATCGTCGCCCCGGGCCAGCGCCGTTTCCACGACCGCCCGGCCAACATGATGCGTTCCGCCCAGAACCAGGAGCCTCATACCAGGCAACCCTGCCCCGCCCGCAAGCGAGCCGGACCGCTGTTCATCCAGGGCGTAGCCCCGAGCGGGAGACACGGCGTAGCCCCGAGCGAGGCCAGCGGGCGAGAAGATGGCGGGAGCCGATGCCCTGTCCGACGAGGAAGGCACCGCCAGATGGCCGGATCCCCGTTTGATGCGCTCGCCGAGGAGTACGACGCTGCCCGGCCGTCCTACCCGGACAGCCTGTACGAGGCTCTGGAGGACGTTACCGGGCCGCTCGCGGGCAAGCTGGTGCTGGACGGCGGCGCGGGAACCGGGATCGCCACCCGCCAGCTGGCCGAGCGGGGCGCACGGACGGTGGCTCTCGACATCGGCGAGCGGATGCTCCGCCGCGCGCAGGCCCGCAGCCCGGGGTCGTGCTTCCTGCTCGCTGACGGCAACGCAATGCCACTGCGGGACCACTGCGCCGATCTCGCGTGCTTCGCCCAGTCGTGGCACTGGTTCGACGGCGAGCGGGCCGTCGGCGAGGTCGCGCGGGTGCTGCGGCCGGGCGGGTACTGGGCGGCGTGGTGGAACCATGAGTGGGCGGACGGCGAGGAGTGGTTCGACGCCTACCAGGACCTGCTGGAGTCGGCCTGCCCCCGCTACGACCGGCGGGCCCGCGATCCGAGCTGGGCCGAGGAGCGCATCGCCCGGACCGGCCAGTTCGGGCCCGGCGTCCAGATCGTGGTGCGCTGGACGAGGACGCTGAGCATCGGGCAGTGGATGACCTACGAGCGGAGCAAGTCCTACGTGGCCGACCTCGGGCCCGCCGGACGCGAGCCGCTGCTGGCCCGGATCGCCGACCTCGCCGGCGCGCGCTTCCCCGGCGGGCAGATGTCGGTGCCGTACCGCACCCGGCTGCTGCTGGCCAGGCGGCAGCTCAGCCCGCGGGCGTGACCCGGTCGTCCCCGATATCGGGGCCATCCCCGTAATCGGGGGCATCCGCCGCATCGGGCCCGAACGCCAGGCGTCGCGCCAGGGCCCGCAGCCTGGCTTGCTGCCGGAGCAAGTCATCAAGTTGCGCAGGCGGTATCTCGTCCATCTCCATCAGGTCGATCCGCACGTCGGCGAGCACCTGGTCCATCCCGGCCAGGAGCTTGCCGACGTCGCGGGTGCCCTCGAGGTCCCGGTCCGCGCGCTGAACGATCTCGGCGCGCACCAGCAGGTCGGCAGTGTCCTGCGAGCAGCCCAGGCCGACCTCGATCAGGTCGCTCCAGCGACGGCACGTCCGCCGCAGGCTGGCCGAGGAACGGTAGCCGACGAAGATCGACTCCCACTGGCGGGCGATGAACTCCTCCCAGCCCAGCCGCTGGACCTCATCGGGATCATGGTCGTACACAGTGACGACTCTACGGCGGCTCAGCACTGCCTATGGCCGCCAGCCGACAGCCGGCGGCAGCGTCGCGACATGCTCCCCGCAGCGCGAGGGGTCGTACCCGGGCAGGCTCGCGAGCTGATCGAGCAGCCACCGCGACGAGAGCACCTTGATCAGGGCCTGGACCTCGCGGGAGCCGGCCAGGCCCGCCGGGATCACCAGATCGAACCGCTCGGCGGTCAGCGGAATGAAGGACAGCCCGTAGGCGATGGCCGCGGGCTCGCTGGCTATCCCGGCGTCGGCCAGCCCCGCGATGATAGCCGCCGCCACCTGCAGGTGCCCGGTGGCCCGGGTCCCGTAGCCGGGCAGCTGGCCGCCGTCGACGCCCAGGTCGGCCAGCTCGCGGTCGAGCACGCTGCGCGCCTCGGAACCCGGCTCCCGGTTCACCAGCCGCAGGCCGCGGCGCGCCACGTCGCCGACGCCTGAGATACCGCCGGCGATCTCGGGCTGCAGCACCAGCCCTTCCCGCCAGGAGCAGAAACCGATCACCTCGCCCCCCTGGGGCATCAGCTCCCCCGCCGGGCCCGTGTTGTAGTCGCCGGAACGCCCGCGCAGGTGCGCGCCGGCGGCGTGCACCAGCCCGGCAGCGGCCAGCCGGAGCGCTTCCTCGCTCGGGCACGACCACCAGCTGAGCGCCACCGGCGGGTCGAGCAGGCCGAGAGGCGTCTCCAGCAGCGGCATCGCCGGATCGCAGCCGGCGACGACCAGCGTCGGCCGCGGCGGCTCGATCGGCCGCACCGGGTGAACCCCGGGGCCGTCCATCCCGAACGCGAGCCCGCCGGCCGGCAGGAACCCGGCCCGGCTGACCGAGGCACCGGACAGCGGCAGGGCCACGAATTCGTCGCCCATCGGCGCGAGCATGACCCGGGCGCCGTTTCCGAGCGGGGCCACCGGGCGGGCCGAGACCGGGGAAACCGGACTGCCCGGCCCGAACAGCTCCTCGACCGTCAGGCCCAGCGCGCGGGCCAGGGCCAGCGCCACGCGTAGCGACGGATCGGAGAGGCCGGACTCGACCCCCGAGACCGCCTGGCGTGACACCCCGGCCATCCCGGCCAGCTGCTGCTGCGAGAAGCCCCTCGCCTGCCGGGCCAGCCGAAGTCGCATACCCCCGCTGTCGTCGATCATGTCCGGATCTGCTCCGGGTTCGTGGGCCGACCCGGGGCGGATGACCGGCCCGGCGGCTCCATCGCGGTGCCGTCCGGCGCGAACCACGGCGGGTCGAGCGCGGTGACGACCAGCTCGGCGCCGGCCGGCGCCAGCCGCTCAGCAAGGCGACAGGTGGCCGTCGTATCACCGATGGTCAGGTCGGCCTCCCACCCCGCGCCGGCCGGCCTGCAGGCGGCGACCGTGCCGGTCAGCACGAGGCCGCGGCCGGGATGCGCCCCGGCCGCCACCCGCTCTGGGTGCACCCCGGCGACCGCGCCCTCCTGCCCGCCGGAGGGAACGAAACCGAGGTAGCCGACCAGCTCGGCGACCCGCCGGGAGGCCGGCCGCAGCACCACCTGGTCGGGGGCGCCGACCTGCAGCAGGCGGCCGTGGTCGAGTATCGCCAGCCGGCTGGCGAACGCCTGTGCCTCGGCCAGCTCGTGCGCGACGAGCATTGCGGGCACCGACCGCGCGCCGACCAGCTCGACCACCAGCTCGGTCAGCACCCGGCGCAGGCTGGCGTCCAGGCCCGTGTACGGCTCGTCGAGCAACAGCGCCTCGCAGTGCGCGAGCAGCAGACGCCCGAGCGCCACCCGGTGCGCCTGGCCGCCGGACAGCCGGGCGGGCATCGCCGACAGCAGGCCGGAGATGCCGAGCGCCTCCGCTACCTGTGCCAGCTCGGGACCGGACGGATCGGTGCCCGGGGCGTAGCAGAGGTTGCCCCGCACCGACAGGTGCGGGAACAGCGCCGGATCCTGGCGGAGCAGGCCGACCCGCCGCCGCCACGGCGGGACGAAGCACGCCGGGGGGGTCGTCGAGGTCAGCACCCGGTCGCCGAGCGTGACCTGGCCGCGGCGCAGCGGCACCAGGCCCGCGATCGCCTCGAGCAGCGTGGTCTTGCCCGCGCCGGACGGGCCGAACAGCGCCAGCCGCTCCCCCGGAGCGACGCGCAGCGCGGCGCGCACGGCGAACTCGCGCCGGTCAACCTCGACGTCGGCCTCGAGCACGGGCGCTCCAGATGTAGGCGGCCAGTGGCAGCGGCAGCGCGATCACCAGCAGGAACAGGGCGAACGGCAGCGCTGAGGCCAGCCCGGTCTCCTGCAGTGTCGTCCAGATCTGCAGCGGGATGCCGTACGGATGGTAGGCCACGATGACCACGGCGCCGAACGCTCCCATGGCGCGGGCCCAGGCCACGGCCAGCGCCATGGCCAGGCCCGGCGCGGCCAGCGGCAGCGTCACCCGCCGGAACACCCGCCGCGGCCGGTCGCCCAGCAGCGCCGCCTGCTGCTCCATCCGCGGATCGACGTCGCTGAACGCGGATTGCGCGCCGAGCACGTAGTACGGCGCGGACTCGTAGACCTCGGCGATCACCAGGGCCAGGAAGGTGTTGGTCGCGGACAGGTGCAGCGCGCCGAGCAGCTGGCCGATCGGCGTGAACGGGCCGATGAGGAAGATCAGCAGCAGGCCGATCACCAGCGGCGGGAGCAGCAGGCTGCACAGCACGCCCGCCTCCCAGACCCGCGGGAACGGGAGCGTGCCGCGGGCGAGCATCCACGCCAGCGGCGTGCCGAGCAGGAGCAGGACCGCCAGCGTGACGCCCCCGGCGGCCAGCGAGACGACGACCGGGTCCAGTGCGCCCGGCGCGGTGAGCGCGCCGGCGATGGCGCTGCCGGACAAGTGGGTCAGCAGGGCGATCACCGGGCCGAGCAGCGCGATCCAGATCACGCCCGCCCCGGCCACGGACACAAACCCGGAGACAGAACGGATATTGCGGGGCAGCGCGGCCGCCCCGCCCGGTCCAAGCGGGCTGCGCCTTCCGGGGGGCTGGTCCCCCCGGAAGGCGCCGCCCGCGGCTGCGGCCGGACTAGATGCCAAGATCGCTCTTCACTGACGCGGGGATCGCGCTCGTATCACCGAACACCGTCGGCGTGATCAACGTGTACCCCCCTTGCTGGTACTGCGCCCTGCCCTTGCTGGACAGCGTATAAGCCACGAAGGCGGTCCCGGCGGCGGTCGGCTGGCCGATGATCGTGATGTCGATGACCAGCGGCGAGCCGTGCTTGGTGGACTTCTTGCCCTTGCTCGTGATCGTGACCGAGGCCTTCTTGTAGAGCGCCTTGTCCGCGGCCGTGCCGAGGTTGATGGCGGCCGGCAGGGTGATGTAGGGCAGGTGCAGCTGGATCGCCTGGTTGAGGTACGCGCTCGAGGCGTCGAGCTGTCCGGACTGGAGCGTCGCGTCCAGCGAGGACTCGGCGAAGACCTGCGAGGACGACGCCGTGCCGAAGTCCGGGGTGCCCAGGATCTGGCTGACCGTGCTCGCCGGCAGGTGGTAGTAGGACTGGGCCAGCTCGAGCATGTAGATGAAGGCCCGGCCCTGCGGGTCGATGTTGGGGTCGGTCCGGCCGAGCTTGAAGCCGGGCGTCTGCATCAGCGTGAACAGGCCGCTGAGCGGCTTCGACCCGTTGGCGTAGGCCTTGAAGTCGCTGGCGTACTTGCTGTTCGGGTTGTAGGCCACCACGATCTGGGTGGACGCGTACTGGATGTACCAGTTCGTGAACTTCGGCTCCAGCGGCGTGATGTTGTCGCCGCCGACGCTCTCGAACACGTTCGGCGTGATGACGCTGGCCGCGATCTCCGACCCCAGCTCGCCGGAGGCCCCGGAGCGGCCGGAGTACTTATAGCCCTCATCCTGGGTGAAGGCCGGGCCGACGATCTTCTCGTTCAGGTACTGGATCGAGGACGCGTACGCGACGTTGGCGGTGCCCGAGGGCTTCGAGCTGCCCGACGTCGACGAGCTCGAGGAGCTGGAGGAGCTGCCGCAGCCTGCTGCGGCGAGCCCGATGCAGGTCATGACGATCAGCGCGCCAATGCCGGCGCCGCTGTTCTTTCTTGGGATAGCCACCATCGTCCGACCATAGCTACCGTGGCTTGCGCCGCGCAAGAAATCCCGACACGCTACGGCGCAGGCAATAAGCCTGCCGAGAGGCAGCGTTCAGCGTGCGCTCAGGAAGACGAGCTTAGGCTGGAGCGGTACCCCTAACGCCTGCCGCGTCCTAGCATGGTCTCGAGTGGCCGCCCCCGCGGCTGCTCGGCCGTGCGCCGGGGCCGGCTGGGTAGGGCGGCGTGGTGCGGCGCGAACCAAACTGCGGCATGCGCCGTTATCGGGCCAGAGGAATCCGGAACGGGTGAGGCAGGGCTGGCATGAGCAAGGCAACCAGGATCAAGCAGCAGAACGCCAGGGAGAAGGTAGCGGCGCAACGGGCCGCGGCCCGGCGCGCCGAGATCCGCAGGCAGATCCTGATCGCGGGTGGCAGCGTCGTCGTCGTGCTCGCCATCGTGCTCACCTTCGTCTTCATCAAGCTGGGCAACAAGCCCGGCAGCAGCGGCTCGGGGGGCTCGGTGACGGGCACGACCCAGCCCGCCAGCGTGGTGAGCAACATCACGGGCGTTCCGGCGAGCTCCCTGAACTCGGTGGGCAAGGGGACCACTGCCGCGAACGCCATCCAGACGGTCAAGGGCGGCGGGGCCACGCTGACCTCGGGCGGCAAGCCGGAGATCCTCTATGTCGGTGCCGAGTACTGCCCGTACTGCGCTGCAGAGCGGTGGGCGATGATCGTCGCCCTGAGCCGGTTCGGCACGTTCTCGGGCCTGCACTTCATCCACTCGAGCAGCACGGACGCCTACCCGAACACGCCGACGCTGACTTTCTACAAGTCCGGCTACACGAGCAACTACGTGACGTTCTCGCCGGTCGAGTGGTTCAGCGACGTGCCGTCGGGGAACGGCTACACCACGCTGCAGGCCCCCACCTCGGCGCAAATGGCGATCTTCAACAAGTACGACGCACCACCTTACGTGCCGTCAGCCGACAAGGGCTCCTTCCCGTTCGTGGATATCGGGAACAAGTACCTGATCACGGGCGCGAGCTATAGCCCGTCGATACTCGCAGGCAAGACATGGGCGCAGGTCGCGGCCGCACTGAAGGACCCGTCCAGTCCGATCGCCCAGGCCGTCGACGGAACCGCGAACCAGATCACGGCGGCCATCTGCAAGACCACGAACGGCAACCCGGCCAGCGTCTGCACCGCCGCAGGGGTCAAGGCCGCTGCCGGGGCCCTCTAGGCGAGCGGAGCGACGTCATGGCCAGCCAGAAGGCGCGAGCGAGATCCCGCCAGGCCAAGGGCAGTGGCCCGGCGGCGGGCAGCAACGGCGCGCGAGCCGGCACCTCCGGACAAAACGGCACCGCCGGACAAAACAGCACCGCCACGCGAGCGGGCTCGGGCAACTCCAGGCGCGGCGGCAGCCGGACGCCACAATCCGCCGCGGTCCGCAGCGGCAAGGCGGGGCCGCCTAGCGGCGGCCAGGGCAAGGCCGGCCAGCCGGCGCGCGGCCGGCCGGCGGGCGCTCAGGCCCGTTCCGGCTCCGTAACGGCCGAGCCGCTGGCCGCCGGGGCCGGCGCCCGGCCCGTTGCGCCGCGCTGGTTCCAGCTGACCACGCTGGTCCTCTCGGTGGCCGGCCTCGGGGTGTCGATCTACCTCACGATCGCGCACTACTCTTCGTCGAGCGTCCTGGCCTGCTCGGACAGGGGCGTGATCAACTGCGCGAAGGTCACCACGAGCCCCGAGTCCATGGTCTTCGGAGTCTTCCCGGTCGCTGTGCTCGGTCTGGCCTTCTACGTCTTCATGGTCGCAATCAACTCGCCGTGGGCGTGGCGGTTGCGGCAGCCCGTCATCTGGTGGGCCCGGCTCGGCGGGATCATCGCCGGCATGGGCTTCGTGCTGTACCTGCTCTACGCGGAGATCATCCAGATCGGCAACATCTGCCTGTGGTGCACCGGCGTGCACGTCATCACGTTCCTGCTGTTCGTCCTGCTCGTCTTCTACGCCACTCTCGGCGCCGGGGCCACGGCCAGGGACGCACGCTCACGCTAGCGGCGGATACTGCCCGCTAGCGGCAGGCCGCGGCCCAGCCACATTTTCGTGGTCGGAGCTTGCCCTCGCGGGGGCCAGGCGGCCAGCGGGTCGATCTGAGCCGCCTGGCGAATCAGGACCGCACCAGGCGGGCGATCGCCTCGGATGCTTCCCGGATCTTGCCGGACGCGGTGTCGCCGCCCTCGGCGACCGCTTCGACGACGCAGTGGCCCAGGTGCTCCTCGAGCAGGCCGATCGCGACCGACTGCAAGGCTTTGGTCGCGGCGGCGACCTGGGTCAGGATGTCGATGCAGTACTTGTCGTCCTCGACCATCCGCTGCAGACCGCGTATCTGCCCTTCGATGCGGCGCAGTCGCTTGACATAGGCGTCCTTGTTCTCCGAGTACCCGTGCATGCCGCCCTCCGGCCTGAGCTGCGGTTGCCGCGAATGCGCGCGCTCTAAGATTCCAGGGTATGGCGCCGAGCTGGGCGGCCGTGGGCGGGGATCGGCGAACGTCCCCGGGTCTGCCTCCAGCACCAGCACTATATGTACTATATGTCCGGGCGTCTGCGCGATTGTCAGACCATCAGGATCAGCATGTAGCCCATGGTGATGGCCATCGCGATCTTGTAGCACTCTGCGAGCCGGGGGGCGAGCGTGGGCACGCCCGCCGGGTGCTCCTGGCGGGTGCCCGCTGCCCCGGGCATGCCCGGGTGCCCCGCGGCGTCCGGTGAACTGGCTGCGGCCGCGCCGGGGGTGACCAGGACCCGGGCGTGATCGCCTGCTGTGCTCCGCACCGTCGTAGCGGTGTTCGCGCGTGCCCTGGGCGTGAGCCGGTCGGCTGTCCACACGATGTAGCCGAGCATGAACAGCGCCAGGACCGGGGCGAGCGCGGGAAGGCTCCCGGCAGCGCCGGGCGGCGCGCTCATGCCAGGCATAGGCGTTCCCGCGCCCGGGCCTGCGGGCCGGGTGCCAGGCGCGGCCAGGAACATGTAGAGCATGGCGCCGCACTCGACCAGATGGGGTACGGGGTAGCGGCACCGCCGGCCGACCGCGGTGCTGGCTCGGAAGGCCAGGGCGGCCTGCCCGGCGAACCAGGCCGCGGCCACCCCGAAGACGCCCTCCCATACGCTGCCGTTCAGCAGGCTCAGCCGCGGCACGAGCATCCCGGCCATCGCCACGCCCATGACAACGTGCAGGCTGTCGGCATCGACCGCGGTCGGCCGGTGCCACAGGCGAGAGGCGACCAGGCGCGCTGCGCAGTAGATGGCGATCGCGATCATCATGGCCGCCAAGGCGCCCGCCAGCCAGGACGGCCCGGCCACGTCAGCGGCCTCTCGCCGGCCGGTGGCGGTTCGGCCGGGCTGCCGCGATCCCCATCGCCACGCTGTCGGTCACCGTTCCCCTTCCCGGCCCGGCCAGCACCCCCGGGAACGCGGTGAGTGATCCTGCCCATGACGAACCATCGGGCGAGGTTCATGCCAGCACGGGCAGCACCGGATGATGGTTCCGGCCACTACCGGTTTCTTGGACTGATGCATCATTTGCTGCGTACCCTGAAAAGGGTAATAGGCTTGCCTTAGCCGATGCAAGCGCGGACAAGCAGAATGCGCCAACGGGCAATTGCCTGCGGGCGGAATACCCCCTCTGGGTATTCCAGGTACCTGGCCAGGGTATTTCCGAACCGGGCCTTGTGTAGGAATATCAAAAGTCCCTGGCGCGGCACGCCGACCGTGTTGCACAGAGCATTCCGGGGTGTGTACATTTCCGGTGCGGCATCCGGCCGGTGCCTGGCACGGGGCCGACCGCAGATTGCGCTCCTGCCGTGGTGCGGGCGGGTCCGTGGTTACCGGCGTTCTGGCTGGCCGGTTTCGCTGGAAGGTGGGCGTGGCATGTCGTCGGCGGCGGTGATGCATAGCGCGTCGTCCGGGATCAGGGAGGTTGAGCTCTCGATCGGGGGGATGACGTGCGCGGCGTGCGCGGCCCGGGCGGACCGGCGCGAGGCGAGAGTCCTGGCGAGGCTAAGCCAGAGGAGCAGGAGATGTCATGCCCGGGATGAATTCCGGACTCAATGTCGGTGACCCGACGGTGATCGCCGCGTTCAAGGCCGCGCTGCTGCACCAGGGCCTCATCGCGCTGCTGATCTTCGCGACGCTCTGGCTGGCCTGGGTGACCGTCCGAGCCTGGCGGCCCGCGACGGCCCAGGCTGGCGCCGGGGCAGCAGCCGACCGGCCCGGCCCGGCCCTGGCCGAGCCCGCCGGGGCAGCAGCCGACCCGCCCGGCCCGGCCCTGGCCGAGCCCGCCTGGCGCCAGCTGCTGCGGATCGGCTTCGGCCTGCTGTGGATCTTCGACGGGGTCCTGCAGGCCCAGCCGAAGATGGCGGTGGGCCTTCCCTCGCAGGTTATCGAGCCCACCGCAGCCAGCTCGCCGGCCTGGGTGCAGCACCTGGTGAACCTGGGCGGAACGACCTGGTCGTATCACCCGATGCAGGCCGGAGCCTCGGCGGTATGGATCCAGATCGGGATCGGCATCTGGCTGATCACCGCGGCACGCGGGACCTGGTCGCGGCTGGCCGGGCTGGTCAGCGTCGGCTGGGGGCTGGTGGTCTGGGCGTTCGGGGAGTCGTTCGGCGGGATCTTTGCCCCGGGCCTGACCTGGCTGTTCGGCGCTCCCGGCGCCGCGGGAATCTACGCGGTGGCTGGCGCCCTGATCGCGCTGCCCGAGCGGGCCTGGAGGACCCGGCAGCTCGGCCGGGCGGTCCTGGCCGGAATGGGGCTGTTCCTGGTCGGCATGGCAGTCCTGCAGGCCTGGCCGGGCCGCGGGTTCTGGCAGGGCACATCTCGCGGCCAGACGGGCACCCTCGTCGGCATGGTCCAGGCGATGGCCGGCACCTCGCAGCCCCGGCTCCTGTCGTCATGGGTTTCCGCTTTCGGGTCTTTCGACGCCGCACACGGGTTCGCGGTCAACCTGTTCGCCGTGGCCGCGCTGGCCGTGACCGGTGCCGCGTTCTTGAGCGGCCGGCCGCGGCTGATCCGCCCCGTGCTCATCGGCTTCATCGTGCTGTGCCTGGCGGACTGGGTGCTGATCGAGGATCTCGGGTTTCTCGGCGGCCTGGGCACCGACCCCAACAGCATGATTCCGTGGATGCTGCTGGCCGCCGCCGGATACCTTGCCCTGGCCCGCGCGCCGGCGCCGGCAGCAGAGCCTGCCGCGGCCGGGGCGCCGGGCGCCAGCTGGCAGGACCGCGTCGGGCTGGCCCGGGACCGGGTCCGGCCGCAGGCCGTGCGCCGGTCGATCGCGGCCGCGAGCTTCCAGTCCGTGGCGTCGGTCGGGGCGATCGGGCTGATCGTCCTCGGCGCGGCGCCGATGGCCGCCGCGCAGACCAGCCCGGTCGCCGACACCATCCTGGCGCAGGCCATCGACGGCTCCAGCGCCCCGGAGAACTACCCGGCCCCTGCTTTCAGCCTCACCGACCAGCACGGCCGGACCGTGACGCTGGCGAGCCTGCGCGGCAAGGTGGTGCTGATGACGTTCCTGGACGACACGTGCTCGGTGGACTGCCCGCTGATCGCGCAGGAATTCCGCCAGGCCGGGCAGCTGCTAGCCGCCGACACCCGGCAGGTTGAGCTGGTCGCGATCAACTACAACCCGATCGACACCCAGGTCAGCTACATCCAGGCGTTCGACCGCCAGGAAGGCATGGACAGCGTGCCCAACTGGCTGTACCTGACCGGGACCTCGTCCCGGCTGCAGCAGATCTGGCAGGCCTACGGGCTCCCCATGGAAATCCTGCCTGCCGGGTCGATGATCGGCCACGGCGACTATGCGTTCGTCCTCGACCAGGCCGGCCACCTGCGCCTGGAACTGAACTTCAACCCCGGCCCGGCCACCACGAGCACGAAGTCGTCGTTCGCCGCCGAGCTGACCGACGCCGCGCAGCAGCTGCTGGGGCACTCATGAGAAGGCCGGCCCGCTCGGCGGTCACCGCGATGGCCCTGGCGACCGTAGCGCTCATCGCGGGCTGCGGCAGCGCGGCCCCCGCCACCGGCGGCCCCGCAGCCGAGGCCCCGCCGGCCGGGGCGCCATTCCTGGCCACATCCCTGGCCACCGCCGCCGGGACCTGGGCCGTCGCGGTGATGGGCGGCTCGGTCGCCGCGCACGACAACTTCTGGCAGCTGTTCGCCCGCCCAGCCGGGAGCCCGCGCTGGAAGCTGGTCACCCCGCCCGGGACCCCCGACAACGGCGGCCTGGTCCTGGCCGGTGCCGACCGGTTGATGATCGCAGGGTTCCGGCCGAGCCAGTTCCTCACCTACACGCCGCTGAGCGCAACGGCCGACGGCGGGCAGGCCTGGTCATCGACCGGGCCCCTCGACGGGGCCCTCGCCAACGTCCCCGACGCTCTGGCTGCCGCGCCTGGCACCGGGCATCTGCTGGCCTTGCTCACCGACGGCACGGCCGCGCTGGCCGCCCCCAGCGGCTACGCCAGCTGGTCCACCCTCGCCACGCTGCGGACCCTCGCGGCGACCTCGCCCGGCGGGCGCTGCGGGCTGCAGAACCTCACCGCCGTCGCGTTCGGCCCGTCCGGACAGCCCTTGCTGGGCGGAACGTGCCGCCACCCGGGAACCGCCGGCATCTTCACCGAGACCGGCGGGACCTGGCACGCAGCAGGGCCGCCCATGCCCGCCGCCCTGGCCGGCCAGGCGGTGCAGGTGCTCAGGCTGACCGACACGGCCAACCGCACCGTTGCGCTGCTGGCGGCCGGCACCGGACCCGCCACCCACCTGCTCGCCGCCTGGTCCTCCGACAGCGCCAGCCAGTGGGCACTGTCGCCCCCGCTCCCGCTGAACGGCGCGGGTGTGGTCTCTGCCTCCTTCGGGCCGGACGGCGCGGCCGCAATAGTGCTGAACGGGAACCGCGGCGAGACCGTCGCCGGACCCGGAGCCTCGTGGCGAGCACTGCCCCCGCTGCCGCCAGGCACCGCAACGCTGGCGCCCGGTCCCGGCGCAGCCCTCGACGCCCTGGCCGTCCACCGGACCATCCTGACCGTCTGGCACCTCGCGCCCGGCGCCAGCACCTGGGCCACGACGCAGACCATCAACGTCCCCATCCAGTTCGGCTCGTCCGCCTGAGGCCAGGGGAGCCTCGTCGGCCAGGTCACCCGCTCGCGCGCTTCACGCTGCCGCCGCCTGCTCGACCAGCGGTAGCTGTAGAAGACGCGCGGACGTCCGCCCGGCCGTAGGGCCCAATGCCTTACTGGCCAGCCGGAATAAACCGGTGGTCGCGAGGTTTGTTAGCTTAGCGAACTGTAAGACAGGCGTACCAAGGAGCAAACTGGCGTGTGCGAGGGCCAAGCAGACCTTAGCCGGGCAGGCCAGTACGAAACAGGCCAGGGCGA
>WNFJ01730816.1_pt1 | contig 22795 bp, 23 predicted proteins | sample 5400461 | NCBI WGS metagenome assembly WNFJ01 (sample SAMN13153349, study PRJNA577476) | soil metagenome | isolation source: 115 cm saprolite on Douglas fir-dominated hillslope | place: USA:California | collected 2013-09-17
CCGCGCGGAGACCGAGAGCTGTCTGCTCGATTACGAGGGTGTGGTCGAGCGCGGCTCGATGCTCGGCTCGGGGGGCGTGATCGTGTTCGACGATTCGACCGACATGGTCTACCAGATCATGCGGCTCGCCCGCTTCTACGCGCATGAATCCTGCGCCCAATGCACGCAGTGTCGCGAGGGCACGGCCTGGACGACCAAGATCCTCGAGCGCATCCTCGCAGGGCAGGGCACGCTCGCCGATCTAGACCTGCTGCTCGATCTGTCGGAGAACATGACCGGCAAGACGATCTGTGTGCTCTCGGATTCGTGCGCCGCGCCGGTCGTATCCGGCATCAAGAAGTTCAAGAGCGAGTTCGAAGCCTACATCGCGGGCCGTCGCAAGCCCGTGATGGTGGCCTAGCGGAGCCGCCGCCATGCCCGACGAGCTCGTCTCACTGACCATCGACGGCGTCCCGGTACGCGTGCCCAAGGGCACGCTCGTGATCGAGGCCGCGAAGCAGGCGGGCGTCCTCGTGCCGCACTATTGCTACCACCCCGGCCTCCCCGTCGCGGGGCTCGAGATCGAGCAGGCGCCGAAGCTGCAGATCGCCTGCGCCACCCAGGTGGCCGAGGGCATGGCGGTGCACACGCAGGCTCAGGCGGCGAAGGCCGCCCGCCGCGGCGTGCTCGAGCTGCTGCTCATCAACCACCCGCTCGATTGCCCGATCTGCGACCAGGCGGGGGAGTGCGAGCTGCAGGACTTCACGTTTCAGGAGGGTCGGTCCGCGACGCGCTACAGCCCGGACTACGCGAAGCGGTTCAACCCGGTCGAGGACTTCGGGCCCGACGTCCTGTACGTGCCCAACCGCTGCATTCTGTGTACCCGATGCGTGCGCTTCATGGAGGATGTGGCCAAGGAGCCCGTCTTGAACGTCTCGGAGCGCGGCGACCGGGCCTACATCGGGATCCACGCCGAGGGGCGCCTCGATCATCCGTGGGCGGGCAACGTGGTGGATCTCTGCCCGGTGGGCTCGCTCCTGTCCAAGGATTTCCTGCACAAGGCGCGCGCCTGGGAGCTCGACAAGACGGCGTCGATCTGCACCGGCTGTTCACAAGGGTGCAACGTCGCCCTCGATACGCGCGACAACGTCGTGGTGCGCGTGCGGCCGCGGTCCAACCTGGAAGTGAACCGCTACTTCATCTGCGATCACGGCCGGATGAACTACCGCTGGATGAACCGGGGCGACCGTATCGAGGCGCCGCTGGTCCGCCGGGGCAACGAGCTGCACGCCACCGACTGGGACGAAGCGGTGGCGCGCGTGGCGACGCTGGTGCGCGGCGCCGGCTCCCGCGCGGTCGCGCTCGTGTCCGCGAAGGTCTCGACCGAGGCGTTGTTCCTGGCGCGCGAGCTGTTCCGCGGCCACGAGTGGACCGGCGCGTTCCAGGTCGTGATGGGCGAGGAGGCGCCGCTCGCCGGCGTGCCGGGGCTCGCGCTGCGCGCGGAGCGGGCGCCGAACGCCAAGGGCGCCGAGCTGCTCGGCTACGGCCGTGGCTACAGCGCCGCGCTCGAGGCCGCCGAGCGCGCGGCCATCGTGTTGGTACTCGACGAGCCGGACATCGCGGTGCGGTGCGAGGGGGTGCTGATCTACGTCGGCACCGTGCTTCCCGAGGGGGCGCGCGACGCTGCCGTCGTGCTGCCGATCGCGAACATCGCCGAGGAAGACGGCACCTTTGTGAACCGGGACGGTCGGGTGCAGCGCTACTCCCAGGCGAAGCCGGCCCCGGGCATGGCCCGGCCCGCCTGGTGGGTGTTCGCCGAGTTGGGCGCGGCGCTCGGGCATGGCGCGCCGGTCGCGACCGCCGCCGACGCGTTCGCGCGCCTCGCCCGCTCGGTCGACGCGTTCCGGGGCATGGGCTACGAGCGGCTCGGGTTCGGCGGACGACCAGCCGCGGCGCCGGTCGGCGTATGACCGTCTTCTTTCTCGTCAGTTCCGTCATCAAGATCGTGGCGGTCTTCACGGCGATCATGACGGGCGTGGCGCTCTTAACGCTCGCCGAGCGCCGCATCTGCGCCTGGATGCAGGACCGGCTCGGCCCGAACCGCGTGGGCCCGCAAGGGCTGCTGCAGCCCGCGGCGGACGGGCTGAAGAACTTGATCAAGGAAGAGACCCTCCCCGCCCAGGCCGACAAGGCGCTGTTCCTGCTGGCGCCGGCGATCGCGTTCATCCCGGCGCTCCTCACGTTCGCGGTGATTCCCTTTGCCGCCCCCCTGCCCACCCCCTGGGGCGACGTCGACATGGTGGTCGCGAACCTGCCGGTGGGCTTTCTCTATATCCTCGCGCTCGGCTCCCTCGGCGTGTACGGCATCGTGCTGGCCGGCTGGTCGTCGAACAACAAGTACTCGCTGCTCGGCGGCCTGCGGGCGGGCGCGCAGATGATCTCCTACGAGATCGCGATGGGGATGAGCACGGTTGCCGTGCTGCTCCTAGCCGGCAACGTCACCCTCACGGACATCGTCGCGCGCCAGTCGACCTCGCTCATCACTTGGAACGTGTTCCCGCTGGGGCTCGCTTTCTTCATCTTCATCGTGGCCGCCTTCGCCGAGACCAACCGCCTGCCGTTCGATCTCCCCGAGGCCGAGGCCGAGCTGATCGCGGGCTATCACACCGAGTACAGCGCGATGAAATTCTCGATGTTCTACATCGCCGAGTACGCCAACATGGTCACGGCCTCGGCGCTGGGGCTGGGACATCCCGTTCACGACGTGGGACAACACGCCGCCGTGGACGATCCTCAAGACGCTGGCGACGCTCGCGGTGTTTTCCCTGAAGGTCCTGGGCTTCCTGTTCGTCTACATCTGGGTGCGTTGGACGTTGCCCCGCTTCCGCTACGATCAACTGATGGCGCTAGGCTGGAAGGTGATGCTGCCCTTGGCGCTCGTCTATCTCGTCGTGCTGGCGACCGCCATCTGGGTGCTGCACGACCGGTTGGGGTGGAGCTACGACCAGCGCTTCGCGTTGGCGTTGTTCGGATTGAACCTGCTGCTCGCGGTCCCGCTGTTCTTCGTGCTCGACCGTGGCCGCATCGTCGCCGGTTCGGTGGCGGAGGAGCGCGTCTGATGGCGATCGGCATCAAGGTGGTGCGGCGGCCCGGGGCGCAAGTCTCCTATCTGCGCGCCACGCTGCGGGGCATGGCTTTGACGTTCAGTCACCTGTGGCGCCCCAAGGTCACGATGCAGTACCCCGAGGAGAAGAGCAGCAAGGACTGGACGATCTCCCCGCGCTGGCGCGGCACGCACCGCATGCTCACCGACGCGCAGGGCCCAGATCTGCCCGGCGAACTGCATCAAGCTCGTGCCCGGAGAGGACGAGGACGGGAACCGCTACCCGCTCATCTACGAGATCGACGAGTTCCGCTGCATCTTCTGCGGCTACTGCCAGGAGGTGTGCCCCGAGGAGGCGATCCACGTCGGCGTGCACTATGAGAACTCCGAGTACGCGCGCGACCGGTTCGTGTACGATCTCGAGCGGTTGAGCGCCCAAACCCATCCCGTCTCGACGCTGTGGGACCCTTCCGACCCGAAGGGCGAGTAGTGATCGACGCCACGCGGCTCCTGTTCGGTGGCTTCGCGGGGCTCGCGATCGTGAGTGCGACGGCGTGCGTCACGCGCCGCAATCCCGTCGCGAGTGCCCTCTGGCTCGTGGTCACGCTGTTCTCGCTGGCCGCGCTGTTCGTGCTGCTCGACGCCCAGTTCCTCGCGGTGCTGCAGGTGCTGGTCTACGCGGGCGCCATCATGGTGCTGTTCCTGTTCGTCATCATGTTGTTGAACCTGGGCCGGGGGGGGCCGACCGATCTGAAGGGGCCCATCGGCCTGGGGCTCGGGGTCCTGCTCGCGGGCCTGCTCCTCGTCCAGCTGCTCGCGCTGCGCCAACCCGGCTCCCTGCCCGCGCTCGGGCCCGCAGCGGGGGCGGTGGTGGCGCCGCGCGCGGCGGCCGGGGTAGGGATCATCCCGGCCCTCGCGCGGCCGCTCTTCACGGCGTACCTCGTGCCATTCGAGCTCACCAGCCTGCTGCTCCTCGCGGCGATCGTGGGCGCGGTAGTGCTCGCCAAGCGCAAGCTGTGACGCTGCTCGGGCCGTCGCTCGCGGTGTCGGCGATCCTGTTCGCGCTGGGCGTCTTCGGCGTGCTGTTGCGGCGCAACGCGATCGTCATCCTCATGTGCGTGGAGCTGATGCTCAACGCCGTGAACCTGACCTTCGTCGCGCTGGCCGAGGCGCGCGGCGTCGCCGGCCAGATCTTCGTGTTCTTCGTGATGGCGGTCGCCGCGGCCGAGGCCGCCGTCGGGCTGGCCATCATCCTCGCCACCTACCGGCATCGTCAGACGGTCGATCTGCGGCACATCAACCTGTTGAAGGGCTGATGGCGCTCGCGCCGCTCTCCGCGCTGTGGCTCGTGCCGGCGCTGCCGCTCGCCGGCTTCGTGCTGAACGGCACGCTGGCGCTCGCCGCGCCGGGCGCGAAGCGCACCGTGTCCCTGGTAGGCGTCGGGGTCCTGGTGCTCGCCTTCCTGGCCGCGGCGCTTGCCGTGGCCCAATACACGGCGCTCGCGCCCGCGGCCCCGCTGGTGTTCCGCTACTGGGAGTGGCTCCCCGCCCGCGATCTCCAGGTCGACTTCGCGCTCCAGCTCGACCAGCTGTCGGCGGTGATGATCCTTGTGGTGACCGGCGTCGGCGCGCTCATCCACCTGTTCAGCGTCGGCTACATGCGCGAGGACCCCGGGTACGCGCGCTACTTCGCGTATCTGAATCTGTTCGTGTTCTTCATGCTGACGCTCGTGTTGGGCGCGAGTTTCCCGGTCATGTTCGTCGGGTGGGAGGGGGTCGGACTCTGCTCCTACCTGTTGATCGGCTTCTGGTTCACCGAGCAAGTCAACGCCGATGCGGGCAAGAAGGCGTTCATCGTGAACCGGATCGGCGACTTCGGATTCCTGGTCGCGATGTTCCTCATCTTCCGCCAGACCGGCTCGCTCGACTATAGCGACGTGTTCACCAAGGCCGGGGCCGTCTTTGTCGCCGGTGGGCCGGTCATCACGGCGGTCACCTTGTTCCTGTTCCTCGGGGCGACCGGCAAGTCGGCCCAGATCCCGCTGTACGTGTGGCTCCCCGACGCGATGCAGGGCCCGACCCCGGTGTCCGCGTTGATCCATGCGGCCACGATGGTGACGGCCGGCGTCTATCTCGTGGCCCGCTGCGGCGTGCTGTTCGCGCTGTCGCCGCTGGCGAGCGCAGCGGTGGCAGGGGTCGGGGCGCTGACGGCGCTGTTTGCCGCGACCATCGCGCTCAAGCAGTGGGACATCAAGCGCGTGCTCGCGTATTCCACCATCTCGCAGCTCGGGTACATGTTTCTCGGCGTCGGCACCGGCGCCTACGCGGCGGGCATCTTCCATCTGACGACGCACGCGTTCTTCAAGGCGCTCTTGTTCCTCGGCTCGGGCAGCGTGATCCACGCGATGCACCGCGCCTACCACGCCACCCACTCGCACGACGACGCCCAGGACATGCGCAACATGGGCGGGCTGGCTCACTACCTGCCATGGACGACGGCGCTCATGTGGATCGGGACGCTCGCCATCGCCGGGGTCCCGCCGCTCGCGGGGTTCTTCTCGAAGGACGAGATCCTCGCCGCCGCGTTCGCCCACGGAAGCGTCCGACCCGTTTGGTATGTGTTCTGGGGCATGGGGCTGGCCGCCGCGCTGCTCACGGCCTTCTACATGACGCGGCTCATGCTCTACACCTTCCACGGCCCCAACCGGACGGGCGAGCGCGAGCGGACGCTGCTGCATGAGGCGCCGTGGGTGATGACGGGCCCGTTGCTCGTGCTCGGCGTCCTCACGGTCGCCGGCGGGGCGCTCAATGTGCCCGCGCTGTTCGGTGGTGCGGCCCGGTTGGAGCGCTGGCTCGAGCCGGTGACGCGCCTCGCCGGCGGGGAGGTCGCCGGGGTGGAGCTGGCGACCGGGACGGAGTGGGCGCTCGTGGGCGGCGCCGTACTGGTGGCGGGGCTCGGGATCGTGGGCGCGTTCCGGCTCCTGAACCTGGCGGCGCTCGTCCCGGCACGCCTCGCGCCCCCGGAGCGCGGCCTCGGCCGGATCCTCTGGAAGAAGTGGTACGTGGACGAGCTGTACGACGCGGCTATTGTGCGGCCGGTGATGTGGGTCTCGCGCGAGGTCTTGTGGAAGGTGGTGGACGCGCGCCTAGTGGACGGGTTACTGGTGAACGGCACGGCCGTGGCGTCGCGCGCCTTGGGCTGGGTGGGGAGCCGGCTCCAGACCGGTGAGGTCGGCGTGTACGTGGTCCTGTTCGTCGTCGGCGTCTTGGTGGTGTTGGGTGCGGCGGTGCGCTAGCCGTGTACGAGCCCGCCGTCCTCACCGCGCTGCTCGCCTGGCCCGTGGTCGCGAGCGCCCTCGTGCTGCTCAGCCCGGAGCGCTGGGCCAAGCACGTCGCCTTGGCGGCGAGCCTGGGCGAGTTCGCGATCGCCGTGCCGCTGTGGTGGACCTTCCAGCCCGTGGCGGCCATGCAGTGCGTGCTCGATGTGCCGTGGATCCCGGCGTGGGGCATCCGCTACACCGTCGGCGTCGACGGGATCTCGCTCTTCATGGTGTTGCTGACGGCGTTCCTGGTGCCGCTCGCGGTGCTCGGCAGCTACCGCTACATCACCACGCGCCAGCGCGGCTTCTACGCGTTGTTGCTCGTCCTCACGTCGGGCATGATGGGCGTGTTCGTCGCGCTGGACCTGTTCCTCTTCTACGTCATGTGGGAGGTCATGCTCATCCCGATGTACTTCATCATCGGGGTGTGGGGCGGGGAGCGCCGCCTGTACGCCGCCATCAAGTTCTTCATCTATACGTTCTTCGGATCGCTGTTGATGCTACTCGCGATCCTCGTCCTGGTCTACCTCGTGGGCCAGCGCAGCGGCGTGTACTCGTTCTCCTACGGGTACCTGACCGCGTACTTGAGCGGGCACGGCGGCCTCGGGCCCGTCGCCTTCTGGCTGTTCGGCGCCTTCTTCCTGGCCTTCGCGATCAAGGTGCCGATGTTCCCGTTCCACACCTGGCTCCCGGACGCCCATGTCGAGGCGCCCACGGCGGGCTCGGTGCTACTCGCCGGAATCCTGCTCAAGATGGGGACCTACGGCTTCCTACGCTTCGCGCTGCCGCTCTTCCCGGCCGTGGCGCTGCACCCGGCGATTCAGGCGGGCGTCGTGGGCCTGGCCCTTGTCGGGATCGTGTACGGCGGCCTCGTGGCGATGGTCCAGCCCGACTTCAAGAAGCTGGTGGCCTACTCCTCGGTCGCCCATCTCGGCTTCGTGATGCTGGGCATCTGGGCGCTTACGCTGCAGAGCGTGCAGGGCGCCCTCCTGATCATGATCAACCACGGGATTTCGACGGGGGCGCTGTTCTTCCTCGTGGGCATGCTATATGAGCGGCGCCACTCGCGGCTGATCGACGCGTTCGGGGGCATCGCCAAGGTGGTCCCGCTGCTCGCGGCGGCGCTCACGATCGTCTCGCTCTCCTCCATCGGCCTGCCGGCGACGAACGGCTTCGTCGGGGAATTTCTCGTCCTGGTCGGGGCGTTCCGCACCCATCCCGCGGCGACCGTGGTGGCCACGAGCGGGGTGATCATCGCGGCGATGTACCTCTTGCCCGCGCTGCAGCGGGTGATCTACAACCCCCTCGACAAGGGGGAGAACGAGCATCTCCCCGACTTGTCGGCGCGCGAGCTGGCGGTGCTGGTGCCGCTCGTCGCCTGCATCGTGTGGATCGGCGTGTACCCGAAGCCGATCCTCCGCCGCACCGAGCCAGCCGCGCTGCAGCTGATCCAGTCCGTCCGCCTCGACGCCGCGGTGTACCGGGCGAGCCGATGACGCTCGATCTCGCGCGCTACGGCGACCTCGCCTGGGCCCTCCTGCCCGAGCTCGTGCTGACGAGCGCGGTGCTGCTGTTGCTGCTCCTGGTCGCGTGGCGCCACCGCAGCGCGGCCGACCTGCGGCTCGCCGGCGCGGTGAGCCTCGCCGGGCTCGCCGCCGCCGGTGCGGCCGTGGGGTGGTTGTGGTGGCATTCGGTGCGCGCCGGCGGCGCCCCCGCCATGATCGCCGTCGACGACTTCCGGTTCGTCGCGGACGGGCTCGTCCTCGGCACGGCGGCGCTCACGGTGCTCGTCTCGTTCGGCTACCTCGAGCGCGAAACGCTGCTCGTCCCGGAGTACTACGTGCTGCTGCTCTTCGCCACACTGGGCATGATGCTCATGATCGGCGGCGAGGACCTGATGGTCGTCTTTCTCGCCCTCGAGCTCATGTCGGTGGCGGTGTACGTGCTGGCCGGGATCAACCGCAAGAGCGCCGCCGCCGCCGAGGCCGCGCTCAAGTACTTCCTCTTGGGCGCGTTCGCATCCGCCTTTCTGCTGTACGGGATCGCGCTCGTGTACGGCGCCACGGGGACGACGAACCTGAGCGCGATCGGCAGCGCGATCCGCGCGGGCGGGGTCGAACAGACCCCCATGCTCCTGATTGGGCTGGGCCTGCTACTCGTCGGCTTCGGGTTCAAGGTGGCGGCCGTGCCATTCCACATGTGGGCGCCCGATGTGTACGACGGATCGCCGACGCCGATCACGGGCTTTATGGCGACGGCGGTCAAGGCCGCCGCGTTCGCGGCGCTGGTGCGGGTGCTGAGCGAAGCCTTCAGCGGTGTCGCGCTGTGGCATCAGATCGTGTGGGGGCTGGCGGTGGCGTCGATGGTGGTCGGGAACCTAATCGCCCTGGCCCAGCGCACGCTCAAGCGGATGCTCGCCTATTCGTCGATCGCGCACGCCGGCTATCTGCTCGTGGCCGTCGCGGCCAGGACGAGCATCGGGTCGGCGGCGCTGCTGTTCTATCTCGTCGCCTACACGCTCGTCACGCTCGCCGCATTCGCCATCGTCGCCGCAACCGGGCGCGCGGGGGAGCGCGAAGTGCGGATCGACGATCTCGCGGGCCTCGCCGAGCGGCGTCCCTGGCTCGCGTTCGCGCTGGCCGTCTGCATGCTGTCGTTGCTCGGCTTCCCGGGGACCGCAGGATTCATCGGCAAGTGGTACATCCTGGTCGCCGCCACCACGGCCGGGCAGGTCGGGCTCGCGGCGATTCTCGTCCTTACGAGCGTGGTCTCGGCGGGCTACTATCTCCCCGTGATCATGGCCATGTACATGCAGCCCGCGCCGTCCGCGGCGGCGCACACCGCGATCCGCCTGGGCCGGCTCGCCGGGGCGGCCGTGGCGGTGTCGATCGCGGGACTGCTTGTCCTCGGCGTGCGTCCTAACCGCCTCCTCGACCTGGCGAAGGCCAGCGCGCTGACCGCGCCCGCACCGTTTGCCGTCGCGGCGCCCACCGGCCGCTGAGCGTGGGCGGGCCGGTGAAGCTTCCCGCCACGATTTTTCGCGAATACGACATCCGCGGCACCGTGGGCGACCAGGTCACGCCCGAGGTGGCGCGCGCCATTGGGCAGGCCGTCGCGACGCTCGGCTGGGAGAAACTCGCCCGGGCGCCGCGCATTGCGGTGGGGCGCGACAACCGCCCCTCGGGCGCCGCCTTCGCGCAGGCCGTGGTGTCGGGGATCGAAGCCGTGGGCGGCGTAGCCCTGGACGTCGGTGAGCTCCCGACCCCGGCGCTCTATTTCGCCACCCACGTCCTGAACGTCGACGGTGGGGTCCAGGTCACCGGATCGCACAATCCGCCGCAGTTCAACGGCTTCAAGATGGTGCTCAGCGGCGAGCCGATCTACGGCGCCGCCATCCAGGGCTTACGGCGCCTGATCGAAGAGGGGCGCACGCCGGGCCGGCCGGGTGGTCTGCGCGGCCACGACGCATCGGTGCTGTCGCGCTATCGCGACGCGATCGTGCAGCGCAACGGCCCGCTGGCGCGGCGGCTCCGGGTCGTGGTCGACTGCGGCAACGGCGTGTCGAGCCTCGTCGCGGTGGAGACGCTGCGCCAACTCGGCGCCGATGTCGTGGCCCTGTTCTGCGAGTCGGACGGCACGTTTCCGCACCATCACCCTGATCCCACGGTGCTCGAGAACCTCGCCGATCTCCAGGCCGCGGTGCGCCGCGAGCACGCCGAGCTGGGCATCGCGTTCGACGGCGACGGCGACCGCATCGGGGCGGTGGACGAGGCGGGCCGGCCGCTGTTCGGCGATCAGTTGCTCGTGCTGCTCGGCCGCGACCTGGCGCGCCGCGCCGGGCCCGGGCATGCCGTGATCTTCGACGTGAAGTCGTCGGAGGTGCTGCCCGCAGAGCTCACCCGCGTGGGCCTCATCCCCATCATGTGGAAGACGGGGCATTCCCTGATCAAGCAGAAGATGAAGGAGACGCACGCGCCGCTCGCCGGCGAGATGAGCGGCCACATGTTCTTCGGCGCCGACTGGTACGGGTTTGACGACGCGTTGTTCGCGGCGGCGCGCCTGCTCTCCTATCTCGCCCTGACGGGGGGACCGCTCTCGCGCCACCTCGCCGACCTCCCCGTCACGGTCAGCACGCCCGAGCTGCGCGTCGACTGGCCCGACGAGGAGAAGTTCGCGCTGGTGGAGCGCGCGGCCCGCCATTTCGCCGCGCACTATCCGGTCTCGACCCTCGACGGCGTTCGCATCACGTTCCCGCAGGGGTGGGGCCTCGTGCGCGCCTCCAACACCCAGCCCGTGCTCGTGCTGCGCTTTGAGGCCGCGACCGCCGCGGCGCTGGCGGCCTACCGGGCGGAGGTCGAGGGCTGGCTCGCGGCGCAGCGCGGGGCGTGACGCACCGCACCCGCCGCTGGGCCTTGGGCCTCGGCGTCGCGGGGTTGGCGGTCGTCCTCGTGGGCGGGCGCTGGCTGGCCTTCGAGACCGCCGAACGGGTGTGGGCGGCGAGTCTGCGGGGCGGCACGGCTTACGTCACTGCCCACGACTTCGCGCGCCTCGTGTCGGGCGTGCTGCTGCTGGTGACGGTCGCGTGGGGGACGGCCAACCTGCTGTTCGTGTACCGCGCTATCGGTTCGATGCAGCTGTCGCGCCGGCTCGGCGATCTCGAGATCGTCGAGGCCGTCCCGCAACCCGTGCTCTTGGCGGGCACCATCGCCTCGGGCCTCGTGTTCGGCCTGCTGCTCGCGCTCGGGACGGGAGACTGGTGGATGAGCGCGGCGATCGCGGCCAAAGGCGTGCGGTTCGGCGTGGTCGACCCCGTGCTCGGCCGGGACGTGGGCTACTACGTCGCCGCGCTGCCATGGAGCGAGCGGCTGCGGGCGCTCGCGCTCGTGGCCGAGTGCTCCGCCGTCGCGGTCGTGGCGCTCTTGTACGCGGGCATCGGCTCGCTGCGCGTGCGGCGCTGGTTGCCCTACGCCAACGCCCACGTCCGGGCGCACTTGGGTCTGCTACTGGCGCTGCTGGCGTCGACCCTCACGTGGGGCGCGGTGCTCGATCCCGCCGAGAGTGTGGCGGGCTGGCACGGCGTGCTCACGCGGAGCGCGCTCGACGCGCGACTCACGGCGGCCCCGTTCGTCACCGCGCTGGGTGTGGTGGCGGTGGTGGTGAGCATCATCTGGGGACTGCGCGAGCGGCCGGTGTGGCTCGTCGCCGCGTGGGGCGCACTGCTCGCCGCCTCGCTCTTCGGCTTCGTGCTGATTCCCACCTCCTTCGCGAATGCCGGACCCCGAGGCGTGCCGGCGGCGGCGCGCGACACGTCGCGAGCGGCGGCCGAGCGGCGGATGGAGCAACTCGCGTTTGGCGTGGTCGCGTTGGCGGAGCGGGCGCCCCCGGGGTTCGCGACCCCTGCGGCAGCGGTGGGGGCGATCCCGGTGTGGAACGCGGCCCGCGTGCTGGCCGCGGCCGGGCGGCGGCGCGATCTCCTCGGGCCGCGCGCCCAGCCCGCCGCGGCGGCGTTGTCGGCGCACCGGCTCGCCGACCGGCACGCCACCTGGATCGTAGGGCTCGCTCCGGGCGGCGACGCGCTGGCGCACACGCAGCCGCCGCCCGATTGGACGACGCTCCACCGGGGTGGGTGGACCCACACCGGCCGGCCCCTGGCGGCGGTGGAACAGGACGCCAATCTCGAGTTCGAGGCCGAGGCGACGCGCGACTCGACGGTGTGGTTCGGGCCGGGCTTCGCCGATTTCGCGGTGGCGGCACCCGACACCTGGCCGGCGCTCGCGCGCGCGGGCATCCCGCTCGCGGGCTGGTGGCGTCGCCTCGCGCTCGCCTGGGTGTTGCAGAGTCCGGCGCTCGCGCGCCGCGAGACGGACGACCTGGTGCTGCTGTGGCGGCGCGACGTCACGGCACGGCTCGAGCAGCTCGCGCCATTCGCGCGCTTCGAGGCGCCCACGCCCGTCGCGGCCGACGGCACCCTGTGGTGGCTCTCCTACGGGGAGCTCGAGGCCGAGACGTTTCCCCTCGTGCGGCCCTTGGACGCGGGCCCGCGGCCCGTGCGCTACCGGCGGGTGGCGCTGGTTGGCAGCGTCAATGCCGCGAGCGGCGACACCCGTCTCTACCTCGCTCCCGGCGCCGATTCGCTCGCGACCGCGTGGGCCGCGCTCTTCGCGCCGCTGATCCGGCCGGGCGACAGTCTCCCGGCCGCGCTGCGAGCGCAGCTGCCGTTCCCGGACCGCGCCTTCCGCGCCGCGGCGCTCGCGGTCGAGCGCGGGCGGGCCGACAGCGCGCGCTGGCGGGCGCGGCCGCGCGAGCCGTTCGAGCTCGTCGCGCCCGGCCCCGAGAGCGGAGGGGCCGCAGCCGGCCTCCGGGTCTGGACGGCCCAAGGCTTCGAGGCAGGGAGCACGTTCGTGGCCCTCGTCGCCGCCACGCTGTCGCCCAGTGGTCCCCACCTGTTCATGTGGCGGCCCAGTCCGCCGATGCGGTTGCCGCCGGCCCTCGTGGGGTCCCCCAACACGACCGCCCCCGGCGTGCCCCGCTTGTGGAACGTCGGCGGCACGCTGTTCTTCGAGCAGGCGCTCTTTCTCGAGCCCGCCACGGGCGGTCCGCCGAGCGGGATCGACACGGTGTTTCTCGCCTGGGGCGAGCGGCACGGCCAGGGCAGGGGTCCCGCGGCCGCGCTGCGCGAGCTCGTCACCGTGACGAGTGGTGCGCGCGCGGCGGCGGACACCGCGCTCCCGGCGCGCTGGGCGCGGGCGCAGCGGCTCGCCGCCGAGGCCGACCGCGCCCTCGCGACCGGCGATTTGGAGCGGTTCGCCCGCCTCTATGCCGAGCTGAAAGCATTGCTCGGGGTGACGCGCGGCAAGCTTGCTCCCGCCCCCGAGCGTCGCTAGGTTCGGCCGCCGTGCAGCGGGGCACCATCGTCGTCGCGCTGGGCGGCAACGCCGTGGCTCCGCCGGGCGAGCGCGCCACGATCGCCAACCAGTTCCGTCACACGCGCGCCAGCCTGGCGCCGATCGTGGAGCTGGCCCGGGCCGGCTGGCAGATCGCCCTGGTGCACGGCAACGGCCCCCAGGTGGGCGACGACCTGGCGCGCAACGAGCTCGCGGCCGACGAGGTCGAGCCGCTCCCGTTGGGTGTCCTCGTGGCGGCGACCGCGGGATGGATGGGATACATGATTCAGCAGTCGCTCCAGAATGCGCTAGCGCGCGCGGGGGTACCCCGTCCGGTGGTGACGCTCGTGAGCCAGACGCTGTGCGCCGCTGACGACCCTGACCTGCGGGCGCCCACCAAACCGATCGGGCACCCGCTCGATGCGGTGCGGGTGGCGCGACTCCGGGCGCGCGGCGTCCCGGTGCGCGAGGAGCAGCCGGGCCGGTGGCGCCGTCTCGCCCCCAGCCCGAAGCCGATCGCCGTGGTCGAGCGGGAGACGATTCAGCACCTGGTCGCCGCGGGCCACATCGTCATCACGTGCGGCGGCGGTGGCCCCCCGGTGTACGACGATCCCGAGCTCCGGCTCGAAGGCATCGACGCCGTCGCGGACAAGGATCGGGTGGCGGCGATCCTGGGGCGCGAGATCGGGGCCGACGTGCTGTTGATTCTCACCAACGTCGACGCCGTCTATCATGGCTACGGCACGAGCCACCAGCGCGCGATCCGGCGCCTCGACTTGGCCGGCGCGGACCACCTGCTGGCCGGCACCGAGCTCGGCACGGGGAGCATGCGCCCCAAGGTCGAGGCCGCCGCGGCGTTCGTGCGCTCGGGCGGCGAGCGCGCGGTCATCGCCGCGCTGTCCGAGGGCCTCGCGGCGCTTGCGGGCGAGGCGGGGACGACCATCACCCTGGAGCCAGCGTGAATCTGCACGAGTATCAGGCACGCGACATCCTGCGCCGCCACGGCATCCCGGTGACCGCGGGCGAAGTGGCACGCACGGCCGAGGAGGCGCGCGCGATTGCGGCGCGCTTCGGCGGCCGCGTGGTGGTGAAGGCCCAGGTACATGCCGGCGGTCGGGGCAAAGCGGGCGGCGTGAAGCTCGCCCGCGATGCCGCCGAAGCCGGGGTTCACGCGGCGAAGATCCTCGGCATGACGATCAAGGGGCTCACGGTCGAACGCGTGCTCGTGGCCCCCGCCGTGGACATCGGGTCCGAAACCTACGTCGGCATCGTGGTCGACCGCGCGGCGCAGCGGCCCGTGCTGATGGTGAGCGCCGCGGGCGGCGTCGACATCGAGGCCATCGCGGCCGAGCGGCCGGAACAAGTTCATCGCTTGCCCGTCGACCCGCGCTACGGGCTGTTGGGGCACCAGGCGCTCGGGCTGGCGCTGCGGCTGTACCGCAATGTGGCACAGGCGCGCCTCGCCGCGGACGTGATGCAGCGGCTGTACCAGGCGTTCTACGCGGTCGGCGCCTCGCTCGCCGAGATCAATCCCCTGGCGACGACCCCCGACGGGACGCTCATCGCGGTGGACGCGAAGATCGTGCTCGACGACAACGAGCTCGAGCGCCATCCCGACCTCGCCGCCCTGCGCGACACGAGTGCCGAGGCACCCGCCGAAGCGGCAGCGCGGGCCGCCGGGCTCACGTTCATCAAGCTCGCCGGCTCGGTGGGCTGCTGCGTGAACGGCGCCGGGCTCGCGATGGCCACCATGGATCTCGTGAAGTACTACGGTGGCGAGCCCGCGAACTTCCTCGACATCGGGGGCAGTTCGAATCCGCAGAAGGTCGTGGACGCCCTCAAAATCATCGCGTCAGACCCGAGCGTCCGCGCCATTCTCTTCAACATCTTCGGCGGCATCACCCGCGGCGACGACGTGGCGAACGGGATCGTGCAGGCGACCCGGCAGTTCCCGGTCACCGTGCCGCTCGTGATCCGCCTAACGGGCACGAACGAAGCCCTCGCGATCGAGATCCTGACGAAGGCCGGGTTCTCCGCGCTGACCGACATGGATGAGGCCGTCAAGCAGGCGGTGGCCAAAGCGAGGGCGGCGTGAGCGTCTTCGTCGACCAGCAGACCCGCCTCGTGGTGCAGGGCATTACGGGCCGCGACGGCTCGTTCCACGCGCGGCAGATGATTGCCTACGGCACCCAGGTAGTGGCGGGCGTCACGCCGGGCAAGGGCGGGCAGCGCTTCGACGAGCAGGTCCCCGTGTTCGACCTGGTGGCCGACGCGGTGCGCGAGACGCGGGCGAACGCTGCGGTGATCTACGTGCCCGCCGCGGCGGCCGTGTCCGCGATCTTCGAAGCCGCGGACGCCGGCGTTCCACTGATCGTGTGCATCACCGAGGGGATTCCCGTGCTCGAGATGACGCGCGTGCTCCCCTACCTCCAGGAGCGCGGCGCCCGCCTCATCGGGCCCAACTGCCCCGGCTTGATCTCGCCGTCCCGGAGCAAGGTGGGGATCATTCCCGGCAACATCTGCCAACCGGGCCGGATCGGCGTGGTGTCGCGCAGCGGCACGCTCACCTACGAGATCGTGCACCAGCTGTCGGGGGCGGGCTACGGCCAGTCCACGTGCATCGGCATTGGCGGCGATCCCCTGATTGGCACCAACTTCCTCCAGTGCCTGGCCGCGTTCCAGGGGGACCCGGAGACCGATGCGGTCGTCCTGATTGGCGAGATCGGGGGTACCGACGAGCAGCAGGCCGCGGAGTTCGTGCAGCAGCAGATGACGAAGCCCGTGATCGGCTTCATCGCGGGCCAGACCGCGCCGCCCGGCCGGCGCATGGGCCACGCCGGGGCCATCATTTCGGGATCGAGCGGCACGGCCGCCGAGAAGATGGCGGCCTTCGCGCGTGCCGGCATCGCGGTCATGAAGCGTCCCGCGGACGTCGTGCCGTTGCTCAAGGAGCGCTTGTGAAGCTGCGCGACGTGGTGAAGGCCGAGCACGTCGTCGTCCCGCTCGTCGCCACCACGGTGAAGGAGGCGACCGAGCGGCTGGCCGAGCGCCTCATCGCGACCGGCGCCGTGGCCGAGCCGCAGCGCCTCACCGCGCTCATCCGCCACACCTGGCCCGAGGACATGGTCAGCGCCGGCGAGCATGCCTTCCTGCCGCATTTCCGCACCGAGGCGGTGCGCGGGCTCGTGACGGCGCTGGGCATCTCGCCCACGCCGATCCGCTGGGAGAAGGATCCGCACCGCACGGCGCGGGTCGTCATCTTCATCGTGGCGCCGATGCGCGACGCGGCCCTGTACCTGCAGGTGGTGGGCGCGTTTGCGCGCACGCTCGCGAACCCGGACACCGTGCTGGCGCTCCTCGCCGCGCGCACGGCCGAGCAGGTCCTGGCCCTGGCGGCGCTCGAGGCGGTCGAGCTGCCGAGCCAGGTCACCGTCCGCGACATCATGACCCCGCATGCCGTCACCGTCGCTCCGGAGCGCACCCTCGGGGACGTGGCCCGCCTCATGGTGGAGCACGACATTCGCGCCATGCCGGTGGTGGACGAAGTCGGCTCGCTCATCGGCATGGTGACGCACAAGGAGCTGCTGCGCTATCTGATCCCCGACTTCGTGCACCGCACGAAGAGCGGTGAGTTCCGCGCCCCGACCCGCTCGCAGCTGCAGCGCGGGTCGGCCGACCCCCGGCTCATCCCGGTGAAGGAGGCGATGGCGCGCTCGGTGCTGTGTCTCTCGGAGGATCAGACGCTTTCCGACGTCGCCAACCTGATGAGTGCGAAGGACGTCGACCGGTTCCCAGTGGTGCGCGAGGGGGTCGTGGTCGGCATGCTCACGCGCGCCGACTTGATCCGGCGGTTCGTCGCGCCTTCGACGCCCGAGTTTTCCTCGTGAGTCCCGCACCCCCGATGGTGACGCTCGCCATCATCAAGCCCGACGCGGTCCAGGCCGGCAACGCCGGCAAGATCCTGGCGCTCTTGGAGGGCGCGGGGTTCGTGCTCCGAGCCGCGCGGCTCGTCAAGCTCACCCCGGCCCAGGCCGAGGCGTTCTACGACGTGCATCGGGAGCGCCCGTTCTACCGCTCGCTGGTGGCGTTCATGAGCTCGGGGCCGGCGCTCGCGTTGGTGCTCGAGCGCGACGACGCCGTGGCCCGGCTGCGCGCCGTGATCGGGGCGACCGACCCAGCCGAGGCCGCGCCCGGCACGGTGCGCCGGCTGTATGCCGAGTCGAAGGAGCGCAACGCGATCCACGCCTCCGACTCGGCCGAAACGGCGGCCCGGGAAGTGGCGTTTTTCTTTGCCGACGGCGAGTTACGGGAGCTCGGCCGGGGTCGCTAGCAGTTCGCTTGACGCAAGTGCCACAAGGGTTTAGCTTCGTTTTGCCTATGTTACAGATCGACCTGCGGGAGCTCGCCCGTGGCCCGGTGGAGATGCGGGCCGACCTCGCGGGGACCGATCCCCTGTTCGAGGGCCTCGAGGTCACGCTTGCCGAGCCGGTGCGGGTGGTAGGCCGCTTGCAGGTGGCCGGGGAAGGGCGGTTCTACTGGCGTGCCGCGCTCCGGAGCGGCATGGTCGGCGAGTGCCGGCGCTGCCTGGCGCCCGTGGCGGTGCCGATCGTGGCGGATGTCGACGCGCTCTTCTCCCAGGACCCCGATGCGCTGGAGGATCCCAGCTCCTATCCCCTGGCGCGTGACGCGCTCGTGATCGACCTCCGCCCCGCGGTGCGCGAGGAGTTGCTCTTGGCCGTGCCCCGCTGGGTCGTGTGTCGGGAGGACTGTCGCGGGTTGTGCCCGCGATGTGGCAAGGATCTTAACGCGGGCGCCTGCGGCTGCCCGGCGCCGGTGGACCCCCGTTGGGGCGGGCTCACGGCGGTGCGGCACAAGCTCCCCGACTAGCAAAGGACGATTTCCATGGCCGTACCCAAGCGCCGAACCTCCAAACGCAAGAAGCGGGCCCGCCGGACGCACTACAAGGCGGCGCCGATCGCGCTGCAGCCGTGTCCGCGCTGCGGCGACCTGAAACGGCCCCACCGCGTGTGCCCGACGTGCGGGTACTACCGCGACGAGCAGCGAGTGGCGGTCGAGGACACCTGAGCGTGATCCGCATCGCACTCGATGCGATGGGTGGAGACGGCGCCCCGCACGTCGAGGTGGCGGGGGCGCTCGAGGCGTTGCGGGACCTCCCAGCGACGTTCCGGATTCAGCTCGTCGGGCGCGTCGCCGATATCGAGGCGGCGCTCACGTCCCACGGCGACGTTGACCGGAGCCGGCTCGAGCTGATCGACGCAGCTGAGGTCGTGGGGATGGGCGAGAAACCGCTCGCTGCCGTGAAGGGCAAGCCGCGCTCGTCGATCGCCGTGGGGCTCGGCCTCCAGAAGCAGGGCGCGAGCGACGCGTTCATCTCGGCCGGGAACACCGGGGCGGTGATGGCCGCCGCGACGCTGCTGTTGCGCCTGCACGAAGGTGTGCAGCGCGCCGCGATCGGGGCCCTGTTTCCCACGCCGGTGCATCCGGTGCTGGTGCTCGACGGCGGGGCCAACGTGGACTGCGATGCGCGCGAGCTCGTCGGCTTCGCCCACCTGGGCTCGGTGTACGTGCGCGATGTCCTGGGGCGCGAGCAACCCGGCGTCGGGCTCCTGAACGTCGGCGAGGAGGACGAGAAGGGCAACGCCGTGGTCAAGGAGGCGCACCAGCTCCTCAAGCAAGCCCCCCACGTGCACTACGTCGGCAATGTCGAGGGTCGGGATATCCTGGCAGGCCAGTGCCGGCAGGGGCGGATCGACGTCGTCGTGTGCGACGGGTTCGTCGGGAACGTCGTCCTCAAGTTTTACGAATCCGCCGGCCGCATGTTCATGGGGATGCTGCAGCAGTCGTTCCCCGACATCCTCGGTCGGCCGCAGGCGACGCAGCTCTCCAAGTTCCTCGATTACTCCGAGTACGGTGGGGCGCCGCTGCTCGGCGTGAAGGGCGTCGTGATCATCGGGCACGGCGCCTCCCCGGCGCGCGCGATCAAGAACGCCGTGCGGGTCGCGGCGCAGATGGTGGAGAGCCATCTCGTCCAGGACATCGGGGCGGAGCTGGCCGAAGGGGGCGCCGCGCGATGAAGCGGCCCATTGCCGAGCTCGTCGGCACGGGGCGCTACACGCCCGTGCGGGCGATGACGAACGACGAGTTCTCGGCCATCCTCGATACCTCGGACCAGTGGATCCGTGAGCGGACCGGGATCCGGGAGCGGCGCGTGGCGGGCCCCGCGGAGTCGAACGCGTGCATGGGGCAGGCGGCGGCCCTGCAGGTGCTCGCGGAGACCGGCCTCACGCCGCTCGACATCGACGCCCTCGTGGTGGCGACCTGCTCACCCGATCGCCTGCTGCCCTCGCAAGCGTGCGACCTCCAGGCGCTGCTCGGGGCGAAGCACGCGGCCGCCTTCGACGTGCAGGCGGCCTGCACGGGCTTCCTGTACGCGCTCGCCGTGGCGGAGGGGCTGGTGGCGGCCGAGCAGGCGGAGCGCGTGCTCGTGGTCGCGTCGGAGAAGCTGACGAGCATCATGGACTGGTCCGACCGCACCACCGCCGTCCTGTTCGGGGACGGCGCGGGCGCGACGCTCGTGCGCAAAAGCACGACTGGCCGCGGCATCCTGTCGAGCTACCTGAAATCCGACGGCACGCTGGCGGAGCTGTTGTATCGGCCGGGCGGCGGGGCGGCCCACCCGCCCGACGCGGCGTTGCTCACGGATCACTCCTACTACATCAAGATGGCGGGGCGGGAGGTGTTCAAGGCCGCGGTGCTGTCGATGGCCGATGCGTGCGACCAGGCGCTGGAGCGCGCCCACCTGAGCGCGCGGGACATCGATCTCCTGATCCCGCACCAAGCGAACATCCGGATCATCGAGGCCACGGCGAAGCACGCCGGGCTTCCGATGGACAAGGTGTACGTGAACGTGGACCGCTACGGCAACACGTCCGCCGCGTCCGTGGCGATCGCGCTCGACGAGGCGGTGCGCTGCGGGAGGCTCACACCGGGCATGAAGGTGATGTTCTGCGCGTTCGGCGCGGGCTTCACCTGGGCAAGCCTGGTGGTGCAGTGGTAGCCGGGACCCGCACCGTCTGGCTCTGTCCCGGACAGGGCGCCCAAAAAGTCGGGATGGCCAAAGACCTCGCCGTGCGCTTCCCGGCGGCGCGCCAGGTGCTCGACGCGATCGACGAGGCCCTGGGCGTCGCCTTGAGTCGGCTGATGTTCGAGGGGCCGGAGGACGAGCTCACGGCCACCCACAACGCGCAGCCGGCGATTCTGGCGCATAGCGCCGCCGTGTTCGCCGTCGTGGGCACGCCGCTGGACGGCAGCGCCGTCGCCGCGGCGGGCCACTCGCTGGGGGAGTATTCGGCCTACGTGACGGCCGGCGCGCTGCCAGCGACCGACGCCGCGGTGCTGGTGCGGCGCCGGGGCGAGCTGATGCGGCAAGCGGGCAACGAGCGCCGCGGCACGATGGCCGCGGTGCTCGGCCTCGCCACGGCCCTTGTCGAGGCCATCTGCCGCGAGGTCTCGACGGGGAACGCGGTGGTCGTGGCGGCGAACTTGAACGCCCCCGACCAGACCGTGATCTCGGGCGATCCGGCCGCCGTGACCCAGGCGGGCGAGCTGTGCAAGGCGCGGGGGGCCAAGCGCGTCCTGCCCCTCCAGGTGAGCGGAGCGTTCCACTCCCCGCTGATGGCGCCCGCCGCGCGCGCGTTGGGCGTGGCGCTCGAGCGCGCGCCGTTTCGCGATCCCCGCTTCCCGGTCGTGGCGAACGCGACCGCCGAGCCCGTGCACGACGCGGCGCGCGCGCGCCGCCTGCTCGCCGACCAGCTCACGGCGCCGGTGCGCTGGGTGGCCTGCATGCTGCGCGCGGCGGAACTGGCCGGGACCGGGGCGCGGTTTCTCGAGATCGGGCCCGGCAGCGTGCTCGCCGGCCTGTTGCGCCGCATCGTGCCCGGGGCAGCCGTGGCGAGCCTGGGCACGGCGGACGAGGTCGCCCAGTTCCTCGAGGCCGCGGCGTGAAGATCGATCTCGCGGGGAAGATCTCCCTGGTCACCGGGGGGACGCGCGGCATCGGGTACGCGATCGCCCAGACCCTGGCGGCCCGGGGCGCGCGGGTGGCCGTGCTGGCGCGCGACGGCGCGAAGGCGGAGGAGGTGGCGCGCGGGCTGGGCGACGGTACGGGGCGCGGCTACGGGTGCGACGTGACCGACGCCCGCCAGGTCGAGACGGCGGTCGCGGCGGTGGAGCGGGATTTGGGCGCCGTCGACATCCTGGTGAACAACGCCGGCACGACGCGCGACAATCTCCTGTTCCGCCTCGGCGAGGACCAGTGGGACACGGTGGTCGATACCAATCTGAAGAGCGCCTTCCTGGTCACCAAGCAGGCCGCGCGGGGCATGATCAAGCGGCGCTGGGGGCGGATCATCAACATCACCAGCGTGGTCGGCATCGCCGGGAACAAGGGGCAGGCCAACTACGCCGCCTCGAAGGCCGGCCTGATCGGGTTCACCAAATCCGTGTCCAAGGAGCTGGCCTCGCGCAACGTCCTGGTGAACGCCGTGGCCCCGGGATTCATCGACACGGTGCTCACCCGCGCCATCAGCGGCGAGGCCCGGAATGCCTTGATCCGGTCGATCCCGCTTGATCGGCTAGGCACGGGCGCCGACGTTGCCGCCGCGGTGCTCTTTCTCGCGTCCGAGTTCGCGAGCTACATTACGGGTCAGGTGCTGGTGGTCGACGGCGGGATGGTGCTGTGATCCTTTTCCCCCCCCTCCATTGAGGACACCCATGGCAATGGACATGAAGCAGCTCGAAGAGAAGGTGAAAGACATCATCGTCGAAGAGCTAGGGGTCGAGCGTGACAAGCTCACGTCCGACGCGAGCTTCATGGAGGACCTGGGCGCCGACAGCCTCGACACGGTGGAGTTGGTGATGGCGTTCGAGAAGGAATTCGACATCGACATCCCCGACGAGGAAGCCGAGAAGCTGCGCACGGTGGGACAGGCGCTGCAGTACCTGCACGAGAAGATGGGGAAATAACGGGATGGCGCGCCGGGTCGCGATCACGGGCCTGGGGATGGTGACGCCGCTCGGCACGGACGTGCCGAGCACGTGGGACGCCCTCGTGGCCGGGCGCTCCGGGGCGGGGCCGATCACGCGGTTCGACCCGGTGTTGAGCCCTGTGAAGTTCGCCTGCGAGGTGAAGGGGTTCGAGCCGGCGCGGTTCCTCGACAAGAAGGAGATCCGGCGCTACGACCTGTTCGCCCAGTTCGCCATCGCTGCGGCGGAAGAAGCCGTGACGGACGCGTGCCTGGCGTCGAGCTGGGACAAGGTGAACTTGAAGCGGGTGGGCGTGCTGATCGGCACCGGCACCGGCGGGCTCGAGACGTTCGTGGAGAACTGTCGCGCGCTGTTCGAGAAGGGGCCCAGCCGGGTGTCGCCGTTCTTCGTCCCGATGTACATGCCCAACGTGGCGGCGGCGCTCATCTCGATGCGCTACGGGGC
>WNFJ01616568.1_pt1 | contig 22781 bp, 16 predicted proteins | sample 5400461 | NCBI WGS metagenome assembly WNFJ01 (sample SAMN13153349, study PRJNA577476) | soil metagenome | isolation source: 115 cm saprolite on Douglas fir-dominated hillslope | place: USA:California | collected 2013-09-17
CTCACACGGCGCGTGCTTTCCATCGTCGCTATCGGTGGCTTGATCCTGGCGGTGGTGATTTTCTTCGGCGTCGGCCGTTGGCTGGTGGTAGAGGACCCGCTCGTGAAAGCCAAAGCGATCGTGGTGCTCAGCGGCGCCATGCCGTTGCGTGCCATCGAAGCGGCGAGACTTTACCGCGAAGGTTACGCGCCGGAAGTCTGGCTGACCCACTCCACCGAGCCAGGCGAAACTCTGAAAGAAATGGGCATTCCCTTCTTCGACGAAGACTATTACAACACCCGCGTTTTGATTCACGAAGGAGTGCCGCCGGAAGCCATTCACGTCCTCGAACCGCCGATCGTGAATACCGCCGACGAAATCAGAGTCGCCGCGGCTGCCCTGGCACGCGGGAAGGGGAGCGCCGTGATTTTTGTCACGACCAAAGCCCATACACGCCGCGTTCGCCTGCTCTGGCGCAGGCTCGCAACGGGCCAGGGCCGAGCCATCGTGCGCGCCGCCGCTGGCGATCCATTCGATCCTCGGCACTGGTGGCGCACCACCAGCAACGCCCTGGATGTGGTGCGCGAAGTCCTTGGCCTGTTAAACGCCTGGGCCGGCCTGCCACTGCATCGAGCACGCTGACTTTGGATTTTGGAGTGCGGGAGCTTGCTCCCGCTTTTTCGACCGACAACATCGCTCGGCGGTTAAGGCGGCCGTCGCACTGCCACACGCCCAGAGTTGCCCGGAAGTCTTTCTATTGGAGGGTACGGGCCATTTATCAGAAAAAGAAAAACCGCTTGCGGCGCGGCGGAGGCGACTCATCTTCGATTTCTGGAACGTGCGGCAACTGTCGCCCCTCGAAAGCCGCGAGCGGATTGTCCCGGAACAAAGCATGCGCCTTCTCTTGGCCAAACCGATCGACAACCACATCGTAGGCAGGTTGCAGACGAAGCGGCCGTCTCCGCGTATTATGCGCATCGCTGGCCACGAAATGGATGACGCCTTCACCAATCCACCGCAGCGCATCCTGCTTGGAACCGGCGCCAAACCCTCCGGTCAGCGCGCCTCCGGTCACTTGCGCGAAGCAGCCCTGGCGCACCCACTTTCTCAGGCGCTCCGGATGCGCGCGCAAAATTCCATTGCGCTCCGGGTGGGTGATCACCGGCTGCACGCCGGCAAGCTGAATCTCGTGCAACTTCTGGTCTATCGAAGGCGGGATTGAAAATTCGTTGAACTCCAAAAGCAGGAAATCGCGCTGATTGATGCAAAACTGCCGGGCATCCTTGCGCAGCGATTCGAGATTTTCCGGATTCAGATGAAAATCGCAGCCGGTGGCGATTTTCAGCCGGTCGCCGATCTTGGCTTGCAGCTCGTCTCGAAGCTTGCGCACGTGCGAGTATTCGAAAAGGTATTCGTTGCTGGAGTGCGGCGTCGCGACGACGTGCGTAATTCCATCGGCAATCGCCGATTCCGCCATGGCCACCGATTCTTCCATCGTGGCCGGGCCATCATCGAGTCCCGGCAGAATGTGACAGTGCAGATCGACCATTTGTATGAATTGTCCTTAGTGCCACCAGGCACTGAACGCTTGCAACGCGCCGAGTGCGAACAAAATCCCTGCAAAAACCTGGCGCATCAGCCGCGGCTTGATCCATTTCGCCGCTTTTCCTCCGGCAATGCCGCCTAGAAAAATGCCGGGGATCAGAAGCAATCCCGTCTTCCACGAGACGAATCCTTCTTTCGAATATGCCATCAACGCCAGCACTCCCGTGGGCGGTATGAGCGCAATCAAGGAAGTGCCCTGCGCGCGATGCTGGCTGAAGGCAAACAGCAACCCCAGGAGCGGCACCAGAAGGACGCCGCCGCCGACGCCAAACATTCCCGAGGCAACTCCACACACGCACGCAACCGCGAAGATTCCCGCGCTGCGGCCCATCGCATCAGACACGGGCCTTCTCCTGCTCGCTGCCGGCCACGTTCGAATCGCGCTGCGGCTTTCTCCAGAGCAGCAATGCCGCCAGCATGAAGAAACATCCAAATGCTCCTCTTAAATGCCGCGATTGCATGGGGAGCGCGATCAAACTCCCTGCATAAGCACCGAATAGCATTCCCAGGGCGCACAATATTCCCGCATGCAAATCCACCTGGCGCTGCTTCCAATACTCGCGCAAAGCGCCGAGGCCAATCGGTGGCAGCAAAATGAAAAGCGAAGTGCCCTGTGCCAGATGCTGGTCCATGTGCAGCAGGTAAACCAGGGCCGGCACGAGAACGGCACCGCCCCCGATGCCCAGGAGGCCCACCAGCACACCAACGCCAAGTCCCAGCAGAAGAATGATGAATACCATAGTGACCGGACTGCTCTATGCGTATCGCCTCGATGATTCGAATCAAGCTCTTCTATTTTCCTCCCTCCAGCCCTCGGCAGCAACTTGCGTTGAACAAGCTGGAACAGTTTGCATTGCGCGCCTTTTTTTGTTTGCACAGAACCTGCTATATTTACTTGTCTTTGTCGCGTCGGCCCTGTGGCCTGCTGGCGGTAGCGTGCCCGCCTGCATCACGGTATCCCCAAAAACGCGAATCCCTTGACCCCGCCAAGTCGGAGTCAGACATAAAAAAGAGGAGTGCGACGGAACCCATGCCAATCGACCGGAAACCCGAATTCTTTAAAGGCACCCAGCTCAAAGTGGGAATTATTGGCTGCGGCTACGTCGGCTTGCCCCTGGCACTGCGCTTCGCCGAAGCGGGGCACAAAGTCACGGGGTTTGATGTTGATCCGCACAAAGTGACGATGCTCAATGCCGGAAAGTCCTACATCGAGCACATTCCTCAGAACAAGATCCAGCAGTTCGTCAACAGCAGGCATTTCAGCGCGACCAACGATTTCGAGAAACTGAAAGAAGCCGACGCCATCCTCATCTGCGTTCCCACGCCGCTCGATGAGCGCCGTGAACCGGATTTGAGCTACGTCGAACAGACCGCCATTTCGATTTATCCCCATCTGCAAAAGGGACAACTCGTGGTTCTCGAATCGACGACGTACCCGGGCACAACCGAAGAGCTGGTTCTTCCCATCCTGGAGAAGAGCGGTTTGCGATGCGCCGTCGCCTCCGGCCCGGAAAATGAAAATATCGCGTGCGATTTTTACCTGGCGTTTTCGCCGGAGCGCGAAGATCCCGGTAACAAGCAGTATGGGCTGGCGCAGATTCCCAAGGTTGTTGGCGGCTTGAATCCCCCGAGCGGCCGCGCTGCGCAAGCGCTCTACACGCAAGTTGTTGCGCGGGTGGTGCCGGTGAGCTCAACGCGCGCTGCGGAAATGGCCAAATTGCTCGAAAATATTTTTCGTTGCGTGAACATCGCGCTGGTCAACGAACTCAAACAGCTCAGCCTGCGCATGAACATCGACATCTGGGAAGTGATCGACGCGGCAGCCACAAAGCCTTTTGGTTACATGCCGTTTTATCCGGGCCCGGGCCTGGGAGGGCACTGCATCCCGGTGGATCCGTACTATCTTTCCTGGAAAGCTCGCGAATATGATTTCGCGACGCGATTCATTGAGCTGGCGGGCGAAGTCAACACTGCCATGCCGTATCACATCGTCGATGCGGTGGTGAACTCGCTGAACGATCACAAGAAGAGCATGAAAGGCTCGAAGATTCTGGTGCTCGGCGTGGCGTACAAAAAAGACGTGGATGATCTGCGCGAATCGCCGACGCTGAAAATCATGCAGCTTCTTCAACAGCGTGGCGCTCATCTCGATTACAACGATCCCTATTTCCCAAAACTCCACAAGATGCGGCACTACAATTATGAGAACATGAAGTCCGTGCCGCTCAATCCGCAGACGCTCGGAAGCTATGACGCCGTCATTATCGCGACCGACCATTCGAGCTATGACTATGCCGCGATCGCCGATGCCGCAAAGCTGGTCATTGATACGCGCAATGCCACACGCCGTGTCGTGCGTCACCGCGAAAAAATCGTGCTCTGCTAGGCAGCGATGACCTCGCCCGCCGAAGAGATTCGCCGCCAGCTCGAGGAAAGCGCTCGCGTCAAGCAGAGCTTTTCCGGCGAACTGATCGGCCGGATCGCGCAATTCGCGGAGAAATCCACAGCCGCGCTGCGCGCCGGTGGCAAGCTCGTCTTTTTCGGGAATGGCGGCAGCGCCGCGGATGCTCTTCATCTCGCCGCGGAACTGGTGGTCCGGCTTCGAACGGAACGCCAGGGCCTGGCGGCCCTGGCGCTCACTACCAATCCTTCGGTACTGACCGCGGCAGGCAACGACTACGGATTCGAACGGATCTTTTCCCGGCAGATTGAATCACTTGTCGCAAGACAAGACATTCTTGTGGCGCTGACGACGAGCGGCAATAGCCCCAATGTCATGCGCGGAGTGGAGGCCGGGCGTGCGCGCGGCGCGTTTCTTGTGGCGTTTACAGGCGAAACTGGCGGCGCGCTCGCTGGCAAGGTTGGCCTTCTCTTGAATGTTCCTTCGAACGACGCGCAGCGCATCCAGGAATGTCACATCACCATCGGCCACATCGCTTGCAGCCTGATTGAGCAGCTTGTGTGTGGATGAGTCTGCGCGGCACGAAGAGGTTTACAGTCGACAGTTGAAAGTTGAAAGTAAAATCCTGGAAGAATGAAGATGGATTGTTATTCAGTGGTCTTTATAACGGTCTCTGAAGTTGAAGCTCGCGACTGCCGACTTCCTACTTCGCTTTCAACAGTTCAACGCGGGCGGTGGCGAAGGGCATGACGGCTTCAAGCAGCACCGGAGTCCGCGCGGCGTTATTCGCAAGATACAACGCAAAGGACGCGTCTTTCATCTCCACGCCGTTGTCGAACACGCGAATCGCGATCTTTAACGCGGAGTAGTCTCCTGCCGGTACGTTTACTTTCTCGGCGGCGGCTCCAAGCTTGGCGCGAACATCGTAGAGCTTGTGGCCGTCGTAGACCGGGCAGCGCACGTCGGGAGTTTTTGTCCAATCCACGTTTCGCAGGTACTGCATCATGCCGAGCGGGTCGCGTGTCCCCGGCAGCACTCGCGCCTCTGTCGCTTCGGGTGACGCAGGCTCCTTGCCCGTCGCGGTCATGCGCTGGATGGACTCCACTTTTTGACCGCGCTCGCTGAGGTGCATCTCATACTGCAAACTTGCAAGTGTCCCAGCGTCGCTGTAGGAATCGAATTGATCGTCAAGCTCGAAAACCATGCGCAGTGGATTCTGGGTGTGCGCAAAGGCCTGCAAATGCCAAGTGCTCTTTCCCAAAAAATTGCCCCGGCCGGCGACCTGCAGCCTCAGTGTCGCCACATTTTCGAGGTTGGAAACGTTAGCGGTATATTCGAGAACTTCGCCGGCTCGCAGTGGCAAGCCTGTGTCGACGGGAGGCGCGGCCTTCTTCGAATCGGCCGGCGAGGCGGACTTCACGGCCGCGGCGTTTGCGGGTTTCTCCGCCGAAGGCGCCTCACGGAAACCGGGCGGCTCAGCGGAGACGACTTCAGGAGCGGGCTGTTGACCGCGCGCGCGCAACCAGTAAAACGCTCCCGCGGCGCAACCCAGCACCACCAGTGCTGAAATGCCAACCGTTGTCTTGCGGCTCATGCTGTTTGTGTGACGCTCCCTTGAAACAGCCGTTCTCTCGCCGCGCTTCCGTCGTACAATATCTTTCCGTAAGCGGAAATCATCCGGCTCCCTTCGCCGGCTCGCCGCGAACTATGAGGGTATCAAAACGCGGGCCGGTCGTCTTTCCCAGGCTCGCTTCATAAGCTGCGGTGGCAACCTGCCGCAGCCAGACACAATACTCGGCCGAATGACGGCCGCAAGAGCTAGGAGGATTTCCTGAATGCGCTACCTCGTCACGGGCGGCGCCGGCTTTATCGGCTCAAATACGGTAGACGAACTGGTCCGGCGCGGGCATAGCGTGGTCGTGCTAGACGACCTTTCTTCCGGCAAGGAAGACAACCTGGGGGAATTCCGCAACAAGATCACGTTCATCAAGGGCAGCATCATCGACATTGAAGTGGTTCGGAAAGCCATGCACGAAGCGGAATACGTGCTGCACCTCGCCGCGCGCACGTCCGTGCCGCGTTCGGTGAAGGACCCCATCGAGACGAACAAGATCAACATCGAGGGGACGCTCAACGTTTTGGTTGCCGCGAAAGAGCTGAAGGTCAAGCGCGTGGTCTTCGCCGCTTCGTCTTCCGCTTACGGGGAGACGCCGACACTTCCTAAAGTCGAGACCATGCAGCCGCAGCCCATCTCGCCCTACGGCGTCACGAAGTACGTAGGCGAGCTTTACGGCCAGACGTTTGGGCGCTGTTATGGTCTGGAAAACGTCGCGCTGCGTTACTTCAATATTTTTGGGCCGCGGCAGGATCCCGGTTCGCCGTATTCCGGCGTGCTTGCCAAGTTCTGTACGGCGTTTTTGGAAGATACGCAGCCGGTTGTTTTCGGAGACGGTGAACAGACGCGCGACTTCACGTACGTCGAGAACGCAGTGGTGGCCAATTTACTTGCGTGCGAAGCGCCCAATGTATCCGGAAAAGTTTTCAATGTCGGAGTGGGGGGACGTATCTCTCTTAATGGAGTTCTTCGCGAACTGGGAAAAATTACCGGCAAGGCGCTCGAAGCGAAGTACGAGACGCTGCGCGATGGAGACATCCGTGACTCTCAGGCGGACATCTCTCAGGCGCGGGAATTCCTTGGCTATGAGCCAAAGGTTACGTTCGAGGAAGGGCTGGCGCGCACGTTTGAGTGGTATCGCGCGACGCAGACGAGAGCCGCGGCGAAGTCCGAGAAGTGAATCGTGACTGGTGACTCGTGAAGAAACGCGTGAGGCAAACGCGCCCACAGGTCGCTGGCTTTGAGTCAAGAATTACCTGTCAAGACTTCAGGGTTGTTTGGTCTCACCGTAGTGCAGCGGATCACCCGGCTTGGGCGCGTCGTAGTTGTTCCAGAACCACAGTGGCTCCAGCTTTTTTTGCTCCGGCCAGACCTGGTTCAGCGTGTCTCCTTCGAAGAGTTCACCGTTCTTCATCACCCAGTGAATGGTGTCGGTGTTGTGGATATCGTCGAGCGGGCTTTTATCCATAATCACAATGTCGGCGAGCTTGCCGGGTTCAATCGATCCCAGGTCCGCAGGCCTCCCAATAATCTTCGAGCCGTTGACGGTCGCGCAACGGATGACTTCTAGCGGAGTCATGCCGCCGCTCGCCAGCATCCACATTTCCCAGTGATAGCCGATGCCCTGCATCTCGCCGTGGCTGCCGACTCCGACGAGGCCGCCGGCGCGCGCGAGCTTGGCCATCTGCGCCGCAAGTTTTGGAAATTCATACTCGTCCTTGCGAAACCATCCCTGCCGGCGCTTGGTTCTCTGGTCGAGGACGCGGTGGGGGACGAAGTGGTTTAGTTTCGAGTTGTCGTGCACTTCGCTGTTTTCAAACCAGTAGTCTTCGCCGAACGGACCGCCGTAGTTCACAATCAGAGTGGGTGTTTCCGCGATCCCGGACTTCGCAAACATCTGGATGACATCGTTGTAAAGCGGGGTGATCGGCAGCGTATGTTCGTTGCCGTGGAAGCCGTCGATGACGTGCGTCAGGTTGAGCTTCAGGTCCAGCGCGCCTTCGGTCGTGGGCATCATCTCCAGGTCTTTCGAGGCTTGTACCATGTACTGGCGCTGCTTGCGATTGCCCACGACATAGCTCTTGATGTTGTGCGTGCCGTAGTATTTCTTGTACTTGGTGAGGACGCCTTTCACTTCTTCGGCGGACTGGAAGTTGTTGTCGGAAAAAACGCCGGGCCCGGTTGAGAAGGCGCGCAGCCCGATGATGTCGCCGCTATCGACGAGGTCCTGATACGCGAACATGTCGTTTGTGCTGGTCTGCACATCCAGGCCGGCGGTCACGCCGTAAGCCAGGTTCGCGAGGAACGACCAGTTCTGCGTGTCCAGAATGCCGCGCCGGATTTCGCTCCAGTGTGCGTGCGTGTCGACGAAACCTGGCACGATCGTCTTGCCGCTCACGTCGAACACCTTGGCACCCGCGGGAACACTTCCCTTTGCGCCGACGCTCTTGATGCGATTGTTTTCGACGACGACGTCGGCGTTCTTCAGAACTTCGTCGCCTTTCATGGTCACGACGGTCGCGCCGCGCAGGACGATCGTGCCTTTTGGAGTTTTCCGAGGATATCCCAGATCGACCGCGATTTCCTGGACGTCTTTTTCCTGCTCTTTCAGTTTCTTTTCTTCTTTTTTCTCTTCCTTCTTTTCGTCTTTCTTGGCATCGGCTGTTTGCGAAGCGGCATCCTTCTTGTCCGCGTCCTTTTTATTCGTGTTCTTGGCGTCCGCATCTTTCTTGTCGCCGTCCTTCTTGTCGACCTCTTTCTTTTCGTCCTTCGGCGGTTCGAATGAGATCGCGCTCAGTGGCTCGCGGAAAACGCTTGCGCCTACGGCCCAGGTGATGGTCTTGCCGCCATCGGCCCAGGCAAAATAATCCGCGCCGATGTCCGTCAGCCGCTTTGCCGGGACGGCGGGGGTGGTCACATTAACGGCGGGAGGTTCGCCGCCTACGACCGGCATGGCAATCACGTAGAGTTGGTTCATTACATGCGCGAGCACCCATTGGCCGTCGGGGCTCGGGATGATGTCATCGGCGGGAACCGGTTCCTCTGCGAAGTAGAGTCCCTGTCCTTTCACGACGAGGTGCGTGCGGCGGTCCGTGCCATCGTAGCGCAGCGACACCAGCCCTTGCGGGGTGTAGACGTAGATGCGGTCTTTTTCGTTGGTGAAATGCGGGCCGCCGGCGCCGCGCGCGGGCAAAATCAAGTTTGCGTCTCCGCCATCGGAGGGAATCCAGATGAGGTCGGCGTTCCCGGTTTGCCCGCCATCGAAGGTGCTGTTTTCGCGGTCATAGGCGTTGCCGCGCAGCAGGACAATTTTCGCGCCGTCCGGCGAGAAGGCTGGATTGCTGTACACCGCGAGGGATTTGGACAACTGCACCGGCGTTCCACCCGCAACCGGGACTCTCCAGAGCTGCCCGCCGTCGCTCGACCAGGTCACGTAAACGATGGATTTTCCATTGAGCGACCAGGCGGGCTGAAACTCGTGTGCGCTTCCTCTGGTGAGACGCTGCGGCTTGCCTCCCGGCAAATCCATGGTGTAGAGGTGGGTCATGGCGGAAAATGCCAGCTTCTTCCCATCGGGCGATTCCACGGGGTCCATGATCAAGCGCACTTTCACCGGGCCTTGTTCAACCTTCTGCGGAAAATCCAGCTTCGGCCCTAATTCCTGCGATACCTGCGCCGTGAACGGAATTATTTTTTCCGTCCCCGTGACGAGATCGAGCCGCTTGATCTTTCCATCCTGGTTGTAAACGATTTCTTTGCCACCGGGCAGGAAGGCGTAGCCGGGAAAAACGTCGCGGGTAAAGAGCGATTCCTGATCGTCGCGCGTGACCGGATACTTCACCCAACGGTCTTCGCCGCTTTCCAGGTTGCGCAAACGCAAGCCGGACTCTGTCTCGTAGCGCGTGACGTAGAGAACCTGCTTGCCGTCCTGCGAAAGCACTGGGCGAAACGCGCTCTTGATCTGGTGAATGAGGTCGTCTTCGTCCCCGGTCTTGCGGTCGCGGCGCGCGATGTGCCAGGTGGGAAGCTGCTGGTTGTAGTAGAGCGAGCCTAGCTTGGCCGCGTAGTAAAGATACTTTCCATCCGGGGAAGCGACCACGCCCATGGCATTCGAGCGCTTGTTCCTTTCCGTGCTCGGGGTTGGCTTCGATTTGGTAATCTGCACGCCCGAGCCGCCATCGACGTGGTACATCCAGATTTCACTGGAGCCGATGCCGAATTGGGCTTTCGAAACAAATATGTATTTGCCGTCCGGGGCCCAACTCGGCGAAGTGAAATCGTTGTTGGGGTCCTTCGAGACTTGCTTCACGGCGGTTCCGTCCGGATGCATGATCCAGATGTTCTCGCTGCCTTCGCGGTCGGAGATAAACGTGATCCATTGGCCGTCAGGTGAAAACTTTGGCTGGCTGTCGAAGGCCATTCCGCCGGAGATGAGTTTCGCCTGCCCGCCTTCGATGGGGAGGGTGAAAATATCTCCCACGAGTTCGAAGACAATGGTCTTGCCGTCGGGCGAGACGTCGAGCGAAACCCACGTGCCCTCATCGGTCGTGAACTCGACCTTGCGGTCGGACTTCAGAGGCAACCCTTTTTTCTCGTCCTTCTTTTCTTCCTTCTTGTCCTTCTCCTGCTCTGCGGCATCCTGACGCTTTGCGCTGGCGTTCAGCGCGGTTGCGCCCCCGAAAGTGAGCCCGAGGGCCATTGCCAACACAACGAACCACGCGGTCAGACCGCGCAGACTGGGCTGCTTTACGTTCATGCTCGATTTCCTCCGTACCGTCTGTCGAAAACTTTGACATGGGACTCGCGGATCCGGCGGCCGCAGTTTATCGGCCCGCCAATGGACACACTCTTTTCTGGCCCTTAGACGCAAGCCGCGTGGAAGCGTCTCGGTGACACATCGTTCTGAGTCTGTTACAGCTCTGAGTCCTCTTCGCCGCCACGCGGCTGCGACGGCGCAGGGACGATGTGCGGGATGCCGGCGTCGTTCATTTTCTTATTCAGCGCGGGCAGTTCCTCTTCCGAGACTTTCTTGACTTGCGCCGAAGCATCATTGACCAACGGCGTCAGCTCCGCCAGCTTTTCTCTCTGTTGTCCACTAGGCGCGGCCACAAACTCGTCAAGGGCGTCCAGCAAGTTCTGCACCTGATTCGGCAGCGGGGCGGGCTTCCATTCGAACGGAGGCCCGGCATTTCCCAAGCCTTCGCGTTCGCGGATGAATTTTTCGGCGACGGTGTCCACTCTTTTCTGCAGTTCATCGGCGGCTTTGACGATTTCGTCGGGGATTTTCGTGGTGTTGGGTTTGCCCGCATCCTTTTTCCACTGCTCCCGCGCGGACTTCAGCGCGGTTTGAATGCCCTCGATTGTTTTCCGGTCCTTGTCGGTGGTCTTGGCCATGGGATAGAGCTGGCCGATCATTTCGCGGCGCCCGGCGCGGTCCACGGCGGAAAGCACGACGCGCGTATCTTCTTCGACCGTGACTTTTTGCGAGGCCTCCTTGTCTCCGGCCTTGATTTTGATCGTGAATTCCCCCGGTTCGACGAACGGCCCGCGCGGCCCGAATCCAAATCCCGCCGCGACGGCTTCCAGTTGTTCCGGTGTCGGCTCCGCGGGCGCATTCGAACGCAAATCCCAGTTCGTGCGGTTGACGCCCGCTGCGCCCGGGCCGTCCATCTCGCGGATCACTTTTCCGTCTTTGTCGAGCACGGTGATTTTTACTTTGCCTTCCTTTTTTTCCGCGGCTTCGTCCTTGGCGTCGGTCTTAGGCTTCTCCTCAACCGCGTCTTTCTTGTCCTTTTCGTCTTTGTCTTTCTTCGGTGCTTCCGGGGGCACGGCTACCTTCAGGTAGTAGCTCAAAATCGCGCCATACGGCGGATTCTTTGCGGTGAAGGCTTTCTGCCCGCCGCTCCAACGGCGATTGCGCAGATGCCAGGTAATCGCCGTCCGCGGCGAGAAAAATGTCAGGGGAGATGCCGCCACGTTCGAATCCATCCTCTCGATCGGCGTCAGATCGTCAAAGACCCAGATCGAGCGACCGTGGGTCGCGAGCACCAGATCGTTTTCGCGCGCCTGGATTTCGATGTCGTCCACCGGAACCGTGGGGAAATTGTTTTTCAGCGCTGTCCAGTTTGCACCGCGATCCCACGAAACCCACAGCCCGAACTCGGTGCCCGCGAACAAGAGGTTTGTGTTCCGCGGATGCTCGCGCACCACGTGCACGCTTCCAGCCGAATCAGGAATCCCGCTGCGGATGGCTTTCCAGTTTTCGCCATAGTCGGTGGTCGTAAAAACATAGACGCTGTTATCGTTTCCGCGATGCCCGTCGAATGTCAGCAGCGCCACGCCTTCACCGGTTTTCGACGCCACCACGCGGCTCACGTAAGTTCCCTTCGGCACTCCGGGGACCTTCGACGCCACGTTCTTCCAGGTTTTTCCGCCGTCGCGCGTGACTTGCACGTTGCCGTCATCGGTCCCCACCCATAGCACACTCGGCGTGAGGGGCGATTCGCTCAGCGTAGTAATTGTCGGATATTCCTGCACGCCGTCGTGGCGCGACAGGGTGTTCTTGTCGGGAGTCTTCCCGAAAATCTGCAGCTTGTTGCGGTCCACGCCCGTCGTCATGTCCCCGCCGAGCCGGGTCCAGTTGTCTCCGCGATCCGTAGACTTGAACAAATAATTTCCGCCGTAGTAGACCGTGGTGTGTTCGTGAGCGGAAACCGCCACCGGCGAATTCCACTGGAAGCGGTAGTGCGGCTCTCCCGCTTTCGCCTCCGGCCGGATCGATCGCTGCTGCCCGGTGCGCATGTCGCGGCGGTCGATATTCCCGTCCTGCGACTCGGTGTAAACGATCCATGGCTCCACATTGTCGATGGCGGCATAAAAGCCGTCGCCGCCGTGAATCACTTGCCAGTCTTCATTCACGATGCCGTCGCGCGTCAGCGTCTGGATTGGGCCGCACCAGCTACCGTTGTCCTGCAAGCCACCGCAGATGTGGTAAGGCTTCTCGTTGTCGAGGGCAACCTCGTAAAATTGCCCGATGGCGATGGTGTTGACGAAGTCCCAGGTCTTTCCAGCGTCATAGCTCCAGTGAATTCCGCCATCCGACCCCGTGAGCATGTGATTCGAATCGGCCGGGTCGATCCACATGGCGTGAAAGTCGCCGTGAATCCCCTGGCAGGACAGCGGCAGTGGGCAACCCGCCTTGATGCGATCGGTGACGAACTTCTTTCCTCCATCTTCGGAGTAAAACATCTGCGCGCCAAGCTCCCAGATGCGCAAATCGTTGTTGGGATCGATGCGAATCTGGCTGTAGTACGATGGCCGCGGATTCGTATCACCCATCTTCTTCCAAGTCTCGCCTTTGTCTTCGCTCCGATAAGTCCCGCCCTTCTCGTGCTGGACGATCGCATAGACGATGTTCGGGTCCTTGCGGTAAACGTCTAACCCAATGCGGCCGGTGTCTCCGCCATTCTCGTAAGGCAGTCCCTTGGTCAATTTCTTCCACGTCGCGCCGCCGTCGGTCGTCTTGTAAATCGCGCCGTCCGGTCCGCCGCCGTTAAATCCATAGGGGGTCCGCCGCCGCTCGTACGCCGCTGCGTACAAAGCGTCCGGACTCTGCGGATCCATGGCGATGTCGCTCACACCCGTGTCGTCGTTAATCTTCAGCACTTGTGACCAAGTCTTCCCGCCGTCCGCCGTCTTATATACTCCGCGCTCCGGATTCGCTCCCCATAAGTGTCCCAGCGCCGCGACGTACACCACATCCGGATTTTTCGGATGAATCACAATTCGCCCGATGTGCCGCGTCGCCTCCAATCCCATTTTTTTCCAGGTCTTCCCGCCGTCGAGCGACTTGTACGCACCGTCGCCCCAGGAGGAGCTTTGCCGGTTGTTCGGCTCGCCCGTTCCGACCCACACGACTGACGGGTCCGACGGCGCAATTGCGATGTCGCCAATAGTCGAGACGTTCTCCTTATCGAATATCGGCTCCCAGGTCGTGCCGTTGTTCGTTGTTTTCCATACGCCCCCCGAAGCCGTGCCGACGTACACGATGTTCGGATTGCTCTCCACCACTGCGAAGTCGTCAATGCGTCCGCCCATCGTCGCGGGGCCGATTTCGCGAAATTCCAGACTTTTGAATTTATCGGTAGGATTCGGTTGGTCGCCTGGCGCCGCCAGGGCGCTCATCGCCGACGCGCCAAGAATCGCGGCACAAGCCAGAATCATCCGCAGAGCATTCCACGTATGCTTCATTTCCATTCTCCTGTGTGCAAGGCCCGGCATATTAACCCGGCTGGGCCGCATAACGCATCAAGTGTTTTGAATGGGCAAACCAACCCGTTGCAATGACAGACGCGCCGCGCTGCCGCCTCGTTTCATGTCCCCGGCAGTTTGGCTCGTCGCCGCTTTGTCTCCGCATGCAACTCAACGCCTGCCCTTGCCTTCAAATCCCTACGACCGCATGCTAGGCTATCCAACTGTTTTCATTGATCGCATGCTCCGAGTGAATCGCTGTCCCCATGCACGGGCTCTCTCCGCGCTCCGCCCTTTTCTATTCCTGGCTGCGCTGCTCATCGCGCTTGCCGCTGCGACGCCACGGATCGGCTCCGCACAGCGAAATCGCTTTCCTTCCGCCAAAGGCGGAGTCGCAAATCTCGAAGCGAAAACCCAGAGCCGCAAAGGCGACGTCACCATGGGTGACGGTGACGTGGACATTCATTACGCGGACACGCGTCTTCGCGCCGACCACGTCGAATACAACGGCAAAACTTTCGAAGCCACCGCTACCGGCCACGTTCAGCTCGATTACGGCAACGAGCACCTCGAAGCCGATGAAGCCCATTACAACGTCAGCACCGGCCACGGCCTGTTTCACAACGTTCGCGGCACCGTCAAAATCGAACGGCGTCCCAATCCGGCACTCTTGATTACCGACAATCCGCTTTACTTCGAAGCACGCGACGTCGAACGCTTCCCGGGAGAGGTCTACCTCATCCACCGCGCCTGGATCACCATCTGCGACCCGCAACATCCCAAATGGCAGTTCTACGCGCCTAATGCAAGGATCCGTCTCGATAAAACCGTCGCGCTTATCAATGCCAACTTCCGTCTTTTCCGCGTGCCCCTCATCTGGCTTCCGTACGCCTCCGCCCCCGCAAGCCGCAAAGTCCGCGCCACAGGCATCCTCATTCCCGATGTCGGCCAGAGTTCCCGCAAGGGCTTCATTCTCGGTGATGCTTTTTATCTGGCTCCCACTCCATGGATGGACGCTACCGTTGGCGGCCAATTCATGAGCCGCCGCGGGATTCTCGAACGCGGTTCATTCCGCGCCAAACCTTTCGAAAACACTTCGATGGAGTATACCTATTTTGGCGTCGAGGACCGCGGCCTGCTCAACGCTGACGGCACGCGCAATCCTCAGGGTGGCGAACAGCAGCGCCTCGAAATCCAGTCGCTGCTCCCTGGCGGCTGGCGCTTCGTAACGGATTACAACCATCTTTCCTCGCTTACTTTTCGCCTGGCGTTCGCCGATTCTTTCGGAGAAGCAATCAATTCCGAAGTGCGCAGCGCCGTCTTCCTCTCCAACAATTTCCGGGGCTTTAGCATGAATTTCGCGGGCCTCGATGACAAGAGTTTCCTCACACTTCCGGTAGCCGCAACGTTGACCACGCCCGCAGTTCCCGCCACCAGCGTGACGCTTCGAAATCTGCCCGAAGCACGCTTCGGGTCTGTCGAACAAGCTCCCTGGCGTGCTGCCCCCGTCTATTTCGCCTTCGACGGCTTTACCGGCGTCGTATTCCGCAGCGATCAAACGATTCAAACTTCCAATTTCGTGGATCGCTACGAATTGGCGCCGCGGGTTACCGTTCCACTGCACTTCGGACCGTGGCTCGGCGTGACCACTTCCGCCGCATTCCGCACCACGCGCTACGGCGATTCCTACAATTCCGCCGGCCTGCTCAATGCCGCCGCCATCTCCCGCAACACCGGCGAGTTCACCGTCGAGCTCCGCCCGGCCACTTTCGAACGGTTCTTCGATCGCACTTCCCTAAAGAAGGACAAGACTCGGCACCGGTACAAACACACCATCGAACCCGCGCTGACCTACCGTTATGTCACCGGCGTGAATCATTTCGCCGACTTTATCCGGTTCGATTCCGATTCCACTCTTACTGACACCTGCGAAGTCGAATATGGCATTACGCAGCGGCTCTTTCGGAAGGACGGTGACGGCCAGCCTCAGGAACTCATTTCCTGGGGCATCGTCCAGAAGCACTATTTTGATCCCACCTTTGGCGGCGCCATCGTCAGCGGCCAGCGCAACGTTTTCCAGGCGCTCGACTCCATCTCGCCGTTTGCTTTTGCTTTTGGTCCGCGCAACTGGTCTCCCATCGTCAGCGATTTCAAGATCACTCCCGGCGGCCTTTACGATCTGGAACAGATTCTTCAATACGATCCCAAACTCCAGAGACTGGTCACCATCGGGACGCTTTTGAAAGTAAAGCCGTATCGGGAATTCTTTGCCACGGTTTCCTACTTCCGCCTGAATGAGAATCCGGCACAGAGTGATTTGCCCGCTTCTCCGCCTGCGGGATTCGTGGCTTTCCAGCAGGCGGACTCGAACCAGATTCGCGGGCTGGTCGGCTACGGCAGCGAAACCCGGAAGGGCTTAAATCTCATCACCGGCGTTGGCTACGACTTCGAGAACAAGACGCTGCAAAACCAGATCGTTCAGCTCAGTTACAACGGTGGCTGCTGCGGCTTGGCCGTCGAATATCGCCGCATCAACCTCGGGCAGGTGCGCGCGGAGAATCAGTTCCGAATCGCGTTCATCATCGCGAACATCGGCACGTTCGGTAATCTCCGACATCAGGAGAGAATATTCTGAGCATGAACGAAACCGATCTCGCGTTCGCCTCCATCGAAGAGATCGGAAGGCTCTTCCGCAAACGCAAACTTTCTCCCGTCGAGCTCACCAAGCTCATGCTCGCGCGCATCGAGCAACTGAACCCCAAACTGAACGCGTACATCACCGTCGCTGCAGAACTTGCTCTCGCGCAGGCCAAAACAGCGGAATCGGAACTTTTCGCACCGCGTGGCCGCAAAGGCCATCACGAGCGCGGCCCGCTGCATGGCATTCCCATTTCCCTGAAAGACAACATCTACACCAAGGGCTTTCAAACGACTGCCGGTTCAAGAATCCTGAAGGATTTCACTCCACGGCACGACGCTGAAGTCGTCGTCCTGCTGAAAGAAGCCGGCGCCGTGATCCTTGGCAAGACCAACATGCACGAATTTGCATATGGGGTTACATCCAACAACCCGCACTTCGGTCCCGTCCATAATCCCTATGACCTCGCGCGGATTCCTGGTGGCTCGAGTGGAGGTTCCGCCGCCGCAGTTGCCGCCGGCCTTTGCTACGGCAGCATTGGAACAGACACCGGTGGTTCGATCCGCATTCCCGCATCCCTCTGCGGCATCATCGGGCTGAAGCCAAGCTGGGGCCGCATCTCTTGCGAAGGCATCATTCCGCTTTCTCCTGCCTTCGATTGCGCGGGCCCACTGGCTAGAACCGTCGGTGATGCCGCCATTCTAACGGGAGTTTTGTACTCCCGCGTGGGCCGCGAACCGAACATGGCTAGATCTTCAACTTTACGGAGCGCCCCAGGAAAGTTTTCCTTGGGCGTTCCGCGTCAATTGTTCTTCGATGCCCTTTCCCCGGAGGTCCGGAACGCTTCTGACGCCGCACTGCGTGATCTTTGCCGTGCAGGCATGACGACGAAAGACATTTCCATCCCGCTGCTCGATGAAACCGAAGACGCCGGAAATCATATTGCCTGGGTGGACGCGGCTCTTTACCACCAGCAACACGGATATTTTCCAGCCCGGTCCGCGGAGTACGGCGACGACGTGCGCTCAAGACTGGAGATGGGTTGCAAGGTGCCGGCGGTTGATTACTTGCGAGCACTGGAGATTCAAAAACAATTCTTCCAACAGTTGCATTTGGCGCTCGCGGAGTCAGCTGTGGATGCCATCGTTTTTCCCTCGACCGCCATCGAGGCTCCGCTCTTGAATCAGGAAACGATTCGGATCGGGGCGCACGAGTATCCGGCTCGCGCTTTGCTGCTGCGCCATAACCGCCCGGCAAATCTGGCGGGCGTGCCTGCCGTTTCCGTTCCGTGCGGATTCACTCGTTCGGGGTTGCCGATCGGTTTGCAATTCATGGCCAGTGTCTCGAGCGAGCCCGTCTTGCTCCGCATTGCCAGGATCTTCGAGCGCACTCAGCCGCAATATCGCAGGCCACCCGTTTAGTGCGCTGCTAGTGCGGGCGCACCTCGCGTTTTCATGATCCAACTTCCAATCACGTACCCAAACGTCCCTGTGACCACGCCGCCGAAAACATCCACGACGTAGTGATACCGTCCCCACACTGTTGAAACGCACATGCACGTCACCAGTGGCACCATCACCCAGAACAGCCAACGACGGTGCCGCCATGCGCCCCACAATGCCGCCACCGAACCCGCCACGTGCTCCGAAGGAAACGCCGCGCCGCGCACGCGCCCAAAGTGCTCGATGAAATTGATCGCGGCCGTGAACAGCCCGCCCTGCAGCGATCCGCGCCACGCCCCGGCCATCGAAAACCAAGGGCTCTCAATCGGAAAAACAATCGCAATGCAATACCCGATCGCATAGGCCGCGGCCGAATACGTCATCACCGACCAGTAGCCGCGCCAATCCCGCCGATAATACAAGACGCCACCGAGCACCAGCAGATACGTGAAGTAAGTGAGATAGGCGAACTGCATGAAATCGTTCCGCGACGGCGTTGCAAACTGTTCCAGCCAGACTGTCGGATGCACGCCGGTCAGCCAGTAATCGGCGGCGATGAGCTTCGCGTCCTGCCAGCCGGGCGTCACCAGATGCACGAGCTTTCCCAGCTCCTCAAAACAAAACAGAAAAAACAGATGCGGATACCAGTGCCGCCAGAAGTGCCAGAACTTTTGCGCAGCTGTAGGACAGACATTCCTGTCTGTCCACCTTCGTGATTCCTTGCTCCATGCCTCCCGCCCTACTGATAGTGCTTCCACTCGGCACAAAATCAAGATCATCCCTGCCGCCAGCGTTTGCTCGCCGAACAAGTTCACCGGATGTGCAAGATTATCTGCAAACGCCGCGATCAGCGCGCTCGAGACCGCCAAATACCCCAGCGCCACCCATTCGAATGCACCGCACGCCGCCCACGCCGCCGCCGCTTCCCGCGTGACCCATGCCGTGATTCCTTGCTTCTCCGCCTCGAAGCTTGCCGCGCGCTCATCAGCTCTCGTGGCACCCACTTCCGCCCGCCAAGCAAGCGATGCCTCGTTCCCGCCGTGACTCTGCCTTTCCGCGCTATTCATCGTGGACTCCGCAAAGCTGGTTCCCTCATTGGACCTGGATTCACCAGTTGCTCTTTCCTTTCTCCACAGCTCACTTGTTTCTTTGTTTCACCGTCCAGGCCGCGCGCCAATCCCCGCATTCTCCTTTGCGAACTTTGCGTGCTCTGTGATCTCTGTGTTAAATGTTTTTCCTCATTCCACTGGATCACCGGCCACCCACTTGTCTTAGCAATTCGGCCAAGCTCGTTCGATGGATTCACTGCCGTCGGCCGCCCTACCGCAGCGATCAACCATCGATCATTCAAGTTGTCGCCATACGCGTAGCATCGACCCAGGTCGAGCTGCATCTCCTCCGCCAGCCGCTTCGCCGCGCGTGCCTTCGCTTCCCCAAACATCGCTTCGCCCAAAACCTTTCCGGTAAACTTGCCGTCCCCCTCTTCCAGCCGCGTCGCAATTACGCGAATCATCACCGTGATTCCGCGCGCCGCAAGCTCGGCTTCCATGGCGCGCGCTGCTCCCCGCGCCAACGGCTCGAGCGTCCCGCTGATCAGCACGATCTCGTGCCCCTGCTTCGCATGCCATGCCACCGTCTCGATCGCTGGAGCGAAAAAGGTGGGGACAGGCAATCGTGGATTGCGCCGCGGAGGAGCCGACGCCTGTCCCTCGGCCTGGTGGCCGTCTTTGTGCCAGGGGGAGACTTCTCCATCTCCCTCGCCACGCTCATCAAGAGTTTGCACGCCGCGCAGATACATTTTGTTGCCCTGCAAAATCGCGTTAATCCCGCGCGGCATCAGCCGCAGCGATCCCAGTAACCAAGAAAAATAGTTCTTCGTGCGAATCTCCCGCCGGTACCGCAACGTTCGAAAGAGCCTCCGCTCTAGCGACGGCAGCGCCACGAGCGTTCCATCCAAATCAAAAAACGCCGCAACTCTCCCGCTCTTCTCCTTTACTTCCTTTACCTCATTTACTTCCTTTCTCTCTTTCACGTCGCCTCCCGCGCCGCGCTCTTCGCCGCACGCGCCTGCCCCACATTTCCAGCAACGTATTTCCACCCTTCCACCAAAACCGGCAGCCCCCGCAGCAGGCAAAACGCCGCCGTCATCCACGTCAATACCTGCGCCCCTACGCGAATCATCACGTTCACATCCGCCGCCAACTCGCCCACAAGCGCCACCGGCCCGCGCGTCAGCGCCAACTCCAGTCCCAGATAGCAGAAGCACACGCACTTCATCGCTGCGTACAACCCTCGGCTCCAGCGCGACGCCACCAGGGCCTGCCCCCACCAGGTCCGCAGCATGGCATTCGCGCCCCACCCGGAATGCCCCGCCTTCATCGCCAGCTCGCGCAGGAAATCCGTCGCTGCTCCGCGCGCAAAAAAGAAAACCGGCAGCCACAATGACACCATGCCCACCACTGCAAAATAGGTGAAGTACACGTTTTCGATCATGCGGTCGCCCAGGATGTCCAACTGCGCGCCCACCGGCGTGGCCATTTTTTCCTTCCGCGCGAGATGCCCGTCAAGCGCATCCAGCGCAATCGCCGTCACCGTCAGCCCCACGGCTGTAAGGTTGGCCCACGCCCCGCGGCCAAACAGGCAGACCGCCGCGAATCCCACCACTACGCGCAGCAACGTCACTTTGTTTGGCGTCCATCGCATACTCACCTGCCAGATGCTGCACAGCCTCCAGTCACACAATGGCAAGCTCCATGCCAGTCCACGTTCCTACAAGACTTGCCTTTTCAATCACTTACAGACTGCCTCGCCGAGCTTTCTCACGCCCCGCGCCAGCCAAATCCGTCATCTGTCGCTTATTTGCTCCCTCCCAGCCTTGTTTCCTTTCGACTTCTTGCGCGTCTAACAAAATGGCTGCCTGTTTGCCGCTCGCACACCCATCCTTCGCGGTGTCACGTTGAAGCGGAGTAATGAGGTTCGCCGATCGCCGCTTCCGGCCCTGCCGGACTGGACCTCAACGTATGCACGAGCACGAACGAGATTTGTGGGAGAATAAGTAGAACAGTTTTGCGGTCTTGTGGGGTGCGCTGTTTCGTCGCGCATCCAGGCGCCACCGAGGATTGAATCAGGATGACCGATGTTTCTTTAGCAGGAGCTTTTCTCGCCGGGCTGGTTTCGTTTCTTTCGCCCTGTGTTTTGCCGCTTGTTCCCGGCTACATTTCCATGCTCTCCGGCATCGGCATGGAACAACTCCGCAAGGGCGATGTCCCAACCTCCGGCCTTTTCTCTTCCGCTCTCGCGTTTGTCGCCGGCTTTTCTGTCGTTTTTATTTCTTTCGGCGCCTCCGCCAGCGCGGTCGGCTCTTTCTTGCGCCAGAATCGCGCCCTACTCGCCCCGATCGCCGGCGCCCTGATCCTTCTCTTCGGCCTTCACCTCATCGGCGCGCTCATCAAGCTCAATCTCCGCGCCGGAATCATCGTCGGCGTCATCCTCGTCGCACTGGGCGTCGCCGCTTTCCTGCGCCACGCCCCGCTCTTTGCCGGCCTCGGCGCTTCCCATTTTTTCTCGCTCTCGCTCATCGGCTTTTTCGGCCCTTCCATGGCCCGCTGGCTCAATCGCGACGTCCACCTCCGCAGCAATGCCACCCAACCAGGCATCTGGAGCGGGTTTCTCCTCGGCTTCGCATTCGCCTTTGGCTGGACTCCCTGCATCGGCCCGATTCTCGCCACCGTTCTCGCCCTGGCCGCCGCCAGCGACACCATCGCCCGCGGCGTCCTGCTCCTCGCCGTTTACTCCGCCGGCCTCGCCATTCCTTTTCTTCTCACCGCGCTGGGCATCAGCCAATTCATGGTTTTCTACAAGAATTTTCGGAAATATCTCCACGCCGTCGAACTTTTCAGCGGCGCTCTGCTTTTGTTTGTCGGGGGATTGGTCTTCGTCAACAAACTGACCTGGCTCTCGAGCAAACTGACTTTCTTGAATCGCTTTTCACTCTAGAGGAGTGCGCCTGAGAAATTCTGGGAAACAACAATGAAAAAAGTCATCTTGATCATCTCCACCGTGCTCGTACTCATTGTCGCAACGGTCTACGCCGACAGGGCCACGCGCGTCAAAGTTAAAGTCCCGTCGAACAACACCGTGCAGGCCGCGGCCGAGACCGCCAATGCGCCCGCTCCCGAAGTCACCTTCAAGGACCTCGACGGCAAAGACGCCACGCTAAAGCAGTACAAAGGCAAAGTCGTTCTCGTCAATTTTTGGGCCACCTGGTGCGATCCCTGCTTCGTCGAAATTCCCTGGCTCATCGAGATGCAGCAGAAGTACGAAGCCAAAGGCTTCACGATTCTCGGCGTCTCCATGGACGAAGAGGGCAAAAGCGCCGTCGTTCCCTTCCTCGCCAAAGAACGCTTCAACGTCAACGGCCAGAAACTCCCCATGAACTATCCCATCGTCATTGGCAACGACGAAGTCGCCGACAAGTTCGGCGGCCTTCTCGGCTACCCCACCAGCTTCCTCATCTCCCGTGACGGCAAAATCGTGAAAAAAGTCCAGGGCCTGATCAGCTACGAAGAACTTACCAAAGCCATCGAATCTCAGTTGTGATTCTTTGTGAGGCGGCACGGCATGTCGTGCCCCCTTTCTCTCGATGAGCTCACTCGAGATACTTCCCAACATCTCCCAGATCTGCCCACGACTCACTCTCTTCCGTTTTGCTAGACTCTTCTTACCATGAGCGTCATCGACGAAGTTCTCGCGGCCAACGAAATTTACTCGCGCACCCATGAGTTCCGCAGATTAACTCCGCGTCCGGAGCGCAAGTTAGCTGTCCTGACCTGTATGGACACCCGTCTTTCG
>WNFJ01614837.1_pt1 | contig 22770 bp, 21 predicted proteins | sample 5400461 | NCBI WGS metagenome assembly WNFJ01 (sample SAMN13153349, study PRJNA577476) | soil metagenome | isolation source: 115 cm saprolite on Douglas fir-dominated hillslope | place: USA:California | collected 2013-09-17
TGCCCGGTGGCGCGAGGTAACACGGGCGGGATGAACCTGGACTGGCTAGCCAGCGATTTCTATAACGAGCACTGCGTGGGGTGCCAGCGCCGCAGGCCGACCGGAGAGATGCCAAGCCTGTCGTCGGTGATGGAGGCCCGCAAGGCCGAGGCTGCGGCGGCGGCCGAAGCGGAACGCCAGGCTACCGCTCGACGTCATGATGAGTGGGAGCAGCGGGCGGAGCGGCGCCGCACTGTCGCGGCCGGGGCAGATCCGGCGATGTCGAGCGCGCTCAGCGATATCGCCGTCACCGATCATGAGCCGGGCGTGCCGGCGGATCGCGCTGCGGCAAGGGATGCGCTCGGCCGTCTCATCGCGCTGGCTGACCGCGCACCGGGCACCTTCACCCCGGCTGTGACCGACGTGGCTGTCCAGCTGGTGGAGCACCCTGGCGTCACGTCTCTTCTGGGCCCGCTCCGGCATCTGGCCCGTCACCGGGCTGACGTCCGCCCTGCCGTGCTGTCGGCGGCGCTGCACGCGCTCCGCGCCGGCCCGGTCGTGGAGGCTGGCCGGTGCATCGCCGATCTCAGCGGTTCTCTCGACAGCGCCAGCCTGGACCACGCCGTGATCCGGTCACTGGTCATCTTGGCCGGGCAGCCGGATGACCGGCTGTCGTTTCGCCAGGCCGCCGCGGTGGCCCGGGATCCGGGCGGGCTTCGCGCCGCCGCTGACGTCGCCCCGCAGGCGGTTGCCGCAGTGCTACAGGAGATGCTCCCGCCGCCAGCGCCCCGGACTGCCCTACTGGTACCGCCAGGGACCGGCGGGCAGGCCGAGGATGACCCGGCAGGTGAGTCGGGCCGGATCTGCGCAGCCAACGCGGTCGCCGCACTGGCCGCCACCCACCCGGCCGTGGCGGCCGCGGTGACTGACGCGCTGATCGCTAGCTTGGGGTCCACTTACGGCGATGATTATTTTGATGACCGGCCAGCGGCCAGTGTCCATCATGCCTTGTCCACCATGCTGGTCCTCGGTGTTGGTGATGTCACCACCCGGCTAGAGCGGGCCGGCCAGGCCGCGAGCAGCGAGACCGGCAGCCGCCTGTTCGGCGTGATCAGGCAGGCCGGCCGGCTACTTGACCCGCACGACCGCTGGCGTGAGCCCGGCAGCGTGCAGCTTGACGGCGGTCAGCGGCGGGAGCTGTTCGACCAGCTGATCAGCATCTGCCTGGCCCGGGTCACCGGGGACTGGGGCGATGAGACCAGGTACGAGGCCGCTGATCAGGTCAGTGACCTGGCCGGGATGAAGCCCGCGTGGGCTTCGGGGCACGTGAACACGTTCCTGGGCATGTTCGTGACCACGATCGGTCAGCTCGCCACCACCCCGGTGTCTCCGCTGATCGCTGCGGGCGGCCCCAGCCCGCAAGAACGTGCACTGGAGTCATTCACCCGGCAGAACAGCATCACGTCCACGGCGCGGGAACTCCTGCAGGCCGTGGAGAGCGCCGCCGCGGCCGGGCCGACCGGGGTGTGCCGGACCGTCACCGAGCTGATCGCCGAGGAGCACGACGCCGACCGTGGTATTGAGGCCGCCTGGTGGCTGTTGCCGCTCCTGGGCCGCATCGGCCGACGGTACGGCGCCGAGCCGGGTGTCCTGGCCGCTATCCTCCCGGTCCTGCACACTTACCTCGTCGGAGGCGAGGCGGCGCTGCGCGCGGCCGCGCTGAAAGCCTGGGCCGAGATAGGTACCGGCCATGAGCTGCCCTCAAGTGTTGCTGACCTGCTCCCGGCGTTGCTGGGTGACGGATATGTCGTGGTGGCCCGCGCGGTCCTGCAGGCCGCCCGCACCCTGGCCTGGAGCGAGCCCGACAAGCGCAGGCTCTTTCTGTACGCGTACGCGCTCTGTGCCACCGCCGACGCAGATGAGCGCAAGGGAATGCTCACCGACGCGATCGCCACGCTCGATGCCCTGGCCGGTGACGACCCCGGCTTGCTATCCCTCGCCGAGGCCCTGATCCTGCGCCGGGCAGCGGACCTTGACCGTTACGACCTTCGTGATGTGCTCGGCCGCGACTGGTCACCTGAGACGACGCATTCGGCGGAGATGGCCACGCTGCGACTCCGGCAGGCCCGCGACCCCGCGATCAACGACCGGTTCAACCACCGCGGCGACAGGGAACTGTGCGCCTTGCTGGCCTGCGGGCCTGGTCTGGCGGCGGTTCCCGCGGCGGACTTGGTGGCCGCGGCCGCCGAACTGGGGCCCGCCCGACTGACCGGCTGCGCGGAGTTCGCGGAAGTGGCCTGGCGGGCGGGTCGGCCCGCCGACGCGGCCGCGGTCATGCGGGCGGTCGCCGGGGCCATCCCCGACCAGCCCGCCTGGGACTCGCACCGGGTGATCACCCAGCTCTTCATCGAGGCTGCGGACGCCGACGCCGACGCCGCGGCCGGCCGGGACGCTGGCATGCAGGAGACCGCCGGGCGGCTGACCGCGGCGCTGACGTCTGCTGATGCCGCTGGGGAGCTCGGGGCTGACCTGGCCCGGCAGATCAGGGCCCGGGCAGCGGCCCGGTTCCTGCTCACCGGCCAGGATCCGTCCGCCTGCCTGACCGCAGCCCAGGCGGGTACCGGCGCAGACGCATCGGACCCCGCCACGGCGTTTCGCCAGCGCGCCGACGGCCTGGCTGCTGCCGGGAAAGAACTGCAGCTCCTGTCGGGCAGGGCCACGGTGACCGCCGGTTACATCCGAGTATTCGCCCTGCTCTGCGACGTGGCCGCTCACCTGCTCCGGTACGCTGCCGCCGAGCTGGACGCCGATACCGGCCAGGCCACCGCGCATCAGATTGCCGCCCGCTGGAGGGCCAGCCTGCTGGCGGAGGAGCTGGCCGGCCAGTTCCCCGACGGGGACCCGCTGGCCGACGGGCTCCGGGCCGCGCTCACCGCGGCCGAGCAAGTCACCAGCGAGACTGTCGCCCCCGTCCTAGCGGGCTGGGCGGCGCTGCCGCTGCCGCTCCTGATGGTCCGTGGGCCGGGCCGCCTGCCCCGTCCCCTCGCCGGCCGCGAGCAGGAAACCGGCCACCAGGCCCGGCCAGTCGCGGTAGCGCTCGCCTCGGTCGACGGTCAGCTCATCACCGGCCCGCAAGTGCTCCGGCCGGGCACGGTCTATGAGCTCGGCCTGGAGATCCGCCCAGGTCCGTGGCCAGACTGGGCGGACCAGCTGGAAGCAGAGCTGATCAGCCACCTCACGCCGCAGGAGGCACAGACCCCAGTCATCTCCTGGAGCCGCCCGCCCGCGACCAGCACCGAGGAAGTGCTCACCGGCACCGGCACGCTCATCGCGCGGTTCGGGCTGCCCGCCGGCCGACCCGCCCCGCCATTCCTGATGTCGCGGCGGTGGCGCGGCACCCGGGACGGCGAACCCATCACCCAGGCACTTGACGTCGCCGGCCACCGGGAATTGCGGCTGCGGCCATTCGACGCCTCCCGGGACTTTCTCACCGACTTTCCCGTCTTCGACGAGCGTCTCCTGGCCATGTACGAGCAGCTGCACAGCGCCGGTTACGACGAGGGGCAGCTTCAGGCATTCTGCCGCCTGTTCACCGCGATCTGCCGCGCCGGGCTGAAGATCATGTGGGACCCCCGGTACAAGCTGGGCGCCAAGGTCACCGAGCGCGCCTTCCACGATGACCTGTTCGCCCGTCTGCTGGCCGAGCCAGAACTCGGCTGCCGGCTCGAGCGCGGGTCCCGGCTGGGCCTTGGCTTCCTCGACGTCCGCCATGACAGCATCACTGCTGAGCTCAAGGTCGAGCGCCGTACTCCGGTCACGCGAGAGACCGCACCGAAGTACATGGGCCAGCCCACCCAGTACGCCGCCGCGGACGGGGCGCGCCTGTCCATCCTGTCGATCCTGGACATGAGCCAGAAAACCTCCCCGGTCGGCGTCCCCGAGAACTACGTCTTCACGCTCGACCCTGCCCTGCACGGGCTGAGGAATCCCGAGGCACCCTCCCGGGTGGCGGTGATCGTGATCAACGGGGCCAGCCCGGTACCCAGCTCCTGGTCGCGCCGCAAGACCGCGATTCAGCCCGGGAGCGGTTCATTCTCCGAGCAGCCGCAGCCCGGCCCACAGGGACCAGGCCCGTGACAGCCAGCCTGGCAGGCACGGTGAGCAGCCTCCAGCCGGATGAATTCCCGCCGATCCGGACCTGATCCGGACCGCTGCAGCGGTTTCATGACAGGTGGCCCGGCCAAAGCGCGTAGCTGGCGATCCAGCACCTGGCCGGAGGTGTTCACCCACGCGTAGCCGAACGGGACGGTCAGCTCGGGCAAGAATGGCGAAGTCACTGTTTCGGCCGAAGTGGCGTGACCTTCGCTTGCTGCCGTGAGGCCCGGTCGTGATCAGCTCTGGACTTCTTCGCCGCTTCCAGGCCTGGCTCGTCACCGTTGTCACGCAGGAAGTCAAGGATGATCTCGCGCGCAAGGCCGGCTGGCTGGACGCGGCGCAGGAACGCGTGAGCTTCGAGCTCATCAATGGCTACCTCGTCCAGCCGGATGTTGAGCTGCCTGCCGGCCACCCGCGTGTCTCCTCGGCTTCCCGACTACCTCGTAGCATGCTACTCAGTAGCAGACTACGCAACAGCAGCCTCCTAGGAGTACCCGTAGTGCTGGTAACGGGCCGTCATGCAGACGCCGCGAGTATTCCGCCCGTAAGGGCGGCTGGGCGGGAGCTTCAGCCGACTAAAGTGTTTGACACATACTGGCGGTTCGCGGCGGCTCGGCAAGCAGTCTACGAAGCGCGCATATCGGGCCAATCGCCGCCATGGAGCGACGACCCCATCCTTGGCGCGTACCGGTTTACCAACTGTTACCGGGCTGCGGACCGGGTCAGCCAGTACCTGATCACGCAGGTGTGCTATCGCGGGGATCTGTCCTGGGATGAGGTTTTCTTCCGCGTCCTGCTCTTTAAGATCTTCAACCGGGTGTCCACCTGGCGGCTGCTCACCTCGCAGCTAGGCCAGGTGACGTGGAAGCAGTATGAGCACGTCACCTATAACGCGGTCCTGGGCGAGGCGCTGGCGGCGGGTGAGCGGCTCTACTCGGCGGCCTACATCATGCCGCCGCCACCGCTGGGCGAAGAGCGCAAGCACAGCAATCACCTGCGATTGCTGGAGCTGATGATGAAGGATCGTGCTCCTCAGAAGGTAGCGGAGGCGCCGTCGATGGCTGCGGCGTTCAAGGTCCTGGCGGGTTACCCCGGGGTGGGCGCGTTCTTGGCCTACCAGTACCTGATCGATTTGAATTACGCCGCCGGGCTCGGCTTCAGTGAGATGGATTTCGTCGTGCCCGGGCCGGGAGCCAAGGATGGCATCCGTAAGTGCTTCGGTGCTGCGGCGGACGGCATCGAGGCCGGGGTGATCCGGTATATGACCGATACCCAGGACGAGCATTTCACGCGCCTTGGCCTGCGGTTCGCCCGGCTGCGCGGGCGGCGTCGCCTGCAGCTGATCGACTGCCAGAACCTGTTCTGCGAGGTCGGCAAGTATGCCAGGGTGGCGCATCCGGAGGCCCGCGGGATCAGCGGCAGGACCCGGATTAAGCAGGCGTACCGGCGCGATCCAGAGCCCGTCAGCGCCTGGTTTCCCCCCAAGTGGGGTCTTAACCAGGAAGGACCGCCTCCAGCTTCTTCGGGCCCGGATGAAAGCCTGAGGGACTTCCCGGGCCGACGGCGGACAGCACGAGGGTACCGGCACCGGCACAGTCATCCGGTCATGTTCTGACGGACGTGTCGCTGAGCGCAAAGAGGGGGACCCCTTCGGTGAGCAGCGGGCGGATCAGGGTGACCGTTCCGGGCTCGATCTGCGCGTAGCCAGCCACAACGGTCAGAGAGCCAGGCCGCAGCCCACCTTCCGCGCTGATGTAGCCGAGCAGCCTACCCAGGCCAAGATAGTTGCCGTAAGCACGTTCGGTCATATAGTGGCTACGGTAGGTCGCAAGCGCATGAACGGCGCCGGCCCGGTCGAGCTGGAACGAGAGATGGCTCAGGCAGGGCGTGGCCATCGCGCCGGTGTCCGTCCCGGGTTGCTGGACGGCCACCGAGCGGGTCGCGGCGGCAGGGGGACCGGGCCCGCCGACGGCGTCGAGGGGGTGGGCGAGCATGGTCTCGTACCGTGCGGTCTTGCCCCCCTTGTAACTGCTCTCCAGGCGGAGCCAGGAGATGACGGCGGCTAGCTGATCGAACCCCTGCTCATGTCCGGGGGAGGGGTAGGCGATGAGCCGACCGAAGTAGGTACCCCACTTGTTCTTCGGGGACAGCTTCCGCACGGTGTCATACATCGCCCGGTAGCGGTTGGCCAGGTGAACGTGATCTCGGCTGCGCGCGGCCAGGTCCGCGGGGAAGATCGTGCTGGCGACCGTCTCGACCGGCTGCAGGCCAAGCCGTTCCAGCACCCGGTCCAGGCCAGTGTGAATGTCGGGATCATCGCGCAGCGGGTCGGCGATGCGCACCACCGTGTGGAAGGCGCGGCGGTCCGGCAGCTGGTCAAGTTTCCGGACGGCACGTATCCACGCGGCTGCGATGCCTCGGCCTTCGACCAGGAAAGTCTTCATCGTGCGCCGCCGGCCTGCTCGCCGGGCCACTGCTGATCCGGCCCGCTCCGCCATGTCTCGGCTACCCCATGCCGCAGCGGCACCGGTACCAGCGTGACCCGCCAGGGCCGGCCGGCGTCACCGAGGCGGCCGGTGAGAGCATCCGGGGTGGTGAGCTTGCACGTCACCTGCAGCAGTGGCCCGGCAGCCGGGCCCGGGACGCCCGGCAGCAGGTCTTCCTCCGGGCCGCGCACGCAGGTCACGCCGCCGGGAATGTTGATCCGGGCCTCCGGAGGCAGCAGAAGGTGCAGGCGGTCGCCGGCAGCCACACGGGCGATGGCGCCGTTAGCGCAGGGCCGCAGAACCCACACGTGTCCGGGCGGGCCGTCGGCGGGCCCTTGCGCGGTGCGGCGCAGGGAGGCGGGCGCGATGCGGGACCAGGTATTCGCCTGCTGGGCGCGGGCCAGGCGCACGTTGGCCAGGTGTCGTACCGTTCCGGCGTAGGAGGTGCCCAGCCACCGGGCGATCTGGTACACGTCGTCGCCGCTTCGCGGCGCCTCGACGCCGGCGAGGCGCATGGCGGTGCGGACGGCCGGAGGCGGCATCAAGAACCAGGCCGCGAACGCCTCCGCCGTTTTCTCCTCATCAGGCCATGTGCCATCGCCCCACCGGACGAAGGGGTCCTCATCCCAGCGCGAGGTGTGGCCCAGGGCGTGATGTCCCAGCTCATGTGCGGCGCTGTGACGGATCCCGATCTCGTCCTGGCCGGAGTTCACCAAGATCGCGGGCCCGTCGTCCCTGGGTGCCACGTACATCCCCAGCAGCCTCGGCAGGGGCTGGGCCATGCAGTCGATGCCCGCCGCCTCAATCGCGGTCAACACGTCCACATAGCCGCTGCGATCGATCCCGTAGTCGCGGTGGGCATGAACTGCGGCGATGCCGGCGACCCGGTGCGCGACGTCCCATCTCACCCGTCGCGCTCCTGCCCGGCTGCCTCCTGTTCGGCTGCGCGCCTGTCCCGCAGGTACTCGGCGAATCTCACCACCGCGTCACGGTCGCCTTCGGTGAGCTGAGCCAAGGCACGGGCCAGCCCCGCGATCGCATGATCACCCGGCGTTGCATCCGGCCGCTCATCGAGGAAATATCCCGCGGGACGCCGGTACAGGCGGGCGAGCTTTTTCAGCTCCAGGCTGTCGACCCGACGGGCCCCGCGCTCGATGTCGCTGATCGACGACCGCGCGATCCCGGTCCGGTCGGCGACCATCTGCTGGGAGCCTGCCAAGCTGCACGCCCTCCGCCTCCGGGCTTTTCGGCTCCTGGAGTCCGTCGGTCACGCCTGCCCTCCAGCGTTGATGGTGTCCACGACCGCCTGGGCAAAGCTCAACACCGACCGCGTTGACCGTGCGATCATCGGATCAGCCGGAAGGAGGACTCCGTACCGCTCCTCGACACGGGTGAGGATCTCCACGATCCGCAGCGAATCGATGGCCAGGTCCGCCCCGCCCGCAGCCAGCTCCGCCATCACCTCGCTGGCCGGCCGGCCCTCTTTTTCAGCGAGCAGGTCCACGATGACGTCCACGACCTCATCGGTGCTCACTGCGGTAAGCGCCAACACGACCACCACCTCTCCCGGTGTTGCCGGCATTCCCGACAGCATGAGCTAATATACGACGGTGTCTGGTAAGCCGGCAAGCTGCCGGATACCCGGCAGGAAAGGAAGGCCGCGGGAGTGGAGTTCCGCCAGTACCAGCGGGCAGCCTTGAAGACGCTGCAGCCAGCGCCGCCTGGGGCCGACCCGGCGGTCATCCCGCTCCTCGGCCTGGCCGGGGAGGCCGGCTCTGTCCTATCGGCCTATAAGAAAGGCCTGCGTGATGCCCCCGCCGGGCTGCTCACCAAGGCTGAAATGCGCGAAGAGCTCGGCGACCTGCTGTGGTATCTAGCCGCAGTCGCGAGCCACTGGGAACTCGACCTCGAAGACGTCGCCGCCGCGAACCTATCCAAGATCGCCGACCGGTGGCGCCCCACCCCGGCGGCCCTGATTCCCTTCGACGACGGCTACCCGCCCGGAGAGCAGCTTCCGCGCCACGCGGTTTTCACCTTCTCCCTGGAAGAGGGCCGCAAAGGCCGGACTGTCCTGGTCCTCAGGCGCGACGGCCACCGCGTCGGCGATCCCCTGACTGACGCGTCCCACGTCGAAGACAGCTACCGCTTCCACGACATCTTCCACCTCGCATATGTCGCCGTCCTCGGCTGGTCCCCCGTCATGCGCGCCCTGCTCGGCTGCAAACGGCGTAGCCGCCCAGAAATCGACGAAGCTGAGGACGGCGGGCGGGCGATCGCGATCGAGGAAGGAGTCTCGGCGCTCGTGTTCGCCTACGCGGCACGCAACAACTACCTCGACGGTGTGCGGCGCCTCGACCACGAGCTTCTCGACACGATCGGCAGCATGGTCGCCCACCTTGAAGTCAGCGCTCATCGCGCAGCGGACTGGGAGCGCGCCATCCTCGCCGGATACCAGGCCTGGCGCCGCCTCCGCAGCAACGGCGGCGGTACCGTCGAGCTCAACATGGACCAACAGACCCTGACCGTGGCCTGAAAGAATGGATCGAATCAACGGGCTGCCCATGCCGGAGTTCGCGCCCTGCGCAACGTATGCCCGGCAGGTGGCAGGGCAACCGGTATCGTAGGCTGGCGCTCGCCGTTGGTTACCATGCTGGATCTTTCGCATCGATTGGCAGCCTGTCATGTCGCTGCTTTTGCACCTGTCCGACTTGCACCTGGCTAACGCACCCGCCGAGGACGTCCTCGGCGACTACAAGATCGAGGCGGTCAAGGAGGCGGACAGAGTATCGCGGGTCCGGATGCTCAAGTACACGCTGAAGGCCCTCGCCGCCTGGCTGGCCGAGAACAACACGGAACTCGACGGTGTAATCGTCACCGGCGACGTCACCACCCGCGGCGCCCCCGCAGGTTTCCGCCAGCTCCCGGGCCTGCTCGGAAGCCCTTGGGGCTGCGCTCCCGGAGCCTCAGCACATCGTTGTGGTGCCCGGCAACCACGACGTGACCTGGGGCACAGAGCCCGGCAGTGAGGAACGCTACCGTACCTTTATTGAAGGCGTCCGTGCGGTCGGCTACGTTACTCCACTGCTCGACGGAATCGACTACATCGGTGACGATCCAACCGCTGGCGCGAACCCCCTGTTTACAGGTTCCGATTTCATGGTCGCTGCCGTCAACAGCGCGGACATGTGCGGCGTCATTGAGCCTTTCAAAGGGGATGCGGCAGCCGAGTTCGAGCGGCTGATCGCATCCGGCAACCTTTCCGGCGAGTTGCAAGCCCAGATCCGCCGTGTTCGCACCTATGACATGCCACGCATCGACCATCGGCAGATGGCCGCGCTTGCTGGACTGATCGACCACGTCGATACCGGCTTGGTCAGGATCGTGGCGTTGCATCACCATCTCGTGCCCGTGCGGGAAGAGGAGGAAGTCAAGCCCTTCGAGGCGATCGTTAATCTGGGGGAGTCCGGTATCGACGTGGTGGTGCACGGCCATAAACACGTCCCCCAAGTACAGACGCTCGCCCTTACGGGACCGGACGCCGAGCGCCGCTTCGCGGTCATTTCGTCCTGTGGCACCATTGGGGGAACGTTCGGCACGGGGCATGAGATTGCCAAGCTAATCAACATCGACTCGTCTCTGCCGACATTGCGTCGCGTCGAAATCCTCACGGTCCCAGCCGTTAGCGCTGGATCGAAGCTCCGGCGCAGGATCACAAGCCTCTACGACCAGCCAACCTGGCGCTCTTCTGGCGTCACTCCTATTACCGTCATCAGCGGGGCAACCGCAACCAATGTGCACGAGCAGCTGCTCGAAATGGCGAGAGAAGCGGAACAGATGCCCATGCACGACGTGGTTTGTGTTGTCGACCAAGGTCCAACAGCGCTCAGGCCCCCCACGACCTACCGCTTGCCTGCGCATGACCCGACGCCGCTTCCCGATTGGTTTGATGACATAGTCACTTGGTGGCAGGACCCGACGAGGGCTCACGGCAAGCCCTTCACTCATGGTCAGCGGCTTCGCGACTGGTCGGGAGATCAGAACTGCGATCAGCTCAGCGCCATCGCCGACATCCTCGCTCGTGACACCGGAACCAGCCGGGGGATCGCGGTCTTGTTCAATCCGGACACCGACAAGATCAACAACAAAGCGGTGGACTTCCCGTCGTTTAGCCTCCTGCACCTATGGGTTTCCGATCGGGCGCTGCACTGCTCCGCCTTCTTCCGTAAGCAGGAAATGACCTTCTGGTGGCCAGTCAACGCCGCAGAGCTTGCCCGCATCCAGGCTGAAGCGGTTGGGCGGCTCCGCTTGACACACGAGCACATTACTGCCGGCGCGATACGGACGTATGCGAGCGAAGCGGTATTCAGCGATCGCCTGCCTAAAGTTGACGTGCCTCGCATCGACAGGCAGTTCTGGCGAGATCCCGCAGCCCTCCGCGTTCTCGCGGTAGCCGTGGCTGACAATTCCATGCCGGGCCGCAGTGATGACATCACGGCCCTGCTCTCGTTTATGGATGACTGGGCACCTGTGGCCGGGGCACCGCCCAATGGCGTTGCCTTAAGGGCCCGCAGGGCGCGATTTCGTGACGTACGTCACGATGGGCATCGCGTTTCGCCTGCTCATCGCCGCATCGAAGATCACCATTCTCTTAACGCAAGGCCGTTGGGGGCACCGCCTACCGACGGGCCGCTGTGCCTGTGAGCGGTCTTGGGGCGGTCGCGGAGATGCTCGAAGCACTCGTGGATCGGTATCCCCGATCGCCTGCCCGTGAGGTAAGCGAGGTTCTCCGCGATATGGAGGAAGCGAACAAAGCGTACCTGAATGACTTGAATACCGGAGACCCGTTCACCGCTTACCGGCAATGGCTCAGCCGACAGCAACCCAAACTCGCACGGCTCCGCGAACTTCTCACACCAGCCGCCACCGTCGCTAGCGAGACTCCAGAGGAGAAGAACTCGTAGTCCACCGCCAAGCCGAAGGTGATGCCGATCATGAAGATCGGGGTCACCGGCGCGGCCAGGCGACCCGTCGTGCGTTCATCCTGGCCGACTGATCTGCTGACCTCGCGGCCGATCCCGCAGAGCCCGACTACGCCGGTTGCCGCCCCGGTCAGCGGGCGCAGACGGTTACCCGGACCGGTCGAACCCGCGGCCGTCGCGGTCGGCCCTTCGGCTGTTAGATGCGTCGGCGCTGGTGTTCGCGGCCGGCAGGCCCGTCATCAGCCCAGCCGTCCGCAGAAATCGCGGGATTCCGCTATCAGCCAGCGGGCTTACCGGGCGGAGCGGCTGGTGGCCCGCTGCCCCTTCAGGACGGTCACCACGCCCGGGCCCAGCCGGGGATCGAAAAGCGGTGCCCGCGCGGCTGCCTCAGCCTGCCGGCTGCGGCGGCGGTCCACCAGCTCGGGCGGTTCCCAGCCGTTACGGGAACGCCAGTTCCGTTCGGCGATGCTCATCCGCCGCGACGGGTGCACCTCGGCGCGCTCCTGGTCATCATCGACGCACGTGATGCCTGGCAGTGCCCCGCAGACCATGCATGTCAGGTGGTAGGTCTCAAACTTATCGGGGCGATCCCGCATGCTCTTTCCCCTCCGCGACCAGGTCACTTAATGTAACAAGCATCCACGGAAAGTTAACCCGGCTGGGGATCTTGCCTGGTGTGTCGCGTTCCCGGGCCGGTCCCGGGCGCTTCGGCCTGGTTCGCGTCGGCGGGGCGGCGCTCCCGGTGGGCGGCGAGGGACGGGCAGGAGGCCGGCCGACGGCTGGCCTAGCCTGGCCAGAGCCTGCGCCAGAGGTCCTCGCGGAGCAGGTCACGCAGCGATGCGGGGTCGTTGGCGCGCTCGCTGGGGATGCGGATGGTGTGGACGCCGCACCGGTCCCAGTGCCGGTCGCGGTCCTGGTCGTCGGCCTTGCGGGTCCGGGCGTAATGGCGGGGGCCGTCGACCTCGATGATCGCGGCGCGGCCGTTGCCGATCACGACGAAGTCCGGGGTGCGCACGGTGGTGTCCCGGAGCTTGGCCCCGGGCAACGGCAGCACGGCGAAGGTGTTCTGGGGTTTGGAGTCCCGCTGGATGTCCACCAAGACCTGGTAGACGGCCAGCTCGGCCTAGCCGCCGAATACGAGGCCGTCGCGGGCGGGATAGCCGCCTTCGGCGTGCTCGCGCCGTGCCTGGTTGCCGGGTGCTTGGCGGGCGCCAAGGCTGCCTGGTCGCGCCAGCCGACTGTGACAGCGGGCAGCTGCGGGGCAGCCTGCTCGATCACCAGGGACTGGACATCCCGGCGTCCGTGGTGGGTCAGGACGGTGCGAAGCGCCTCCCAGATGCGGCTGGTGACCTTGGTGGTGAACTCCGGCCCGAGCCGGGGGTCCGTGGTCAGGACGGCCTCGTAGGTGGCGTCGGTCCAGTTGTCTCCGGGGGTGGGGTGGAAGTAGCCGCCGTCCCGGCGCAGGGTCAGGGCGGTGCCCAGGATCAGGTGCTGGGCGTGGGTGTCCCCGTTCTCGCCGAGCAGGTGGTGGGCTTGGCCGAGGACGATATCGAGTTTGCCGGCGTCGTCGTCCCCGATTTCTAGGCGGATCATGCGCCCAGGGCCGCTCACGGTCCGGGCCGCGGCGTAGAGGGGGCGGCCGGAAATGAAACCGCTCGTCCGCAGTTCCCAGCCGTCCGGCGCCAGGATGGCGGTCAGCGCGGTCACCAGCCGGGTGGCGGCCGGTGTCGGGCCGGACGAGCGGGTGGGCGATGCGGGCCAGGAAGGCCAGCAGGACCTGGTCGGGCCCGTCGGCGACCTGGAAGCGCGGATCACCGAAAATCCAGTCATCGTCCCAGTCCAGGTTGGCGACGCGGTGCTGGAGGATGTCCTGCGCTGCGGTCGTGTGCCGGGAATCGGTCGACGGCAGCGCGTCCAGGTCATACAGCTGCCCGAGGAAGCCGATCTCGTCCAAGTGCCCCCACCACGGCTCCGGCTCAGCCTGCAGATAGTCGAAGATGTCCCTGCGGGTGACCGGGGAGATCTCGCGGGACTGGCCCGGCGGCGGGGCCGGGGGCTGCTGGGAAAGTGTGCCACTCAGCCAGGATGGCACCGGGCCCTGACACCCGCGCAAACCGGACGCGCCGCTCACGTTTCGGATCAGCCGCAGGCGGGCCTTCTGCTCCGCTGGCCCGCCCGGCGGTGACCTGGCTTCTGATGCCGGCGGCCCGCACGCGGCCGTGGCCGCCGCGGGCCTGGCCCGGTGCGGGCGCGTGGCAAGATCGGTGAGGTGGAGCGGTTCATTGACCGGCTGCGCGGCGGCCAGCTTAGGCCCTATGCGCCGGATGTCCTGGGCGATCCGGTTGAGTTCGAGAACGCGGTCCGCGAGCAGGTCGGCGAGGAGTTCAGGTCGGCGAGGAGTTCATCCTCCGGAGTAACCGTGCGCCGACGATGGTCGAGCTTGACCAGCTGACCCGGTTCGCCGTGGAGCACTCCGCGGTCCGGGGAGTGGAGAAGTTCGACCGGTCGCTGCTGTCGGGCATCCCGGTGATCGCGGCTGACGACGTGGCGCGGTACTGCGAGGCGCTCCCGGCCGGGACCTATGTCACCGACGTGGTGGCCACGATGGCGCCGCCGTTCAACCGCTTCTTCGTCGACATCCAGGACGTCCCCAACCGGCTGGGCGCCTCGGCCTGGGGCGTCTACGTCGATGCCCTGGAGAACCCGGACGTCGAGCCCCACCTGGGCGATGACGGCGTGCCGCGCTGGCTGCTGTCCCTGCAGACCTTCCTCGAGGTCAAGCCCTGGCTGTCGGCCGGGCCCGTGACCACCCACCTCGTCGGCCTGGCCGAGGACGGCACCTGGTTCCGGCACGCCGACGGCGACACCTACTTCGGCGCCCGGATCGCCGATATGGAACCCGAGCCGCCTGCCGCGCTGGCTCACCACGACACCGAGGCCATGCTCGAGTACGTCCTGCCGGTGCTGTTCGCCCTGTCGCTCATGCACTGCCGCAACGTGGAGATCCGCACCGTCGAACCGGATCCTGAAGCGTCCCGGGCGCACCGGAGGCGGCACCGTCACCGGCTGGTGCGCTACCAGGTGCTGGACATCGAGCCGATGCGCCGGATCCTGGACCAGGCCGGGGCGGCCGACCCCCAGGCCGGTGGGCTGCGCCGGGCGCTGACGATCTGCCGCGGCCACTTCAAGACGTTCACCCCGGACGCGCCGCTGTTCGGCAAGCACGCCGGCCAGTTCTGGTGGGCGCCGCACGTCCGCGGCAACCCGGACGTCGGCGTCGTCGTGAACGACTACCGGGTCCACGCCCCCGGGCAGGTGGGCGGCGCGTACCGGCAGGCCAGCGAGACCGCGCCCGACGAGCACCTCCCGGCACCGGCGGCCGGAGACCCCGATGCCTCCGGGGCCGGATGGGTCGAGCACAACACGACGCAGAACCGGATTGCGCGGATCGTCGCGGCCCGGGGCTGGGCGCCGCGATCACCGCGGGCCGAGGAACCACGGTATGACCTGGCCTGGGCCCGCGGGCAGACCATCTGGGTCGCCGAGGTCAAGTCGGTCACCAGCCAGAATGAGGAACGGCAGTTGCGCACCGCCATAGGGCAGGTGCTGCGGTACCGCCAGAAGCTCACCGCGGGCGGTCACGACGTGCAGGCGGTCATCGTCACCAGCCGCCCGCCGTCCGACCCCAGCTGGGACGAGCTGTGCCAGCTGGAAGGGATCATCCTCGCCTGGCCGGACGTCGCCGCCGAACGGCTCGCCCCGCCCGAGGCCCAGGCCTGACCGGCAGCTTGCGGCAGCCCGGCGGCTAGCAGCGGCGAAGCCGGAGACGGCGAGCGCAGCCCCGGCCCCGGGACCGGTGGCACGGTCGGCCGGATGACCGGCTGGCCGCTATAAGCGGTGTGGCCACCACGTGCCGACGACCGGGAATCCGGGCCGGACCGCACGCGCTCACGGAGGACGGCTTCCCGGCGTTAACCGTCGCAGGCGGGCGATGGCGACTTCGAGCTGGTCGTTCAGCTTCCGTGGTGCAGCGGGGGCGGGCGAGCCCGCCGCCTGCTTACGCCGACCGGAAGCGTGCGGCAGGCTTATCTCGCGGCGGTTTGCGGGACCTGGTTCTTGACGCCGGTTGAGTTGTAGCGGAAGCGTGCCATCTCGAGGGTCACGTTGTACTTCTCTGCTATCTGCTGGGGGCCGAGGCCGTGCCGGGCCGCGGAGACCAGCAGCGGCCGGGGCAGCAGCAGGGTGCCGCCGAAGCTGGTGGCCTGCTCCTCCTCATCTGGCCGGCAGGTGCGGAAGGGCACGCCGCTGACCTCGCGGATCTCGGACAGCTCGTGCCTGAGCAGCAGGTGCGACAGTTCGTGCGCGATGTCGCTGGCCTGGCGGGGTGCGGGGCGCAGGGGACTGGTGACGACGAATGTCCGGCCGGCGACCTTGAAGGTGGCGGCGGAGAAGGAGTAGGCCTGGATCCGCTCTAGCTCTTCCAGGCGGGTCACGTCGATCAGGTCGCCGGCGCTGATGATCTCGACGTCCAGGTGGCCGGCCAGCCTGGTGGTGTCCAGGGGCTGGGCGGGCGCCAGGCCGAGTTCGCGGCGGAGCCGCAGGGATTCCCGCCCGGCGTTTGCCTTGAACCCGCGCGGCAGGCTCACCGCTGGCCGTCCGCCGCGACGCGGCGTTCCAGGGCACGGTGCAGGTCGACGATGATCCCCCCGAGCCGGCCGGGCACCCCGGGCCGCAGGGTCGGCGCGGCCCGCAGGTGACAGGCGGCCAGGGGCGCGGCGGGCTCCGCCTTCGCGGCCAGCGCGTCGTACATCTGCCTGATGACCGAGGCGATGCTGCTGGCGTGCTCGGGCGACAGCCTGGGATCGGCGCTCAGGTGAGCGATGGCGACTTCTATGTGGGTGTCCTGGCGCTCGGCGATGGGGGTGAAGAACCGGCTCGGCGACACACCCGCCCACGAGCACAGCGCCGTAAATGACGCGAGGTCGGGCAGCGACCCGGACTCGACGCGCGACATCGTGCTCAGGCTCACCCCTGCTTCGGCGGCCGCCTGCCTCATGGACCGCTTGCCGCGGTGCGCGCGGACGACCTGGCCGAGCTGCGAGGCGTCCAGACGCTCGGCGGCTGCCCTCTCCGGGCTGTCCTGGTCACTCATGGCCGTCTGACGTGCTTCTGGCCAGCAAACTGCGTCATACAGGCGATAGTAAGCCATCAGCTCCGCTTTGCTGCGACATCCCGCGAGTCGCTTGCGCTCTACGGCGAACCCTGCCACCCTGGGTTCGTCAAAGCAGTACCGCCGCTTTACTGAAACACAAAGGAGGTGCTCATGTCTCACGAGGCACAGCACCAGCACACCGTACCCATCACGATCGACGGCCGCCGCTACGAGGTCGAGCAGGGCCGGCACCTGACCGCCGCGGACCTGCTGCGGCTGGCCGGCCTGGACCCGGATGGCTATGACCTGGCAGAAGTCCTCGGCCACGGCGACGTCCACACGTTCCGGGACGACGACGTGGTCGACGTGCGGCCGGACGAGAAGTTCGTCTCGGTCCGCCAGGTCGCCCCGGTCGCCTGATGACCGCCGCCGCCACGACCACGGGCGTGGACGGGTTCATCGCCGGGCTGCGGGTCTGCGGAGTCGACGCAGCAGTGGACTCGGGCATCGTCGTGTTCACGATCGTGGCGGCGGGCCGGTCAGGCCCGCTCACTACACCGACCGGCGTGGCCGCCGCGGAACTCGCGGCCTGGCCGGCGGTGCCACCGCACTGGATCCACCTTCCCGCCGCGGTGCAGTTCACCAGCACCAACATCAACCCCGCGGAGACCCTGCCGGGCTGGGTCCGGCACTCACGCGAGATCAAGGCGTGGGGCGACGCCGAGGAGCCGGCCCAGGCCTGGCTGGCGCACCTGCGCCGTATCCTGCAGGACGCGGCATGAGCTTCTCGGCGGCGATGCCCGCCTCCCTTCACCAGCAGCTGGCCGGTCACCTGCTGCGGGCCGACGGGCAGGAAGACGTCTGTCTGGCCACCTACGCGCCGTCGACCGGGTCCGCCCGGACCAGCGCCGTGCTCGGCCGCGCCGTGCTGCCCGGGCCCGGCGAGCGCGCCGTCCACGGCAACGCGTCCTTCACGGGCTCCTACGTCGTCCGCGCCGCCCGGGAGGCAGCCTCGGCCGGGCGGGGAGTCGCAGCGCTGCACTCTCACCCGGGCGGCTCCGGCTGGCAGGACATGTCCGGTCCGGATTACGACACCGAACGCTCCTACGCCCTGCTGGTCCGCGAGATCACCGGGCTGCCGCTGGCCGGGATGACCGTGGCAGGCGACGGATCCTGGTCGTGCCGGCGCTGGAACCCGTCCGGCGCCCCGGAGCACGGCGAGTCCGTGCGGGTCCCCGGCAGCTGCTTCCGGGTCACCTGGAACGACCTGCTGCCAGGCCCGGACAGTCTCCGCCTGGGGCGAGACGGCCCAGGCGAGCCTGGCCCGGATCCGGGTGCTCGTGATCGGAGCCGGCAGCGTCGGCCTCGACGTCGCGCTGCGGCTGGCCGCCACCGGCATCGTCCAGGTGGGGGCCATGGACTTCGACACCATGGAGATCATCAACCTGGACCGGATGATCGGCGCCACCGCGGCAGACGTCCGGCTGGCCCGCAGCAAGGCCGAGGTCGCCGGCCGCCTCATGAGGCTCGCCGCGACCGCCAGGAACCCCTCCGTCCGGACCTACGACCTCAGCGTCTGCGAGCCGGACGGCCTGGCGGCAGCGCTGGACTACGACATCATCATCAGCTGTGTCGACCGGCCCTGGGCACGTGGCGTACTGAACAGCCTCGCCTACGCCGACCTGGTGCCGGTGCTGGACGGCGGCATCGGCATCGAAACCTTCGACGACGGCGCGATGCGCAACGCCGTGTGGCGCACCCACCTGGTCACCCCCGGCCAGCCCTGCCTCGTATGCAACCGGCAGCTCAACCCCGCCCACATCCAGACCGACAAGCTCGGCCTGTTCGACGACCCCAGTTACATCCGCGGTGCCGCCGCCAGCACGCAGCCCAGCAAGCAGAACGTAGCCGCACTTGCCGCCAGCGTCAGCGCAAGCCTCCTGGCCCAGTTCACCAACCTGACAGTGGCACCCGCCGGGATGGGAAGCCCCGGCCCGCTGCGCTACGCGCTGTCCACCCACACCCTCGAGCACCTCGACATCCCGCTCAAGCCGAACTGCCCCTTCGAGACACAGACCGCAGCAGGCGACAACCGCATCCCCTTGACCGGGATCCACCCCGCCGCCCGCAAAGCCCGCGAAGAACGGCGCGCCCGCCAGAACCAGCCCCCTGTCCGCCTCGGCCGGCAGCTCGCAGAGATCGGCGACTGGCTCTCCCGCAGGTAACGGCTGCGCCGGCGACTACCAAGTACGCCATCGGCCACCCACGACGCACATCAGCTGGTTGGTCGCATGCGACGCGAAGCGGCGGAGGCACTGCCAGCCGCCTTTTCCTGTAGCGTTGGCCGGCTTGCCTCTACTGCGGTACAGCAAAGCGACCCGGATTCTCTCACCACGACCGCAGGACATCCCGTCGTGACGACACCGGGCAGATCACGCTAACCCATCGTGATCGATATATCACTTATGAAGTGATAAGCCGGTGGCCAGCTCCTGTGAAGCACACTCAGGTGCATTGGGAACCTCGGCGACCCTTGCGGACGACATAAGCCTCGATCAGCGTCCGGTACCGCCGTCATTACAATCGGGAACCCCCACGGGGTCGGACAGGGATCCCCCACTTCCTCGCCCATCCGGACAGCGCGACCGGGCTGCTTCCGACTTCGGCTGCGAGGTCCTTCAGCGTGCGGCCCTTCTCGGCGTACTCGCACCGTAGCCACTCTGGCGTGACGCCGATGGGCGGGCGCCAGCCAAGGGGTATCCCCTGGCTGCGGAGAAGGTCAGCGACCGTACCCTTCTGCACGTGGTAACGGGCGGCGATCTGCCTGGTGGACAACCTTTCCTCGAGGTAGAGCCGTTCAAGCTCCTCTTTCGGGATCTCGGCCGGCCACGTGCGGGGTCCTGCGAGACTTCCCTGACCACGGCTGATCTCGCGGGCCGGGGCGGGATGCTCAGTGAGGATGACGCGGACGGCGTCAAGGGTCGTGCCCAGTTCCAGGGCCACGTCGCCAAGCGACTTCCCCTCATAGACCTGCTGGTGGAGTTCGGGGATCGCGATGGAGGCAGGGTCGGGGCCGGGGAGGTCCAGGTTGCTGATGAGATCCGGCGGCGGCTGCCAGGTGACCGGCTCGCCCACGATTCCCTGCGCGGTCAGGAAGCGCTGCGCGGCTTGATCGAGTTGGCCGCTGAGCCTGGGGAACAGCCTGGTCGGGAACGCGGCAAGGTCGGCCCTGAACTGTGACGGCGCCGCCGCGGCCCCGGCGGGCGGGGCATCACAGGGCATCGTGCTGATCCGCTGGAACAGGTATGCGCGCGCGATGTGAGCCTTGTACCCGGCTCCGGGCGGCGCGCCGGTTACCCGGCAAATCTGCTCCCACTCCGTGTCGGGCAGGAGGGTTCCGTAGCTGAGGTCCCGGCGGCGCTTGTAGTTGATCGGCGACGGCTCGGTGGCGAGGTGATCCGACAGCCGGGTGATCGCAGTGAGAATCTGCCGCCATTGTGGCATGTCCTCAAGCACCTGGAGTATCCGGCTTATATCGGCCTTGTCGATCACGCTTCCCAGGACGGCCGCCGCTTCGGCGGTACTTACCTTTGTCCCGGGGAGGAGGACGAGCACGGATAGCACGGCTCTGAGGATGCGCGCCGAGGTATTCGGCGGGGCAAGCCTGAGTGCCCAGTAGGGCCACAGCAGCGCGGGCGTGCTTCGGGCGAGCGCGTTGATCCTGTCGCCTGCCGGGTCTGGCGACTGCGGGAAAGATGACGTGACGCGGTAGCGGAGCTGGTGGCTGGGCCGCAGCGCCGACTGCATCGCCGCGAGGGTGACGGCACCGAGCACAGGGGTGGTGCCGCGCCCCCAGTCAGCGGTAGTGGTGGGGTTGATGACCTGGCCGCTGGCCCGTGCCTCGACGGTGAGCCAGCGCAGCGCCTCGCCGGCTTCCTGGATAGACGGACGGCTGAGCACATCAACGGCTGCCAGGATTCCAGCAGCAGTGACGGCCGCGTACGACGGTGCCATGAACCCCGGGGCCGCGGACGCGGCGTGAGGGGCGGGGGTATAGGGACTCTGGCCGACTGGCTGGTCGGTGCCCTGGGCTTCCTGGTACGCCTCCAGCAGGTCGGGTGGCAGGTGCTGGGGCAGGCGGTCCGCGCTGGCGGGGGCCAGGGCGCGTCCGGCGATGGCTCTCACGTCGGCGAGCGCGTTGACTGATGCGGCTGGGAAGCTGGTGTAGACGCCGAAGGACGCCTGTCCCGCCTCGATGACATCGAGGATGAGCTGTTGTGCGCTCAGCGCCGGGTGGTCGGAAGGGAGCTGAACGGGGACGGTGTCGCGGAGGTCTGTTCCGCAGCGGGTGCTCGCGGTGCTGCCCACCGACGGGTAGCCACAGTACGCCGGGTCTAGGGTCCGCCCGTCCCGGAACCGGCGGATCCGCTGCATGCGGCCGCACCGGGGGCATGCGTCCGCCAGCAGGCACTGGTGGCGGACGCATGCGAATGACCACCCCAGTCGCCATGCCAGGCTCCACCGCCCGCCGGTCTCGGCAAGGCAGGCAGGGCAGTACCGTGAGCCGGCGTTGCGTCCCCACAGCCGGCGCCTGTTGACCTGGCCGGAGTCCGGGTCGATGAAAAGCGCGCGGCCGTCGTAGGCGGCAAGGGTCATCGTCATGACCAGGCTGGCCGTGGTCCCGGTGACGGCCGCGATGCTGGCCGCCTCGTCCGGCTGGAGCTGGATCATCCAGTCGCCGTGCGGCTCGTCCGGGGCCTTCCGCTGGTTCCGGCGCCCGAGGTCGACGGAGCGGAGGAGGTCCCCGGCAGGCATGTGCATCCGGAAGGCAAGCGCGTCGATCCATGAGTCCAGCGCTTCGCCGGGCAGCGGCGCGACCCGGATCGGCAGGGTGCGCAGGGGCGTCATTTCGGGCTCTTGCGCAGCCGGGTGGTGATCTTTCCCGTGCGGAAGGCCAGCTCAAGCTCCGTGCGTCCTTTCTCGGAGGCAGCGTCATTCTTGACCTTGTCGAGCAGCGCGACGTCCAGCTTCTCGGCTCCGGTGCGGACCGCTCGCTGACAGCCGCGGTTGATGAGGGTCATCAGGGAGCCGATGTGTCCCGTGCTGCGCGCGAAGAGGTATTCCGACAGGTCGTCGGCAACCATGCCGTGGTACTTGTCGGCCAGCACGATCTTCTTCTCGATTGCCAGCAGAGCGTTGCGCCAGTTCTCGCGGCCCTCGTCCGTGTTGATCATGAAGGGCTCCATGCCGAGCGGCGTGGTGCGGCGGCCCATCTGGGCGAGGTCCGCGTTCTCGTAGCTGTCTCCCTCATCGAACAGGCCCATCGCTGCCAGTCCCACGCCGACCATGATCAGGGTGATCGGAAACTCGTTGGCGATCCACTTGAAGTGGTTGCTGACCTCAACGCCGGTCTTGTTCTCGTTGCCGTTCTTGTAGCGCAATCTCAGGAAATGCACGTCGTCGATGATGAGGATCTTCGTCTCGGCGGTCAGGACGCAGTCAAGGGCACGGATCCCGAAGTCTGCGGCCGTCCCCTTGAAGCGGCCGGCGTGGCCGTAGAACTCCAGGATCGCGCGGTTGAAGTCCCGCGTGCCGGCATTGCTGGTCAGCCCGACCCGGCAGACGGGCCAGCGCTCGTCGCCATTGTCGGTGAACGCGCCGTTCTCCTCGATCTCCTGGCAGTGGAACTTGCGGGCGAGCGCCAGCACGGCCGTGGTCTTGCCGAGCCCTGGGAACGCGTCAATGCCGATGGCTCCCTTGGCCTTGTCGCCCTCCTGCTCATCATTGCTCTCGATGATGTCCCACATGTCCTCGTGGAGCGCGGCCATCTGCGGCGTCTGCAGCGGCCCCAGGTTCGCGTGGTGCCTGCGGCGGGCCCGGTTGTACTGCGCGACCGCCTCATCGCCGAGCGCCTTGAGCTGCACCCGGGTGAGCGCCTCTGGCTGGAGCCTGACGGGCGCCTCTGCCATCCGGCGGAACCCTTCCTTCCGGGCGAGGGTCAGGCGGTCAAGCATCGTCT
>WNFJ01030180.1_pt3 | contig 22758 bp, 22 predicted proteins | sample 5400461 | NCBI WGS metagenome assembly WNFJ01 (sample SAMN13153349, study PRJNA577476) | soil metagenome | isolation source: 115 cm saprolite on Douglas fir-dominated hillslope | place: USA:California | collected 2013-09-17
CCGCCACTCGCGGCGACGAAGCGCTATCGTGCTCGGTGAAGCCTCGCCCGCGCAGCACGGGCGTGCCGATAGTCTCAAAATAGTGCGCGCTGACCCGGTCCCATGACGGGCCCAGTTGCTCCCGGCCGGAATGTCCGAGAATGTGAATGCCTTCGCTCCAGTTATTACCTTGCTGCGCGGTGTAGAGCGACAGGCTCTCGCTGATCAGGCCCGGCATTTGCTTGAAGCGGTCTTCCAGTTCTTGATACAGGCCCGTGAGCCGCTCGGCCGTGTACCCGGCGCTGCTGGGGTTGATCCGCACAAGGATGCGGCCCTGCCGCTCAAATCCATAGGGTTGGTTCTGGAGATTGCGCAGGCTCAGCGTGAGCAATCCGGCGACCGTCAGCAACACCAGCGACAACGCGGCCTGCACCACAACCAGCGATTTCTGGGGAAGCGCGGATTTGTCCCGCGTGGCACGCGTGGCTCCGCGCAGAGCTTCGGCCGGATCGGAGCGGGAGGCCATCCACGCCGGCCCTACGCCAAAGATCACGCCCGTCAACAGGGACACCACAAAAGTGAACGCCAGCACCGGCAGCGAAGGCGAAGCCGAGACCGGAACCACGCGCGCTCCCCGGAAGGCCAGCAGCACCATGGCGCGGCTGCCAAGGTACGCCAGAACCAGGCCGGCGGCGGCGCCCAACAGCGCAAGCAACACGCTTTCCGTAAGTCCGGCGCGGATAACGCGGCTGCGCGGCGCGCCGATGGCCAACTGCAATGATGTGCGGAAGCGGGTGACTGTGCCCCGCGCCAGCAGCAGGTTGGCCACGTTGGCGCACGCGATCAGCAAGATCACGGCCGAAGCCGCCAGCAGCAGGTACAGACCCTGCCGATACTGCTCTTGCAGCGAGTTCACGCCGGCGAAGCCTGATGTCACGCGGATCACCTGCTTCTTGATATCGGCACGGTTCTGCTCCAGTCCCAGATTGCCGGGCATGGAGAGGTATTGCTGCAGCTCGGCCGTCATATGCGTCGAGACCTGCGCAAGATCGGTCCCCGGACGAAGACGCCCGATCAGATAGAGCCAATTCGTCGCGGGCGCACGCAGCATCGTATTCTCGCGATTCAGCAGCGGCTCGATGAAGATCGGCATCCACAGGTCCGGCGGGTAGCTGTCCCGGCGCTCGCCGTAGAAACCTGGCACGATGCTGCTGCCTACCAGGGAGCGGTCCATGCCGTACTTCTCCTGCCAGACGCGATAACTCATCACCGCCATAACCGGCGCCCCGGGCTGGTCATCCGCTGGAGTGATCAGGCGCCCGGCCGCGGCCCGAACGCCCAGCATGGAAAAATAATTCCCGGAAACCAGCTCGCCTTGGATATTCTCGGCGGATCCCGCTCCCTGGCGGCGCACGCTGAGCCCAGGACGGTTGGTCTGCGCAGCCGCAAGCTCGGTGTACTCAGGCGTGTGCTCCCGGAGATACTGGTACAGCGGGTAGGCGAACAAGGTCCAGTTCTCCTGAAACCCGCCCGTGATGCAGCAATCAGGCTTGTCGCCCACCAGATACAGCCCATCGGGATTGGCCACCGGTAAGGACTTCAGCATCACCTCGTGCACCAGCGTGAACACCGCCGTGTTGGCGCCGATGCCCAGCGCCAGCGTCAGCACTGCGGTCAGGGTAAACACCGGCGACTTGCGCAACTGCCGCAGAGCGTAACGAATGTCCTGATAGAGCGTTTTCAAGCTGCCTCCGGGAAGTGGACGGAGATCGCCGGCTGATTGGCGTCGCTGTTTCAGACGGCCGGCAGGGCCTGCGGTTAGCAGGCAATCGGCGCCGTAGCACGACGCTCAAGCCTAGGGACAGTTCTCTTCGCGATCTATATTGGGCCGCGAATTCACGCCAAAGAACGCGAAGCTATTTGAGGTTCATTCGTGTTGATTCGGATGCATTCGCGGCTAACCAGTCGTAAAGAGCGATCTACTTGCGTTTCGCTTTGCCGCGGACGCGCTTGTAGGTCAAAGCTATCAGCCCTTTGGAGAAAGTCTGGTTTTTCACTAGAGCGAAGTTGCGTTGCGGGAAGCCGCTGGGAAAAAGCGGAATGCCTTCACCAATCAAGACCGGGACCACGCCGATGTAGAGCTCGTCCACTAGGTCGGCTCGCAGCAAATCGCGGACGAGTTCGCCGCCGCCCATCAGCCAGATATGTTTGCCGCCTCGCTGGCGCAGTTGCCCGACCACTGCAGCGGGCGACTCGCTGGTGAAGATCAGGCCATCGCGCTCGCCGGGCGGCAAAGTGCGCGAAAACACGTAGCTAGCCATGGGCCCGCCGAAGCCGCCGCCCATCTTCATGGCCACGTCATAGGTTTTGCGGCCCATGAGGGCCGTGTCAATGGTTTTGAAGAACGGGCCCATGGAGTAATCCTTGGGCATAAAGAGAAAGTCCACCGCTCCGTCTGGACGCGCGATGTAGCCATCCAGGCTGATCCCCAAGCCGAGAATCACTTTGCGCATGGCAGAGCATTCTAAGCCAATCCGGCGCCCGGCGGTCTCGGGTCCACGTTTCGTTCGGCAACCGCGGGCCCCCAAACCGAAAGCACATCAGGCAGCCTCCAGACTGGAGGCACGTTCCATCCCCGTCGAACGCGGGATAGCGGACCACGCCTTGCCCCGCCAAGACACACCGGTCTGCCTCGAAGTCAACCGCGAATTCCACCAGGCCCTCGCGCAAGCCCGCCGACCTGATACAGAAACCCCTGCGGCCAAACGCGATCCGTTTTTCTTCCGGCGCCGCCGCAAGGCTCTGGAATCTCGCTTTCAGTTTCAGGATGACAGACTGATAACGGCTTGCTGTCGTGCTACCACCTCGCGGTTGACACACATCATGTCACTTCACGTACTTCGGCGGCTCGCTTTTGCTCCACGGATCATATTGATGGGCGAAGCGCACGCGGTCTGCCGTGGGCGGATGGTCGTAGAACCAAAACACCACCAGCTTGCTGGGATAGGGATAATCCAGGCCCAGCTCGCCCAGGACCTGGAAGGCGTGGGCCGCGGCTTCTTGCGAGTCGGAGTTGATGCCGTGGGTGACCTCCAGGCCGTAAACGTCGGCATTGTGCTCGATCTGGCGGCCGATGGTGCTGCCGATGGGCGTTGCGACGAGGCCCAGAATGCCAAAGATGAGGAAGATCATCGGTAATGCCGCCCAGTCGCCCAATTCGCGGATGCGCCAGCGCCGGCCGAAGCGGCTCAGAAACCATCCTGACATGCGATAGAGCACATACAGTCCGATGAGCAGGCCGGCCGCGCTTAGTGCTAGTCCAATGACGATGTGGTTGAGGACGTAGTGTCCCATCTCGTGTCCAAAAACAAAAAGCGTCTCCGGAGTGCTGGCTTTCTGGATGGTGGTGTCCCATACCACCACACGCTTGGAGGGGCCAAGGCCGGTGACATAGGCGTTGAGGGTAGTGACCTTCTCGCTTGCCTTCATCATGAACATGCGGTCGCGAGGGATCGGCAGGCCGCCGCGTTGCGTGACTTTCTCTATGGCGCCCACCAGTTGCGGGTTGCTCTTGTCCAGCGGTTCGAATTTGTTGAACAGTGGCTCGATGATGAGGGGCTCAGCAACAAAGACCAGCAGCAAAATGGGCAACGAAATCAGCCAGAAGTAAAACCACCATCGCCGCGGGCTCCTGCGGATGATGAAGATCATCAGCCACAGCAGGAGCGTTCCCAGGATGAGGGTGATGGCTTCTCCCTTCAGGACGTCGCCGAACCACGAGCCCCAGCCCTGGACCGAAAGTCCATATTGCCGGCTGACGCGATGCTCGTAAGCGTCGAGCGGCAGTCCCAGCAGGTCAACCGTCAGGAGAAACAGCGGGATGGCAACCAGCGCCTGGACAAAGCTGTTCTTCGCAATCCGCTCCGCCCAGTCGCGATAACGCGCGACTACTCCCAAGTAGAGCAGCGCCAGCAGCACCGTGAATGACCACGCTGTGCCGATGATCCGCAGCTTGCCGCGCAAGTCGTATAGAGCTTTGGATTTTGCCAGCTTATCCGGAGGCAGGGTATAGGCGGTGGTCGGGCCACTGGACGCCGCCGCCGGCGTGCTCTGGACGTTCGCAGATGCTTGCACAGGAGCGGCGCTCTGGCCCGAAGCGCTCAAAAACGGCAGCAAGCAGCAGGCCAGGGACAGCGCGCAAACGATTCTCATGAAACGAGGCCTCCGTATCGCCGAAAAGGGCAAGATAACAGAAAAAGAGCCAGCTTGAGAGCGTTTTCCCCCTAAGAAGAACCTGCCCGAGGGACGGAGAAGCCGAAAGCAAGGAACGCAAACAGCAACTCCGGGTTATAAAATAGAGAAGGCACCAGGCTCTCATCGGGCGGCAAATCTTCATGACGCGATTCGTCAAACGAATTTGGTTTCTAGGCGCGGCGATCTTCATGATTGCCAGCACCCCCCTCATCGCTCAGCAGAGCCCCAAGCGCCTCGTCCTGAAAGACGGCTCCTACCAGACGGTTACGAAATGGGAGATCGTGGGCGACCGCGTACGCTACTTCAGCGCCGAGCGCTATGTCTGGGAGGAATTGCCTCGTGTCCTGGTGGATTGGCCGGCCACGGAAAAGTACAACCAGGAGAGCGAAAGCGAACGCGCGGCGCTCGCGTTGCGGATCGCCAAAGGTCAGGCCCCCGCCGACAAAGATGATGAAGCCGACCAACCTGACACCCCGATGGCGGCCCCGGGCTTGCGTCTTCCCGATGGCGGAGGCGTCTTCCTTCTGGATACCTATCAGAGTCAGCCGCAACTGTTGGAGCTGGCGCAGAACAGCGGCGAACTCAACCGGCATACCGGAAAGAACATACTGCGCGCGGCGGTTAACCCGCTGGCCCTTTCTTCCAAACAAACCATCGAGCTCAAAGGCGAGCACGCCAAGGTGCATTCCCATCTGGCTCAGCCGGCCATCTACGTGAATGTTGATTCCGCAGCCGGCCCGGAGCAGGCGCCGCCCGGGAAAGAAGGTAGCCGGCCGGCAGAGCAGTACGGGATCGTTCGCCTGGAAATGAAAAATGGCGTGCGCGTGGTGGGCAGTCTGAACGTTGCCGTGTATGGCAAAGTGAGCCAGAAAGAAAGCTGGATCAAGACCACCAGCACGCCTGTTGGCGATTGGGTCAAGATTGCTCTAGCCGAGCCGCTTGCGACCGGCGAGTACGCGGTAGTGGAGTTGCTGGAGAAAGGCCAAATCAACCTTTATGTCTGGGATTTCGGCGTGGATCCTTCCGCCCCGGCGAACCCTAACGCCTGGACTCCGCGGCAGCCGGCGCCTGATCCAACCGGCAAGGGGCCGGTGCTGGAGAAGAGACCGCCGCAGTAAATCAATCAGCACTCAGCATTCAGCATTCAGCCGCGAAAAACCATCGCCAGGCTCAAGAGTTAAATTGCAACGACGCCTGAGAGAGGCTTGGGGACAGCCAACAAGCTTTATCTCACTGACAGTACGGCGCAAACCCCACAACCGCGAACGATGCGGGCACAAAAGCGCATGGTGCTCTGTGAGCTTGAACCCAGAGCCAGAGCAGGAGTATAGTTTCCGCTCGCGGTCGGGAATTCGTCTCCCAAGGTAGGGATTTCCCGATATAGGTAAGCCGCCACTTCTCTTCATTTAGTTGTTCCTAGCCTCCGGGCAAGCACCCACTGCGGGTGACTTCCAAGCCCGCTGCGAACCACCATCCGAGCCGGATGTAAAGGCTCCCCTACGGAAAGGAAAGATCAATGAAAAGGAAGATTCCGGCCATGACATTGGCGTTGTTGACGGCCGTGTTCACACTGCTGTCAACAAATGCTTTGGCGCAATACATACAGACCAACCTGGTGTCCAACCAGCCGGGCGTTGCGCATGTTCAAGACCCAAACCTGATCAACGGTTGGGGGTTAACTCGAGCTACGGCCAGTCCGTTCTGGGTGAGCGACAACGTTACCGGGAAATCCACTCTGTACAACGGAAGCGGCGTCATACAAAGTCTGGTGGTTACGATCCCGCCGGCGCCGGGCAATGCGACCGGCACGCCCACCGGCGACGTCTTTAACATCGCCATCGGAGGCCCCACGCCGGCCTTTGTGGTCTCGAACTCGACCGGAACCAAGTCGGCCCCCGCGATTTTTATCTTCGCCACTTTGGACGGCACCATCAGCGGCTGGGCTCCCGGAGTTGATCCCACGAACGCAGTGATCGCGGCCGATCGATCGGGTTTCGGCGCCGTTTACACCGGCCTGGCCATCGCCAGCACCGAATCCGGCGACTTCCTCTACGCCGCGGACAACGGCCCCAACAGCGAGGTTGATGTCTTCGACGCCCACTTCAAGCTGGTGAAGTCTTTTACTGATCCGGACATCCACGGCGGCTTTGCCCCTTATGGCATTCAAACCCTCGGCGGTCATATCTGGGTGACCTTCGGCGGCAACAAGTCGGCCAGCGGCTTCGTGGACGAGTTTGATACGGATGGCAATTTGATCAAACACGTTGCGGTCAATGGCCCGCTGCATTCGCCCTGGGGTCTGGCAATGTCGCCGGCGGACTTTGGTCCATTCAGCAATGCGTTGCTGGTTGCCGACAATATCCCCAAGGGCCGGATTGATGCTTTCGATCCCAACACCGGCGCTTTCCTCGGCGTCTTGAGAGACGCTCATGGCCAGGCCATCGAGATTGACCAGCTCTGGGCGATAGAATTCGGTAATACTGGGAACAACGGCAAACCCAACCAACTCTTTTTTACCGCGGGTCCGAACAATTACGCGAATGGGCTGTTTGGAATGATTACAGTTGGGCCTTAGACAGCTCAGCTCGACTCAGCCTGGCAATAGAGATTGGGTGACCTGATTCGCAATGATGGGGAGCCCGATCTCGTTGTCATCCGCTGCCCAGATCTCTCAGAACGCTGATTTGAGTCAACATCCTTAACATACAAACGCCGGCAGGAATTCAGAGTTTGAGCTGCGAATAAACGCAAATGAGCGCGAATGAACCCAAACCGTCAACGCGCGTTGTTCGCGCTGATTCGCGACAGGAAGCTTTCCTGTTGTAATAGGGATCCCTCGCTTCGCTCGGGATTTCAGAAAGAGCAAGACCTTACTTCAAGATCCCCTGCTGGGCCACGGCGATGTTGTCGCGGCTGGAGTTCTTGACCACGTACATCATCTCGTCGGCCTGGCGGATGATCTCGTGCGAACTCTTGGCGTCCTCGGGGTAGCTGGCCAGGCCCATGCTGCAGCGGACATTGAGGTTCAGCGCGTCTTCGGCCAGGAAGACGGTGCTGCGCATCATGTCCTGGATGCGTTTGGCCACCACCATGGCAGATTGCTTGTCGGTCTGCGGGAGCAGGATGACGAATTCATCGCCACCATAGCGGAAGGCGTAGTCAATCAAGCGCAGTTGTGATTTGATCTTGAAGCCGATCTCCTGCAGCAGCTTGCTTCCTACCAGGTGTCCGTAAGTGTCATTGACGAGCTTGAAGTGGTCCAGGTCCAGGAAGATCACGCTGAACTCATAACCGAAGCGGGCGGAGCGATAGACCTCCGACTCCAGCGTCTTGTACAGATGGCGGGCGTTGTAGAGGCCGGTGCAATCGTCGGTGATGGTGAGTTCCTGGATCTTTTCCACGGCGCGGGCGTTGTCAATCGCGATGGCGGCGTAATCGCAGAGGGCGTGCAGGAAGAACATTTCCTCTTCGCCAAAACTTTCCATGGCGCAATTGATGAGCTGGATCACGCCCAGCACCCGGTGCTTGGACTGCAGGGGAACGCAGATGATGGACCGCGTCTTCCACTTGGTCATCTCATCCACGCGTCGGGCAAAACGCGGGTCGTTGTAAACGTCCGGCACGATCAGCGACTCTCCGTGCCGGGCCACCCAGCCGGCAATTCCTTCGCCCAGCTTCATACGCACGGTCTTCAGAGTCTCGGCGGCGTCGCCCACGGCGATGGCAAAGTAGAGTTCGTCCCTCTGCTCGTCCACCATCAATAGAGACCAGGTGTCGGGACGGAAGAATTCCGCCATCTTGTCCATGATGGTTTGCAGGATGGAGTCCAGATTCAACGACGAAGTCAGGGCCTTCGCCACGTCATTGAAGATGGCGACTTCCTGTAATTGCCGTTTGCTTTTTCGTGCCGGTGCCGCCGCCTCGTTCATTGGGAAGGTCAGGTTCCTTGTGCCGTCTTGGGGCAAAACTTTGCCGTATTATCGCCCGATTTGCTGAAATCGGCAACCGGCGAATTATCTGGAAACCGAGGAGTAATGGTACTTCAGTACCCTGAAAGTCGTTGCTGCATGGACAGTTACGTGCGCTTTTGATTTGACACCCAAGTGCCGGAGTTCCTATCATGGCCCCTTTGATCGCTCTTAGTCGCTTTTGGATAAGACAAGGCGATGAGCTTGGCCATGGGTTCATTCGGCGAACGGCTGCGGCGCGAACGCGAGATGCGGGGCATCACTCTGAACGAGATCGCGGAATCCACCAAGATCTCGCGCCGCCACCTGGAATCGTTGGAGAAGGAAGATTTTGATTCGCTTCCCGGCGGCGTCTTCAATAAGGGTTTCGTGCGCGCTTACGCGCGCTACCTGGGTATCGACGAGGACCAGGCGGTCACGGATTATTCCGCGGCCAGCAACGAGCAGGCTGCGCCCGAAGACAAATTCCCTCTCGAAATAAGCCACAAACCCGATCCAAAGTTGAATCCGCGGCGATCGAGCTTGCCTTTCATCCTGGCTTTGCTGGCTCTCGTGGCGGTGCTAGCGGTCTTCTGGGCCCGGAGCAGGATGCGCACCCCGGAAAGCCCGGAGAACGCCGGCGCCGCAGCAGGTGCAGCGGCCTCCGGCGTTTCGGCTGCCAGCCCGCCGGCTTCGAGTGCCGCGGCTGTAACTCCGGCTGTGACAGAATTGCATCCGGCTGCAGCCAGCGTTCCTGCGAAGGCTGCGAAGAAGAAGGCTCTCCAGCCCCCGGCCGCGAACACGCAGCGTCCGGAACACGCTTTTCAGGTGGTGGTAAGAGTCAAAGAGGACTCATGGGTCTCGCTCACCGCCGATGGCAAGACCGTGGTCGCCCGGATTCTTATCGCCGGCGAGCAGCAGCTGGTCCGAGCGGGGAGCAAAGTTGTGCTGACCACCGGAAATGCAGGTGGCCTTGAGGTAAGCTTCAACGGCAAATCTCTGGGCCCCGTCGGCAATGAGAGCGAGGTACGCACCCTGACCTTCACACGCTCCGGTCTAGTACAATGATTGTGGTGTAGCTTGGCGGAAGCGCGCCAGCTTCGAGGGTGTTTTCAGCCCATTTCACCGTGCAAAAACTCCCGTTCAGCCGCGTTTCCGCGCTAGGCGACGGCAAATGATTGTTGCCGGGCTGCGTGGCGATTAACCTGCTGTACGTTATCCTAGAGGTCCCGAAGGCGGTTCGACATCATTCAGGAGGAAGCTCACTTGGCTCCACGGGAACGTTTTTTGTTTACATCCGAGTCGGTCACGGAAGGCCATCCGGACAAGATTGCCGACCAGATTTCTGACGCGATCCTCGATGCGTGTCTGGCCGAGGACCAATACAGCCGCGTGGCCTGCGAAACCTTAACCGCCACCGGACTGGTGGTCATCGCCGGCGAAATTACCACGAAAACGTATGTGGACTTCCCGAAAGTCGTCCGCGGCGTGGTTCAATCCATTGGTTATGACAACGCTCTCTACGGTTTTGATTCCAACACCTGCGCGGTGGTCTCCAGCATCAACAAACAATCCGGCGACATTGCCATGGGCGTGGATACGGGCGGCGCCGGCGATCAGGGCATGATGTTCGGCTACGCCACCAACGAGAATGAAGACTACATGCCCACCCCCATCGCCCTCGCCCACAAACTCACCCAGCGCCTGTCCGAAGTTCGAAAAAACGGAATGCTTCCTTATCTTCGTCCGGACGGCAAGTCCCAGGTGACGGTGGAATACGGCGCCGACCACAAGCCGCGGCGCGTGGACGCCGTCGTGATCTCAACCCAGCATGCTGATTGCGTGGATAACGAGACGCTTCGCTCGGACATACTGAAGCACGTGATTCAGGCCGCTATTCCCGCCAAGCTCCTGGACGCCGACACCAAATACCACATCAACCCCACCGGCCGCTTCGTGATTGGCGGGCCCATGGGTGATACCGGCTTGACCGGGCGCAAGATTATTGTGGACACCTACGGTGGCATGGGGCGCCATGGCGGCGGCGCGTTCAGCGGCAAAGACCCGACCAAGGTGGACCGCTCTGCCTGTTACATGTGCCGTTACATCGCCAAAAACATTGTGGCGGCCGGCTTGGCCGATCGCGTGGAAGTGCAACTGGCTTACGCCATCGGCGTAGCCGAACCAGTCAGCGTTCTGGTGGACACCTTCGGCACCGGCAAGATCTCCGAAGACAGGCTGGAAGAGCTGGTGCGTCAGAATTTCGAGCTCACGCCCAAAGGCATTATCGAATCTCTGAAGCTGCGGCGTCCGATTTACAAAAAGACTGCGACATATGGGCACTTCGGCCGCAAGGATCCCGACTTTACCTGGGAAGCTACCGACAAAGCAGCCCGGCTGCGCGAACAGGGCCTGGAGCAGATGGCAAGTGGAACAAAAATCGGCGCGAGATGATCGAGTATCGCGGACAAGGGTGGAGCAGGTGCTGTAGCCCAGCAAAGGGATGGAGCCGGATTTAGCCCTGCAAAAGGGTGGAGCAGGGCTTTAGCCCTGCGTAAGCTGATGAGAAGAAATCCGGCTTTAGCCGCTGAGATTCTTCGTCAGGGGCTGAAGCCCGGGTCATTTAGATCATGCACCCCGCAGGCCTGAAGGCCTGCTCCACCCATCCGAGTCAACAACGTTGTCTGGTCTCAAACTTTCGACAAATTGTTCGTGCCAACCAAAGCACGCAAACAGGAGAATATGGCAACGTCAGTAGCAACCAACACTTCGTTTGATATTAAGAGCCTTGATCTGGCCGATCTGGGAAAGCGGCGCATCGAGTGGGCCAACCAGTCCATGCCGGTGCTGCAGAGCATCCGCAAGGATTTCATCAAAGACCAGCCGTTGAAGGGCGTTCGTATTTCCGCTTGCCTGCACGTAACCACCGAGACCGCGAACCTGGCCATCACACTGCGCGATGGCGGCGCGGACTTGGTCCTGTGCGCCTCCAACCCGCTCTCCACTCAGGACGCCGTGGCCGCCTCGCTGGTGCGCGACTACAACATCTCGGTGCACGCCATCAAGGGCGAGGACAACGAAACCTATTACAAGCACATTCTCTCGGCGCTGGACCACAAGCCGCACCTCACTATGGATGACGGCGCTGACCTGGTCTCCACCGCGCTGACCAAGCGCCAGGATGTGGTCGAAGGCATTATCGCCGGCACGGAAGAAACCACCACGGGCGTGATCCGGCTGCGGGCCATGGCCAAGGACGGCGCGCTGCGCTACCCGATCATCGCCGTCAATGACGCGCTGACCAAGCACATGTTCGACAACCGCTACGGCACCGGCCAGTCCACCATGGACGGCGTGATCCGCTGCACCAATTCGCTGATTGCCGGCTCCAAGTTCGTGATCGCCGGCTACGGCTGGTGCGGGCGCGGTTTGGCTTCGCGCGCGCGGGGCATGGGCGCGGACGTGATTGTGACCGAGATCGATCCTACCAAAGCCATTGAGGCGGTGATGGACGGCTACCGAGTCATGTCCATGAGCGAGGCGGCCAAGATCGGCGATATCTTCGTCACCGTCACCGGCAACAAGAACGTGATCGGACGCGAGCACTTTGGCGTGATGAAGAACGGCGCCGTGGTGGCGAACTCCGGCCACTTCAATGTAGAGATTGACATCCCTGCTCTCGAGAAGTTGGCCTCATCCAAGCGCCAGACGCGTGAGTTCGTGGACGAATACGCCATGAAAGACGGCCGCAAGATCTATCTGCTGGGCGAAGGCCGCCTCATCAACCTGGCTGCCGCCGAAGGACATCCGGCGTCGGTCATGGATATGAGCTTCGCCAACCAGGCGCTCTCCTGCGAATACCTGGTCAAGAACCATCAGACTCTCGAGCCCAAGGTCTATCCCGTGCCCGAAGAATTGGACAAGAAGATTGCCCGGCTGAAGCTTGAGTCCATGGGCGTTAAGATTGACCGCCTCACCCCCGAACAGGAAGAGTATCTGGCGAGCTGGAGTGAAGGAACTTAACCAGCAATTACCAAACGGCAACGAGTGAACGCAAGAACCAAGTTCTCGTTGCATTCCTCAAATGCCTGCCCAGTTAGGAATTGCCTTGAACAATGCGAATAGAACGATACCGCGAATGAATATATCTCAGCTCGGCAGGGCGGCTCAGGCGGCTGCTATCGCCAGCCGAAGACTGGTCCCACGATGATCGTCAACAAGTAGTGTGCGCGAGCGAGCAGGACGCCGGCGATCCAAGCATAGCGATTCAATGCCGGAACTCGGTTCGCAACCTTGGGCCAGTTTGCGCGCCTGGTGTCGGCCATCATCGCGGCCCTCCCAGAACCTGGTCGAGCTTGGCGATGGCGTCTCTAAGGGAGCCCAAACCCAGGAATTGCCCGCTGCTGGCGGCGATTTCTGAAGCCAATTGTTGGGACAGCCGGGTCGCCAGTCGGATACGCTCTTCCATGAGCAGCACCGACAAGGCCTTGGCATCACCTTCCAGCCAGACCTGGACCTGCCAGCCGGACGTGCGCACCCGGTCCACTGCATAGCGGAATTCACTCAGGACCCGAGCATCAACGCGCCCGGCCTTTAGAAGCTGGTCCAGCTGGTTGAGCTCGCTGGTTATGCGGGCCACTTGGCCGGAAACCATCTTGCCGAAGGCGTCATGCGCCTCCTGAATCGCTGCGTTTGTCATCTTCTCCCCAAAAGTTCATGTACCTGGTACATGTACGGTAGTACAACCTTGGTGTCGAGGGAAGGTGCCGTTGGTAATGCGGAAACAAGGGCAAAAAATGTGCCGAAGAACTGTGGTCTCCGGCATTGCCTTCCCCGGCAAAGACCGGCTATTACCCCCTTTTTACCGGCATCTGATATGGGGAAGGACGGCGGAGCCGCAGAACATGCCGGATTTCGGCCTGGCGCCCACGCCATCATGAGCTTTGTCGAGCGCGGGCAGTCACATCTTGCGGCGATGGGTTTCCGGCGTTTTAGTATCCAGGCGTCGTCAAATCCAAGATGGAAGCCTGCGTTTATCTGCGGTGCGTGTGCGGCTAGAAAATGATGATCGAAATGCCGCGGTTATTGCGTCCCAGATCCGAATCCTGCTTCCACTCCGGGAAACGCTTGAGCAACTCCCAGGTGGCCTCATGGGAGACGCGCCAGTCTTCGCCGGCGATGAAGGCGCGTATGCTCCCGTCACGCACGGCCTGCCGCAGTTGTTTTTGCAGCTCCGTGCGTAGGGCGCCCCCGGCCCCGCTGGAGCCGTAGCCGTGGATCAGCTTCACGGCTTTGGTTCCAACGCGCCGCGCCTGGTGCAGCTCATGCTCCATACGCAACCGGGCACGCTCCACCGTGGGCATGCCTTCTTCCAAGTTGACGACTTTTATGGGCGTGGGTTTGCGGCTCACGATAGCAAAACCTTACCACTGATGGGACACGGACGGTACATATCCCAAAGCCACGAGTTTGTCGCGGATGTACGCCGACTCAGCGCGGGCCGGCGTAAGTTTCGTAATCGCGTAGTCTGGTAGTCGAGGAAATTGAAACTAAGACCAAGAATCAAGACCAAAGATCCAAGAAGCCAAGAGCCAAAAGCTAGAAGCCAAAAGCGACAAAAGCGAGAAGGGAGAACCAGACGCGAGAAGCCAAGGAACCTGTCCGTTAGCATATTATTAATGATTGGGACAAAATTGGTGATTGAGACACTGTTTGTATGAGCATGAAACAGATTGCTGATTGGGCTCTCGACACCGCAACGCAGCGGGGCGCAAGTTACGCTGACGCGCGTATTGTGGATGATCGCCATCGCGCTCTAGCCACCAAGAACGGCAAGATAGGCCATGCCGCCAGCGCCGAGTCGCTGGGGATTGGCATCCGCGTGCTGGTGGATGATTCCTGGGGATTTGCCTCGACCGACGACCTGGGCCGCCAGGCGGTGGAACGCACCGCGGCGCAAGCGGTCGAGATTGCCCGGGCTTCAGCGCGGGTGAAGGAGCATCCTGTGCGGCTGGCGCCGGAGCCTGCGGTCAAGATGGAGTGGGCCACGCCGTGCAAGATTGATCCCTTCACCACCTCGATTGAGCAGAACCTGGACTTGCTCATGAAGATTGACGCCGAGCTGCTTGCCGTCCCCGGCATTACGCTGGCCGAAAGCAGCCTGCATTTCGGGCGCTATGAGCAATGGTTCTACTCGATCGAGGGGTCAGACATTCACCAGACCAGGTACAACACCGGCGCCGGTTTCACCTCGTTCTCTTTCCAGGGCGCGGAAATTCAGAAGCGGTCGTACCCTAACTCCTTTGGCGGGCAGTATCAGAGCAAGGGATACGAACTGATTGACGAGTTGAAGCTAGTGGAGAACGCCCGGCGCATCGCCGAACAGTCAGTGGCATTGCATAAGGCCGAGCGCTGTCCGGAAGGGAAGATGACGCTGGTGCTGGATTCGTCGCAACTGGGATTGCAGATCCACGAATCCATCGGCCATCCCATTGAGCTGGACCGGGTGTTGGGCATGGAGGCCAACTTCGCCGGAACCTCGTTCCTTACGCTGGACAAGCTGCGCAAGCTGCGTTACGGCAGCGACATTGTGAACGTTGTGGCCGACGCCACCGAACAGCACGGCCCGGGCCTGGGTACCTTCGCCTATGACGACGAAGGGGTGCAAGCTCAGTGCACCCCGATCATCAGGAACGGTCTGTTTACCGGGTACATTTCTTCGCGGGAGACCGCACACACCATCAGCGAGAACAGGTCGAACGGAACCATGCGCGCGGAAGGCTGGAACCGCATCCCGCTGATCCGCATGACCAACATCAGTATCCTGCCCGGCCCCGCCCCCCTCACCTTCGACCAGCTGATTGCCGGGAGCGATGACGGCATCTACATGCAGACCAACCGGTCGTGGTCCATCGATGATAAGCGTTACAACTTCCAGTTCGGATGCGAGATCGGGTGGGAGATCAAGGGCGGGCAACTGGGAAGAATGTTCAAGAATCCATCGTATTCCGGGATCACCACCGAGTTCTGGAACTCGATGGACGCGATCTGCTCCCGCGACCAGTGGACGCTTTGGGGGACGCCCAACTGCGGCAAAGGCCAGCCCATGCAAACCATGGGCACCGGGCACGGCGCCGCCCCGGCAAGATTCAGGAACGTGAAAATTGGAACGGCGTACAAGGGCAACTAGCACAGAGCAGTCAGCAGTCAGCCCCCTAGGCGCAGAGATAGAAGGAAAGATTAAGACATGAAAGATTTCCGCGATCTGAAGGTTTGGGATAAGAGCCACAAATTGACGCTCGCCTGTTATGAGGCGACGGGAAGATTTCCAAAGCAAGAGATATTTGGTCTGGTTTCCCAGATTCGCGGCTGCAGCTCGTCCGGGCCGGCCAACGTAGCAGAAGGTGGCGGACGCAGAGGTAATGGTGAATTCCACCGCTTCCTTCAGATTGCGATGGGATCGGCAAGCGAACTGGAATACCACCTTCTCCTTTCAAAAGATCTTAAGTTCCTAGCGCCAGCCGATCATGAGCGTTTGCAAGTAGAAGAAGTGAAACGCATGCTCGCCTCACTTACAAGAAAAGTTGACTCGGAGCGAGCCCAGTTCAGGGGCTGAATGCTGAGTGCTGAATGCTGAATGCTGAATGCTGGAGATGGAATGCTAGATCAATCACAGGCACAAGCAATCTTCGACAAAATCAAGAAATTCACCACCGCTTCCGAACTCGAGATCCTTTTTTCTTCGACCAATTACTCTCTCACGCGCTTCGCCAACAACACCATCCACCAGAACGTTTCCGAGCTGAACGAGGTCGCTTCCGTCCGCGTGGCTTTTGACGGGAAGACCGCCCGCGCCACTACGAATCGTTTCGATGATGAGAGTCTGAAGCGCGCGGTCGAATCCGCTGAAGGCATTGCCAAGGTGCAGCATCCTGATCCCGACCGTTTGCCCATGGCCACGGCCGAGGAGGGCAAGCTGGATGGATCGGTTCCCCCGCGGTGGTTCGATCAGACCGCCGCCATCACGCCCGGCGGCCGCGCGCAGGCGGTAGAAAAAATTGTGCAAAGAAAAAGCGGCTGGTCACGGCGGGAATCTATTCGAGTTCACAGAGCGCTGAAGCCGTGATCAATTCCAACGGCTTGAGCGTCTTTCACCGGCAGACCTCGGCCGAAGTTTCCGTCACCATGCTGGCGGATGATTCCTCAGGATGGCAGAAGGCCAACTCGCCCAACATCGAGAACCTCGATCCGCTCCATCTGGCGGAGATCGCGGCGCAAAAGGCCCGGGATTCGCGAGCCCCAAAAGAGCTGGCGCCGGGGAAGTACACGGTCATCCTGGAACCAGCCGCGGTGCTGGACCTGGTGGGCTTTATGTTCTGGGACTTCGCCGGCCTGGCCATCCTGGACCAGCGATCGTTTCTCAATAACCGCATCGGGACCAGGCTGTTTGGCGAGAACATCAGCATCACGGACAATGTTGCCCATCCCCTGCAGTCGAATGCTCCCTTTGACGGTGAAGGCGTGCGCCGCCTGCGCGTGAACCTGGTGGAGAAGGGCGTGATTCGCAACCTGGTCTACGCGCGCAACAGCGCGGGAAAGATGCGCGAATCAGAGCTCGCGCCCAAGGTGGGCGAGATCGGGGCCACGGGGCACGGCTTTCCTCTTCCCAACGAAATGGGGGAAGCGCCCACCAATATTGTGTTTGTCACGCCCGGAGGAGAGCAGACCGTGGAGCAGATGATCGCAGAGACCGAGCGCGGAATCCTGATTACGCGGCTGTGGTACATCCGCGAGGTAGATCCTTACGAAAAAATCCTTACCGGTATGACCCGAGACGGCACCTTTCTGGTGGAAGGCGGAAAGGTCAAGCAAGGTATCCGCAACTTCCGTTTCAACCAGAGCCTGATTGATGCTCTGAACAACGTTGAAGCTATGGGGCAAGCCGTGCGCGCCAGCGGCGAAGAAGCTTTCGACATGGTGGTCCCGGCGATGAAGGTGCGCGGGTTCAACTTCACCGAGGTCACCAAGTTCTAGACCTGCTCTTGGGCCAACGACTGAAGCGCATGTCCTTCCGGTGCCTGAAAAGACGAAAGTAATCTTGGGCCGCTTTTGGGCGCGGTGCTATAAACAGGCAAGAGGTGCAAACGTGAACGATTCACGCAGCGCTGTCCGCTTTCCTCTCAAGTTGCCGCTCACGGTGCGTACCGCCGATGCGCGCGAACACTTCGCCGAGACCGCGGACATCTCCGCGGGAGGGGTCCTGTTCCACACCAAGGCTGCTCTCGACGTCGGCGCGGTGATTCACTTCCGCATCGTGTTGCCCGCGGCGGTCCTGGGCACGGACACCGATGTCCTGGTCAACTGTACCGGCCGCGTGGTCCGTTCCGGGGATGAGAACGGCAAAAAATCCGTCGCCGCCGTCATCGATGAATACTGCTTTGAACGCGTGCTCTGCGCCGCGGTTTAACCAGCGGCTGTTCGTTCTTTTTTGCGCCTCCGCGCACCTTCCCTCTGAGCCGGTCTTGTCCGCTCTGCGGCCGCCGTCTCGAATTGAGGCCCCTTCACGGTTTCGTCAGCCACGATCCGCTATAATGAAAAAATCAGTCTCGTGCGCTGGAGAGATGGCCGAGTGGCTGAAGGCGCACGCTTGGAAAGCGTGTATACCTTAACGGGTATCGTGGGTTCGAATCCCACTCTCTCCGCCACCTAATCCGCAAATCAGGGGCTGCAAGTTCTCTGCGCCGGCAGGCGGTGCCCTTCAAGGAGCCGCAAAACACTTGACACCGGATCTGTCTTTCATGGGCAGCCCAGAGCCCGAAACGTCAATCTAGCAGGAGGAAAGATGTCGAAGGGGAAACAGATCGCGCTGTGGATCGTTAGCATTCTGCTGGCGGCAATGTTCCTGTTCGCCGCTTCGCCCAAGTTGTTGACGCCCGAGAAGGTCAAGCCGATGTTCGTCCATTACGGTTACGCGGCGTGGTTCGCTACCTTCATCGGGACCTGCGAAGTGTTGGGGGCCATCGGGTTGCTGGTGCCGCGCCTCGCCGTTTTCGCGGCGGCCGGACTCAGCATCATCATGATCGGCGCCTTCTTTACTCACGCCACCCATCATGAGTTGTCCCACGCCACGATTCCGTTGGTGTTGTTGGCGCTGCTTATCACGGTCGGCTACGCACGCCTGAAGCAAGCTGGAGCATAGCTGCTGCAAATTACGCTGGCGCCGGGTACCGAGCGTAGCCGGTCGGCTGTGGGATTCCGAGGCGGCGTCTGTGCTCGCTGCGTCGCCGGCGATGAAACGACAAAAAAGACAGATTGCCACTTTGGAGGTCTTGACAGCATACCGACTGGTCTGTATTGTATGTTGTGAAAGGCATTTGAAAGGCGATTATGACTGTGCCCAAAGCAACCAAAGCACCGGAAGCCACGCGACGGAAGATCCTGGCTGCCGCCTTCGAGGAGTTCTACAAGAGCGGCTTTCAGGGCGGAAGCCTGAATCACATTGTTGAGGTGGCAGGCACCACCAAGGGCGCGCTGTTTCATCATTTCGCCGGCAAGCAGGAGCTCGGTTACGCAGTGGTGGACGAGATCATTGGACCGATTCTGAAGCAGCGCTGGCTTGATGCGCTGGCGGATTCCACCAACCCGATCGCCGACCTCAAACGCGCCTTCCGGCAATTCGTGAAGGAGGACATCGCGAGCGGCCACTTTGTGCAGGGCTGTCCGCTGAACAATCTGGCGCAGGAGATGTCACCGCTGGATGAAGGGTTCCGCAAGCGGATCGACAGACTGTACGCCGCGTGGCGCAAGGGTTTTGCAGCAGCCTTTGCGGAGGGCATGAAGGCAGGCAAAGTGAGAAAGGGTGTAGCTCCCACGGATGTCGCAGCGCTGGTTGTGGCGGCGCAGATGGGTATCTGGGGCACGGGCAAGAGTTCGCGGAGCGAGGAATTGATGGTGCAGGCGGGAGAAGCTTTTTGCGGGTACCTGGACAGCCTGAAGCCGTGAGGTAGGTTTTTTGGCATGCGACGAACTGGGTACATCTCGATTGTTTTTAATGGACGAACGAAAGCAGGAGGTTTGTATGTGCGGAAGGGGCGGCCATGAAGTAGCAACGCCACGCCGCGGTTCCGACGCCATAGGAAATCCAATTGTTCGAAGGGAGCAAATCATGAAGGAACTTACGACCTATTTGAACTTTGACGGAAACTGTCGTCAAGCAATGACGTTCTATGCCAAGTGTCTTGGAGCCGAGCTGCAGATGATGCCGTTCTCGGAAGCTCCAATCGCTTCCCCCAAGGAATCAAAAGACAGGATCATGCACGCGAGACTGTCAAAGGGAGCCGCGGTCTTGATGGCGTCGGACGCAATGCCCGGCATGCCCTTCCAACAAGCCAACAATTTCGCGATTGCCACCACCTGTGAGAGCCCTCAGGAGATTGAGAAACTCTTCGCTGCACTGAGCGAAAAGGGCAAGGTCACGATGCCACTGCAGGAGACGTTCTGGGCCGCTCGTTTCGGGATGCTCACCGACCAGTTTGGCGTCAACTGGATGTTCAACCTCTACAAGCCTCAACAGCAATAGGCCAGAGGTTAAAATAAAGCTGCCCGAAGCATGCACGCTTCATGCCGCCAGGGAGTTCTGATCACTCGAGGTCATATTGAATGTGCAGGAATATCAAAACCCTCTTCAACTTCGATCCGCCGGTTAATGCCGAAGAGATTCGAGCTGCTTCGCTCCAGTTCGTGAGAAAAATCAGCGGTTTTAACAAACCGTCGAAAGCAAACGAAGCCTCGTTCCTGGCTGCAGTGGAGGAAATAGCCGGCATCTCGACTCGTCTTCTCCGTTCGCTCGAAACGACCGCGCCCCCAAAAAATCGGGAAGAAGAGGCCGCGAAGGCGAAAGCTCGCGCCGCGGAGAGATTCGGCGCTTGACGCTGCCAAACCTTCCGCCGGCTGGGTGGAATTGTGGACGGGACCACGGCGACCATGAACCCGCCGGCCGGATTCCATACAAGTGTGGAAATCTCCGCCGCGGCGTCGTACCATCAAAGTGTTTCTGAAGGGACGTGCATCTTGATCTTCGGCATGTCGACATCGACATACACCCTCATACACGTCGTGATCAGCCTAGCGGGGATCGGCTCGGGGCTCGTTGTCATGTTCGGGCTGCTCACCGGAAAACGGCTCGATCGCTTGACTGCGCTCTTTCTGGCGAGCACGGTGGCGACGAGCGTAACCGGGTTCGGCTTCCCGTTTCATCAGCTGCTGCCGTCCCACAAGGTCGGCATCCTGTCACTTGTGGTGCTGCTGGTTGCGATGCTGGCCCGCTACGCCTTTCACCTCGCCGGCGCCTGGCGCTGGATCTTCGTGGTCAGCGCTGCGATGGCCTTCTATCTGAACGTCTTCGTCCTGGTCGTGCAGGCCTTCGAGAAGGTGCCGGCGCTGAGAGCGCTGGCCCCCACACAGTCGGAGCCGCCATTTTTGGCGGCGCAGCTCGTGGTGTTGCTGCTTTTCATCGTGCTCACCATTGCCGCGGTAAGAAAATTCCGCATCGAGCGAGCGCGAACGGCTTGATTGCACGTCTCGAAACGCATCCCGGCCTGGCTATCATCGTTCAAAGCTGGTCACGCGATTTCTTCATTTCGGCGGCCTGGTGCTCAGCATCCGCCAGCGGCATCCATACTTGAAAACGCGTGTCGCCGGGTTTTGAATTGACCTGAACGGTGCCTCGATGCTTCTTCACAATTCTTTGAACCATATCCAGGCCCAGCCCGGTACCTTCGCCAACTCCCTTAGTGGTGAAGAAGGGTTCAAAGATGCGCGGTAATATCGCGGGCGGAATCCCCGGTCCGTTGTCACCAATTTCAACAACAACGCAGTCGTCCTGGCGGTAGGCGCGAAGACGAAGCTCTCCCTTGCCGCCCATGGCATCAATGGCGTTGTCAATGATGTTGGTCCAAACCTGATTCAGCTCGCTTCCGAATGAGTTGACGAGCAGAGGAATGCGCTGGTAATCACGGGTTACCGCCACGCCGCGCTTGAGTTTGTGGTTGAGGATGGTCAGCGTGGTTTCCAGGCTCTTTACGATGTCGACGTTTTGCGCCGGCGCCTGGTCCATGAATGTGTATTCCTTGATCGCTCCAACCAGATCAGAGATTCGGGCAGTGCTGCTTTCGATTGCGTTCAACAGGCTCGCAACCTCCAGCGAAGCGGCAATCCTCACCAGAGCCGCGCGGGCGGTGTCTGCATCCATCTTTGCGAACAGGGATTCAAGAATCTCCGGCCTGGCGCCCTTTCGCGCGAGATCGGCGGAAAGCTGCCACAAGTCGTTTTGGTCCCGACTGCGCAACAACGAGTCAATCTGCTCTTCCAGAATGCTCACGCTCAGCGCGTCCGGGGGAGGTTCGTCCTTCTGGATGAGTGAAGCTTCCAGCTTCTCGATCTCTGACTTCTGCGCGGCAGTAAGCTCGCGCGCCCCCAACGCGTGGCTGGCGTCCCGAATTCGTTTCAGGGTGTCGCGTAGCTGGCCGGCGGCGCGTTTGGCGGCCGAGGCAGGATTGTTGAGTTCATGCGCCAGACCCGCGGACAGTTTTCCCAGCGCAGCCAACCGGTCTCGCTGCTGCTCCAGGCGGGTGACTTCACGGATCCTGTCCGACATCATGCCGACCAGGCGTTCAGCCAGCTTCGGCATCGTCTGAACCAGATCGGGAAACAGGGAAGAAGGGAACCGCAAGACGCGGCTGTCCGTGATGGCCCACCCCGTCAGGGGAGACTGTTTCATACGGGAGAAGGGAAGGAGTCCGGTTACTTCGCCTGGTTTGATTGTAATCACGATTGTGTCGCCGGCGACCTCGCCCCGCGCCTGCAGTTGCCCCTCGAGGATGACGAACATGGAATCTGCCGGGTCGCCTTCGCGCACGTATGTATTGCCGGACTTAAGCGAGAGCTCCTGCGACTGGCTGATGAACCAGGCGATCTGATCGTCAGGCAAGTCCGCAAAGGCGGGCACCCGAAGCAATTCCGCTTTTTCGACCATGCTATACCTTGCTCAAGTATTGATGAATGAACTGTACTGCAACCGATCCTTCGCCAACTCCGGAAGCCACCCGCTTGACCGACCCATGGCGCACGTCGCCCACGGCAAAGAGGCCGGGAATGTTGGTTTCGAGCAAGAAGGGATCCCGGTCAAGCGCCCACCCCTTGGGGCGCGCTCCCTCCCATATCAGATCAGGGCCGGTAAGGATGAACCCGCGGTCGTCTCTCTCGACCAGGCCCGCGAGCCAATCGGTTCGCGGCAGGGCCCCGATAAATATGAACATGGCGCTTGCGGGTACGCGCTCGACTTTGTTTGTGTCCGAGCAAAGAACTGAAATTTCCTCCAGGTGCGTGTCGCCGTGCGCCTCGGCCACGCTGGCATGAGTCCATAGCTGAATGTTGGGCGTCTCCCGGATCTGGTCAATCAGATACTGCGACATGGTGGCGCCCAGAGAACTGCCGCGCACGAGAATGACGACGCGTTCCGCGTACCTGGCAAAGTTCATGGCTGCCTGACCCGCCGAATTCGCGCCTCCGACTACATAGA
>WNFJ01095420.1_pt2 | contig 22757 bp, 16 predicted proteins | sample 5400461 | NCBI WGS metagenome assembly WNFJ01 (sample SAMN13153349, study PRJNA577476) | soil metagenome | isolation source: 115 cm saprolite on Douglas fir-dominated hillslope | place: USA:California | collected 2013-09-17
GCGGCGCCGGCCCTGCCCCCGCCCGCCCCGCCACCTCCTCCTCCGACGACACCACCGCCTTCGGCGGGAGAGAAGGCAGCCGAGATGACCGCGCCGCCTCCACCCAAGCCCACGATCGCGATGAACGTAGGAGTTCGCTCCGGACTACGGCTGCAGGATCAGCAAAACCGGAAGAGCATGACAGAGGTCCACACCGACACGCTCTACACGGAGCTACGGCTTCACGGTGACTTGACCGACATGTTCGGCTGGGTCGCGAACTTCAACGCAGCCATCGCCAACGCGGGCTCGCTCTCCGCCTCACCGTCAGTCGGCCCGCTCGACTTGATCGCGAAGTTTCATGCTGCCGATGCGTTCAACGTCTGGATGGGGCGACTGCTCGTGCCGTCCGATCGCTCCAACTTCACGGGACCCTTTTTCATGATTCCGTGGAACTATCCCGGAGTCTATCCGGCGGGTTTCATCGGCCCGAATACGGGACCGAACGGTCGTGATCAAGGAATCACGGCTTGGGGTATGGCGCTCGACAACAAGTTCAAGTACTTCGCGGGCGCATACGGCATCGACAAGGCCACTCAACCGTACTACTCGGCCCGCATTTCGTATGCCATTCAAGGCAGCGAGCCCGGTTACTTTGGGTCGAGCACGTACTTTGGCGAGAAGAGCGTGCTGGCCGTGGGCCTGGGCGCTCAGTACCAGAAGAGCACCTCGGCGGACATTAATGCGATGCCTCCGACAACGAAGGATACGACCACGATTATGGCCGATGTGTTGGCCGAAGAAGTCCTCGCGGGAGCTGGCACTGTGACCGTCGAGGGGCAGTTCTATGTGTTCAACGAGGGCCAGGGCGGGGTCGCGCCCGGCGTTTCACACCCAAAGGAGGCCTTTTACCTCTTGGGCTCGTACTTGACTCCCAACAACATCGGCATCGGCAAGATTCAGCCGATGCTGAGACTGCAACAAACGTTTGACCCCGAGCAGTGGACGATCGTCGACGCGCAGATCGGGTACATCATGCAGGCCTACTTTCTCAAGGCCATCGTCAACTACCAATACGCCATTGCGCACGGCACGACCACGAACATGATCCAGTTCGGCGCGCAGTTGCAGATGTGAGCCGTACGTATCTCGTCTGCTTATGCGTCCGAAAGACGCTCTAGAACCCGCTCCATGACCCACGTCGTGCGAATGGCGGTTTCGCCGGTGCTCGGCGAGGCGGGTCCCAGTCCGCGAAGCTCGTTGACGACGGCTTGAATGAGCGGCTGCTGGATGTGCTCTGGATGTGCGATAGATTCCAAGCGCGTCTCGCCGGACGAGCCAGTCACGCGAAGAGGCTCGTCCGCGAACGTGGCGAAACGAATCTCTCCCTCGCTTCCGGTCACCACCACTTCGTCGGCGCTGGCGCCAGCGCAAAAGCAAAAGCGACCGACGCCCAGCGGACCTGACGCAAAGCGAAAGTGCATCACCACACTGTCCTCGGCCGGATAGAGCCCCGCCTGGTTGCGCGCTATCCCCCCGACTTCGACGATCGGGCCTAGTGCGAAGTCGACAAAATCGAGCGTATGGGAGGCGAGATCGACAAAGTGACCGCCCCCGGCGATCTCCGGACGCACGCGCCATGGGAGGGTGCGCCGATCTCGCTCGGCAGGGGCGATCGCGCGTTGCAAGACAATCGAAACACTGACGATTTTACCAATTTCGCTGTTCTCGATAGCGCGCCGCACCGCCAGAAAGCGTGGGAGGGCGCGACGATAATAGGCGACGAAGAGGGGCGTCTGGGTCGCACGGAATTCGTCGATCATCGATTGGCACTCGGCGACGTTGCGCGCCATTGGCTTCTCGACGTAGCAGGGCTTGCGAGCGCGAGCGCATAGGATCGCCAAGCGTGCGTGGCTCTCGGGCGGCGTCGCAACGTAGACCGCATCGACTTCGCGGTCGGCAATCAACTCGTCGGCGTCGCTATACCAGCGCTTCACTCCGTGACGCTCAGCATAGTCGCGCGCACGTACCGCTTGCCTGCGCATGACGGCAACCAAGCTCGAACCTGCGGCTTTCTGGAGGGCTGGCCCACTCTTTTTCTCCGTGACGTCGCCGCAGCCAAGAATGCCCCAACGAACGGCTGCGCCGGCCCGCCACGGCTTACGTTCGGTCTCTGCGCGCATACGATCAGGATAGTCGGCTGCAGAAATTGCGCAGCAGCGCATGCCCATGCTCGGTCAGAATCGATTCCGGGTGAAATTGAATCCCTTCGACCGGCAATCGCACATGACGAATGCCCATGATCTCGTCCGGCGTGCCGTCTGCCGTCCGTGTAAACGCCGTCACGCGCAAGTCGCTCGGCAACCGCGGCCAGTCGACAACGAGCGAGTGATAGCGCGCTGCACGAAACGGTGTCGGCAATCCCCGAAAGATTCCCTCGCCGTCGTGATGAACTTCAGACGTCTTGCCATGCATTACCTTCCTCGCGCGGACGACGTATGCGCCAAAAACGTGAGCAATGGCTTGATGGCCCAGACAAACGCCCAGGATGGGCGCTGCTCCGGAGAACCGCCGCACGACCTCCAAACACACCCCCGATTCCGTGGGGTGTCCGGGGCCGGGCGACAAGACGAAACCGCTTGCTCGCTCGGCCCCGCGCACGGCGAATGCCTCAGCGGTCATCTCGTCGTTCTTGACGACTCGCGGCCAATGTCCAAGCTCGCCGAGATACTGAGCGAGGTTGAACGTAAACGAATCGTAGTTGTCGATTAGGTAGAGCATTCTCGCGCCAGCGGCGTCGTCTGACTCCCGGCCTCGCCGAAAGGCGCCACGGGCAGCGCAACTTCGACAACGCCACGGACGGCATTCGTGAGAAGTATTCTTTTGGCCAACCGCAAATCTCGTACCGAAATGCCAGCCTCGCCCGCGTGCCATTTCGGATGGTCGAGCACGCGCTGTCGCTCGATTCCCGGGAGAGCGCCTGCAGAGACCGGCGGCGTGACCAGCATTCCCTCTTTCTCAATGAAGATGTTGTGCCGGCTAGCCTCCGCAACCTCGCCTCGCTCGTTCAGAAAGACGACGTCGTAGGCGCCACGGGCTCGCCAATGGTTGTATTCGTCGTCGTACAACCGCCTCACGGTCGTCTTGTGCTGCTGGAAACAGGATGCGCTATCGATGCGCCGCTCGCTGGTCACAATCCACCGCACACCAGGCGCAGCCGTCGCGCCTTCTGTGAACGAATCTGTGGCAACCGCGACTTCGCCATCGCTCGCAAGCCGGATTCGGACTCGGCATTCGCCTTCCCGACAGTGATCCGTTGCGCGAGCGATCGCCTCGAGTATCCGAGATCGGTCAAACCTGAAGTTGAAGTACTTGGCAGACGCCTGCATCCGCTCGAGATGTGGCAGCAGCCTGTCCTCCTGGCGAGTCGCGGCGTCGAACCGGAAGGTCTCGATGAGCATGAACGACGAGTTGATTCCGGTCAGAAAGCTGGCCTTGAGCGCACACTCGCCGTACTCCTCAACGGGATCTGACTCGTGGACGATCCCGCTGCCAACCCCCATCTCGCCTCGGGCGCCGCGCGTGACCAACGTACGGATGGGGACCGAGAAACAGAAATCGTTCGTTGGCGCGACGAAACCGAGGGCACCGGTGTAGATGCCCCGTGCTTCGGTCTCCAGATTCCGAATGATTTCCATCGTTCGCGTCTTCGGTGATCCCGTAATCGAGCCGCAAGGAAACACGCTGAGCAAAATGTCGCGCAACCTGGCTTCGCGATCGACGCCGGCGTGGACGGTCGACACCATCTGGTGCACAGCTTCGAAGGTCTGCACCTCGAACAGGTTCTCGACACGCACCGAACCAAGGTGTGCAACGCGTCCGAGGTCGTTGCGGACGAGGTCGACGATCATGACGTTTTCAGAGAGCGTTTTCGGGTCCGACCGGAGGCGCGAGACGAGTTCGGCGTCTTCCTCGGGCGAGAGTCCGCGCGGTGCCGTGCCTTTCATCGGCATCGAGGTCAAGCGCCCGCCTTGCTTGCGCACGAACAGTTCAGGCGAAAAAGACAGAATCTCGTGCTCAGGCAATTTGACGTACGCACCAAATTCCACACGTTGGCGTCCGCGCAACGTGCGATACAGCGCAAGCGCGCTTCCTTCGAATGCAAAATGGTATTTAAACGTGAAGTTGACCTGATACGTATCGCCATTCAGGATGGATTCCTTGATGGCCTCTATCTTTCGTCGATACGTCTCTAGGGTTTCCGTCAATACCACGTCATGAAGCGCGACACGATCCTCGCCTGCACCATTGTGCGAAAGCCATTGGGTAACCTCGGTGGCCGCCATGGAGCGGGGATTCTCGAACGTGAAGAACTCGAGCAGAGGCAGATCCTGCGCCGGACGCGGACGACGTCCGTGACGCCCATCGCCCATGACGTACCCGGCTTCGTAGGTCAGGTAGCCGCAGGTGTACAAACCCTGCTTTCGCTGCTCGTCCAAAGCCACAAGGGCTTCGGACAGTTGCTTGCCCGTCCATGCAACGATGCGATGCACGGGGCGTTCGAAGAGCATTGAGGCTTGGGCCGCCGGTGCGGCGCGCTGGTTCTCAAAGAGAAAGCAGACTTCGGAGCACGGCGCTTGGCTGAGAGTCGCCTGGCCAGACTCGTGCCGATCCGCGTCGGCATCGCGTAACGGAGGATGCATGGACGGGAACGACGGCGGGTCTGCCTTCAGTCGTACCTCTATTTGACAAGCCTCGCTTCGAGCGTGATCTGCGCCGCTGCCAGGAGTTTACTAATTGGGCAACCCTTCTTTGTTTCCTCGGCGACGGCGCGGAACTTTGCCTCGTCGCCTCCCGAGACACGGGCCTCAGTAACCAGATCGATGCGTGGCACGGCAAACCCGTCCGCCACTTCGAGCCGAAGTGCGAATGGTCTGCGGCGTAATTCCCGCCTTCTCGAGGCCCAGCGACAGGGCCATGGAAAAGCAACCCGCCAACGCGGCGCCGACGAGCTCCTCGGGATTGGATCCCTGGGCCCCTTCGAATCGGCTTGCCATCGTAAATGGCACATCCGACCCGTGCTCGGGCTTCATTGCACCGTGCCCGTTCTTCAGCGTTCCTTCCCAGGTTGCGTTCGCTTTGCTTGTCGACATGATTTCACCTTCGGCGCCGCCATAGCCCATTTCGCCCACGAGATTCAAGCCACGGGGCATGAGAGGCAGGGGAGCGCTGGATCGGCCCGAAGCCTCCCGGGCCATGCGTCTACGACGGCGCGCGCGCGGCGACGCTTCGCTGCGCCATGGCCAGCTTGTTCTGCGCCGCAAGGATTTCCTGTCGAAGCGCGTCGGCCTGAAGCGCGATTTCGGCCCACCCGCCGACTTCGGCGGCTTCAGCCAGCGCGCGCGCCTCCGAAGCAACGCGGTCCATCTGGCCGCGGATGTCACCGAGCCGCTCGAGCAATTCTTGGTCGCCAGCCCCCTCGCTTTTGCGCTCGCCGAGCTTCACCGCAAGTTCACTCACCTGAGCCGCTGAGGCGCCTAGCGCGCCAAAGCGAGAGAGCAACGTGTCGCGCTCCTTGCTGCGCTCATCGAGCTCATGGGCGACTTCCAGAAGCGCTTGGATGCTCTGCTGCTGATGGGTCCGAGCCGCCTCGATTTCCATGACCAGTGCGCGCAGTTTTTCCTCTATGCGCGCGCGGTATTCGACCGAGTCAGTCAAAAGGCGAGTCGCGCGACTCAATCCTTTCTCGGTCCGCATGCGGCAGTGCTTCGCCTCTTCCGCCAAGGCGTCGAGCGCTCGCAGTTCATCCACGAGCGAAGCCGCAGCAACAACCAGTGAGGGCGTCTCTTTGGGCGTACCCATGATGGCAGCCTACGAATTTTCCCAACACCCGGCCAGCCCCCAACACCCCACAACCGTGGGGCGCACCCTACAACCGTGGGGCGAAATGCACCGTGGCAAATATCACCGTTCGAACATGAGCCCGCCAATGCGATCTTGAGCCCCCCTTAACGCGGGCTAGTCTTTTGTGGTGCCTGCGTGCGTCCTTGCGCATGCTTGTGCACGCTCGGTTTGCCATCTCCATCCGTATTGGAGCGTCAATGACCACTAAGGCCCCGACTTTCTCGTCCCTCCAACCGAAGACCGTTCGGCGCACGCAAAAGCGACAGGATGAAGCCCCTCCGAACGGCAATGGCAACAGCGAGGTCACGCCCAATAACGACGTCGCGCAAGTCGGGGAGCAAACGGGGCGGCAGAACGACCGCGAAGCGGCCGCTCGAGCCCGGCTGGAGTTGGCATCGGCGTCCGCCCCGTTGACGGAATGGGATCGACTGTCATCGGGAAGCCGTGCCGAGGTCGAGCACCTGCTTGAGATTCTGAAATCCGTCAAACAGGGAGACTTCGCCGTACGCTTTGAATACCAAAAAGATGGAATTTTAGGACGCGCTGGCGAGCTCCTCAACGACATCATCGGTCTCAACGAGCATATGTCCGGAGAGCTCGTTCGCGTGGGCAAGGTCGTTGGCCAAGAAGGCAAGATGCACGAGCGCGCGTCGGTAGGGCCAGCCAAGGGCGCCTGGGCGAGCGGCATGGCCTCGGTCAATCAGCTCATCGCCGATCTAGTTGCGCCGACCAACGAAGTCGCGCGCGTCATCACCGCCGTGGCCCGCGGCGACCTGTCGCAGAAGATGGTTCTCGAAATCGAAGGACGTCCCGTGCGTGGCGAGTTTCTTCGAATCGGTACGACCGTCAACAGCATGGTCGATCAGCTCAATTCATTCGCCGCCGAAGTCACGCGCGTCGCGAAGGAAGTCGGCAACGAAGGGAAGCTGGGCGGACAGGCCGACGTCAAAGGCGTCTCCGGCACTTGGAAGGACCTGACCGACAATGTCAACGGACTCGCGGCCAATCTGACGGCGCAGGTGCGCAACATCGCGAAGGTAACGACTGCCGTCGCCAAGGGCGACCTTTCCCAGAAGATCACCGTCGACGCCAAGGGGGAGATTCTCGAGCTGAAAAACACGATCAACGTCATGGTCGATCAGCTCTCGTCGTTTGCTGCGGAGGTAACGCGCGTCGCGAAGGAGGTCGGCACCGAAGGCAAGCTCGGCGGACAGGCGGAGGTCCGGGGCGTATCCGGAACGTGGAAGGACCTGACCGACAACGTCAACGGCCTCGCCGCTAACCTGACGGCTCAAGTGCGCAGCATCGCCAAGGTAACGACCGCCGTCGCGAACGGCGACCTCTCGCAAAAGATCACCGTCGACGCACGCGGCGAGATCTACGAGCTGAAGAACACGATCAATACCATGGTCGATACGCTTCGCTCGTTCGCCGCGGAGGTTACGCGCGTCGCAAAAGAAGTCGGTACCGAAGGAAAGCTCGGCGGTCAGGCCGACGTCAAAGGCGTGTCCGGCACGTGGAAAGACTTGACCGACAACGTCAACGCGATGGCTTCCAATCTCACCGTGCAGCTGCGCGACGTTTCCAAGGTCGCAACCGCCATCGCGAACGGCGACTTGACTCAGAAAATGACGGTCGACGTCAAAGGCGAGATTCTGCAGATCAAAGACGTGATGAACAAGATGGTCGATCAGCTCAATTCGTTCGCGGCGGAAGTGACCCGTGTCGCCAAAGAAGTCGGTACGGAAGGAAAGCTGGGCGGCCAGGCGAACGTAAAGGGTGTCTCCGGCACATGGAGAGACTTGACCGACAACGTCAACGCGATGGCCTCCAATCTCACCGTGCAGCTGCGCGACGTTTCCAAGGTGGCAACGGCAATCGCAAACGGAGACCTGACGCGGAAGATCACCGTCGACGTCAAGGGCGAGATTTTGCAGATCAAGGACGTCATCAACAAGATGGTCGATCAGCTCAATTCGTTCGCGGCGGAAGTGACGCGCGTCGCCAAAGAAGTAGGCACCGAGGGCAAGCTCGGCGGTCAAGCCGAGGTCAAAGGCGTATCCGGTACCTGGAAGGACTTGACCGACAACGTCAACGGCCTAGCCGCGAATTTGACGACCCAGGTCCGCAATATCGCCAATGTGACGACGGCCGTCGCCAATGGGGATCTGTCGCAAAAGATTACGGTCGATGCCCGCGGCGAAATTTTGGAGCTCAAGAGCACGATCAACGTCATGGTCGATCAGCTCAATTCGTTCGCCGCGGAGGTAACGCGCGTCGCCAAAGAAGTAGGCACCGAGGGCAAGCTCGGCGGTCAAGCCGAGGTGCGCGGTGTGTCGGGAACCTGGAAAGACCTGACTGACAACGTCAACGTTCTCGCCGCCAATCTCACCACGCAGGTGCGCAACATTGCAAACGTGACTACCGCCGTCGCCAACGGCGACTTGTCTCAAAAGATCACCGTCGACGCGAAGGGGGAGATCCTCGAGCTCAAGAGCACCATCAACGTCATGGTCGATCAACTGCGCTCGTTCGCTGCCGAAGTGACGCGCGTCGCCAAAGAGGTTGGCACTGAAGGCAAGCTCGGCGGTCAGGCCGACGTCAAAGGCGTTTCAGGAACGTGGAAAGATCTGACCGACAACGTCAACGTGCTGGCGGCGAACCTGACCACTCAGGTGCGCAACATCGCGAAGGTTACGACGGCTGTTGCACGCGGCGACCTATCGCAAAAGATCACGGTCGATGCACGCGGCGAAATCTTGGAGCTCAAGAGCACGATTAACACGATGGTCGACACGCTCAACTCGTTTGCCGCCGAAGTAACACGCGTCGCCAAAGAAGTCGGCACCGAGGGCAAGCTCGGCGGTCAGGCCGACGTCAAGGGTGTCTACGGCACGTGGAAAGACCTGACCGACAACGTCAACGCGATGGCGTCCAACCTCACGGTGCAGCTGCGCGATGTGTCCAAGGTCGCCACCGCAATCGCCAATGGCGACTTGACTCAGAAAATTACGGTCGACGTCAAAGGCGAGATTTTGCAGATCAAAGACGTCATCAACAAGATGGTCGATCAGCTCAATTCGTTCGCCGCGGAAGTGACGCGCGTCGCCAAAGAAGTCGGCACCGAGGGCAAGCTCGGCGGTCAGGCCGAAGTCAAGGGCGTGTCCGGCACGTGGAAGGACCTGACCGACAACGTCAACATCATGGCGTCGAACCTGACCAAGCAGGTGCGCGGCATCGTCAAAGTCGTTACCGCCGTCGCCAATGGCGACTTGAGCCAGAAGTTCGTCCTCGAAGCGAAGGGCGAAGTCGCCGCGCTCGCCGAGACGATCAACAACATGACCGACACTCTGCGCATCTTCGCGGACCAAGTTACGACTGTAGCCCGCGAGGTAGGCATCGAAGGTCAACTCGGCGGCCAGGCCAACGTTCCGGGCGCCTCCGGTGTGTGGAAAGACCTGACGGACAATGTCAACGTCATGGCCTCGAACCTGACCAAGCAGGTGCGCGGAATCGTCAAGGTCGTTACCGCCGTCGCCAACGGCGACTTGAGCCAAAAGTTCCTGCTCGAGGCCAAGGGCGAGGTCGCCGCACTCGCCGAGACGATCAACAACATGACCGATACTCTCCGCACGTTCGCCGACCAGGTGACGACGGTAGCGCGCGAGGTCGGGATCGAAGGCAAGCTCGGTGGACAAGCGAACGTACCCGGCGCTCGCGGTACATGGCGCGACCTAACCGACAACGTGAATCAACTTGCCGGCAATCTGACCGCACAGGTGCGCGCCATCGCCGAGGTGTCGACGGCGGTCGCAAAGGGCGACCTGACGCGTTCAATCACCGTCGAAGCCCAAGGCGAGGTGGCCGCACTCAAAGACAACATCAATCAGATGATCGGCAACCTGAAGGATACGACGCACAAGAACCAGGAGCAGGACTGGCTGAAAACGAACGTGGCCAAGTTCTCCGGAATGATGCAGGGGCAGCGGAGCATCGCCTCGGTGGCTCAGCTCATCATGTCGGAGCTGACGCCGCTGGTCGACGCGCAGCACGGCGCCTTTTACATGATGGAGGCGGATGCGCACGATGCGTCGATTCTTCACCTTATTGCAAGCTACGGCTTCGGCGGACGCAAGACCTTAGCAAATGGTTACCGGCTCAAGGAGAGCCTCATCGGGCAGTGCGCATTCGAGAAAAAGCGCATCTTGCTCTCCGAAGTACCAGACAACTTCATTTACATCGCGACGGGCATGGGCGCCGCGCCGCCGCGGAGCGTTGTCGTTCTGCCCGTTCTCTTCGAAGGGCAAATCAAGGCCGTCATCGAGCTTGCGTCGTTCAAGCAGTTTAGCTCCAACCATCTAACGTTCCTCGACCAGCTGATGGCGAGCGTCGGCGTCATTCTGAACATGATCTCCTCGAGCATGCGGACCGAGGAGCTCCTGCAAGAGCTGAAGAAGTCGAACGCGGAGCTCGAAGCGCAGGCCGTGGAGCTGAACGAGAAGGCCAAGCTCCTCGAAGTGAAGAATCAGGAGGTCGAGCTGGCCAGCCGGAGCTTGGAAGAGAAGGCGGAACAGCTCCAGCTCATTTCAAAGTACAAGAGCGAGTTTCTCGCGAACATGTCGCACGAGCTCCGGACCCCGCTCAACAGCTTGCTGATCCTATCGAAAATGCTTGCCGAGAACCGGGACGGCAACCTCACGGCGGAACAGGTGAAGTTTGCCCAGACGGTGTTCACATCGGGGAACGATCTGCTGCAGCTCATCAACGAGATTCTCGACTTGTCGAAGGTGGAAGCCGGCAAGATGCCAATCGACCCGCGCACCTTCTCGGTCTCGGAAGTGCGCGACTACCTGGAGCAAACGTTCCGGCATGTGGCAGACCAAAAGGGGCTCTCGTTCGAGATTCGAATGGATGCGGGCCTCCCGACCACGCTCTTCAGCGATATCAACCGACTGCAGCAGATTCTGAAGAACCTGCTCTCAAACGCGTTCAAGTTCACCGCGAAGGGCGGTGTGACGCTCAAGGTGCAACTTGCGCAGCGCGAGCGCGGCGACGGTCTGCTTTCGTTCGCAGTTCAGGACTCGGGCATCGGGATCGCCATCGAGAAGCAGAAGCTAATCTTCGAAGCCTTCCAACAGGCCGACGGGACGACGAGCCGAAAGTACGGCGGAACCGGCCTCGGGCTCACGATCAGCCGAGAAATCGCGCGACTGCTCGCGGTGATCCATCATTGGGTGAACGGTACGGCGTTCGGGCCGGCGGCGTAGACCGGTCTCCCCATGCTCGCGCCGACTTCGACTTTGCCCCGAGTGCTACTGGTCGACGACACTCCGGCCAATCTCGTTGCCTTGGGCGCCGTTCTACGGCCTCTCGGTGTGGAGCTGGTAGAGGCACGCTCGGGCCCGGAGGCGATCGACAAGGCGGCGAGCGGCTCGTTCGCAGTCGCCCTCTTGGACGTGCAAATGCCGGTGATGGATGGATTCGAAGCGGCCGTGCGCATCCGCGCGACCGACGGGGGCCGTCACCTGCCGATCATTTTCCTCACTGCGATTGCGCGCGACGAAGGTTATGCACGCAGGGGCTACGCGGCCGGAGCGGCTGACTACATCACCAAACCGTACGATGCCGATGTTCTGCGCGCGCGCGTGAAGGCGTTCGTTGACCTTTTCCGACAGCGCGAGGCTCTACGCCAGCGCGATGTCGAAGATCGCACGCGTGAGCGCGACGAGGCGGTGAGACGCCTCGCGGCGCTTGAACGAATAGCGACCGCGGCTCTTGAAGAGGGCGACGTCGCGGCGTTCTTGCGAAAACTTCTCGGCGTTTTCCTTGAAGCGGCCGACAGTGCAGATTCGGCGACCATTTTTCTCTTGGAAAACGGCGTCCTGCAAGTCCGCGCGTCTGTAGGGGCATCGGGCCCGGCCGTTGGCGACAAGGTCGAGATCGGCCATGGGTTTGCCGGAACCATCGCGGCGATCAAGGAGCCCCGGTTCGTGTCCGATGCAGCGGACTCGTCGATTGTTTCCGAGCCCCACCGCTTCGGATGCCGTGGACTCTTTGGCATTCCGCTGCTTCACGACGGCGAAACCATTGGGGTAGCGCAAATCGGCTCGACCAAGAACGCGATGTTTTCGGACGCAGAAAAACGCCTGTTTACCGCCATGGCGGAGCGCGCCGCGTGGGCGGTCGCCCAGCGGGCGCGGTTGGATCGGTTTCACGCGGTGCTCATGGCTGCACCAGCCATCGTCTCCATCTTCCGCGTCCCCGGCTACTCACGTGAGTTCGCCAACCTGGCTTGCCGCCAGCTTTTCTGCGACCGCGACGTGCTTGGCGACGTGGACATTGAACTCGGCACAAGCCCCGAAATGCGGGCCATGCTGGACAAAGCGGTCGCCACCGGTGAATCGCTCGCCCGCACTGAGTACCGCGTCATCGCCGATTGGAAGGGCGACGGAACCCCCCAGGAGCGATGCTTCAACTTCACGCTGCAGCCGCTGCGCGGCCCGCAAGGGGTGGTGGAAGCGGTCCTTTCGTTCTCGATTGACGTCACCTCGCAGGTGCAGGCGCGGGAGGAGCTCGAAAAGGCGATCCGGGCTCGTGCCGCGCTCCTGCAAAGCGAGCGTGCAGCCCGCGCCGAAGCCGAGCTCGCAAACCGGGCGAAGGACGATTTTCTTGCCACGGTTTCTCACGAGCTTCGAACCCCCCTGAACGCGATCCTCGGTTGGACGGTTATCGCCCAACGAAGCGCAACGCCTGACCTTAAGCGCGCACTCGATATTATCGAACGCAATGCGCGCTCTCAGGCGCGGATCATTGAGGACGTGCTGGATGTTTCGCGAATCATCGGGGGAAAACTCCGCCTAGTGCTTTCTTCCGTGGACGTGGCCGCAGCGGTCGAGCGTGCACTTGAAGCCGCACGCCCCGCTGCGGAGGCAAAGGGGGTTTCTCTTTCGGCCACTTTGAGCGACGTGGGGTTAATCACCGCCGACACCGACCGATTGCAACAGGTCATTGGCAACATTCTGTCAAACGCCATTAAGTTCACGCCAACCGGAGGGAACGTCGATGTGACGTCGACACGCGTGGGCTCACGCATTGTCCTTCGTGTCACCGACAACGGCGAGGGAATCGATTCGGCGTTCTTGCCACGCCTTTTTGAGCCATTTCAGCAGGCCGACGGATCGACCACGCGCCGACACGGCGGCCTGGGATTGGGCCTGGCTATCGTCAGACAACTCGTTTTGGCACACGGAGGAACCGTCGTCGCCGAGAGCGACGGGCCCAACCAGGGATCGACTTTTTCGATCGCGCTTCCGGGCGACTCCTCGCATTCGGCCTTTCGCGAAAGCCGGCCGCCGCCTGCCCGCGCCAGTACGAGCCCCGCGGAGCTGGCGCGTCTCGATGGCCTTCGGCTACTCGTGGTGGACGACGAGAAAGACGCTCTCGATATGCTCCGTGAAATCCTCTCTGGCTGCGGCGCCACCGTGGCATGCGCAAACAGTGCGCTCGAAGCGCTCGAGCGCCTGCGCGATCTGAAACCGCAGGTCATCGTATCGGATCTTGGCATGCCCGAGATGGACGGACTGGACCTAATACGGCAGGTGCGTCGCCTTCCTGTCGAGCAAGGAGGGCGGACGCCGGCCATCGCCCTCACGGCTTATGCTCATTCCGATGACGCTGGACGTGCGCTCACGGCCGGCTTCCAAATGCATCTCGCAAAGCCCGTCGACCCGCCCACGCTCGCCTCGGCGATCGCGAGTCTGGCCGGCATTCCATCGGGTTCTTCCACGCCGGCGACTCGGGGTCGTGCGGCGGCGCCGACTGCACGTCAATCAGGTCATCCAGCCGTCGGGCCCGATGCGGCCGAGGGTCTGCTGCGCGACCGATAACGCGGACGCTCTAATACTGGCGCTCGCCAGCCAAATGGGGCACCGTGTTCACATGAGCCAAGCAGGGGGCCGGGGACCTGCGCAGCCTCCCAAGCCGCAGGAAACAGCCGGCGCCAAACCCGCGGTTTCTCAGGGGGAGCAGTCGGTGACGGCCAAACCAGTGCCCACGCCCGCGCAGCCCAAGGCCGCGCCCGTGCTCGCGCAACCAAAGGCCGCCCCCGCGGAGCCCAAGGCCGCAGCCGTGCCCGCACGGCCCAAGCCTGCGCCCGTGCCCGCGCAGCCCAAGCCTGCGCCCGTGCCCGCGCAGCCCAAACCTGCGCCCGTGCCCGCGCAGCCCAAGGCCGCGCCCGCTCCCGCGCAGCCCAAGACGGCGCCAACGCCCGCGCAACCAAAGCCGGCGCCCGCGCCCGCGCCCGCGCCCGCGCCCGCGCCCGCGCCCGCGCCCGCGCCTGCGCCTGCGCCTGCGCCTGCGCCTGCGCCTGCGCCTGCGCCTGCGCCTGCGCCCGGCACCGGGACGCCGCCCGCGGCCGCGACTGCGACCCCGCCGGCGACCGCGAAGCCTAAGCCAGCAGCCGCGCAACCCAAGCCGACGCAGCCTTTGACCACTGCCAAGCCTGCACCCGCGGCGTGGCCTCCGAAGGCTTCGCCCGCGGCTCCCGCGGCAGGCGTCGCGCCGTTGCGGCCGGCACAGGTCGGCGCGACTCCCACACGCGCCGTTGCGCCGGGAAAGCCCCCTTCTGAGCAATCAATTCAATCGAAGGCGGGGCCGCCTGCCCTCCCCCCCACGGCAGCCAAGGCTTTTGCTCCGCTGCCACACGCCGCCCCGCGAGCGCCAGAAAACCGACCCGCTTCTCGACCTGCGGCTGAGGAGATTTTTGCTGCAGCAACGAAGGACCCAAGGCCCATGGCCGCGGCCGAGGCACCACGAGCCCGCGCCCCCAGCTCGCCCCAAATTCGTGACGAGGCACCACGAGCGCGTGCCCCCAGCTCGCCCCAAATTCGTGACGAGGCCGAGGTGCGTGCGCCCCAGCACCCGGTAGCAGCGCCGACGCCGCCGCCTGCAGTCGCAGCGAGTACGCCCGAAGCCCCACCGGCTCGCGACCGCCCGGAGGAGCGCCCAGGCGCGGTCGCTCCCCTGCAGCAGGCCCTGATCGAACTGCAGCAGCGCGTCGAAGAGTTGGAGAGACATCCCCAAGCTGCCACTCCTGAAGTTAGACAGCGTTTGGACGAACTAAAACAGCGAGCTCTGGCTGTCCCCGCCGCTGCGGGCGTGCCACCACCGGCTCCCGTGGTGCATGCGGCGCCAATTCCCACTGCAGCGCCCACCCCCTTGATGCATCCGGCGCCAGTTCCCCAGATGTACGCGGCGCAGGTGTCAGCGACCCCGACTCGTCCGGGCCTGGTGCCGCTGACTCCCACGCCGCCGCCGGCTGCCCTTGCGCCGGTTCAGGGGGTGAGCCAAGGGTTCAGGGAGCTCCCAATCGCTGGCGGGGCGGATGTTTCCTTCGAGATGGATCCCGCGCTCGACGGGCGAGCGCGTCGTCGCAGAATAGTCTGGCGATTCCTGCTTTTTCTGGTGCTCGTCTTTGGTGGCCTTCTCGCCGCCGTGGCGTACAGCTACACGCCTCAGGCCAAATTCCTCAGCCCGTGACCACGCGGAGCTTTCGGGCGTCGCCACGTCGGGCCGCACCGACGGGCCTATCCGGTGGAGGAGGTGCCGGGCCCCAGACAGCGAAATCGTCAGCAAGCGGTCCGGGCAGAGTCGGCTGCGTCCATCGCTCCAAGAGCTGAAAGTCGTGCGCGGCCACGAGATCGGGCAGTCCCCGCTGCTCGTGGCCCCCCAACTCTTTCCACTGCCTGACCGCGCGGATGTTTCGCACGAGCACCGTATGCATAGGATCGCGCACCGTCGCCTCGGACAGCCGGTCATTCATCGCAGCGCTGTCACCCCTTCGAGCCGCGATGCAGGCCAGATAATTGAGCGCAAGCCCCGGCGCCGGGTAGCCGAGGTCAAGCGCGCGTTTCGCGTGCAGCTCGGCCTCATCCAACTGGCCACTCCGAAAGAGGGCGCCGGCCAAGTCAATGTGCGCGGCATGATGATCGCCGAGGGTCTCCAAGACCCGCCGAAAGTCGTCGACGCCCTCGCAGAAGATTTCGCGAAGCCCCTTGTTGCGCCGAAACCACTCGCGAAAAAAGCCGGTGTCTTCGTCGGAGGCATCGAACGTCGTCTTGAGCTCCTGGAAATCGCGCTCAAAATAAAACTCGGCGTCCAACCAACCTTGCTTCACCGCCTCGTCGTAATCGCGCGTCCCCGGGTACACCGAAAGGCAGGAGAAGATGTACTGGTGGGGCTTCGCGCGCTGCAGGAAGGCAAGCGTTTCGTCGAACGTCGCACGCGTCTCTCCGCGGTTGCCGACCATCATGTAGTAGCGGAGCTTGATGCCGTATTTCTTGGCAAGCTCCGTCGAGGCAACAATCTCGTCGGGCGTAATTTTCTTATCGATGGCGTCGAGAATCTTTTGCGATCCTGACTCCACACCGAGGCTGAGTCGTTCGCATCCGGCAAGGCGCATCTCGCGCAGAAGCTCATCGCCCAGGACATCAACGCGCGTATCGCAGCTCCAGAGAAATCGTAGATTTCTTTCGCGAATGCCGCGACACAGGGCGATGACCCGTTTTCGATTGGTCGTGAAGGTGTCGTCTTTGATCTGGAGCATCTTGACGGGCGCGCGCGCGACTGCCTTTTCCAACGCATCGAGCACGTAGTCGACCGACTGCCCACGATAGCCCCGCCCCCAACTCGCCTCGGCACCGCAGAATGTGCAGCGCCAGGCGCAGCCGCGCGAGGTCATGACGATGTGCGTGTCGAACCAGTCGTGCACCGAGGCGAGGCTATCGAGATCTTCGATTGCGGGCCTGTCGGGAGCTACCTCCACGCGGTCATTGTCGCGATAGGCGGTGCCAACAAGGCCCGCCGTGCTCTGGCCTCGCTCGAGGCGATCGAGGAGCTCGAGAAACGTCGCCTCGCTCTCGCCGATCGCGACTGTATCGATGTCCGGGTGGTGCGCGAGCATCTCGCGCGCCAGCGGCGTCGCGTGCGGGCCCCCAACGACGATATGCGCTCGGGGATAGAGCCGCTTTATCTCCCGAGCCACGAGGGCGACGCCCCGGCGATTGGCCGTCCAGCACGACAGGCCGTAAACGTCGGCCGGCAACGCGCGCAGCACCTCTTCGACCCGCTGCCATGCGAAGCCCGAAAGATTGAACACTTTGACCTGGTGGCCGGCCCGAAGGGCCTGCGCCCCCAGGGCGAACAAGCCGTACGGCGTCTGGAAGAAGTCCGCGTCGAGATCGCCCTCCCTGTACTCCTCGGGCGGCCCGTCGCCGTTCGCGTCGGGCTCCTGGCCTTGCGTGTGGATTTTCCACGGAGGCGGATACAGAAGGGCAATGCGCATCGGTCGGCGAGGGGATTGTAGCGCCGAAGAGCTACCGATTCGAAATCGAGGCTCAGCCGAGCGTGACGCCCGTCGAGCGGATGTCTCAGCCGACGGCTACGCCGGGCTGCGTGTCGGTCGCTTCCGTACGCGCGGCGCCGAGCGCACGCGACTCCAAGCGCATGAAGTAATGCCGGTGCTTCCATGCGAATGCGACAATGGCTGCGCCGCCGCTCAGGCAGCCCGCGTTGATGAAGAGCTCCACCGCCACGTTGGCGAGATCGCCGCTCTTGTAGATCCCATTCTCGAGGTCAAAGAGAATGTCCATCCCCGCCAAGTAGAGGCTCGCGCTGCCCGCGAGCAGCATCCATAAGAGAGCATCGGCTCGGCGTCGCTGCAGCGAGACAGCGCCGAGCGCCGCGGTCACCATCATCCAACCGTCCGACAATGGAAAGGCGTTCTCAAACGCGAAGTACGCCGGCGTGTTCGCCGTGGCGAGCCAGCTTCGGTCGATTCCGAACCAAACGACCCAATAAGCCGCGGTGGCCACCGCCCCGAACCAAAGCAGGCCAATCATGAACCGGCGGCTGCCGTTCGAGGGCCCATTGCCCTGGGCGCGAGGCGCGGCCATCAACGTTGCCGCGCGGCGCCGTCGGTCACCATCCGCCCGGCTTCCTCGACGACATGCTCGGCCGTCATCCCGAGCTCTTTCATGACCTGCGCCCCCGGAGCGGAAAGACCGAATCGGTTGATACCGACCGTTACGCCGTCGAGTCCAACGTAGGGCGCCCACGTGGACGGAACCGTTGCCTCGATGGAGATTCGCCGCCGACACGAACGCGGCAAGACCTCTTCTCGGTATTCGAGCGGCTGCCGGTTGAAGCGCGAAAAGCAAGGAACGCTGACGACGCGAGTGCCGGCGCCCAACGTCTCCGCCGCCTTGAGACCATGTTGCAACTCGCTCCCGGCCGAAAGAACGATGAGCTCCAGCGGGCCGCTCTCTTTCCGCGCCACATAGGCGCCCTTCATCACGCCCTCGCGCCGAAGTTTGACGGGAACACCCGCCAGGAGCGGCACGGCTTGTCGCGTTAAAGCCAGGAGCGTAGGGCCATCGGTTCGTTCAAGGGCGGCGACAAAGGCTCCCGCGGTCTCTTCCGGGTCTGCCGGGCGGATGACATCGAGATTCGGAATGAGGCGCAGACTTGGAATCGTCTCCACCGGCTCGTGGGTCGGCCCATCCTCCCCTACCCCCACGCTGTCGTGCGTGAACACATAGATGACCGGCAAGTGGCTGAGGGCGGCAAGCCGGATGGCCGCTCGGCAATAATCGGCGAAGACCAAGAACGTGGCGCCGATGGCGCGAAAGATTCCGTGCGCGGCAATGCCGTTTAGGATGGAGCACATCCCGTGTTCGCGGATGCCGAATCGGACGTTGCGGCCTGAGCGGTGTCCGGGCTTGAAATCGTCGTTGCCTGTCTTCAGATCTCCGATGTAGTTGAGCGTCGAACCGTAAAGGTCAGCGCTCCCTCCGATGAGGAGCGGCGCCTTCGCGGCGAGCGGTTGAAGAACGTCCTGTCCTGCCTTGCGGGTCGCAATCTTGCTATCAGCCGCAAACTCCGAAGAGGTCCGCTGCGGAGGGAGCCTTCGGCTTCGATTCCGCCGGCAACGTGTTCGCGTATCCGCGCGACCCGCCGAGCTCATTCACGAGGTTGGGGTTGGCTGCCTTCCACGCAGCGAAGGTGGCGCCCCACTTGTCGTAGGCCTCATTGAGCTTCTTGCGATGCTGATCGAAGAATGCACGAACCTCGGGCGACACGTAGTACGGCTCGTCAGGCAAACCGAGCCCTTTGCGCGCCGCCTCGGCATATTTCGCGCCGCCTTCCCCGTGGGCTTTTTGCGTCCCCTCGACTTCGGGGATGCTTTTGCCGATGAGCGTCTTTGCGATGATGAACTGGGGCTTGCCGCTCCCCGCGGCGCGCGCTCGTTCGAGCGCCGTAAGGAACATCTCCATGTCGTGACCGTCGACGGTCTGAACGTCGAACCCGATCGCTTCGAACCGGGCGCCGGTGTCTTCGCTCTGCGTTTCTTTCGCCATCGCATCGAGGGTGACGGCGTTCGAATCGTAGATGAGGATCAGATTGTCGAGCTTTTGGTGTCCTGCGACGGCCACCGCTTCCATCGCCACGCCCTCTTGCATGCATCCGTCGCCCGCCAGGCAAATGATGCGGTGGTCAAAGATCGTATGCGCCGGGGTGTTGAACCGCGCTTCGGCCATCTTCGCCGCCATGGCCATTCCGACAGCGTTCGCAACTCCCTGCCCGAGCGGACCCGTCGTCGTCTCCACACCGCTCGGCGCGTGCGTGAGCTCCGGGTGCCCGGGGGTTCGCGAATGAAGTTGTCGAAACCGCTTGATCTCATCGACCGGCATGTCCGCATAGCCGCTCAGGTGCAGCCACGCGTAGAGGAACATCGAGCCGTGCCCGGCAGAAAGAACGAACCGGTCGCGATTGAGCCATTCCGGGTGATCCGGGCAATGCCGCAAGGCGTGACCGTACAGAACCGCGCCAATCTCCGCGCAGCCAAGCGGCAGTCCGAGGTGGCCGCTCTGACTGGCGTGAACCGCGTCGATGGCAAGGCCCCGAGCGATGGTAGCGGCCTTCGCGAGAATCTCCTTGGGAAGCATGGCCACTGTGCGTAGTGGCCCAGCGAGGTGCGCGCAAGTAAGGAACGCCTTTCCACATCGACACGAGGCCGAAACCGGTTGTACAACCATCGCCCGATGGGCTTGGTTCTTCGCGATCCCACGTACACCCCGGCTGAGAGTGGGGCCCTGCTCGATCGCTTGGCGTCGCGTTGGATTCACGACGTGCGCGACACGCCGTTTCTGCGCCTGATGGCGATCTTGAGCGTGACGGTCGTGCCTTCGGGCATTGCGCTCTTCGTGCCCGGAGCGTTTCGTTGGTGGTGGGCAGCCGCGCATCTTGCCCTCGTTGTCTACTTTCTGGGGCCGTACGTACTCATGCTTCACAACACAAGCCATCGGAAGCTCTTCAAGCGGCCGTGGCAATGGATGAACCAATACATTCCAACGGTATTGGGACCATTTTTCGGGGAGTCGCCGGAGACGTATTTCGCCCATCACGTTGGAATGCATCACGCCGAGAACAACTTGGAGGCCGACCTAAGTTCGACGCTGCCCTACCGGCGCGACAGCCTCTTTGACTTTCTGCGGTACTTCTTCCATTTCCTCTTCACCGGCATCTTCGAGCTCACACGCTATTTTCACCGAAAGCGAAGACGCGCCCTGATGACCCGATGCGCGTGCGGCGAGATCGGGTACTTGGCCGCCCTCGCCCTACTCTGGTTCTTCAACTGGCGTGCGACGCTCGCCGTCTTCGTTCTCCCATTCGTCATCACGCGCTTCTCGATGATGGCCGGCAATTGGGCGCAGCACGCGTTCGTCGACGAGACTTCGCCTGCGAATAACTACAGAAACAGCATCACGTGCATCAATTCCACTTACAACCGCCGCTGTTTCAACGACGGCTATCATATCGGACATCACCTCAAGTCGACGCGGCATTGGACCGAGATGCCCGAGGAGCTTTTGCGCAATCTCGAGACCTATGAGAAGGAGCGCGCGGTCATCTTCTCCGGCATCGACTTTTTCGGCGTATGGGCGTGTCTGATGGCCGGGCGCTACGACGCACTGGCTAGGAGGTTCGTGGCCCTCGGCGACGCCAATCCAACACCGGCAGACGTCGTGGCGCTTCTACGGAGCCGCACGGCATGGACGCAGAGTGAGCCGGGCGCTACCGAGTAGGATTCGGCTGCCCAGCGAACAGGGATCAAGCCGATTTCCTGCAGATTGAGTCGGCGACGTGCCGAAAAATCCACCGCGATCACACCGCGTCGAATTGGTGCGCGCCACCGGTTGCCGGTGGCCTCCGTTCAGGCACGATGAGGCCAATGCGCCGGGTCGCGAGTTTCGCGCTGACCGTGATCATCGTTTTGGCCGGGTTCGGCAGCCCAGCGAGCGCGGATGGCGGTCGCGGTTCCGACGGGACCATGGCGTTGGGCATGGGGGATCCCATGGTTGACGGAGCGACGACCGTCGACGCCGGCGGCCCAGATTCGGACGGGACCACGACGAATGGCAGCGACGGCGCCACGTCTGCACCTGACGCCGCGAGCAACGCCGACAGCGCCGCCGGTAGCGGCGGGCCCGATACGAGCCCCGTCGGAGAAGCCTCCGCAAGTATCGGATTTGGCCTGGCCGGCCCCAGCCGCTGCGCAACCGCTGGCGTTGCGTTCTGCGAGAGCTTTGAAAACGGCCTGGACTCGACCCTATGGCGTACGACCAGCAGCGGCGATGGCACGGCCTTCGTCGACGACCTGCACGCCGCCCGTGGAACCAAAGCGCTGCATGTGCACACCGCTTCCGGCAACGGCCGCGCTTACGTTACGGAAACCAAGTCATTCCCCGCCACGAGCAACATTCTTTACGGACGCATGTTCGTCTGGCTGCAAGACGGCATCACCACATCCGGACATTTCACCATCGCCGAAGGCGCCGGCACCGGAACGCCCGCGGTGATCCGATTCGGAGGTCAGTTCAAAGAGTTCGGCGTCGGCAGCGACCGGGGCGCCTCCGGCGACTGGACCGATCACGACACCAAGCCTGTCCCTTCGCAAACCTGGATGTGCTTGGAATTCGAAATGAAGGGCGACACCAACGAATTCCACGTCTGGTGGGACGACGCCGAGCGTACCGCGCTGCACCGCGGGGCCGCCCAGCATGGCGGATTCACAATGCCGGCCTTCAATTCGTTGTGGTTCGGCTGGTGGATGTACAACGCCGTCGAACCCAAAGACATGTGGATCGACGAGATCGCCGTCGACTTCAAACCCATCGGCTGCGCGAAGTAGCTCGGAGTCGATCGAGCGCGGCAAACTCAGCAGACGACGACGTCCAAGGTCGGGTCGATTCGTCTCAAGTCGTCCCGATCGCTCGTTACGACGGCAGCAGCGTGGCGGCGCGCCAACAGCACGACGCTGACGTCCACTACGTCGCGCGTTGCGCTCTTGCCACAGAGAGCGCCCGTGGCCTGTGCTTCCTCGCGATCCAGTGCTTGCACGTGCACGAAGCCAGACCCCAAGAGCCGAGCCAACCGTCGCGCCATACTTGCGCGACGACTCCGCCGGGCGTGTGGACTTCACCGCCGTGCGCAAGGGCCAGCTCGATCAGCGTGCGAACCTTCCGATCGTTTCTCTCGAACGCGATCCACGCGCCCGCGTCGAGCACTACAGGCCGAGGACGGCGCGCGCCCATGCTTCCTCTTTGGCACTCGCCGGCCCATTTTCTGCTTTCATCTCGGTCAGCAAAGCTGCGAGATCCTCGCGACGTGCTTTTTCCTCCATCGCCGCGTCGACCCAAGCGCTGACCGACTTGGCTCGACCTCGCCTGACCTGTCGCTCGGCCCTGGCTAGAACGTCTCGCCGCACGGTTACCGTCACCCTCGCCTTCTGCATACTAAGATCATACTCGTCCAAT
>WNFJ01299098.1_pt2 | contig 22734 bp, 25 predicted proteins | sample 5400461 | NCBI WGS metagenome assembly WNFJ01 (sample SAMN13153349, study PRJNA577476) | soil metagenome | isolation source: 115 cm saprolite on Douglas fir-dominated hillslope | place: USA:California | collected 2013-09-17
AAGCGCAAAGCGGATGGCCATAATCGATAGCCTGCAAAAAATTTCAGACACGGTTTGGGAATTGCCTTCGAGTTACAAAGAAGGCATGCGCGTGCCTGCTCGGGTCATCGGTACCGAAAAGCTGGTACGCGAAATGGACGAGGCCGTTTACCAGCAGATCAGCAACGTGGCCACTCTACCCGGCATCACACGCTATGCGCTCTGCATGCCGGATGGTCACAGCGGTTACGGATTTCCCATTGGCGGCGTAGCGGCTATGGATGTGCACGAAGGCGGCGTCATCTCACCCGGTGGTATCGGATTCGATATTAACTGCGGCATGCGCCTCGTCACCACGAATCTCACGCTGGATGACGTCAAACCACATTTGAAAGAGATCATCGATCTTCTGTTCCAACGCGTGCCGGCGGGCGTCGGCAGTCATGGATTTCTGAAATTGTCTCGTGAAGATTTTCGAGATCTCGTCGAACAGGGCGGGCGCTGGTGCGTCGAGCACGATTGCGGCTGGCAGGAAGACCTCGAACTGACGGAAGAGAACGGTTGCATCTCCGGCGCCGACGCTTCGAAAATCAGCGAACGCGCAATCGACCGCGGCTACAACCAGGTCGGCACACTCGGCAGCGGCAATCATTATCTGGAAGTGCAGGTCGCACGGCCAGAAGACGTGCGCGACAAGGAGCTCGCGGCAAAATTCGGGATCACGATTCCGAATCAAATCGTGGTGATGTTCCACTGCGGCAGTCGCGGCTTCGGACACCAGGTCGCCACGGATTATCTCCAAACGTTCCTGAAAGTGATGGAACCGAAATACGGAATCAAAATCCTGGACCGCGAGCTGGCTTGCGCGCCATTCGATTCGCCGGAAGGCCGCGATTATTTCGCCGCGATGAAATGCGGGGTGAACATGTCGTTTGCGAACCGGCAGGTGATTCTCCATCAGATTCGCGAAGTTTTTTCGGAAGTATTTGGTCGTAGCGCTGAAGATTTGGAGATGCGCCTGGTTTACGACGTTTCGCATAACACCGCGAAGCTGGAAAAGCACAGTGTGGATGGAAAAGCGAAAACGCTGCTTGTTCACCGCAAAGGCGCGACGCGCGCATTCGGGCCGGGACACGAGGAAGTCCCCGCGCGTTATCGCGTGATTGGCCAGCCAGTGATTATCGGCGGCAGCATGGAGACTGGGTCGTATCTGCTCGTGGGCACCGCATCCGGCGCAGAAACATTTTTTAGCACGGCCCATGGAAGCGGCCGCACAATGAGTCGCACCAAGGCGCGCAAACAATGGCACGGCAAACAACTCCAGAGCGATCTCGAAACGCGCGGGATTTATGTTCGAAGCACCTCATGGGCGGGCCTCGCTGAGGAAGCAGGCGCAGCATACAAAGACATTGATGAGGTAATCGCTGCGACTGAGCTGGCGGGAATCAGCAAACCAGTCGCGCGATTCACGCCAATTGGAAATGTGAAAGGGTAAAAAGCTCCAAGTTCCAACATCGAAGCTCCAGAGAAAGTTTAAGCACCAAACTTCAATGGTATCACGTGCGAAAACGAACCCCAAATCCGACGCCGGCGGTCTGGCATTTGGAGGCTTGATGTTTGGAGCTTCACTGGATGTTGGAGCTTGGGATTTGGAGCTTATCTGCAACGCATGATTCCGCGCACTCCCATCACTCTCGTCACCGGCCCGCTTGGCAGCGGCAAGACGACATTGCTGCGACACATTCTCGCCACACATCCGGCGAAGATTGCCATTGTGATGAACGAATTCGGCGAGATCGCCATCGACGCGAAGGTAATCGAAGGCAAAAACGTGCGGATCGCTGAGCTCGGCGGCGGCTGTGTTTGCTGTTCGTTGCTCGGCGAATTCGAGGCCGCGATCGGCGAGATCATTGCGAAAGTCGCGCCCGACATGATTATTGTTGAAACCACCGGGCTCGCCGAACCCGAAGCGCTCGTGTTCGACATCCAGGAGGCGCTGCCGCAATGTCGGCTCGACGGTGTGGTTTCGGTAATCGACGCTGACATGCTCGTTCGTTTTCCCGAGCTCGGTCATACCACACGTCTGCAAATCGAGAGCGCGGACATTTTGCTTTTGAACAAGATAGATCTCGTTGACTCAAAGCAAATCGAGTCACTCGAAACGAAGCTGCGCGAAATCAATCCAACTGCGGCAATTGTTCGCACCGAGCGTTGCCGAAGCGACCCGGAACTTTTGTTCGGTGTCCCGAAGCCGCGGGAGAAAAAGGTCGCGCAGCCGGAGCACGAACATCAGTTGGAGTTCGAATCGTTCACATTCCGTTCCGACAAAATTTTTACCCGCGATTGCTTTAAACGATTTGCAGATGGTCTTCCCGCGGCTGTGATTCGGGCAAAAGGTTTCGTGCGCTTCGCCGATGGCGCGCACCTTTTCAATCTCGTCGCGGGCCGCTGGGAGTTGGAACCGTTTGAATCGGCCGAGACACAGCTGGTTTTCATCGGTGAAAAAATCGCTGTGGAAAAATCCGCGATCCTTCGCGCGCTCGAGGAGTGCACCGCTAAAAATGACGAAGCACAAATGACGAATGACGAAGGAATGACGAAGCACGAATGACGATGGAGTGCGCTGCAACGGTCGCGCCGTTGGGTTTCGTCATTCAGACTTGAATCGACATTCGTCATTCGGGTTTGTTCACTCTCTTCATGCCTTACCATTACCTGGAAGAAATCGGTACTGCCGACATCGCGTTTGAAGCGACCGGGCGCGATTTGACGGAACTGTTCATGGCCGCGGCCGACGCGACGATGAACGTGATGATCGACAATCTCGATGCGATCGAACCGCGCGAAACGCGACACATCCAACTGGCGAACGATAAGATCGACATGTTGCTGTTCGATTTTTTGCAGGAGCTTATTTACTTCAAAGACGCCGAACAACTTTTGCTGCGCGTCCGCGACGCTGGAATCGAAAAGCGAGACGAACAGTGTTTTGTGACAGCGGAAGCCGCCGGTGAGCGGTTGGACGCGGCACGTCATCATCAGCGCGCGGACGTAAAGGCGGTCACGCTGCATGGTTTCTCTGTCCAGAAAAAGGACGATGGATGGAAGGCGACGGTGCTCCTGGACATTTGAGGTGAAATCCACCGCTCTCTGAGCTCGATTTCGGCGAAGCCTTTAGGCGCCCTGAAAAGCGATGCGAAGACGCATCGCACTCCACAGCACTGCGTGCGAAATCCATGGGATGCGTATTCCTTTTCGCGAAAGCTTTTGGAGTGCGCACGCGTCGTCGCGTCGCTTTAGGAGGACGCCCGTCGGAACCTTTCATGTATTTCAGATGCTGTAGCGTGCGCTGTCCTCAGCGCAGTGCATCTGCAGCGTGAATCAAAATCCGCTGGGGACAGCGGTACAGCGTTCGTATCAGTCACGACGCTACTTTGGTTCCAATGCGACGAAGCCGCTGCGGCCCTGGCTCCAGACGCGGATCAGAATCTTTTCATTAGGCTTCAATCTCTTGCTGACGGCAACCAGGTCTTTCGCGTTTTTGACAGGTTGCTTGTTCACTTCCTGGATCACGTCGCCTTCGCGCAGGCCAGCTTTTGCGGCGGGCGATTCGATCTCAATTTCTGCAATCACGGCTCCTTTGACGTCCTTTGAAAGATTAAGCGCGTTACGAATCTCATCAGTGATATCCGCAACAGCGACGCCGCCGAACACGGTGGCCTTTTCAGGTTGAGCGCTTTCTTCAGGCGACGCTTCGGCGCCCTCCTCGGCTACACCCGGAGGCATTTCACCAAGCTCGACATTGAACGTCTTTGTCTGGCCTTCGCGATTGGCCTCGATCTGCACTTTTGTCCCGGGCGCCATTGAGCCAATCATCAAGCGCAGTTCGCGTGCCTCGCTGATTTTCTTTCCGTTAACGGCTGTGATCACATCACCGGTTTTTATGCCGGCCTTTTCCGCTGGGCTTTTAGGCGTGACCTCGCCCACGAGCGCCCCGGTAAGTTGCCCTTTGAGCTTCATCGCTTCAGCTAGTTCGGGCGTGAGCGTTTGCACCGACGCGCCGATGTAGCCGCGCACCACGCGGCCTTTTTCGCGCAGGCTCCGCATTACATCGCGCGCGAGGTTCGCGGGAATCGCAAAGCCAACGCCCTGGTTTCCACCGCTTCGGCTGAAAATCGCCGTGTTGATGCCTAGCAATCGGCCTTCGGTATCGACTAGCGCACCGCCGGAGTTGCCCATGTTAATGGCTGCGTCCGTCTGAATGAAATTTTCATAATCAACGATGCCCATGCCGCCGCGGCCGACGGCGCTGATGATACCCATGGTAACGGTTTGCCGCAGACCAAACGGGTTTCCGACCGCGAGCACAATGTCGCCGGCGCGCGCTTTCTCGCTATCGGCAAACGAGATCGCCGGTAGATTTTTCTCATCGATTTTCAACAATGCCACGTCTGTGCCCGGATCGGTTCCGACTTTCCTGGCCTTGTATTTTCGGAGCTCTATGCCCAGGCCGACCATGATTTCTTCCGCGCCAGAAACGACGTGGTTGGCAGTGAGAATGTATCCATCCGGGCTGACAATTACGCCCGAGCCCAGACCCTGCAGAGTCTGTTTGCCGTGTGTTTGCGGAAGTTGCCCACCGAAAAACTGGCGCAACGTATCATCGCCAAATGGGAACGTTGTCTGCCCGCGCGAAACCGTCTGGGTAGTAAATACGGTTACAACGCTCGGCGCGACCTTCTCGACAATCGGCGCGAATGTCGTAATTCCTCCCTACTGCGTCTGCGCCGGCTCCTGCGCTGCGGCTGAAAATGCGCCGACGTGTACGCACACAACCGCCCCAATCAATAACGGCACGCACGACCAGAGAATTTCTCTTTGCATGAAGCCTCTCTCTTTCAAAAGAGAATCGCGTGCACAATAGGAGCCGGCCCTCTTTGTGAGAAGGCTTTCGTCTTCCGAATTTCAGAGGACGTGCAGCTTCGCTGCGAAAAAAACGCGCGGCCATTCTGGCAACCGTTCAGAGAACCCGACCGAAGGTGGAACGTGTTGTCCTCAACGCGTTGGCAGAGTAAATACGGCTTTGCCGCCTAGTTTTCGGTCCAGCGAAATGCTATGAGAACTTCATCTTGCGCCTTCGGCGGTTGGCATCGTCTTCGGAGAAGCCGATCCACCTACTTCGAGATCAGCAAGCCCGGCGACGACCAATCACCAACGTGTCGCGCCGTAGCCTTGGCATAGGCGGATCAACGTTCACCTATAACTGCGAAGTCACGGCCTACGGGCGAGGCGCTGGCGTCGGGCGAGGCCTTGGTGTTGGAGTAGGCCTCGGTGTGACGCTTGGAGTTCCGGTCGGCGTAGCTGTTGGTGTCGCCGTGGCAGTTGCCGTTGGCGTTGCTGTGGGCGTGTGAGTAGCTGTCGGGGTTGCAGTTGGCGTCGCTGTTGCTGTCGCTGTTGGCGTTGGAGTTGGAGTTGGAGTTCCTGCTGCGTTACAGAATTTTTCCATCGAGCTTAGCAGTGTAACATTGTCACTAGCATAGCCGCCGGCCAACCAAACCCTAGTCGTGCCGTCGGTGTTCGTGGGGAAGTTGCGCCGCGCAGTCGTGAACGCTGGGACAGGTGAATTTACCGTCCACGTATTACTGACCGGATCATAGGCGTCCACTTCGTTGGATGGGTTGGGCGCGGTTCTGCCCCCGCCCATCACCAACATTTTGCCATTGAAGTTAAGTGCCCGCGTCTCCCCTGTCGCTCGCGGTATACTGGTAATCGTGCTGATAGTATCCGCCACAGGGTTATAGACAAAAGAGTCCGTAGTATCGGTCAGAGTAAAGGGCGGGGGTGGGGCGATCAAGGTGCCCCCACCCGTGTAGATGAGGTTGCCAATTGTCGTCGTGGGTATGTAGCTGCGCGGAACAGGCAGAACAGCGGTCTTCTGTACCCACGTGCTAGGAGGAGTAAACTCCCAGATCTGGCTGGTCGAGCCCGCCGTGATGGTGTCGAAGCCGCCCAGGATATAGAGCTTGTTGTTGAAGACCGTGAAGCCACCGGGCAGAGTCGTTCCGGCATTAGCACCGGGCCAGGGAGCAGCAACCGCGCTGATCACGTCAGTCACAGGATCATAGCGGAATACGCGATCGAAAGTGCCGACGACGGTAACTTGCGAACCACCCACGCAGTAGATGTAAGGCGTTCCAGCGTCAGCTAGCACGCCACAGGCCATGTTGTTTACATGCGTGTCGGGGTAAGTGGCCATCTTGGTGGTCCAACTGTTGGTGCCTGGGTCGTATTCAAAGGGGTGAGTGAACTCGCTGCCAACTGAGTCGGAGGCGCGACCGCCCATGGCGTAAAACTTCCCGTTGGCCTGAAAATAAACGCCAGCCAGCCGCGCGCCGACGCTTGGGAGATCCTGTCCGGCCGACCATCCCGACGGCGCGCAACCACCCGAAACATTGACCACGCCAGTCATGCCAAAAGGGCAGTGCACGATGCAGTGGTAAGCATAAGCGCCAGACTCGGTAAACGTGTGCGTGTAAACGAAGTTTTGGTTGGACGTGGTTCCCGGAAAGCAGTTCATATCGTTAGGGGAACAATATTGCGAATCGGGCGCGCAAGGAGGACCGCTGGTGACACTATGGCCGCCAGTGGTCCAAGTCCACCGCACCGTGTCGCCCACCGAGATATTGACCGTGTCCGGCACGAACTGGATACCATTTCCAGCTCCCACCTGCACATCGAAAATCGTGCTGGTAGCCGATGGAACGCCGTTCACGGCCGGCTGGCCGTTTTGATCGAGAATGCGGATGGGCGGCGCGCTCCTTGTGTCAGGCATACTTGTGCGCCTGTCGCCAGATTCAGCTCGCACCAAAAATACGATGGCAAATACCATTCCGAGCCAAAAAATCGCCCGTACTGCGTTTGATCTTTTCATAGTCTTACTCCTTATTCTGCGCGCCAGCCATTCCCGGATTTTCTTTCCATTGAGACCGAACCGCGGCTGACACTCTGCGATTCAGTGCCAGCGATGTTGCACAGCAGTTTCCAAAAAAGGCAAGCAGAATCTTTTGCTGAAAAGCACGGAACCCTACTAACCGTCGCAAGAAAAAGGTAACGCAACTGTTACCAGCGCGGTTCGCGGACGTTTTGCCGGCTTCTCTGCGGGGAACCCCCTGCGCAAACGGACGCGAACAAGTTCGAAACTTCCGATGCTCCAAACAGAGCATTTCGCTCCCAAAATTTTGAAAGCACCAAATCGACAGGTGCAATTGGCTACTCAGTATGACCGTTTCTCTCACCCGGGCGTCGGGCGAGGCGCTGGTGTCGGGCGAGGCCGCGGGGTTGGCCTTCGCGTCGGTGAAGCAGTGGGGGGTCGGCGTCGGCGATGGCCCGCCGCCGTTTGTTGTCCGAAGAATCGTGCCGCCGTCGCCAACTGCTATGCCTCTCAACCGTCATTCGCGAAGGAAACCTCATTAAGGTTGGCAGAGGTTCCACTGGTCTGGTCGGTCCATGTAATTCCGGCATCTGTGGAGTGAAGGATCCTTCCACCCCAGCCGACGGCAAAGCCACTGGTTGTTTGTGGGAAGTCAACGGCTTCGATTGCCTGATCGTAGAATAATGTTGACCAGTTCATTCCACCGTCAGTTGTTCTCGCAATGGCACCTCGGCCGTCGAAAAGAATTCCTGAAACAACACCGGTGTTTTGATCGAAGAAGAATATGTCAGTGCAACCGCCTTCGTTGTTATCAAAGTAAAACGGCTCAAGAACCCAGTTTACGCCGCCATCAGTACTACCACCGATCAAAGGCTGAAAGATCGAATTTTGCCCTGCCACAAAACCTGTCGTTGCACTCAGCATATGAGCGCCTGGAAAGCCGCCGCCAAAAAATCCTGTTTGACCGATCTGCCATGAAGCGCCCGAGTCCGTCGAGTAAAGGATCGTTTGTGAGTCGACGCCGCAGATTCCATTTGCCCCCGCTAAAGGAGACTGATTGAAGATTATCCGTCACACCACTGGCAATGCTTTGCCATCCGGTCCCGCCATTAGTCGTACGGAGAATCAATCCCTGCTCGCCAACGGCAACTCCTTCGTGGATCAAAAAGATAAACACCGTGCACGGTTGTGGTCGTTCCAGATGCGAGTGACGCCCATGTCGCCCCGAGATCGGTGGTCTTTAGAATCGTGCCTGCTTCTCCTACGATGAAACCGGTTTCCTGACCCAAGAAGATACGCGCCGTTCAACTTGTTCGTTGTCCCTGAGCTAACAGGTGACCATTGCCCAAGCGCAGTTAAGCCGGCGTAGAAAACAAGTAACCAGGTAAGATGAAGCCTTTTATGCCACAACATAGTTACCCCCCGTTTGTCGCAACCTTCTCATAATGTCATTCTGAGCGAAGCGAAGAATCTCTTCGCTCACCATGACAGCGCCATTGGTCTTTTAGTGATTGAGTTCCTCATTCGAAGGAACAAAGCGGTTATTTTTTGTGGTGGCTGATTTCTTCCAGTAACTCGATCTGGATCTGCTGAATCTCGAACAGCCGGTTGTATTGACGGCGCAACAGGTGATCGATTTTTTCGTGCAAGTGCCGAATCTCGAGCTCGGCTTTAAGGTTGATTTTGTAGTCGTTCTCCGAGCGCAAACGATCGCGCAGCTCGGCGCGATTTTGACTCATCATAATGATTGGCGCCTGCATCGCGGCGAGACATGAGAGGATCAGGTTCAGTAGAATGAACGGATAGGGATCGAACCCGCGGTTGAGGAGCAGCGCGGCGTTCAAAATGATCCAAAGCACAAGGACGACGCCGAAGAGGATGATAAATCTCCAGCTGCCGCCAAACGAGGCTATCTGATCGGACAACCTTTCGCCGAAAGTGAGCTTCCTCTCGAATTGCTCCTCGATGTTGCTCGCGAGGATTTCATGTTGGCGCAAACTCTCGATCACTTCATTGTCGAGCACTGAAAGCTCGCCAATCTCGTCTTGCAAAACTTCCTTGATGTAATCCTTGCGGAATTCGCCCAAGTCATCGAGGCAGATGAACCCGCTGCTGTCCAAGTCGGGCAACTTCTTTTTGATGAACTCGAGAAGCGACGGCCGAATCAATTCCGCGATCATTCCGCTGTTCGGCGGCTTCGGTTTTTTGCAAACCTCACAGATTAGTGGTGTGGTTACGGTTTTGCTCATTGAGATTTCGTCGCTGAATTAAACTGCTTCCGAGTGCCTTGTCGATTCGATCTTGAATCAACGATGGCGAACACCGGACCAGAGTTTAGGAAAGCGGACCACCCCTCACCTCAGTCCTCTCCCCGCAAGCGGGGCGAAGCGGGAGAAGTGGACCGAGAATTCTTCTTCCTTTGGCTCGCAATAACCACGCATGCGCCCGTAATGTGGGATCAGGTCCTTCTTATGAGGTGAGCGCCGCATGGAGCTCGCCTCTCCCTTTGGCAAAAGAACAGGATTAGGTGAGAGATTGGACGAGCACGATTCTCAATCCTAAGCTCCTGCGATGGAAGAATCGGAAGTTCCTCTCGAGCATTTGCACGAACAGGTCCATCACACCGCCGAACACAGCGGCGAAACGTGGATTTCGTGGGTGGCTTTGAGCACTGCGATTCTTGCCGCCCTCGCGGCGATCGCCGCGCTTCTTTCCGGTCGACACGTGAACGAGGCGATGATGAACCAAATCGAAGCGTCCGATCAATGGAACTATTACCAGGCGAAAGGCATTAAGGCTGCCGTGCTCGACGCAAAGATGTCGCTCGGCGGCGCGCGTGACGAATCCGACCAAACAAAGCGCGATCGTTACGAGAAAGAGCAGGAAAAAATCAAATCGGAAGCCGAGCACAAGGAAGCCGCGGCGAAATCAAACTTTCACAAGCACGAAGTGTTCGCCGGCGGCGTGACCATGTTCCAAATCGCGATTGCCATTGCTGCAATCTCCGCGCTTACGCGAAAACGTCCGTTCTGGATCGTCAGCTTGCTTTTTGGCGTGGCCGGCTGCGCCTTTCTCATTCTCGCCGCGATCGCGAGGTAGTGGCGATTGACCACAATTGCCCACAACCTTTTAGGTGCGTCGCCAGTCTAGCAAGCGGAATCCCCCGAAAGCCCGCGCTCGCCGAGCCAGGGGAAGGCGCGGCGACGCCGTGCGCGCGCGACGCGTTTGAGACCGAATGGTTCGATTGCTTTGCTTCCAAGATACGCGATGGCTTCGTCTACGGAATCGGTCGCGTAGATTAGGCGTAGATCGGCATCGCCGATCATTCCGCGTTGCGCCATTTTTTCGATGAAGTCGATCAGTTCCTTCCAATAGTCGGTTCCCATGATCACGACTGGAAAATTTTTAATCTTCCCGGTTTGAATGAGGGTGAGCGCTTCGAACAACTCATCGAGCGTGCCTGCGCCTCCTGGCATCACAACGAATGCGTAGGAATATTTTACCAGCAGCGTTTTGCGGACGAAAAAATAATGTAGTCGCACGCAGCGATCGAGATAGGCGTTTGCTGGTTGCTCCGACGGCAGCTCAATGGTGCAACCTACAGAGCGGCCACCGACGTCTTTGGCTCCGCGGTTTGCCGCTTCCATGATGCCGGGGCCGCCGCCGGTCATGACAGTGAACCCGAGGCGCGCAATAGCCGCACCCATTTTCCTGGCCAGCTCGTAATTCGGATCGTCGCGCGCAATCCGGGCCGAGCCGAACACGGTCACGCATGGGCCGACGAAATGAAGAGTCCGAAATCCGCGCAGGAAATCGCGCATCACTCGTAAGAGGGTGAAAAACTCGGCAAAACGTGAGCGCGGTCCTTCGAGAAAAATCTCATCCTCCGGCTCTGAAGGAGGGGTCTGTACCGAACTCGGCGGGACGAGCGGTTCGATGCTGGAATCGTCCTTATTCTGCACAGCCCCTCACCTTACTCCGCTCCTCTCGCCAGGGGAGAGGCGAACCACGCCGTGATACATATGAATGGTCATTGGAAGATCGACGAATTCGCGCAACCGGTTGAACGAGGTTTACGGGTCGCAACCTCCACAAGCAAGTTTTGATTAACGCGCCGCACCGGGCGCAAAGCTAGACGCGAGATTCTCGCGCTGCTGCTGGTGAGTCGCGACTAGAAACAACGTTAGTCGCAATTCGACGAGCTCTTTTGAGCCAGCGTCGCGCCCACGCGTACTCGGTTGCAAGGATGGCGAGTCCCACCGGAATAACGATGAACGCTGGTCCTGGCAAAACGAGCAGAGCAATTCCGATCAGCAGAACGGTTGCTCCGACCACCGAGACAATCACACGCTTAACGATTTTGATGTTCGCAAAATTCAAAACGCTAAAGAGGCGTTGCGTCCATGATGGGGAGCCGATTGGCTGTTCATTGCGAGCGCGAGGCCTCATCGTCATAACATCGTCGCCTACGACCAGAGTGGATCGGTGGTCGCTAGGGAAGCGAAAAATACTTGGGGTTTGTCGCCACCGCGCTGTTTCGCCGTGCGGGCGGACATGCGCTCAGCGCCTCGACACAGCGAGGCGGCTACAACAGCGCGGGCACCCAGTATTCCTCCTCATCAACCTTTGATCGCCCTGCGTAACCGATCGAGAAATGGAACCTGTGCCGGCTTCAATTTTTGGCGCGCAATCGCTTCGGTGAAAAATTCGGCGCGATCAACTTCTGGAAATTGTTTGCGTTTGCCGGAGTGCGGTGGCCATTCCATTTCAAACAAATTTGATTTGCATTCAAACGATTCTGGCAAATCGCCTTCGAACGCCCAGCCGTGCACAGTCTTGCCGCCTTTTTGCATAATGGAGCCGAGCTCAATGTAGTCTCGAACCGTTTTGGGTCGGAATCCGACCTCTTCTTCAAATTCAGTCTGGGCCCGGGTCAGCAAATCTTCTCCCGGAGCCGCTTCGCCCTTTGGGATTGTCCATGCGCCGGCGTCTTTGTGGACGTGGAAAGGTCCGCCGGGATGGGCGAGCAAAACTTCGAGTTCATTGTTCCTGCGCCGAAACATCAGCAAACCGGCGCTGATTCGACTTCGCGGAGATTTAGGGTTTTCAGGCATTATTTTGCGCCGGCGGCACGCTCGTCGCTTTTTGTAAGACCCGTGCGGTTTTCCTTCTTGTCGCCCCAGAGATGAAATGTGTAGGTGAAAACTATGTAGCCAAACAGATCGTGCTTCGGGCCATTGTTGACGTAGAGCGCGGGATTGAACTGGAAATCGCGTGTGACATTGCAGGTGAAACCGATCGTCGATGAGTTTTCAGAGCCACTTTGGAAATCGACCTGCACTCGCCACGTCTCATTGAAGTCGTAGGCATAGCCGAGGATTGCTTCGTTTTTGTAGCCGGCATGAATGCCGCCGACGAACACCTTGTTATGCTCGGTGCAGTAGCCAGCTTCGATATACGGTTGAGGATCGACATCCAGGTGTGGCGACCAATTGACGAACCCAACGGAAAGAAGCCACGGCTCTTTTGTCAGCAATCCGATCTCCGTCCCGAAAATCCATTCGTCCGGTTGGAATCCGCGAAACACCGCTACTTCAGCCCATTTCGTCAGGCCCAGCTCGGCTTGCAATTCATACGGGTTTGCAATCCGCTTGTCTTGGATTTGCAGACTCAAGGAGAGATCTCCCACCGGCTGCAAATCCGGCGTCACGATTTGACTCAACCCTTTCGTCGTCGCGAAAGACGAGGAGCCGCTCAAAAGAAGAACGATCATCACAACGATGAACGTCATGAAGCTGATCGGCTCTTTGCTCGCCGCCGGTTTATGCAAAGCGTTCAACATATCGCCGCGAGTAAAACGGTTACTTACGAATTTGTCGATTCACTGTTGAACGCAAACCCGCAGTTTCGCCCATCTCTCGCCTCTCCCTCGGCAAGGGAGAGGGCAGGGTGAGGGTTCTGCTTCACAATCATCCCACGTCAGAAGCCCCTCACCTGAATCCTCTCCCCTTTACGAAAGGGGAGAGGCGGAACAACGCTAAACACGTACGAGTTAGCTTTCGGGGTTGAACGCAGCCCGGGCGATTCTAAGATTGCGATAATGCGCGTGCTCGCCATCGACGCCTCTCTTCGCAACACCGGTGTTGCGATTGTGGATGCAAATAATGGCAAACCGCGTTCCCTCTATTTCGGGACGATTCACAACGCCAGCTCTCTGCGTTCTTCTTCCTGCCTGGTCGCGATCCGCGATCGGCTTGTTGAACTCATTCGGGAACACGAACCGGATTGTTGCGCGCTGGAGTCGGTCATTTACGTGCAAAGCTACAAGACCGCGATCGTCCTGGGAGCCGCCAGGGGCGCGGCCATTCTGGCCGCGGCCGAAAACGGATTGCCGGTATTTGAATATTCACCGAGGCGAATTAAACAATCCACGGTTGGGCGCGGCGCAGCCGAAAAAAATCAGGTCGCGTTCATGGTGCGCGCGCTTCTCGGTTTAATGGAAACGCCGGATGCCGACGCAGCGGATGCACTGGCGATCGGGCTGACTCACCTCCGCTCGCAAGAGGTCGCGAGCCTGGGCCTTCCGGGAGCGACGCAGATATGAATGGAGGGACGAACTCCTGCGAGCCCATCGCGCAGACGCTGTCGCGCAAAGCGAAGCCGGCGTCGCAGGAGCTCCGCCCTCCAGATCTCCGCGTGCGTTGGCTCGGGCGAATGAACTTCGCCGATGCGCTCGGGTTGCAGGAAGAAATTGTCGCCAAAAAACGAGAAGATCCTTCCCATCTGGACGAACTGCTCTTGCTCGAGCATGAACCGGTGTACACGATCGGGCGCACTCCTGATCGATCCAGTTTGTCCGCCACAGGACGGATTCGCCGTGGCGAACTGGGCGCCGCGCACTTGCCCCATCAACTTTTCGCGATCAATCGTGGCGGTCAGGCAACATATCACGGACCCGGGCAACTGATGGGTTATCCCATTATCGACCTGCACAGATGCGGTGAGGATTTGCACAGATATTTGCGGTGGCTCGAGCGGTTGCTCATTGAAATGCTGGCCGAATACAAGATTGCTGCGACACAACGCGCATCCCTCACGGGAGTTTGGGTCGACGACCGCAAGATCGCTTCGATTGGGGTTGGAGTGCGTCACTGGATCACAATGCACGGTTTTGCGTTGAATGTGTGTGGCGATCTTTCACCTTTTAATCACATTGTTCCTTGCGGCATTAACAACGTCGCGATGACGTCGATGGAAAAGGAAACTGGCTGCGCATTTTCAGTTGAGACCGTTGCTGCCTCGCTTGAGAAATTAATGCTGAATCGGATTGGCGATTTGCACACTGCGCCAGAAGCAGAACCTATCAGTGTCTGAAATCGAAGAAATATGATTCCACTCGAAGACAACGTCGGTGACATCATCGGAAAAGCGCAACGCGGCTTGGGCATTTCCGATTCTAAACTGGCCGAAAAAGCGCATGTCAGTTCGGAAACAATCCGCATGCTTCGCGAGGGCGATGTCGACGAGGCCGCCCTCATGAATGTTGCACCGATCCTTGGCCTTAACGCGCAAGCCCTTCGTGAATTGGCCAAAGGCGAATGGCACCCAAAAAAAATTGAAACGCGTGACGGTCTCGCGCAATTCAACACGGACTATCAAGGCATGGCTGTTAACGCGTATCTTGTTTGGGACCCAGCGAGTCATGGCGCAGCGGCCTTCGATACTGGCGCCGACTCCAGCGAAATGGTCCGCTTTGCGAATCGCCACAAACTGGATGTACAACTTATTCTCCTCACGCATGCTCACGCCGACCATGTCGCAGACCTCCCGCGTCTGCGCGAGGAAACCGGCGCAGACGTTTTTACACCGGCACGGGAACCAGTTCCAGGCGCGGAACTAATTGACGAGGGAAAACGTTTTCGGCTTGGCAACCTGCAAATTGATGCGCGACTGACCTGGGGTCATTCCCCGGGCGGAATGACCTATGTCGTAACGGGTCTCGCGCACCCGGTCGCGATTGTCGGCGATTCACTTTTTGCCGGATCGATGGGCGGCGGAAATGTCTCCTACCAGGAAGCATTGCGAAATAACCTCGAGAAAATCCTGACACTACCTGACGACACGATCATTTGCCCGGGGCACGGCCCGATGACGACCGTAGGCGAAGAGAAACAACACAACCCATTTTTTGCGGGCAAGGTTTGATGTTTGAGGTTTGACGTTTGATGTAGTTTCGGATGTGACCAAAGCCGAGCTACTCACGCGCACAAGAGTGTTCGCGTTGCGGATTCTGAAGCTGGTAGATCATTTGCCCCGGACTACATCTGGACGCGCTATTGGAAATCAACTTGTTCGCAGCGGCACCTCTGTCGGTGCCAATTATCGCGCAGCTTGTCGCTCACGCTCACGCGCCGAATTTGCGGCTAAACTGGGTCTCGTTGCCGAAGAAGCCGATGAAACCGTGTATTGGTTGGAACTCGTTCGTGACGGCAATTTGGTTCCTGCAAACAAGCTAGGTGAGTTGCTAAAAGAAGCGAACGAGTTGACGGCTATCTTTACAGCGGGTCGGCGAAGTTCGAGTAGAAATCAAACCTCAAACCTCAAACATCAAACATGAATATTGGTTTTGTTGGAGTTGGTCGCATGGGCGCGAACATGGCGCGCAGGTTGAAAGATCGCCAATTTCACATCACGGCTGTTCACGACGCGAATCGCGCCGCCGCTACGTCGCTTGCCACCGAGCTTGGTTGCGCAGCCGCCCAGGATTTGTCGGAAGTGACTGCAGCATCTGACGTGATCTTCACTGTAGTAACCGACGACAACGCGATGCGAAAAATCTTCAGCGGCAGTGGCGATAATCTGCTGGTGAACGCGCGTGCCAAGCTTTTCATCAATTGCGCGACGATCTCGCCGCAGGTGCATGTCGATGTTGAAAAGCTGGCCCAGCAAGCCGGCGCCGAAACGCTCGAAGCATGTATGGCCTCGAGTATTACACAGGCGAGGGAAGGTAATCTCTATCTGATGTGCGGCGGAAGCGAAGAGACATTCCGCAAAGCCGAACCGATCTTGAAGGAGTTGGCGTCAGTCGTGCGTTTTATCGGCAAAGCTGGCGAAGCCGCGAAAGTGAAAGCGCTCGTCAACATGGTGATGAACATTAACACCGCGGCTCTGGCTGAAGGACTTGCCCTCGGCGCAGCGCTCGGTCTGGATCTGGGAATGTTGCGAAAGGTTTTCTCGCAGACCGGCGCTGCCTCGCGCGTACTCGAAACTGATGGCGAAGACATGCAAAACCGCGAGCACAGCTGCTTTTTCTCTGCTGCGCACGCGGCCAAAGATAGCGGGATCGCGCTTGAGCTCGCGCAGAGTCTCGGACTCGATTTACCGCTGGCGCGCACGACCAAGGAACAATACGACCGGATGATCGCCGAAGGCCTGGGCGAGCTCGACAAATCCGGAATCGCCGAGCTCACCTTCAAAGACCGATCCGCCTTGCGCCAGAAGGCAGCCGATTGAAACAATCGGCTGGATCGCCCAGCTCCCTTGTTTGAAGCGCTCAAGTGAAATTCACCGCCAAAATGAGAAGGAGCTGCCCGCCGCGGCCGGTTCGGCGCCACAAACATTCCGGCGATCGCGTGTGATGCGCTCAGGTGTGTAATTCGACTCGGCAAATATCGGCGGCGTCGAATCGATTGATAGTGCGTCCGTGGGTCAGCCGAAACTAAAGCGCGAAAAAGGCACACTTTGCCTCAAAACCTTTCAGTTCGAATTCGCCAAGCGAACGCACTGGAATCAGTTCTCCGAGCTTTGTGTGTGCCGCTTCGCTCAGCGCGCACGGCTCGCCCAGCGAACCAGCTAGTTTTTCCAGGCGGAAGATCAAATTCACTTCGCCTCCCATCAAGCTTTCTTCGCCCATCGACGCGACTCCACCAATCGCAATCGGCCCGAAGTGAACAACGAAGCGAAACTCCGGACATTGTTTTCGTTGCAATTCCTTGAGTGCAGAGATTACCGCCACGATATCCTCCGGCCTCGTGGCGGCCTCCGGCCAATAGGCAAGAAAACCATCACCGAGATATTTGTTAATTATTCCGTGCTGATTCTCGATGACCTCCTTGCAAGTAAAAATCCACGCTCCAAGGAGAACATCCAGGTCCTCGCTCTGCATCTGGCGACTGAGCGGCGTAAAACCGCGAATGTCCGCGACCAGAAGCCAGCAAGGAATATTCTCGATTTCTCGCAGCGTTCGTTGCACCAAGTCGCTTTTGTACTCCTCTGAAATGCCGAGTGGTTGCCGAAGCTTGAAAACCTGATCTCCGATTGTGATTTGATCGCCATCGCTTAGTCGGACGGGGTGATGAATCCGCCGCTTGTTTAAGAAAGTTCCGTTGCTGCTGCCAAAATCGATCAGCCAAAGTTCGCCGATATTTTGCAGATGGATGACAGCGTGCCGGCGCGACACTTTGGGAGATTCCAGCACGATCGTATTAGCGGCAGTCCGTCCGAGCGAACAACCGCCCTGGATCGGGTGGCGTGTGCCATCGGCTTCTTCGAGCCAGGCACCTTCCTCTGGCGGGGCGTTCACGAAGAAACACTCTACCAAGAAGTGATGATCGAGGCAACGTGCGTCAAATCACTAGGCGCGCGTGCGGACTGGCATAAGCCTGACATGGGTTGTAGAAGGAGGAGTTTTAGCTTTTAACTTCCGTCCTACCTTAATCATGTATACTTGGCCAAAGTGAGTAACGAACGCGCAGGCGATGTGTTAGGCGCAACATCGCGTGAGTTTGCCGGCGGACAAAGAGTTTTTGGCCGCTATACTCTAGTCGAAGTCCTCGGACGTGGCGGAATGGGAATTGTCTGGCTTGCGCGCGATGAAGAACTGGAGCGCGATGTCGCGCTGAAATTTCTTCCCGATCTGATGATCCACGATCGTTCGGTGTTTGATGAGCTCAGGCGCGAAACTAAACGCTGCCTCGAACTGACTCATCCGCATATCGTTCGGATACACGATTTCATCTGTGACGAACGCTCCGGCTGCATTTCGATGGAGTACATCGATGGAGAAACGTTATCCAACTTGCGAGCCGAGAAAGAGCAGAGGGTCTTCGAACCGGATGAGATCGCTACTTGGATAAGTCAGCTTTGCGATGCGCTCGATTACGCGCATAATCGCGCGAAGATCATCCACTGTGACTTGAAGCCCGCGAACCTGATGGTCAGTCAACGCGCCGACCTAAAGGTAACGGACTTTGGTATAGCGCGCAGTCTGAGTGATTCGGCCAGCCGGGTGACGCTGGAGCAAGGCCGAAGCGGCACGCTCATTTATATGAGCCCGCAACAGCTAAACGGCGAACAGTGTACGCATTTGGATGATATCTATTCGTTGGGTGCGAGCATTTACGAATTACTTACGAGCAAGCCGCCGTTCTATTCGGGGAATATCGATCGGCAGATTCGCGAACGAGTTCCTCCGTCGATCACGCAGCGGCGCAAAGAATTGGATATTGAGCCGGCGTTGGTTCCACAGGTTTGGGAAGATGCGGTCGAAGCGTGTCTGGCAAAAGATCCGTCGCGGCGTCCGCAATCGGCAGCAGAGGTTGCGCAGCGGCTCGGACTTACTCCAACTCAGACAGGAACAAGAGTGGCTACTGGCAAGAGATCAAATAGAAAAACGCTGATTATCGGTGGTATCGCGGCGCTCTTGGTTCTTGCGCTTGCTGGCTCGTACTTCGGAGTGTTAAAGCAGCCAGCCAAACCTGTATCACAAGCGATGGCGATTCCCGAAAAATCGATCGCCGTCTTACCGTTTGAAAACCGCAGCGAAGACAAAGCCAATGCCTACTTTGCCGATGGAATCCAGGACGAGATTCTGACACGGTTATCGAAGATCGCCGATCTGAAAGTCATCTCACGCACATCGACGCAGCATTACAAAAGCGCGCCGGAAAACCTGCCCGAGATCGCCAGGCAACTTGGCGTAGCTCACGTTCTGGAAGGCAGCGTACAGAAGAGTGGCGATGCTGTGCGTGTGAACGTACAACTAATCAAAGCTGCCAATGATTCGCATCTTTGGGCAGACACATTTGACCGAAAACTGACTGACATCTTTTCGGTTGAGAGTGAGGTCGCCAAAGCTGTCGCCGACCAGTTGCGGGCGAAACTCACGGGCCGGGAAGAGCAGGAGCTAGCTGCTAAACCGACAGACAATCCTGAGGCCTACGATGCCTACCTGCGGGGTCTGGCTTATACACTGAAAACTCTCCCCACAACCGCCAACGTCCTTGGCGCACAGAAATATCTCAGAGAAGCGGTGCGGTTGGATCCGAAGTTCGCGCTTGGTTGGGCGCTGCTGTCATACGTTGATGCGCGCGGCTACCGCACACAGAGTGTTCAACCAACGGTCGCCCTGCGTGAAGAGGCGCGGCAGGCAGCCGAAACCGCGCTCACTCTTCAGCCCAACCTTGGCGAGGCCGTAGTGGCCGAGGGAGCTTACCACTACTTCTGCCTAAAAGATTACGACACCGCAGTGCGTTATTTTGAGCAAGCACGCCAGCTGCTCCCGAGTAGCAGCCGGATTCCTGAATTGCTGGCTTACGTCGCACGGAGACGAGGCCAGTGGGACCGGAGCGAAGCCTACTTCAACGAAGCCAAGCGGCTCGACCCGCGCAATGTTAATCTCCTCACGCAGCACGCGACTACCGATATCCCTCTTCGTCGTTTCCCCGAAGCGCTGCGAAAGCTTGATCAGGTTCTCGATATCACGCCAGACGACGTCGATACCCTCGTGACAATGGCGACTATCGCACAAGCCGAGGGCGACCTACCGCGTGCCTCGGCGCTCCTCGCTCCGCTCCACCCGGGTGCCGACGACTCGGGGGCCGTGGAAACACAAGTTTACCAGGCAATCCTTGAACGCCGTCCTGCGCAAATCATCCCTCGGCTAAAGGAGATACTAGCCAAGCCTGATCCGACGTTGGGTTACATCAATGGCGAACTGCGCTTTTGGTTAGGTTGGGCACAGGAAGTCGGCGGCGACCATGCCGGCGCTCAGGAAAGTTGGCGACAGGCGCGCCGCGAACTAGAACCTTTCCTCAAAGAACAGCCGGACAATTTTAGCCTCATTGGCGATCTCGCGCTGACCAATATGGGTCTCGGTGACAAGGCCACCGCGTTGGCTCTGTCGGAACGGGCCATGGCCGTGAATCCGATCGAGAAAGACGCGATAGTTGGTCCCATTCCCATCGAGATCCTCGCTCGGGTGGCGGCGCGCATGGGAGAGCCTGACCGCGCCATCGTCGCTTTACAGAAACTACTCTCGATACCGTACGCTGGTGCGCTGGGTGCGGGCATGCCGCTTACTCCGGCACTGCTCCGGCTCGATCCGATGTTCGATCCGCTCAGCAATGATCCGCGCTTCCAAAAACTCCTCGTTTCGCCATCACCGAAGTAATCTGCTTCAATTGTAGCTCGTCGACGCGAGACTTACGAATGCGATGCAGTTTTAAGATGTTGGCGTTGGCGGGGGCGGTGGAGTTGGCGGAGTTGGAGTTGGGGTCGGAGTTGGTTCAGTCGGCGGTCTCATACGAGAGGTGTTGATTCATTCAGCACCTAATGTCAAGCTTGCTTTAACTACGGTAGTAGTCGTCGCCTCAACACGAACACATTGTAAGCCGTTTCATCGTTCACGGCGAACGGCTGTTTGATATCGTACCGGAAATCGTAGACGTCGCACAGCTCCAGCGACGGAACTGAACCGAGGAGCCGTCGAAATTGTCGTGCTGTGTAGGTGCGGAACTCAAATTCATAGTGGAGGTGAAGTTCTTTCGACCTGCGGACGACCAGAAGCCAAACCCGAAGATCCTCGATCCGGCGGCGGAGATCGGTACGCACTATGCATAGCGTTACGGTCACTTTTGTCTCCCCGCGGCGCTTCGTCCATCGCTCGACGTACTCTTCAATGGTCCCCAAAGGCAGCAGATGCAGGCCAACGATATAGATGCCGCCCGGACGAAGGCTGCTGGCAACACTTTCCAGGTTGCTGCGCGCCGTCTGCTCCGTCAACAAGTGGCGAAACGTGTTGATAGTGCAGTAGGCCGCATCAACAGGTTGACTGAGGCGAAAATTGGACATCTCAGCCTCGAATATCTCGGCATGAAGACTCCGCCGTGTAAGCCTCCGCCGAAGGTAGTTTATCGCCGTCTGATTGAGATCAAAGCCGGTTAATCGATAACCTCGGGCGGCTAACTCGGTAACTAGTCGGCCACTGCCGCAGGCCGGTTCCAGTAACCGGCGGACCTCGAACGGACAATACTTGCGGCATGCCACCTCGATGAAGTCGGCCTCGCGCTGAGTGTAGGCTTGGAAGGCAATGTCGTAATACTGCGGATAATCATAGCAGTTTGCTGCGAGAATGGTGGGACTCACGTTTCACGGCGCAGATTGCTTCTTTGTGCCGAAACAACAAGGCTAGATAAGAGATAAACAAACGTGATGCCCATCGGTAGATTCAAAACCGTTAACATAGGTGAAGATTAACGTCTGCCGTCTACGTCATTCGCGACAGCTGGCAAAGGTGTAAAAGCGATGAATCGTGGCTGGTCAACCTGGACGCCGCCCTCGATGACCTTATAGCCCTTTGCGTTAAGATTAGCGATTTCTTGAACCGACAGCTTGTAAACTATGGACCCGCCTCCTGCCTTATTTTGCTTGAAGTAATAGCGGATGCTGTCTGTCCAGACCACGTTTTGAACTACTGCGAACTGACCCTTGCGCAACCCTCTGCGGCAGGTGGAATCAAGATCCTTGGCTGAGGAGAGTAGCTGATGCCACTCACCTTCCCCTTTGGGATTCGCTTTCCAGGCATTTCCAAATTGAACGTCAACATTTGTCGTGTCCTTCAAGTTCAGCGATCCTGAGATTTGGTTAACTGCATCCAAGGTCCAACCACCCTTTCCGTCGAGATCGTAACCCGATACCCGTTTTTCAGTGAATAGACTTATTGGCGATGCATTTTTAGGGTCTATTGCGGCTTGCACTCCGGCATCGCCAACCAACGTCTTGGCGGGATAGTAATAATCCTGAGTCTTCCCGGTGCGCAGAATCGTTCCAGGGCCCAATTTGTTCCAGTCACTTGGATTTTTTGGGTCGCCGATCGGTTGATTGTAACCGACAAACCCTTGCCTTTGCAGATCCCGCTGGTATTCACCAATCACAGGATCATGGCTACACGCAGCCAAGACCAGCGAAAGCGCAGGGACAATGATAAGGTGCGTTTTCGTAATTTTGCGACTGTTCATTGGCTGCCAAAACGCGGCGTGGTAAATTGGCGAGCCGAAAATTTTGGCGTACACGACGTCTCAGACGTAAATGTTTTCACAAGGGGTCCGCTTGCACGCTTTAGCGGATTGAGTCAAACGTTGTAAAGCAAAAAAGAGGAGCTGCTGGGTCCTCAGCCAACTCGAAAGCGGACATCTCGAATGGTCTTGCCGCCGAAGCGCTGTTTTAATTTTCGCAGGATTTCTGACTTGGAAATTTGCTCGAGCTCGTAGTGCAAAGCTGGTTGGAGCACGCGGACGTAGAGGATTCCGTCGCGTAACGCGACCGGCGCGGAGTGCGCGGCGATGAATTCTTTGACCAGACGTCGATCACTTCTGTTCCGTGCAAGCGCTCGCGGAGCCCCAATCGCTGCATCAGTTTCGGCATTACCTCGGCCGTGCCTGCCACCGGTCAGCTCGCATTCTTTTCTCAGGAACACCGCGCCATTCGGCGATTACGGCGGCGCGGAGAGAAGCGGTCATCACCGTCATTTAGCCAGAGGAATACAA
>WNFJ01357673.1_pt1 | contig 22723 bp, 22 predicted proteins | sample 5400461 | NCBI WGS metagenome assembly WNFJ01 (sample SAMN13153349, study PRJNA577476) | soil metagenome | isolation source: 115 cm saprolite on Douglas fir-dominated hillslope | place: USA:California | collected 2013-09-17
TTCAACCCACCATCCATTCCCCAAGGAGGGGAACACCCAATGACGTGCTCCATTCGTCGGGCGCTCGGGGTGGCCGTCGCGGCCGCCGCTGCAGCAGCGGGTCGGCTCGCTGCGCAAGCGACTCAGGGGTCGCCGATCAGCGTTGGCACCACCGTGTACGCGCAGTACGTCTACCAGCTCAAGGACACCGCGAGCACGAAGCAGAACAACTTCGACATCACCCGCGGCTACGTGAACGTGATCGGCCGCTTTACGGGTGGGGTCTACACCCGCGTGACGGTGGACCTGTTCAGCGTAGGCGCAGGTCTCGGCAACGCGACCGGCTCCTATGCGTACCGGCTCAAGTACGCGTTCGCCGCCTGGACCCCGGAGCATAGCCGCTCACCTACCGTTTCGGCATGACCCAGACGCCGTTTCTTGATTGGGAAGAGGCGCTGTGGGACTACCGCATGCAGGGCACGATGGTGATGGATCGGAACGGCTACCTCACTGCCTCGGACCTGGGCTTCGCGGTGGACGGAAAGTGGAACAGCGATAAGGTGAACTTCTCGGCCGATGTCGTGAACGGCCAGGGCTACCACGCGACGAGCGACGGGCACAAAGACGTCCAGGGCCGGCTCTCGGTGCGCCTGATGGATACCGACGACTCGAGCCGCGTCGGAGGGCTGCGCGTGACGGCTTATGTCGGGGCCGGCAAGCCGATCGGCGGCGGAACACGCAACCGCTTCCTCGGCATGCTGTCCTACCGCTCGAAGCAGTACACACTCGCGGCCGAGGCGGCGGAAACGCAGGACAGCACCACCGGCGTCGCGTTCAAGGACGGCCACGTCTATAGCGCGTTCGGCGTGTACCACGTCCCCCGGTCGGGGGTGGCAGTGATCGCGCGGGTCGATGAGGTAACCGCGACCGTGGGCGGGAATCGCCTGACCCGCTACATCGCCGGCGCGTCTTACCAGATCAACCCCCAACTCCGGGCCCTCGTCGACTGGGATTATGTGAACTTTCAGATCCCGCCCACGACCCCCAGCGCGGCCTACTTAGCCCGCTCGCAGGCCCTGTTCCAGACGCAGTTCGTGTTTTGACTCCGACGAGGTGCACTCTATGACGAAAGCTCGATCGATCGCGCTCGCCGCCCTCTTCGTCGCCGCCCCCGCGGCCGCGCAGGTGAAGCTGAACGGCGCCGGCGCGACGTTCCCGAACATCATCTATCAGGACTGGATGCTGTCGTACAACAAGGCGCACCCCGACGTCCAGCTCAACTACCAGTCGATCGGCTCGGGCGGCGGGATCCGGCAGTTTTCCGAGGGCACCGTGGACTTCGGTGGCTCGGACGCCCCGATGAGCGACTCGGCCATTGCCGCGATCCAGGGCAACGTGTTTCACATCCCGACCGTGCTGGGTGCGATCGTCATCACCTACAACCTGCCGGGCGTTACGCAGCAGCTGAAGTTCACGCCCGAGGCGATCGCCGACATCTTCCTCGGCAAGATCACTAAATGGAACGACGCACGCCTGGCGAGCGCCAACCCCGGCGTCTCGCTGCCGGCGACGGACGTCGTCGTCGTGCACCGCTCCGACGGGTCCGGCACGAGCTTTGGGTTCACCGACTACCTCTCGAAGGTCAGCCCCGAGTGGGCGCAGAAGGTCGGCAAGGGCACCTCGGTTAACTGGCCCGTGGGGTTGGGTGGCAAGGGCAACGAGGGCGTGGCGGCCACCGTGAACCAGACGCCCGGCGGCATTGGCTACGTGGAGCTCGGGTACGCCACGAGCAACAAGATGGCGTTCGGCCAGGTCAGAAACAGGGCCGGCAAGTTCGTCTCGCCCACGCTCGAGGCGGTGACCGCGGCGGCCGCGGGGGCATTGGAGAAGCTCGGCCCATCCACGGATTTCCGCGTTTCGCTCACCAACCCGGACGGCGCCGACGCCTACCCGATCGCGACGATGACGTGGCTGCTGCTGCACAAGACCTACCCCGACGCCGCCAAGGCGAAGGCACTCGTGCAGTTCGTGTGGTGGGCCGAGACGGAAGGCCAGTCGCGGGCCTCGAGTCTCGGGTACGCCCCGCTGCCGAAACAGCTGCGGCCCTGGATCGAAACGCGGCTCAAGTCCATCACCGCCGACGGCAAGGCGGTTTGGGTGACGGCAGCCCGGTAACCCTCCTTCCGGCTGTCGTTTCCCACCCCCGCCCGGCGGTCTACGCCGGCGGGGGTTTTTCTCTGGGGGCCCCGTTACACGCCCGTGACAGAGGCCGGATACGTTTTCCGCCGCGATGACGACGCTGCCGTTCGAGCCGATTCCCCAGGTCCCGTCGGACGAATCTCCCAGCCCCGAACCGCGGTGGCGCGCGCTGCGGGGCGTGAACACCGGGGACCGGGTGTACCAGGCGGCGCTGACCTCGCTGGCCCTCGCCTTACCGCTGCTCCTCGTCGTCCTACTGGGGCAGCTCATCGCCGGCGCGTGGCCGTCGATCCGGCGCTTCGGCCTCCCCTTCCTGTGGACCTCGGTGTGGGACCCGGTGGCGGGCGTCTTTGGGGCGGCCCCGATGATCTTCGGCACGCTCGCCTCGTCGCTGCTCGCCCTGCTGATCGCCGTGCCGCTCGCCTTGGGCGTGGCGATCTATCTCACGGAATTCGCCCCCAAGTGGCTGCGGCAGCCGGTCACGGTGGTCGTCGAACTCCTGGCGGCGATCCCGAGCGTGGTGTACGGCCTGTGGGGCATCTTCGTGTTGATTCCGTTCCTGCGCGGCTTCGTCGTGCCCCCGCTCCGCGCCATCTTTGGGTGGCTGCCGTTTTTCAGCGGCGTATTTTACGGCAACTCGCTCCTAGCGGGCGGTGTCATCCTGGCGATCATGATCGTGCCGTACATCGCCGCCGTGTCGCGGGAGGTGCTGCTCGCCGTCCCACCGAGCCAGCGCGAAGCAGCCGTCGGCATGGGGGCGACGCGCTGGGAAGCGGTGTGGACCGCCGTCGTTCCCTACGGGCGGGCCGGCCTCATCGGCGCCATCATCCTTGGCCTCGGCCGGGCGCTGGGCGAGACGATGGCCGTGACGATGGTGATCGGCAACCGGTCCGTGCTGCAACCCGCCTACACGATGGCCGCGGCGATCGCCAACGAGTTCAGCGAGGCGACCACGGACGTGTATCTCGCGGCGCTGTTCGAGATCGGGCTCGTGCTGTTCGTCATCACGGTGGTGGTGAACGCGCTGGCACGGCTGTTGATCTGGCGGGTCGCCCGCGGCACGGCGGTCGGGAGTCGGGCGCTGTGAGTGCGCGGCGTCTGCGCCGCCGCCTGGTGAGCGGCCTCATGACGGGTCTCGTGGCCGGGTTGTCGTTTCTGGCGGTGCTCGCGCTCCTCTTGATCCTCGGCAACCTGATCGCCAAGGGCGCCTCGTCGCTCGATTGGAACTTCTTTACGAAGAACCCGGTGCCCGCCGGGGAGACCGGTGGGGGCGTCGCCAACGCCATCGTCGGCACGGTGTTCGTGGTCGGCCTCGCCGCGGTGATCGGCCTGCCGATCGGCGTGGGGACGGGGCTCTACCTCGCGGAGTACGGCTCGGGCCGTCTCGGCTGGACGGTGCGGTTCGTCGCCGACGTCATGAACGGCACCCCCTCGATCGTCATCGGCATCTTCGTCCGGGCTCGCGGGGAGCGTGGCGCTCGCCGTATTGATGGTCCCGATGATCGCCCGCACCACCGAGGAAATGGTCCGCCTGGTGCCGCACTCCTTGCGGGAGGCGGCGCTGGCGCTCGGCTACCCGCGGTGGCGCACGTCGCTGCGCATCGTGGCGCGCACCGCCCTCGCCGGGATCGTCACCGGCTGCCTCGTCGGCGTCGCCCGCGTCGCGGGGGAGACGGCGCCGCTGCTCTTCACGGCGCTCGGCAACTTGAACTTCTCGACGAACGTGTTGGAGCCGATGCAGACCTTGTCGCTGCAGGTCTTCGTCTACGCGACCGGGCCGTTCCAGGAGTGGCACCGGCTGGCGTGGGCCGCGGCGCTCGTCCTCATGGGTCTCGTGCTCGTGCTCGCGCTGGCCGCGCGCTGGGCGCTGCGGCAACGGTATGGCGCAGCCCGCTGACGCGCGCCTCGAGCTCGAGACCGTGCGGCTCACGGCGCTGTACGGCCGCCGGGCGGTGGTGAAGGACGTGACGATCCTCTTCCCCGCCCGCACGGTCACGGCGCTGATCGGCCCCTCGGGGTGCGGCAAGACGACGCTGCTGCGCTGCCTGAACCGGATGCACGAACTGGCCGAGGGGGGCTGGGTCACGGGCCGCGTGCTGCTGGACGGCCGGGACATCTACGAAACCGGGGTGGACCCCGTGCGGCTGCGCCGGCGCATCGGCATGGTGTTCCAGCGCCCGACCCCCTTCCCGACGATGTCGGTCTACGACAACGTGGCGGCCGGGCTGCGGGCCAACGGCGGCCCGCACTCGCGGAGCGAGCTCGACGCCACGGTGGAGCGCGCGCTGCGCCAGGCGGCGCTGTGGGACGAGGTGAAGGATCGGCTGCGCCACAGCGCGATCGACTTGTCCGGCGGCCAGCAACAGCGCCTGTGCATCGCCCGCGCGCTCGCGCCCGCGCCGGAGGTGCTGCTGCTCGATGAGCCCACCGCGTCGCTCGACCCCAGCGGCACCCAGCGGATCGAGGAGCTGTGCCACGAGCTCAAGACGCGCTACACTATCGTGATCGTGACGCACAACCTGCAGCAGGCCGCGCGAGTGTCGGACTACACCGGGTTCATCTATCTCGGGGAGCTGGTGGAGGTGGGGCGCACGGAGCAACTGTTCACGAAGCCGGCCCACGAACAGACCGAGGCCTATATCACCGGGAGGTTCGGATGAGCACCGCCGTGGAGCCGGTGGCGGGCGAGCGCCCGGCCGCCGCGCCGCCCGCCGCCACGCCGATCATCGACGTCCGCTCGTACGACTTCTGGTACGGCGATACCCAGGCGCTGTTCGGCGTGACGCTCGCGATCCCGCGCCGCGCCGTGACCGCCCTGATCGGGCCGTCGGGGTGCGGCAAGACCACCTTCCTGCGCTCGATCAACCGGCTGAACGACCTGATCCCCCGCACGCGCCATCAGGGCGACATCCTGCTCGAGGGCGTGTCCGTCTTCTCGCGCGGCACCGATCCGGTGGCACTGCGGCAGCGGGTCGGCATGGTGTTCCAGCAGCCCAACCCGTTTCCCAAGTCGATCTTCGACAACGTGGCGTTCGGGCCGCGCTTGAACGGGCTGGGCCCCGAGCGGGAGATGCCGGCGCGCGTGGAAGCGGCACTGCGGCGCGCGGCGCTGTGGGACGAGGTGGGCGATCGCCTGGCGGCCCCCGGCACGAGCCTCTCGGGCGGCCAGCAGCAGCGGCTGTGCATCGCGCGGGCGCTCGCCAACGAGCCGGAGGTGCTCCTGATGGACGAGCCGTGCTCCGCGCTCGACCCCGCCGCCACCCAGCGCATCGAGGAGCTGCTGGTCGAGCTAAAGGGGAGCTACACGATCGTCATCGTCACGCATAACATGCAGCAGGCTTCGCGGGTGTCGGACTTTACGGGCTTCTTCTACCTCGGCCGGCTGATCGAGTTCGGCGAGACCAAACAGCTCTTCACGCGGCCTACGGACGAGCGGACCGAGGCCTACATTACGGGACGATTCGGATGAGCGCGACTGCAGCACGCCGCCACTTTCACGAGGAGCTGTCCGAGCTCAAGGCGAAGCTCCTTACCATGTCCGGGGAGGCCCAGGACGCCCTGGGACGCGCCCTGGACGCCTTGTTGCGGCGCGACCGCGCGCTCGCCGCCCAGGTGATCGCGGGCGACCGCAAGATCGACGCGCTCGAGCTCGAGATCGAGGAAACCGTGGTCGATCTGCTCGCCACGCAGCAGCCGATGGCACGCGACCTCCGGCTGCTCATGGCGGCGATGAAGATCGCCAACGACCTGGAGCGGGTGGGGGACCACGCCGTGAACATCGCGCAATCGGCCGAGCGGCTGTTCGGCGCGCGCCTCGTGGCGCCGGAGCCCGAGCTGCTCGAGATGGCGCGCCAAGTGCGCGGCATGCTCTCCGGCGCCCTCGACGCCTTCGTGCGGGGCGATTCCGCGTTGGGGCGCGAAATCTGCAGCCGCGACGACTCGGTGGACGCGTTGCATCGCTCGGTGTTCCGCATCCTCCTCACGCACATGATGGAGGACCCCCACATCATCGGCGCGGCCATGGAGTTGTTCCTGATGAGCCGCAATCTCGAGCGGGTGGCCGATCTCGCCACCAACATCGCCGAGGACGTCGTGTTCGTGGTCGAGGGCAAGACGATCAAGCATCACGCGGAAGGATGAACGCCCCCGAGCGCCGTCGCTCGAGGTGCTCGGGATTCCCGAACAGCCGCGCCAACACGAGGCCCGTGAGGAACCCCCCGACGTGGGCCCAGAACGCGGTCCCGCCAGCCTGGACACGGCTCAGCACCTCCACGGTACCGAGCAGCAGCTGCAGCAAGAACCAGTAGCCCAGAATCACGTACGCCGGCCACGTCACCGTCGTCACGAAAAACCCGAGGAACACGAGCGTGTGGACGCGCACCCGGGGGTAGAAGAGGATGTAAGCGCCCAGCACGCCGCTGATCGCACCGGAAGCCCCAACCATGGGCACGAGCGAGCTCGGATTGGCCAGGATCTGCGCCGCCGCCGCCGCCACGCCGCACAGCAGGTAGAAGAGCACGAAGCGCGCGTGACCCATCGAGTCTTCGATGTTGTTGCCGAATACCCAGAAGAACCACATGTTGCCGATCAAGTGCAGCCAGCCGCCGTGCATGAACATCGAGGTGACGACGGTCCAGGGGTGCGGCTCCGCGGTGAGCACGCAGCGCAGCCCTGGTCCGAGCGGTACGCTCGCCCCGGGCGGGGCGCTGCCCAGGAGCTCCGCTGGTATCAGGCCCAGCTCGCACACCGAGCGGGCCAGCGGAGCACTCGCCCCCGCGCCCTGAACCACGAGCCACGCCAGCACGTTCAAGAGGATGATCGCCACCGTGGCGATGGGAGGCAGTTCGGCGGGGTTTTCGTCCTTATAGGGCAGGAACACCGCTCAAACATACCGGGCTATCCGCGGCTCTGCCATTCTGGCATCTTTGCCGGGCACGGGGCTTGCCTAGTGCGACGGGTCGATAGTGCTGTGCATCAACCTCAGGATAAGGAATTCTCGTCATGGCCGAAAAGATCATCGGAATCGACCTCGGGACGACCAACTCGGTAGTCGCGGTGATGGAGGGCGGCGACCCCGTCGTGATTCCCAACGCCGAGGGGGGGCGGGTGACGCCCTCCGTCGTGGCATTTACGAAGGATGGCGAGCGGCTGGTCGGCCAGGTGGCGAAGCGCCAGGCCGTCACCAACCCGCAAAACACCGTGTTTTCCATCAAGCGCTTCATGGGCCGCCGCATGAACGAAGTGACCGAGGAGATCAAGCGCGTGCCCTACAAGGTCGTCGCGGGACCGAATGACCTCGCCTCGGTCGAGATCCAGGGCAAGCGCTACACGCCCCCCGAGATCTCGGCGATGATCCTCCAGAAGATGCGCCAGACGGCGGAGGATTACCTCGGGCACAAGGTGGAGAAGGCCGTGATCACGGTGCCGGCCTACTTCAACGACTCCCAGCGCCAAGCCACCAAGGATGCGGGCAGGATCGCGGGGCTCGATGTCGTGCGGATCATCAACGAGCCGACCGCATCGGCGCTCGCCTACGGGCTCGATAAGAAGAAGGAAGAGAAAGTCGCCGTCTACGACTTGGGCGGTGGCACCTACGACATCTCGGTGCTCGAGCTGGCGGAGGGCGTCTTCGAAGTCAAGTCGACCAACGGCGACACGCACCTGGGCGGCGATGACTTCGACGCGCGCGTGATCGAATGGCTGGTCGGCGAATTCAAGCGGGACCAGGGGATCGATCTCTCCAAGGATCCCATGGCGCTGCAGCGCCTCAAGGAGGCCGCCGAGAAGGCGAAGATGGAGCTGTCGACGGTGATGCAGACGGAGATCAACCTGCCGTTCATCACCGCCGATCAGTCGGGGCCGAAGCACCTCAACCTCACGCTCACGCGGGCCAAGCTCGAGCAGCTCGTCGACGACCTGGTGAAGCGGACGCTCCCGCCGATGGAGCAGGCCTTGAAGGACGCCGGCCTCAAGCCCACCGAGATCGACGAGGTCATCCTGGTGGGCGGCCAGACCCGCATGCCCAAGGTCCAGGAGATCGTCAAGAGCTTCTTCGGCAAGGAGCCGCACAAGGGCGTGAATCCGGACGAGGTCGTGGGGATCGGCGCGGCGATTCAGGGCGGCGTGTTGGCGGGCGAAGTGAAGGACGTCCTGCTACTCGACGTGACGCCGCTCTCGCTCGGCATCGAGACCCTGGGGGGCGTGACGACCGTGCTCATCCCGCGCAACACGACGATCCCGACCAAGAAGTCGGAGGTCTTCTCGACCGCGGAAGACACGCAGACGACGGTCGAGATTCACGTGCTGCAGGGGGAGCGGCAGATGGCGCTCGACAACCGCACCATCGGCAAGTTTCAGCTGACGGGGATTCCGCCGGCCCCGCGCGGCGTGCCGCAGATCGAGGTGACGTTCGACATCGACGCCAACGGCATCCTGCACGTCTCCGCCCGGGACAAGGCGACCGGCAAGGAGCAGAAGATCCGGATCGAGGCCTCCTCGGGCCTGGGAGAGAAGGACATCGACAAGATGGTCAAGGACGCCGAGGCGCACGCCGCCGACGACAAGCGGCGGCGCGAGGAGATCGAGCGTCGCAACCGCCTCGACACGATGGTGTATGAAGTCGAGAAGAACGTGAAGGAGTGGGGCGACAAGCTCGACGGCTCCCTCAAGACGCGCCTCGACAAGGCGGTCGAGGGCGCGAAGCAGAGCCTCCGCTCGGGCAACCCCGACGACATCTCGCGCGCCCTGGACGAGCTGCAGCAGGCCTACTCCGCGGCGGGTGCGTCGCTCTACGCCGCGCAGCGCGGGGCGGGGGCGGGAGCCGGGCCGGGGGGCGAACCCGGCGGCCCGGCGGGGCAGCCGAGCGGCGCGCCGGGTGGTCAGCGACAAGACAACGTCGTCGACGCCGATTATGAGATCGTGGACGACGACAAAAAGAAATAACCTCAACACGGGACGAGACGGCGATGGCGGTACGTACGCGGGACTGGCTCAAGTTTGGGGCCTTAGTAGCGATTGCGTTCATTTTCGGGCTGGCGTTTGCCTCCACGCTCAATCTGCCCAAGCGCGGCGGCGCCGCGGAGCCCGCGGCCTCGCTTCAGCCGGTCACCGCGCCGCTCGGCCCGACGGCCGCGGCCCAGGTCACCGTGCCCAAGTCGGTCTCCGATCTGGGCGACGCCTTCGTCGCGGTGGCTGAGCATGTGAAACCGGCGGTGGTGTTCATCAAGGCTCAGAAGGTGGAGCGGGCCGACGCCCAGCGGTTGCCCCCGGGCTTCGAGGATTTCTTCCCGCAGTTCCGCCGCCGGCCACAGGTGGAGCAGGGGTCCGGCTCGGGCTTCATCGTGTCCGCGGACGGCTATATCCTCACCAACAACCACGTCGTGGCGGGCGCGGACAAGGTGACGGTGCGCCTGTACGACAAGCGCGAGTTCACGGCGAAAGTGGTGGGCACGGACCCCAACACCGACGTGGCAGTGATCAAAATCGACGCCCGGGCGTTGCCGATGGTGCAATTCGGCAACTCGGACTCGACACGCGTGGGCGAGTGGGCGTTGGCCATCGGCAACCCGCTCGGTGAGGCGTTCGCCTTCACCGTGACCGCCGGGATCATCAGCGCCAAGGGTCGACTGCTGGGCGGCCTGCAGCAGACGCGGTACTCGATCCAGGACTTCATTCAGACCGACGCCGCCATCAACCCGGGCAACTCGGGCGGACCGCTCGTCAACATTCGCGGCCAAGTGGTCGGGATCAACGGGTTCTACGCGGGCTACGGCTTCGCGATCCCGATCAACCTGGCGCGCACGGTGATGGAGCAGCTCCTGAAGACCGGGCACGTGGAGCGGGCGGTCATGGGCATCGCCATCCGCGACGCGACCCAGGAGGACGCGGATGCCGTCGGTTTGAAGCAGATCACCGGCGTCGTCGTCAACAGCTACACGAACGACGAATCGCCCGCCAAGAAGGCGGGCCTCCAACCGGGCGACGTCATCGTGGCGCTCGACGGCGAGCCCGTGGACAACACGCCGCAGCTGCAGCAGAAGGTCGGCTTCAAGAAGCCGGGGGAGACGGTGGATATCACCGTGCTGCGCCAGGGTGGCGGCAAGAAGACGGTGACGGTGCGGCTGGCCAAGGCGCCGGGCGAGGCGGATAGCGAAGTCGCGACGGCGGCGGGGCGCAAGTCGCGCGACGATGCCGCGAGCAGCAAGGAGGAGATGCTCGGCATCTCGGTCGAGCCGCTCACCCAGGACGATGCCCAGGACGCGCGGCTGCGGCCGGTGGTGCAGCGCGGTGGCGGGCTCGCCGTGACCGACGTCTCGCCCGACGGCCCCGCACGACCCCGGGGGGCCCGATATCATCGTCGCCGTGAACGGCACCCCGACCCACACGCGCACGGCATTTCGCGACGCGCTGCGCAAGGTGCGGCCCGGCGAGGTCGTGACGCTGCAGGTGCTGTACCGCAGCCAGGACGGCCCGGACGGCTGGGTCGGGCGGGTCGTGCGGATCCGCGCCCGCTAAGACGCAGCGGACCGGCGCCCGAGCAGCAGGGCGCCGGTCACGAGCTGCCACAGGATGGGGAGCACGAAGGCGGCCTGATCGGCCCTCGTGTCCTCGCGGAACCAGAGCGCCAAGACCATCGCCGCGACTCCCGCGGCCACGCCGCCGCAACCGAGCCAGCGCGGCAGCACCTTGGCGCTGCTCACGCCCCAGCCCAAGAGGGCGGTCGCGCCGCCGAGCGCGAATCCCGCCACGCGCTGCATCGCCAGCGCGAACGGCTGCACCATCTCGAAGATGAAGACCGCCGCCGCAGCCTCCGTCCCCGAGGCCGCCGTCGCGACGTGCCGCGCCAGGGTCCACCCCGCGCCCGCCATAAACGCGACGATCACCGTCCAGCAGGCATAGGCGAACGTGGCGACGACCACGCCCGCGCGTGCCGCCCCGTCGCCCGGCGTCCCGGCCTGCTCGGCCGCGAGGCCCGCCAGGCCGGTGAGCGACAGCGGGAAGCCGAAGAGGAAGGCCCAATGGATGGCGCGCCACGAGGCACTCCGCGCGATCATGGCGAGCTGCGCCGCGCCATCGCCGGCAAGCGTGGGGTGTAGGGCCGCCGCCGCGATGGCGAGCAGCGCACCCGAGACGAGGCACAACGGAACGATCAGCGCGCCGAACCAGCGGGCCACGGGGGCGCCTCTAGCGAGATAGGCGGGGGCCAATCTAGCAGCGTTCTAGAGCGACGCTATATTGGCGGGGGACCCCTCGGGGAGGCGGAGCGATGCAGTTGGCGCGGATCCTGCGCGAAGGGTTCATCGCGGGGCTGATCGGGGCTGGCGCCGTGGCGCTGTGGTTCCTCCTCATCGACGTGATCGCCGGCCATCCGTTCTTCACACCCGCCATGCTCGGCTCCGCGGTGTTCTGGGGCGTGCGCGACCCCGCGCTCGTGGTGATCGAATACTCCCGCATCATCGGCTACACGATGATCCACGTCAGCGCGTTCATCATCGTGGGCACCGTAGCCGCCGTGCTCGCGGCCGGGGTGGAAGTGGCACCGCCGACGCTGTATCTCGTCGTCGTGTTCTTCGCGATTTTCGAATTCGGCTTCTACGTGACCGTGGCGGTGATCGCGCAGCCGCTGTTGGGCTCGCTCGCCTGGTGGAACGTGGCCATCGGAAACGCGATTGCCGCGTGCGGCATGGGCTATTACCTCTGGCGCGAGCACCCCAAGATCGCCGAAACCCTCAGGCTCCACCCCTTGGGGGAGACTGACGAAGGCGAGTAGGGTAGACCGCTTCGGGAACCGCTCGCTCGGCCTCTCCTTCCTCTTCGTGCAGCACCCAGCGGAACCACACGATCCCCGCCGCGATCCACAGGTAGAGCGTTCCCACGACCCACATGAAGAGGCCGCCGAGCTGCTGGTCGGCGACGGGCGTCAAGCCGGACACTCGCGGCGCCGCCACGTAGAAGGGATATAGCGGGCTCTCGGACAGGGTGATGAGCGCCCCCACGAGCGACATCGGCAGCCCCAGGGCGAAGAGATACAAGAGCTGCGCCAGATAGCTCGCGCGCGGCAGCTCGGGCACCGGCGACAGCAGGGGCCACCACATGACCACCGCCGTCGCCAGGAACACGAGATGCTGCGCGATGTGCAGGGGGTGATGCTCCAGTGCCGCCTCGTAGAACTGCGGGAAATGCCACAGCGTGATGGGAACCGAGAAGATCGCGCCCGCGGCGAGCGGGCGGGTGGCCCAGTGCGCGAGGGGCGTCACCCAGCGGGGCGCGAGCAGCGGGCGCACGACCCAGGCGGGGGTCCCGTACAAGAGCAGCGGCGGGAAGACCAGGGTCAGGACCAGGTGCTGGACCATGTGGGCGCTGAAGAGATAGGAGTCCGACAGCTTGTGCAGCGGCCCGTTGAGCGCCAGGCCGAGCACGAGGAGCGCGCCCGCGAACGACGCCACCTGGCGCCGCCGCGCCCGGAGGCCGCCCCAAGACACGTAGAGCCCGCCCAGCAGGACGAGCCCTATCACGACGCTCGGGTGGAGATCCCACTGCCGCCAGGGCTCGGGCGCGCTCATCCCGCGCCCGCGGCGCCCCGCAGGGTCAGCGTCCCAAAGAACAGGAGCAGCAACGCCACGAGCACGACGGCCGCGAGGAACAACGGAGCCCCGAAGAGGAACGTGAAAACCTTGCTGTCGTCCCGTAAGTGCATGTAAAACATCACCACCAGCGCGAACTTGGCGGCGGAGAGCGCCACGAGCGTTGGCACGAGGACCGGGTGAAACGCCGGCACGTAGAAGACGCCCACCTCAAGCACCGTGAGGATCACGAGCGCCGCCGCGACCCGGAGGTACACCCCGACCGTCGGGTGACCGTGCTCGCCCGCACCAGCCACCTCGCGCCGCCCGGTCCCCCCTCCCGGGCCGCTCATTGGAGCAGGTAAACCACCGTAAAGATCACGATCCAGACGACGTCGACGAAGTGCCAATAGAGTCCGGTGATTTCGACCGTGATCGCGTTGGCCGGGCCGAGCTTGCCCTGCAGCGCCCGCACCCACAGGGTGAGGAGCCACAGGACGCCGACCGAGACATGCGCCCCGTGCGTTCCGGTCAGCACGAAAAAGGTGCAGCCGAACAGGTTCGTCCCGATGGTGAGGCCTTTGTGCACGAAGTCGGTGAACTCGATCACTTGGCCGCCGAGGAAGACGAGCCCCAACAGCGCCGTCAACAACAGCCAGATCTTGCCCCACCGCATGTCGCCGCGCCGCACCGCGGCGAGCGCCAACACCATCATGAGGCTCGACATCAGCAAGTCAAAGGTGCTGACAGAGGTGAAGGGGATGTTGAGGATCTGGGACGGGTACGGCCCCACGACGCTCTTCCCCTTGTAGACGAGGTAGGTGGAGATGAGCGACCCGAAGAGCAGGCACTCGGACCCGATGAAGGCCCAAAACGCCATCTTGCGGCTGTCGACCCCCATGCTCGTGTGGTGCGGCGCCACCGCGGCATGCGTCATGGGCTCAGACCTCGAAGGGCTCAAACGCCCAGCGGTAGATGCCGACCAGCAGGATCGCCACGCCCACGAACGCGATCCAGAGGGTATGCGTGAGCGGTGCCAGCGCCGTGACCGGCAGACCGAGCGCGGCAATCGGGGGCCACCATGAGCCCGCGGGCACGTGAATAGGCGCCGGAGGCGCGGCCGGCGGGTCCTGCATCGCCGGGCGGTGCTGGGTGCGCCAGCGCGGCAGCCGACTGGTGACCGTGGGGATCACCGAGAAATTGTACGGGGGCGGCGGCGAGGGGATGGCCCACTCGAGCGTCGCGCCACCCCAGGGATCGTTCCCAGCGGGCCGACCGTGCGTCCGGCTACGCCAGAGGTTGACAAGGAAGATCAGGATCGCCAGAGCGATCAGGAACGCACCGATCGTCGACACGCGGTTGAGATCGGTCACGCCGAGTTCGGGGGCATACGTGTAGACGCGGCGTGGCATGCCGAGCAGGCCGATGAAGTGCATCGGGAAGAACGCGAGGTTCATCCCCACGAATTGCAGCCAGAAGTGGGCTTTCCCCAGCCCCTCGTCGAGTAACCGGCCAGTCATCTTAGGCCACCAGTAGTAGATGCCGGCGAACAGGCCGAAAATCGTCCCCCCGAAGAAGACGTAATGAATGTGCGCCACGACGTAGTAGGTGTCCGTCTGCTGCAGGTCCGCCGGCGGTGAGGCGTGCGAGACGCCTGACAGGCCACCGATGATGAACATGGCGATGAAGCCAACCGCGAAGTGGAGTGCTGTCGTTCCTCGGATGTCCCCATCCCACAGGGTCGCGATCCAGTTGAAGATCTTCACCCCAGTGGGCACGGCGATCAGCATGGTGGTCGCGGCGAACACCGAGTCGGCGATCGGCCCGAGCCCGACCGCGAACATATGGTGGCTCCACACGCCCCAGCTCATGAGACCGATGAGCACGCCCGAGTAGACCACGACCGGGTAGCCGAACAGCGGCTTCCGGGCGAAGGTCGGCAACACCTCGGACACGACTCCCATCGCGGGGAGGATCAGGATGTACACCTCGGGGTGGCCAAACAGCCAGAAGAGGTGTTGCCACAAGAGCGGCGTCGCGCCCGCCTCGCGCAGGTAGAAGTGCGTGCCGAAGAACCGATCGAACATCAGCAGCAACAGACCCACCGTGATCACCGGAAACGCGGTAATGATTAAGAATTGCGTGACGAGCGTCATCCAGGTGAACGTCGGGACACGCATCATCCTCATGCCCGGCGCTCGCAGGTTCAGGATCGTGACGATGAAGTTGAAGCCCGCGACGAGCGATGAGACGCCAAGGATCTGGAGACCAAGCAGCCAAAAGTCGATGTTCGGCCCCGGGGAGAACTGTCGCTCCGTTAAATTCGCGTAGCCGAACCAGCCGGCGTCCGGCGCGACGTTCAGCATTCCGGCGTGGAACAGCGGTCCCGCAAACCAGCTCGCGTTGAGAAACAGTCCGCCGAAGAGGAACACCCAGTAGCTGAAGGCGTTGAGCCGGGGGAAGGCGACGTCGCGGGCCCCGATCTGGAGCGGTACGATGTAGTTGAAGAAACTCGCGCCGAGTGGCATCAGCGCGAGGAAGATCATGGTCGTGCCGTGCATCGTGAACAGCTGATTGTACGTCTCGGCATTCACCACATGGCCGTTCGGCCCGGCGAGCTGCAGCCGAATCACCAGTGCCTCGAGCCCGCCAATGACAAAGAACGCGACCGCGGTCCAGAAGTAGAGCAGCCCGATCCGCTTGTGGTCGGTGGTGGTGAGCCAGCCCCTGAGGCCGAGGGCCTGGGTCGATGCGACGTGCCCGGGCCGGACGGCGGTGGTGGGCGTCACCGCAGGATCTCGAGGTAGGCGACGAGCGCCGCGATGTCCGCATCGGTGAGCGGCGGCTGCATCCGCGTCATGATGGAGCCGGGCTTCAGCGCGGGCGCGTCGGCGATCCACTGCGCGAGCGTAGCCGAGTCGTTCGGGAACATGCCACCCGCGATCGTGGTGCGGCTGCCCGCATGGGTGAGGTTCGGCCCGATGATGCCTGGGGAGACGCCCTGGATCGTGTGGCAGCCGATGCAGGCATTGCGCGAGAACACGGCTTTGCCGCGCTCGGCGAGGCTGCCGCGCGCCGGCAGCCGCGGCCCCGCCTGCTGTGCGGCGACCCACGCCCGGAACCCCGAATCGGAATCGACGATCACGTGCAGCCGCATGTTGGCGTGCGAGGCCCCGCAGAATTCCGCGCACTGGCCCGGATAGTCTCCCGCGCTATCGGGGCGGAAGGCGATGTAGTTCACGCGGCCGGGGATGGCGTCGCGTTTGCCCCCGAGAGCCGGCGCCCAGAAGGAGTGGATCACGTCGGCGGACGTGATCGAGACCCGCACCGACTTGCCGACCGGCACGTGCATTTCGTCCGCCGTGACGACTCCCAGGTCGGGATAGCGGTACTCCCACCACCACTGGTGGCCGATGACGCCGACCTGCAGAGCGTCCGCCGGCGCCTCGCCAGCGGTCGCGAAGATGGTGCGCACGGTCGGGACGGCGACGAACACGAGAATCACGGCGGGAGCGAGCGTCCAGGCGATCTCGAGCCCGGTGTGGCCGTGCGCGGGTTTCGGCGTGGGGCGACCCTCGCGGTGTCGGAACCGGACCAGCGCGATGACGAGCAGCGCCTCCACCACCACAAACACGAAGGCCGCCCACCAAAAGATGTCGAAGAAGAGGCGATCGACCGCGCCGCCGAAGTCCGACCGCGGGTGCAGCGCCGATTGCGGGAACGGGCCCGCGCAACTGGCGACAACCACTGCCAGCGCAGCAGCGCTCATCCAGGCTCTCAGTCGCGGCAGGGCGTCGGGCATTCCCAGGGCAGGCGCGGACGCGGGACAGTAGCACCGCCGGGCGGTGGCGTCAACGAAGCCCGCTGCCGGCCCGAGGCGCGTTTCCCGGGGCGCCCCATCGTGATATTTTCCGTGCCGTCATGCACTTCGTCGGGCCCGCGTCCCCGCCACCCGCCGGGCAGTCTGGCCGCGCGATGGCCGGCCCCTCGCTCTTCGCCCGTTACTCGCGGCATTGGCTGCTCGCGATCTACGTGGCCAGTGTCGTGCTCGTCGGGTTTCAGTTCGGCGGGCGGGGGGCGGCCAACAACCTGAAGATCTTCCGCTGGTCGTTTTTTCACCTCATTGCCCAGCAGGACCTGTACCGGCCGTATCCGGACCTGTACTACGACATCTTCAAGTACAGTCCGAGTTGGGCGCTGTTCTTCGGGCCGTTCGCGCTGCCGCCCATCGCGCTCGGCTTCTTCCTGTGGGATCTGGGCGCCGCCCTGCTCTTGTACGGTGCCGTGCAGCGGCTGCTGCCGGCGCCCCAGGCCCGCGTCGCGCTCGGCATTGCGTTCTTCGAATTCGTGGCGGCGATGCAACACGCGGCGAGCAGCAACACGATCGTCGCGGGGTTGATCGTGCTTGCCTTTGTCGCGTTGGAAGAGCAGCGCCAGCGCTTAGGAGCGTTGGCGCTCGCGATCGGCACCCTGATGAAGGTCTATCCAGCGGTCGGCCTGACGTTCGCCGTGTTTCACGACCGCAAAGGACGCTTCGCGCTGACGTTCGCGGCGGCACTCGCGGGCCTCATCGCGCTCCCCCTGCTCGTCACGCCCCCCGCCGCCCTGTGGGCCCAATGGCGGTCGTGGGTAGAGGTGGTGAGGGGCGATACGCTGGAACGCGGCTTCTCGGTCATGCAGCTGTTGCGTCACTGGACAGGCCCCGCGTGGCCGAACTGGCCGGTGCAACTCGCGGGCACCCTCGTGCTGCTTCTGCCCCTCGCGCTCCGGCGTGACCGCTGGTCCGAGCTCCAGTTCCGGCGCTTGTTCCTGTGCTCCGTGCTCGTGTACTGCGTCATCTTCAATCACCAGTCGGAACGACCCTCGTTCGTCGTCGCGTTCACGGGCATCGCGATCTGGTACGCGATGTCGCCCCATACCGCGGTCCGGAACGCGTTCATGGCGTTCGCCTTCTTCGGGATCCCCGTGCTTCACTCGGGGGTGGTGCCCTGGCGGATTCGCGAGGTGCTCCTGCCGCACCACGTGATCGCGATCCCGGCGGTGGTGCTTTGGGTCGTGATGCAGGTCGAGCTGCTCTCGGGGGAGCGCTCGCAGGCGGGGTCTCCCGGCGTCGCCGCGACGTCTCTCACGCCGCCCGGCCTCACCGCGTGACCGAGCGGCGCGAGAGCGGTTACCGCCCGGTCGCGGGCGAGGGCGGCCGCAGCTCCGCGGCGCGCGGCACGACTTCCCCGACGCCCGCGGAGGCGAGCGCGGCGCTTACCGCAGGGAGGTCGCGGTCGAGCGCTTCGCGCAGGGCGCTGAGCTGTCGCCCGAGCAGTGGGGCGAACAGCCGGAACACCTCGTAATCCTGGGCGGCCGGGGGCGCGTCGACGCCCGCGACCTGAGGGATGAGCCCACTGAGCCGCTCCACCGGTCCCGGCGGAAAGACCAGTCCGTCCTCGTCTGCCTGGCTGCGCACCTGGTACAGCCCGTCCTCGATCGCGTCGAGCTTCTCGATCAACGCGCGTAGCCGCGGCGCCGCAGCCGGCACTTGGCGAGCACGGTCCTCGAGCTGCGCGCGGACATTGCGGATGGTGATGATGGCCGTGGTGGCGGCGCTGACCGTATCGCGCACTTGCTGCAGGAAGGCGAACTGCGCCTGCAGCGCCGCGCGCGTCACCCGCGAGCGCGGGTCCAGCTTCAGGACGAGGGCCTGAGTGTAGGACCGACCCGCGACCGCGAGTCTGACTCGATAGCCGCCAGGGAGCGCCATGGGCCCGTCGGTGGCGACGCCGTTCATGCCCCAGAACGCCCGGACGTCGGGGTATTTCAGGTTCCAGACGAACACGTTGAGCCCCTGCTTATTGGCCACCCGCGGCTCCGCGGGGGGGCGGTGGGGCCAGGGTTTGTCCTCGTCCTTCAGCGTGTCCGCGAACAGCGTGCCAAGGATGGAGTCGAGCTTCGTCGAGTCGGTGATGCCGACGCGGTGCAGGCTGTCGGTGCGCGCGCGCTTGAGGGCGTCGACCTTCAGGCTGTCCGCCGCCGCAATCGAATCTTGCTTACTCGAGAAGCTGCGGATCGCACGACCCCGCCCATCGAGGATGTCGAGCGTGACGGCCTGGTTCTTGTCCTTCAGCCAGTAGTAGATCATGGCGCCCGAGGGGGGGTTCTTCCCTACCGGGTGCGCGCTGTCGCGGGGGGACCCGCTGCCCCAGTCGACGCGATAGGCGGCGCGCGGCTTGAAGAGGTGCGCCACCTCGACAGGCGTGGTCGTCGCGAGCTCGCGGAGCGGCGAGATGTCGTCCAGGATCCAGAAGGAGCGCCCGTGGGTCGCCGCGACGAGGTCGCCTTCCTTGATCGCCAGGTCGTGGACCGGCACGATCGGGAGGTTGCGGCGCAGCGACTGCCAATCGGCTCCGTCGTCGAACGAGACCCACACGCCGCGTTCGGTGCCCGCGAACAACAGCCCGCGTCGCACCGGGTCTGCGCGCACCACGCGCACGAACTCGGTCGCGGGAATCCCCCGCACCACGTTGGTCCAAGTGCGCCCGTAGTCGGTCGTCTTCCAGACGAAGGGCGCCGGATCCTCAAGCTGATAGCGGTTCGCGGCGACGAATGCGGTGCCGGCGGCGTGCGGCGACGCCTCGATGATCGCGACCCGGGTGAACTCGCCCAACTCGGGCGGCGTGACGTTCGCCCACGTCTTGCCGCCATCCCGCGTCAGGTGGATCATGCCGTCGTCCGATCCGGCCCAGATGAGCCCGCGCACGAGCGGCGACTCGGCGAGCGCGAAGATGGTGCCGTAATACTCGGCCGTCGTCTGGTCCAAGGTGATCGGCCCCCCTGACGAGCCCAACGTCTTCGGATCGTGGCGCGTCAAGTCGGGGGAGATGATCGTCCAGCTCTGGCCCTCGTTCGCGGTCTTGAACAGCATATTCCCGCCGAGGTAGAGGACGTGTGGGTCGTGCGGGGAGAGCAGCAGCGGTGCCGTCCACTGAAAGCGGTACTTCGCTTCGGCCGCCGCGTGCCCGTCGGGGCTGTCGGGCCACGGGCTGATGAGCCGCCAGAAGCCGGTCTTGTGGTCGACGCGGGCCAAGAAATTCGAGTTGTCGCCGCCGTAGGTGACGTCGGGATTGTCAGGTCGCGCCTGGATGTAGCCCGATTCGCCCGACACGTCGTACCACTGGGCGCGGTCGATCCCCCCCGGCCAGCGACTCGGCCCGCACACTCCGGTGTTATCCTGCTGCGCGCCGCACACGCGGTAGGGAAAGTGGTTGGTGGTCGTGACGTGGTAGAACTGCGCGGTCGCGACATCCTGATCCGTCCAAGTCTTGCCCCCGTTGAACGAGACGTTCGGGCCGCCGTCATTCCCTTCGATCAGGCGTGCCGCGTCGTTCGGCGCGATCCAGAGGTCGTGGTTGTCGCCGTGTGGCTCGAGGACGTGACGGAAGGTGACGCCACCGTCGCTGGATTTATAGAGCCAAGTGTTGACCGTCCACACCGCGTTGTTGTCCTGCGGGTCGGCGAAGACTTTCATGTAGTACCACGCGCGCTGCCGCAGCTTGCGCTCGCGGTTGACGTACTGCCAGGTCGCGCCGCCGTCGTCCGAGCGGTAGACGCCCCCCGAGTCCGCCTCAATTAGCGCCCACAACCGGGCGGGTTTGGCGGCGGAGACGGTGATCCCGATGTTGCCCCACAGGCCCTGCGGCAGTCCCGGATTGTGCGTCAGTTCGGTCCAATGCTCTCCCCCGTCGACGGACTTGAAGAGCCCGCCCCCAGCGCCGCCCGAAACGAGGGCCCAAGGGTGGCGTACCGCCTGCCACAGAGCGGCATAGACGATGTCGGGATTCGCGGGATCGAGGATCAAGTCGGAGGCGCCCGTGGAGTCGTTGCGGAACAGGACCCGTTTCCACGTCTTGCCGCCGTCGCTTGTCTTGTAGACGCCCCGCTCGGGGTTGGGCCCGAAGGCGTGTCCCTGGGCGGCGACCAACACCACGTCGGGGTTCTTGGGATGCACGCGAACGCGCGCGATCTGGTGCGTCTCGGCGAGACCGAGGGACGTCCAAGTCTTGCCACCGTCGGTCGTTTTCCAGACGCCGCCCCGGTGCCGACGTAGACGACGTCGGGCCTCGACTCGCTCACCCCGATCGCGCCGACGGTGCCGCCGAAGTACTTGTCGGCCATCGGGACCCACGTATTGCCGCCGTCGGTGCTCTTGAACACCCCGCCGCCCGTCGTGCCGAACCAGTATTCGTTGGGCCGGGACGCGGACCCCGCCACGGCGACCGTGCGGCCGCCGCGAAAGATCCCGATCTCGCGCCACCGCAGCGCGGCGAAGACGGTCGAGTCGAACGGGGCGCGCGGCACCACCTGAGCCGGCGCGGGGGGCGCGAGGCTGAGGGTGAGGGGGAGCGTGAGCGTGAGGGCAGCGGCGGCTAGGGTGCAGGAGCGCACGGACACGGGCATCATCCTCCGCACTTGGGGTGAACGAGGATCCACGGGACATCGGGCCACGGCGGTCGGACGGCTACGGCTTCTTGATCATCCCTGGCAGCAGGGGCATGTCCAGTGGCGTCTCGGTGAGCGATGTCCTCGCGTCCGTCCCCCGCCCGGTGAGCGTGAGGTCGCCGTCTTTGCCATGGATCTTCACGAACCCAAACGGTACTTCCGGGGAGGCCCACGCTTCGCCGCCCGAGTCCGACCTCGCGTGCAAGGCACGGAACGTGCCGGCGGGCACGGTGACCGATTCCCAACCGACGACATGGGTGGCCGTACAGCGGGCAGTCCAGCTGGCGGCGGGGTTGTTGCGCCCGAGCCCGGTGCTCAGCATGTCCGCCATCGCGCCGGACACCTTCATCGCCGGCTGGCCGCCGTACTTCACGATCACGGCCCGCGCCCGAGCGTCGGTCGTGGCGAGGCCAGGGGTGAGGAGCTGCAAGATCGCGCTCCGGCTCGGGTCGTTGGCCGCGAAGGTCATCTCGAACCAGTACAGCGTCGAGTCGCCCGCGCGTTCCGTGCCGACGATCGCGAGTCGCAGCTTGCCCCCCCCGGACCGGCCGCCGGTCGCGTCGTACGACGCCCACTGGCCGACCTTCGTCGTGATGACGGCCTTGCAAACGTCGGCGAGACTCTGGGCGGCGAGCCGGGGCGGCGCGACGCCCGCGCAGACGAGCGCGCACAGCAGCGGGCCGGTCTTCATATCCGAGGACATCCTCCGACAACGCGGGAAGGCTTCAAAGATAGCGCATCCGACGAGGGCAACGGACCCACGGGGCCGCGCCGAGCGTGCCTACTCCTCCCGGTCTGCCTGTTGGAACTCTTTCAGCAGCGGATGGCGACGCGCCAAGACCACGAAGGTGACGACCGCGCCAATCACGTTGCCCCCGAGAATCCGCACCCAGGCGAGCTGCCCGAGCCCGACGTTGGAGAGCAGCACGGTCGCCATGACGAACGCAAACTCGAGGAGGAAGAAACAGAAGGCGGCGAAGACCAGCAACGACGGCGTGCGCGCCGCCCCGTGCACGACCGCGAGGGTGGCGACGCCGTACACGATGCACAAGACGTAGTGGAGGGCCGTGAAGAACGCGACGCCGCCGAGGACGCGAAACGTCTGGAACGGCTGACCGGCGAGCGCGTCTACCACGGCCAGCCAGACCCAGATGGTCGTGGCGACGATCAGGCCCAGGGCGACGCCTTCGCGGAGCGAGCTGTGGGGTTGCGCCATGATCAGCCTCGACCCCTCACGCCACCCGGCAGCAGGCGCGTTCGAGCGGGCTCCTCAGTGATGGGGAATCCCTCGGGACCGCTCCAGGACGCTCAGCGCGCGCCGCAGGCGACCGAGTGCCGCTACGAGGTGATTGCGCTGTTCCGCGTCAAGGGCGCCGGTCAGCGCGAGCGCGGCCAGCAGCTGGAGCGCGTTGCGGAGATGCTCGCCGGGCGACTCGTCGGCTGCCTGGCGCACGACTCGACCGCGTCGATCCAGCGTGCTGCGCCGCTCGCCCCCG
>WNFJ01383044.1_pt1 | contig 22717 bp, 22 predicted proteins | sample 5400461 | NCBI WGS metagenome assembly WNFJ01 (sample SAMN13153349, study PRJNA577476) | soil metagenome | isolation source: 115 cm saprolite on Douglas fir-dominated hillslope | place: USA:California | collected 2013-09-17
ACCGCCGACGTGGCCACCACCGCCCCCGGATCGGCCGTGCACTACACGGTCACCATCACCGACACCGGCCAAACCCCGTACGCCGGCGCCACCGCCGTCGACGACCTCACCGGCACTCTCACCGACGCGACCTACAACAGCGACGCCACCGCCACCACCGGCACCCTCGCCTACACCAGCCCGCAGCTGACCTGGACCGGCGACCTGGCCATCGGCGCAAGCGCCACCATCACCTACTCCGTCACCATCAACAACCCCGACACCGGCGACCTGACCGTGGACAACACCGTCACCTCCACCAGCCCCGGCAGCACCTGCCCGCCCGCCACCACCAGCCCAGCCTGCGCCGTCACCGTCCTCGTCATCCGGGGCCCGCTCTCGATCACCGCGCCCGCCACCGCCGACCTCGGCGCGACCGGCCCGGGCGGCACCATCACGGCCAGTCTCGGCGCCGTCCAGGTCACCGACGCTCGCGCCCTGCCCGCCGCCGAATGGACCGCCACCGTCACGGCCACCGACTTCACCACCGGCGCCCGCACGACGGCAGAAACGATCCCGGCCGGCGACGGAGCGTATCTCATCGGCGCACTCGCCGCGGCCACCGGTTCGGCCACCGTCACGCCTACCGCATCGACCCAGCTGTCCACCAGCCCGCAGACCGTCGTCACCACCATGAACGCGAACGGTGACAACTCCGCCACCTGGAATCCCACCATCCGGGTCATGGTCCCGGCCAGCGCCGTCGCCGGCACCTACACCGCCACCATCACCCACTCCGTCTCGTGACCACCGGACGCCGGCCGCGTGTTTACGGGCGGGTAGCTGGCCTGCGCGGCCCGAAGTAGCCTGCGTCTATAAGATCCTCAACGGCTGCCGCGGATGCGGCGTCCATTGATGCGGGGATCCCCGGGGGGTCGCCCCCACCGGGGCAGCACAGATCCTCAACGGCGTGAAGGTGGACAAGGTGACGGCGATAGAGGCCGAGATCGAGGCGCGCGCCGCAGGGTTCGATCCGGGCCGGCTGGCCCGGATCGACCGGCATTTCGCGGGTTACGTCGACGACGGCAGGCTGCCGGGATGGCTCGTGCTCGTGAGCAGGCACGGGCGCATCGCCTACACGTCGGCCTGCGGCTGGCGCGACCTGGAGGCCAGGCTCCCGGTCGAGCCCGACACGCTCTTCCGCATCTACTCGATGACCAAGCCGGTCACCTCGGTGGCGGCGATGATGCTGTACGAGGAGGGTGTCTTCGAGCTGTCGGATCCGGTCAGCCGCTTCATCCCGTCGTTCGCGGACATGCGCGTCTACCTCAAGGGCCCGGCGGCGAAACCGGTCACGGTACCGGCGACGGTGCCCGTGACGATCCAGCACCTGCTGACCCACACCGCCGGGCTGACGTACGGCTTCCACCGCGTCCACGTGGTCGACGAGCTTTACCGTAACGCCGGATTCGAGTGGGGCAGCCCGCCCGGGAAAGACCTCGCCGCCTGCTGCGACGCGTGGGCGTCGCTGCCGCTGCTCTTCCAGCCGGGCGCCGAGTGGAACTACTCGGTGGCCACCGACGTGCTCGGCCGCGTGGTGGAGGTGGCTTCAGGCCAGCCGCTCGACCAGTTCTTCGCGGAGCGGATCTTGGGCCCGCTCGGCATGGTCGACACGCGGTTCTTCGTCGACGGCGACGACGCCCACCGGCTCGCCGCGCTCTACGTCCGCGGCCCGGGCGGCCGGGCCACCCGCTTCGACGCGATGGGCACGGCGGCCCTGCGCCCGCCGCCCTTCCTGTCCGGCGGCGGCGGCCTGGTGTCGTCCGCCGCCGACTACCTCCGGTTCGCCCGCATGCTGGCCGGCGAGGGACGGCTCGACGGAGTCCGGCTGCTCGGCAACCGCACGGTGCGGCGCATGACGCGCAACCACCTGCCCGGCCGGGCCGACCTCGACTCGTTCGGGCGCCCGCTGTACGCCGAGGTGTCGTTCGCTGGTGTCGGCTTCGGGCTGGGCCTTGCCGTCGTGCAGGACCCGGTCGCCTGCGGGACGCTGTGCAGCCCCGGCGAGTACTCCTGGGGTGGCGTGGCGAGCACGGCATTCTGGGTGGACCCGGCCGAGGACCTCATCGTGATCTTCCTGACCCAGCTGCTGCCCTCGAGCACGTACCCGCTTCGCAGCGTGCTGCGGCAGCTCGTCTACCCGGCACTCACGGACTAGGGGGCGTGTCCCGCAGATCTTTGGCGGCGCGGGTCAGCCGGAAGAGCTCCGCTCGCTCGCCGCGCTGTCGGCGGTGCTCGCGCTGTCTGCGGCGCGAGCACCGCCCGCGGCGTTCCCGTTGTCATCCGCACCCGCCTTCGCGCTCCGCCTGGACCGCCGCAGTTCGAGGAACAACGGGATCAGCGACACGACGACGATCACCGCGATGATCGGCAGCAGGTACTGGTCGATCCCCGGGATCGAGTTGCCGAGGGCGTATCCGGCCAGGGTCACCCCGATGGACCAGACCAGGCCACCCGCCACCTGCCACACCGTGAAGGTGCGCGTCGACACGCTCAGCCCACCGGCCAGCGGGTTCAGCACCGTACGGACCACGGGTATGAACCGTGCGAGGACGATCGCCTTGGCGTGCCCGTAGCGCGCGAGCAGTTCCTCCGCGCGCGCCGCGCCGTTGATCAGATGGCGGTTCTGCGTGCGGGCGAGCAGCGCCGTGCCGGCCCGCTGGCCGATGATGAAGCCGACCTGCGCGCCGAGCAGCGCCCCTGCCGCGGCGGCGAGCAGGACGACGGGCAGCGACAGATGCACCCTCGCGCTGTTGGCCGCTGTGCTGCAGAACAACCCCGCGGTGAACAGGAGCGAGTCACCGGGCAGGAAGAACCCGATGAGCAGCCCGGTCTCGGCGAACAGAATCAGGAACACGCCGAGCGCGCCGAGGCCACTGAGCACGGACGAGGCGCTGAGCGGGTTGAGCGCCAGGCTGCCCGCGGTGTGCGAAGCAGCGTAAAACACCGGCGTCAACGCCGCATGGAACACGGTCACGCTCGTTCCTCCTCGACGGTCATGCCGCCTGCGCCCCTGAGCTGGCACACTGAAGTCGGACAAGTTCTACACGCCCGTAGAACTTTTGTATAGCGTTGCAGAGAATAGGCCGGGAGGTGCGTGATCGCAAAAAGAGTACCTTCCCAGGGGGTCGGCCCTCGGGAACCCCCGCACCCGGGAGTGCCCCCCCACGGCGGCGGCTCCGTGGCACCCCCACCCTCGAGAGTACCGGCCCGGGGGGACGGCCCGCGCGGCGATGTCGCGAGCAGCCATGGGCGGCGCGGCGCGGGCGAGCTCGAAGCGGAGGTCCTCGCGGTCCTGCAGCGCGCGGGAGCCGCCCTGACACCCGGCGACGTGAGCGCGCAGCTCGGCGGCGGACTCGCTTACAGCACGGTGGTGACGATCTTGTCCCGGCTGCACGCCAAGGGCGTGCTCACCCGGCGCAGAATCCGGCGCGCCTACGCGTATGCGCCCGTGGCCGACGAACCAGGCCTGGCCGCCCGCCGGATGCGCCAGGTGCTCGATGGCGAGGCCGACCGCGAAGCCGTGCTGGAGCATTTCGTGTCGCACCTTTCCGAGCGAGACGAGCAGTTGCTGCGCAGCCTGCTGCTCGGCGGCGGCCAGGACCGCCGAACCAGCGGCCGGGGGAGCCGGTGATGGGCGTCGCCGTCTACCTGCCACCCGCGGCGCCGGTCGTGGTTGCCTGACCACGCGGCCGGTGCCCGCTGGCTGGCGCCCGGGCTCGCGACGTGGCTGCTCACGGTCTCGTCGGTCGTGCTCGCCGCCGCGAGCGGCGCCGCTTGGTGTCCTCGTGCTCGCTGGTGCGCTGCGCGTGCCCCAGGTGGCGGCGCTTGGTCACCTGTCGCTGCGTGCGCTCCGCGACGGCGATCCGGCCGGCAGCGTCCCCGTGGCCATCTCCCTGGCCCCACGCGGATATCACGAACTGTAGTTCACTAAATTCACGCCGTGAGAATGTGATCCATATCACATAACTGGCGTGAAGGGCGACACAGCTTTCCATGCCGAATCGGTTGCGGACCCCTCCTACTCCTCTGGCAGGGTTGGGCGCCGACAGCACGTACCGGACAGGGACGACGCTTCGCCAGCCAGTCCCTACCGTGCGTTGTCACTGGAGCCCGGCCCACGGTCGTCCAGGCCTGCTGCCCTGCACCGCAGCGGTCTGCGCACCGGTCGTCTCGTGGGCACGTTTGGCCGACGGAAGGGACTGCCTTGTCACCACGCCCGGATCGGGTTCGGGGGAGGAGGCACGCACACCGCCGCAGGGGATCCGGCGCCGGGGCCGTGATGGTGCCGGTTGCCGCGGTCGCCGCCGTCGTCGCGGTCGCCGTCGGGGCCTACGTGCTGATGTCAGCCACCGTGCCCGCCGCGAGTCACTCGGCTCAGGCCGCGACCATGCTTGTCCAGGCCAGGCACGCGGTCGCGATGCTCGAGCAGGAACGGCAGCAGATGATCGCCATGGCCGAGGCCTCGCGCTCGTCCCACGTGCTCGCCGCGCCGAAGCTCGAGAGCACCGCCGCACCCGTCACGCCTGCGGCCACCGGCTCGTCCTCCTCCTCGTCTTCGTCCTCGTCCGGGGTGCCGGTCCCGCCGCTCGGCCCGGTCGATCCTGGCACCGCGCGGGCGGACGCGCAGAACCTGATGCCGAGCTTTGGCTGGAGCCCGAGCAAGTTCTTCGGCTGTCTGGACAACCTGTGGTCGAGGGAGAGTGGCTGGCGGTACGACGCCGCGAACCCAAGCGGTGCGTACGGCATCCCGCAGGCCCTGCCCGGTTCCAAGATGGCAAGCGCGGGCGCCGACTGGCAGACGAACCCGGTCACCCAGATCAAATGGGGCTTCGGATATATCCAGGGCAGATACGGCGATCCCTGCGCCGCGTGGGCGTACTGGCAGACGAACGGGTCCTACTGACGATCCAGTCGCCGGTAAGCGACCCACTACTGCTTGTTGATAACGAGATGGTATCGACGCGGTCGGCCGGGCGGCCAGCCGGGTCGCCAAGTGCGACAGACGGCTACTTAGGGTCAGTATTTGCGTGAGTGTCGTCGAAGTGTGACGCGGGTCACCTTTTCTCCCAAAGGGGATGTCTTGGGCCTAAAGTCCCAGGTGAGATGGGACTTTGGTCCCGGATCACGGGTCGAGGCGCTCGAATATGTGATTTAGGTCACATCGAATTCTGGGTACACCACTGTCGCGAGTTGTGCAGTGTGGTTGGCCGATGGCACCCAGCGCGCGTGGCGACTACTAAGAGTGATTTGCCGCCCTGATCCGCGGCACGCCCGCCGCCGCTGTCCCGCCCCCGCAAGCGGCAGGACGGCTGTCCCGGGTGGAAGCCGTCGCGCACCGCGCGACCGACCGAAGGCTCATCTTGTCTGCTCACCGGATCCAGTTCCGGAAACCATCTCGGCTGATCGCGGCCACGGTCAGCCGGTTCGCCTCCTCTGCACGTCATGGTCAAGTCCTGTCCCGCCGGCCGTTCGCGGTCCCGGCCCTGGCGATCGGGGCCGCTGTGGTGGCCGTCATCAGCGTGGGGACCGCCCTGTTGTGGCCGGCCGGCGCCGCTTCCGGCGCCAGAGCCGCCGTCCCCCGTTTGCAAACGATCACTGGGGCCGCTGGTGCGGTGTCGACCATCGACACCGGCACGGATGCGCGGCGGACGCGCCCGGCGGCGCTGGTCGCGAGCGATCATGCCATCAGCGTCAGCTTCATCAAGGCCGAGCGGGCACGGCAGGCGGCGCAGCGGCGGGCCGCCGCGCAGCAGCTGGCGGCCGAGCGAGCTCAGGCGGCTCAGGCGGCTCAGCCGGCCCCGTCGAGATCGTCCGGCTCCGGCTCGTCTGGCACCTCACCACAGCCATCAGGCTCACCGCAGCAGATCGCCAGTGGAATGCTCGGGAGCTTCGGGTGGGGGCAGGACCAGTTCGGCTGCCTGGTCTCGCTCTGGAACGCGGAGAGCGGCTGGAATCCGAGCGCGTCCAACCCAAGCTCGGGCGCGTACGGGATCCCGCAAGCACTGCCAGGTTCCAAGATGGCAAGCGCAGGCCCGGACTGGCAGGCCAACCCGGCCACTCAGATCCGCTGGGGCCTTGGCTACATTCAGAGGCTCTACGGATCGCCGTGTGCGGCATGGGCCCAGGAGCAGTCAAGCGGCTACTACTGAGCACGGCATAGGGCCTCGCCAGGGCTGGCCGGCGCGGCGCCAGTCCGGTGAGAAACGCCGGGAGCCGGCCGCGATGCGGCCGGCTCCCGGCGCTGTGGTTGTCCGTGGCGGCTATGGTTCTTGCTGGTCGGCCCAGCGACTGCCGACCGCGATCCGAACCGCGAAGTCGCGGATGTCGACCAGGGCGGCATCGAGATTCCCGGTTGCGTGTTCGAGCTCGCTGTTGTCGCCGGAGCCGGACAGCCGTGCGCGCACGCTGGCCAGATCCATCCCGGCGCTGATCAAATGGCTCACGGCGTCGCCGAGCAGCTGTGCGATCCGGCCTTGTGCGTCATTTGACGTCGAGCCCGCCGTATCAGCGGACCGGGGGTGGTGCCCGTCAGCGGACCGGGGGTGGTGCCCATCAGCGGACCGGGGGTGGTGCCCGTCAGCGGACCTGCGGTCGTGATTGTCGGCGGACGGCGTCCGGGCGTCCGGGCTGTGCGCTCGTTCTGGTCTCCTGGTTTCCCCGCCCGACGTTGCGAGATCGGCCCCGGACTGGGCCAGCCGGATGGAGGCCGGCGCCGCGGCCAGACCGGGTGGCTGCGCTGCCGCACCTGGGAAACCACGTGGCGCGCCCGGGCCGGCGGAAGCGGAGTCCACGCTCGGCTGCGCGGGCGCCGGAGCGGGCCGTGGGCCCGTGGGACCGTGCGTCATGGTTCCATTCCGCTGCCTGCCCGGCCGCGGGTGCCGATGCCGGCCGGCGCCGCCTCGGCATCGGGCGGCTCGTCGAGCGAATTGGGGCCGCGCGGGCTCTGCCGCAACAGCGCCGACACCCGCTGCCGTGTCACACCAAGCACCACGGCGATCTCGTCCATCGTCATGCCCTCGTCGTACAGGGCGGTCGTCTCTGTCTGCCGGAATCTGCTTCCGGCGTCGGAGAGCGCCTTGAAGGCGTCCGATATCAGCTCGAGGACCTGCACCCGCGTTTTCAGCGGCACGATCTGCGCGTACGAGAGCCCATTCGCGCCATCCAGATGCGTGAGCGGTCCACCGTCAAAAAGCATGCTGAGTCTGCGCCGCAACTCTTCGGTCGCGGTCGTTAGTTCATAAAGGCAGGCCAGCGCGTCATCAGCGCGGCCTTGCCGACCCAGGGGCACGCTCCCTAATGTGACACGCAACAGTTATTGCGGCAAGTGAACCGTACCTGAACTCTGGGGCGCGCCAAGCCCGTGCCTGGCCGGAGGGGAAGCAAGAAACCGCTGGTAGCCGCTGATCGCCGACACTATGTTCGGTCGTCACCACACCGGTGCGAAAGTCGCGAGCAATCTGCCGAGCAGCGGCCGGCTTACCTGCCACTGGTACGCGGGCGTGGACCAGTAGATGGCAAACGACTGGCTGCCGCCAGGCCCGTGCGCGATCAGCGCACGGTCGAGCACGTCCGTCTGGCCGTTCGCCTGGCTGAGCCAGCTGAACGCCCAGTCGGCCGCGACGGTCCCCTGGTACCTGACGGGCCTGATGAAGTAGCGGTGGTATCCGGGGAACGTACCCTGCGACAGGCTCTGCCGCTGCAGCCAGAGGATTTCTGCCAGCATGCCCGCCTGGGTGTGCGGCGTTAGGTCAAGCTCGAGGAATCTGGCCCCGCCGGGCTCCTCGATGAACGTCTGCATGCCCGTGCGCCTGACCCGCCAGCCGGGGGGAAGGGCGACCCGGAACCCGGCCGTCCCGCTGCCCGCGGCGCCCGCCCGCTGCGAATACCAGCGGAAGCCAGCCGGCAGACCCGCTGCGGGCCCATGCGAACGCGCCTTGCCCGGCGCCGCGTGCGGCCCAGCGCCCGGTGACTGCGGCTGAGTGCCCGTGGTCGCCGATCCGGGCGTGTGGAGCTTGGCCGTGGCGAGCGCGGCCACCAGGAAGATCACCACACCGATGATCACGAAGATGATGGCGCGGTGCCCGTGGTGCGGCGCTGCGCGGCGCACGGTGGGTTCCATCGGCCTCGGCCCCATCGACGCGGGCCCCATCGAGGGGTCCGCCATCGGCGGGTGCCCCATCGGCGGGTGCGCGTGCGCGACGGCCGACCCCACGGGAGGCGGCCCGGCGGGACGCGGCCCGGCGGGAGGCGGCCCGGCGGGAGGCGGCCCCACGGGAGGCGGCCCGGCGGGAGGCGGCCCCATCGGCACCGGCAGCCTGGGAACAGGCGCGGGCGCACGTGCGGCGGCCCAGGGCGGCGAACCGGGCGGCGCGGCGCCAGGTGGCAGGATCGCCGACGGGCGCACGGTCTCGGTGCGGCGCAGGGTCCCGCCCGGGCCGGGACGAGGACCGATCGCATCGAGCATGCGCGCGGCGGCCTGCGCGCTCGGCCGCCCGGCCGGATCGCGGCTGAGCAGCGCACTGATTACCGGGGTGAGCGGTCCCGCGGCTTTCGGCGCCGGCGGGTCCTCCGTGATCACGGCGGCCATCGTGGTCATGACGCCGCCGTGCCTGTCGTACGGTCCCTGACCCTCCACGGCGGCGTAGAGCGTGGCGCCGAGAGACCACAGGTCGCTCGCGGGCGTCGCGGCGCCGCCGCGGATCCGTTCCGGCGCGAGGAAGCCCGGTGACCCCATCACCATCCCGGTCTGGGTGAGGGACGGATCGCCCTCCGCGGTCGCGATACCGAAGTCGGTGAGCACGGTCCTGCCGTTCCTGGCGAGCAGGACGTTGCTTGGCTTTACGTCGCGGTGCAGCACACCGGCCGCGTGCGCGGTCGTCAGGGCGGCGAGCACCTGCCGTCCCATGTCCGCCGCGCGCTCGGGTGACAGCGGCCCGTCCGCCGCGATGACCTGGTCGAGGGACCGCGCGGTCACGAGTTCCATCACGATCCACGGGCGCCCGAATTCCGCCACCACGTCGTAGACGGCGGCCACACCGGGGTGACTGAGCCTGGCCGCGGTCCGGGCCTCGCGCAGCGTCCGCTGGTAGCTGTTCTCCCGTTCCGCGTCACTCACGCTCGAGGGCAGGCGGACTTCCTTGACCGCGACCTCGCGGTCAAGGAGTTCGTCCCTGGCCCGCCACACCGTACCCATGGCACCCCGGCCGATCGGTTCGGCCAGCCGGTAGCGCCCGCCGATCAGGCGGTTCCCGGTGCTGTCAGACCTGGTGCTGTCAGACCTGGTGCTGTCAGACCTGGTGCTGTCAGGCCCGTGCCCGTCACGCCCGGCGCTGTCATGCCCAGCGCTGTCGGGCCCGGTGCCGTCAGGCTCGCCGGGTTCCTCCGGCGGGTGGCCCGGCCGGGCGTTGCGCGACGTCCAGGTGGTCATCACCCTCCCCGTGCCAAGGGATGTATAGCCGGACGATACCGGTTACGGATGTCGTGGCGCGGGTCAAGCGGTGCCGGTGCGGCGAACGTGCCCCGAATCGGGTGGATCCTCAGGTTGCGCTCGGCGGATTCACAGGATGCTGGGCGCGCCCGGCGTGTCGGCAAGCGCGGCGCCTGGCGCGCCAGCGCGAACGCGCCGTCGCGAGCAGGCCGTCGCGGGCACGCCGGGCGCCGCCTGCCTCACGGAACCCGGCTCCCGATGGAAAGGAGCGGAGCGCCGCGGTCAGCGAAGAAGTCGTTTCCCTTGTCGTCCACGACGATGAACGCGGGGAAATCGCGCACCTCGATCTTCCACACCGCCTCCATGCCAAGCTCCGGGTATTCGAGGACGGACACCGACGTAATGCAGTCACGCGCGAGCTTGGCCGCGGCGCCGCCAATGGAGCCGAGATAGAAACCGCCGTAGGCCTGGCACGCCTCGGTCACCACGGGGGACCGGTTCCCCTTGGCCAGCATGACGAGCGAGCCGCCAGCCGCCTGGAACCGCTGCACGTAGGAGTCCATCCGCCCCGCGGTGGTCGGCCCGAAGGATCCAGACGCGTAGCCCTCGGGAGTCTTCGCCGGGCCGGCGTAGTACACCGCGTGATCGCGCAGGTAGGCAGGCATGGGCTCGCCCGCGTCCAGCCGTTCGGAAATTTTGGCGTGTGCTATGTCCCTGGCGACGACGAGCGGACCCGACAGGGACAGCCGCGTCTTCACCGGGTACTTCGACAGTTCGGCCCGGATGTCGGCCATCGGCCGGTTCAGGTCGACGGCGACGACGTCACCGCTCAGGTCGCCGGCCCTGGTCTCGGGCAGGTAGCGGGCGGGATCGGTTTCGAGCCGCTCGAGGAACACCCCGTCGCGCGTGATCTTCGCGAGCGCCTGGCGGTCGGCGGAGCAGGAGACCGCGATGGCGATCGGGCAGGAGGCACCGTGCCGGGGCAGCCGGATCACCCGCACGTCGTGGCAGAAGTACTTGCCGCCGAACTGCGCGCCGATGCCGAGCCGCCTGGTCAGCTCGAACACCTGCTGTTCGAGTTCGAGATCGCGGAACCCGTGCCCGGCGGCGGAGCCCGTGACCGGCAGCGCGTCCAGGTAGTGCGCGGACGCGTACTTCGCCGCCTTCAGCGCGTACTCGGCGCTGGTCCCGCCGACCACGACCGCCAGGTGGTACGGCGGGCACGCGGCGGTGCCGATCGCGCGGATCTTCTCCTCGAGGAAGGCCAGCATTCGCTGCTGGCTGAGCACCGCCCTGGTCTCCTGGTACAGGAACGACTTGTTCGCCGAGCCGCCGCCCTTCGCCATGAAGAGGAACTTGTACGCGCCGCCCCGATCGGCGTAGATCTCGATCTGCGCGGGCAGGTTGCTGCCGGTGTTGCGCTCGTCCCACATGGTCAGCGGCGCGAGCTGTGAGTACCTCAGGTTGAGCGTTGCGTACGTCTGGTAGACACCGCGGCTGATGTGCTCCTCGTCCCGGCCGTCGGTGAGCACGTGCTGGCCGCGCTTGCCCATCACGATCGCCGTCCCGGTGTCCTGGCACATCGGCAGTACCCGGCCGGCCGCGATGCACGCGTTGCGGAGCAGGTCGAGCGCCACGAAGCGGTCGTTCTGGCTCGCCTCCGGATCGTCGAGGACGCGGCGGAGCTGCGCCAGATGGGCGGGCCGCAGCAGATGGGAGACGTCCGCGAAGGCCTGGGCGGTCAGGGCGGTGAGCACGCCAGGGTCGATGTCGAGAAATTCCCTACCGAACGACTGGCGTGGCGTGACGCCCGCGGATTCGAGCAGCCGGTAGTCCGTGGGGTCTGCGGCGTCCCCACCGAGCGGCAGCAGTTCCGTATAGGCGAATTCAGGCATGACAGCTTCCTCATTGGCGGCCGGCCGGTCGGCCGTGGCCGGCGGCCGAGGCGGCCCGGGCAGGCGGGCCGAGGCGGCCGGGCCGGCGGGGCCGACCCCACTCAAGCTTAGGGCGTGTCCATGGATCTCCGGTGGCGCGGATGTGCGACCGGTAGGTTGTTGATCCCGGATTCGGGTACCGGGGGAGATCCGGCTCCGGAGGGAGGCACCAGGTGAGCGACTCAGAACTCGGCTCAGGACTCGACCGCGACCACGTGGACATGGCCGAGGCGTCCCGCGAGCTCGAGCAGGCCACGCACGACACCCGCGTCGCCTTTGACTGCATCGGCCTCGGTGAGCTCGACCGCGCGCAGGAGCACGCGATCACCGCGCGGGCGGCGGTCGACGCGGCACTGACCATCCTGCAGGTGGCCATCGCCGAGCGCGCCGGCGACGCGCCCGCCGCCGGTCCCTGACCTGACCGCCACCGCGTGAGCGCACCGCGCACCTGGGTACTAGCCTGTCGGGAGAGTGCCGGGCCAGGAGATTCCGTGCCGACCCGCCCGGCGCACCGGCCTGGCCCGCCGACCTCCCTGGCCCGCCGACCTCCCTGGAGGCGCGAATGCCCAATCCCAACCCACCCTATCGTGCCCCCGCCTATACCAGCACGCTGCTGCGTGCGCCCGCGAGACCGCTGGTGCTGCCCAAGCTCGGTCCGGACGCGGTGGAGGCGAGCGGCCCGGTGTTCGGGCACCACGAGCTCGGCGCGCTCGATCACGATCTGACCCGCCAAGCCGCCACCGAGCCGCTCGGCGAGCGGATCATCGTGACCGGCAGGGTCGCCGACTCGCGCGGCCGCCCGGTGTGCGGCGCCCTGGTGGAGATATGGCAGGCGAATGCGGCAGGCCGTTATGCCCATCTCGTCGACCAGCACCCCGCGCCACTCGACCCCGGCTTTGCCGGCGCGGGCCGCTGCCTCACCGACGACGAGGGCCGCTACCGGTTCGTCACGATCAAGCCAGGCGCGTACCCGTGGCGCAATCACCACAACGCCTGGCGGCCGGCCCATATCCATTTCTCCGTGTTCGGCACGGCGTTCACGCAGCGCCTGGTGACCCAGATGTACTTCCCCGGTGACCCGCTTTTCGCCTACGATCCGATCTTCCAGTCGGTGCCCGAGTTCGCCCGTGAGCGGCTGATCGCCGCCTTCGACCTCGACACGACGGTGCCGGAGTGGGCGCTCGGCTACCAATGGGACATCGTTCTCGGCGCCACGCCGGCCGAGGGCTGAGTGCGATGACGGGCACGCCTTCGCAGACGGTCGGGCCCTTCTTCGGTTTCGCGCTGCCTTACGGCGACGGCCCCCATGTCGCCGCGCCGTGGCATCCTGACGCGATCAGAGTCCACGGCCAGGTCCTCGACGGCGCCGGCGAACCCGTGCCTGACGCACTGGTCGAGATCTGGCAGCCGGATCAGCGCGGCACGATCTCGCGCGGGGCCGGGGCCCTGCGGCACGACGGGCAGGATTTCTCCGGCTTCGGCCGGTGCGGCACCGACCGCGATGGCGCCTACTGGTTCTCGACGCTCAAGCCGGGATCGGCCAGCGGCGCCGCCCCCTACGCCGCCCTGCTCGTCTTCGCCCGGGGCCTGCTCAAGCCCGTGGCGACCCGGATCTACTTCCCGGAAGACGCCGACCGGCACGCCACCGACCCGGTGCTGTCCCAGGTGGATGCGGCGCGGCGGCCGACCCTGGTCGCGCTGCGCACCGGCGACCGGCGGTACCGCTTCGACGTGCGCCTGCAGGGCCAGGGCGAGACCGTCTTCTTCGCCCTGTGACGGGACCAGTAACGCTCTGCGGCCTGCGCCGGTTACGACGTGGCCACCACGCGGACGGCTGGCCTCTCACGTGCGCAAGCGCTGGATTTGTGGTCGCTCTTCCCGCGCTAAGCTCTAGGGTGCGAGCTTAGCGCGGGAAGAGGCAGAACCAGTCGAGGCACAACCTGCGTTGACACTGCCTATCCGGCGGCTGCGGGTGCTGCGTGATCAGACTTCACCATTTCGCCTGAGTCCCCGTTGCTTACGGCTTCCAGATACCTGGACTGCCCCCTGGGGGTGTCAAAGTACTGCCCATGGGTCTGCCGGATCGTCTCGATCGAGTCAGCACCCACGAGGACGACCTCCAGCTCAGGGTTGCCCTCAGCGGCACGCTCCGCAGCGATGTAGGCACGTCCTGCGTCATTCTTGTCAGAGAACCGCTGCACGGTCTCAAGTGCCCCATGGACCTGGTTATAGACCAGCAGGAAGTAGTACATGGACATCCGCGTTCACCTCCCGCTCCTGGCTACCCAGTCTCGCATGAGATTCGCCGCCTCCGTGAATCGCTGAAGGAACTCCTCATTCGCGCCAACGCCGTACTCGTCACGGTAGATTCCTTCCCCAGCAGCCCGGAAGAAGTTGAGGACCTCGCCTGGTCCCTGTTCATCCTTCAGAGGCAAGCTGAAGACGCGTGCGGCCGTCTCGACAGCATCCGCCCACTGCTGCTGGCCCAGGGTGCGTAGCTGGACTTCGATCCGCCGATCGTCACGGGTCGTGATCACATGAACAGCCCGGTAGCCGCTCGCTTTGGGATCCGTGACATAGTCCCGCAGACGAGGTACATCCCACCTTCGCTGAATCCGTCTCAGGACCCCCATGACCTCAGAAGGATTCCTGAGAACCGCGCGGCAGCCACCGATGTCCTCCATGCGGGCTACCTTCGTGTCAGGCATGCGCTCAAGCTTCCCCAGGATCCGGTTCATGCGCTTCAGTCGCTGGGCGACGACCACGATCCCAGTCTCAGCTTTGACCATCGCCCGGAGGCCGAGCGTGACCTTGGTCAGCGGATACGAAAACGAAGACCGGAACTCACCGAGCACATCCAGCGCATGGTTGAGCCTCTCCCAGTCATAGTCACCATCCGGGTTGTCGCGGTGAGCCGTGGTGTAAGACCTCAGGAGATCGCCACAGCGGTTGATCTCGCTCTTCGACGGAAGGGGCACGAGGGCAACCTACTCCGCAGAACCGTAGCCCCTTGGCGTGGCGCTGTCTCCCCACCCCTTCAGGAGGCGGCACCCATTCCCGCCGTCTACCGCGCGGCGACCACGGCATACACCGTACCCACACCGCCAAGAAGCGCATCCACCGCCCGTTACATCCCCAAGGTCGAACACGCCCTGCTTGACGCCTTCGATGAAGGCGTGCCACTGGCTGGGTGCGAACGCGAGCACTGGGCCGCCGGTGTCCTGGAGTCGCGGACGACGCTCGTCACCGTGCCAGAACTCGATGGGACGTTCATCGAAGTTGAGACCATCGTCGGCGACGGGGATGACATCGGCACGGCATTGCGCGCGGTGTGGAGCGTACTCCTTGAGCTGGGGATACGGGATGACGACGTGACCACCGAACAGTACACCGATGCCGTAATGACGCGACGCAGCATCATTTGACCATGGCGCGCGCGCGTCGCGGACCTTCGCGCCGCCCGGCTCCTGCCCGCCCTCACCTTGCAGTCCGCTGATGGCGGGGGGTACGGGCGATGCGGACGATTCGCACGGCCCACATAGAGGCGTCACGGCCGGTCGGTGCAGTGCTGGGTGGGGTGGCTGCCTCTTTGGTGGCCTTCATGGCGCCTAATCGGCCATGGCTCAAGCTCGACGGCCCTCGGGCCCGGGTACGGCGTTGCCGGCGCTGGCGGTGACCTCCGGGCCGGGCGCGCTGGTGGCGCCGGCCGTGACCCCCGGGCCGGGCGTGACCGGCGTCTCCTCGTGCACGTAGCGGCCGCCGCGAAGGAGCGACGCCGCGGCGGCGACCACGAGGACGGCTATCGCCATGCTGAAGACGATCACAAGGCCGTGGTGGAAGGGCTGCGCGATCAGTTGCGGGAAGAACGTCTTGCCGGTCAGCAGGGCGGCGTGCCCTGGCGGCAGGTGGTTCAGGATCCCGGTCGGCGCGAGCAGTTCCCTGACCGGGCTGTAGCCGAGGAACGCGGCGAACAGGCTGCCCACCGGTGGCAGCGAGCCGATCTTGTGCGCGATCGCGAACGGCACGCCCTGCGCGGTGAGGCCCCGGGTCATCGTGGTGGGCAGGCTGCTGGCCAGCCCGGCGATCATCAGGGAGAAGAAGATGCCGATGGACAGCACGAAACCGGAGTTCTGGAAGGTGGCGAGCATCCCTGAGGCGGCACCGCGCTGGCGGGGGGGCACGCTGTTCATGATCGCGGTTGTGTTCGGCGCCGCGAACAGTCCCATCCCAGCGCCCGCGAAGAAGACGAGCACCGCGAACTCCAGGTACCTGAAGTTGGTGGGCACGAGGAGCAGGCCGAAGAACGCGGCCGCGGACAGCAGGAGCCCGCCGGAGGCGAATGCGCGCGCGCCGTGCTTGTCGGACAGCCAGCCCGACAGCGGCCCGGAGACGATGAACCCTGCCGTCAGCGGCAGCAGGTAGATGCCCGACCACAGCGGCGTGTCCTGATAGCTGTATCCGTGCAACGGCAGCCAGATGCCCTGCAGCCAGATGATCAGCATGAACTGCAGGCCGCCGCGGGCGATCGAGGCGAGCAGGGTGGCGGCGTTGCCGGTGGCGAACGCGCGGATCCGCAGCAGTCTCAGGTCGAACATCGGCTGCGTGACCCGGGTCTCGATCACGCAGAAGGCGGCGAGCAGCGCGGCACCGCCGATCAGGCCGGTGAGCACCAGTGGGCTGGTCCAGCCCATCACGTGCCCGCCGTACGGCTGGATGCCGTAGGTGATGCCGGTCAGCAGCCCGATCAGGCCGACCGCGAAGGTGATGTTGCCGAGCCAGTCGATCCGCGCCTTGGTCCGCAGCCCGATCTCGCGCAGGCTCACCTGCGACCAGATCGTGCCGAGCAGCCCGACGGGGACGGACACGACGAACACCAGGCGCCAGTCGATGGCCGCGAGCACGCCGCCGAGCACCAGTCCGAGGAACGAGCCCGAGATGCCCGCCACCTGGCTGATTCCGAGGGCCATGCCGCGCTGGTCGGAAGGGAATGCGTCGGTCAGGATCGCCGGTGAGTTCGCCATCAGCATGGCCCCGCCGACGGCCTGGAAGACGCGCCAGCCGATCAGCCAGATCGCCCCGGCCGGCCCGGTGAGAGGATCGAACGGCAGCGCGAGGGCCCCCACCGTGAACAGGGCGAAGCCCATGTTGTACATCCGCACCCGGCCGTAGATGTCACCGAGCCTGCCGAGCGTCACCACGAGCACGGCCGAGACGAGCAGATAGCCCATCAGCATCCACAGCAGGTAGCTGACGTTGCCCGGCGTCAGCGGATTGAGGTGGATGCCGCGGAAGATCGCGGGCAGGGCAATGATCACGATCGAGGCGTTGACCGTGGCGGACAGCATGCCGAGCGTCGTGTTCGACAGGGCCACCCACTTGTAGTGGGTGCCACGCCCCGGCACCCCGATGCGGCCGGCGGCGCGCGAACGTGCCCCCGCGCCGTTCCCGGATCCAGCAACGTCTGGTACGCGTTCGCTCACGATGACCTTTCGCCTCGGCCCCGGCTCACGAATACTTGCTATCAGCAAACTAACTGGCGTGGCCATTCCCTGGGCAGTCAGGTACCCGGAACGCGTTATCGTCAGGAGGGTGGCCCACCGATCCCCGCCGCGCAGCCTGCGCGCGTCCGACGCAGACCGTGAGCGCGTAGTCGCTGTGCTCGCCGGTGCCGCCGCGGACGGCAGGCTGACGCTCGAAGAACATACCGAACGGGTGGCCCGGGCTTACTCCGCCCGCACCCTGGGAGACCTCGCGGAGCTTACGGCCGATCTGGCCGAGGCGGCCGCGCAGCCGCTGCGTCTCGACGCGTCGAAACCCGCTCTCGGGATCTTCGGCAACGACGCCAGGGCCGGCCGGTGGGTGGTGCCGGAGAGCTTCGCCGCCACAGCGATCTTCGGCGAGGTCAGCCTCGACCTGACGGATGCGCTCCTGCAGCGGCCCCATGTGCTCCTGCACGCGACCGCGATCTTCGGCAACGTGCACGTGCTTGTGCCGGAGGGGGTCAACGTCGAGATGAGTGGGACCTCGATCGTCGGCAGCAAGGTCAATCACGTGCGGGCCTTCGGCCAGGGCCCGGTCGTGGATATCCGGGCGTTCACCGTGTTCGGGCTCGTCACCGCGCAGACACCCAAGCGCCGCAGGTGGCGCGGGCCCCGCTTCGGTGTGGGCGTCGGCCGGGCGGCCAGGCGGCGTGCGCTCGGCGGCAGCCCGGGAGCGAGCTGACCGGACACGGCTGTGTCCAGTCGGCCAGGGCAGCGATGCGTCAGTCGGCGCTGTCGAAGTTGACGCTGCTGTAGGCGCGCAGTTTCCACAGCTGATGCTCGCTCTCGATCTTGCGGATCGTGCCGCTGCGCGCCCGCATGACCAGCGACTGGGTGGCGGCGCCGCCACCGCGGTAGCGGACCCCGCCCATCAGCTCGCCGTCGGTGATGCCGGTGGCGGCGAAGAACGCGTCGTCGGAGGCGACGAGGTCGTCGGTGGTCAGGACACGGTCGAGATCGTGGCCGGCGTCCAGGGCTCGCTGGCGTTCCGCGGCGTCGCGCGGCCACAGCTTGCCCTGGATCACGCCGCCGAGGCACTTGACGGCGCACGCCGCGATGATCCCCTCGGGGGTGCCGCCGATGCCGAGGAGCAGATCGACCCCGGTGCCCTCGCGCGCCGCCATGATCCCCCCGGCGACGTCACCGTCGGTGATCAGCTTGATCCGCGCGCCGCTTGCCCTGACTTCGGCGATCAGCTCCGCGTGCCGCGGCCGGTCCAGGATGACCACGGTGACGTCGTGCGGCGAGCATCCCTTGGCCTTGGCCGCGGCGGCCACGTTGTAGCTCACCGGCGCCTCGATGTCGACCGCGTCCGCCGCCGCGGGCCCGGTCACCAGCTTCGACATGTAGAAGACCGCGGACGGGTCGTACATGGAGCCGCGCGCGCTCACCGCGAGCACCGAGATCGCGTTGGGCATGCCGTTCGCCGCGAGCCTGGTGCCGTCGATCGGGTCCACCGCGACGTCGCACGAGGGCCCGGTGCCGTCCCCGACCTGCTCGCCGTTGTACAGCATCGGGGCATGGTCCTTCTCACCCTCGCCGATCACGACGACGCCGTTCATCGACACCGAGTTGATGAGCTGGCGCATCGCGTTGACGGCGGCGCCGTCAGCGCCGTTCTTGTCCCCCCGGCCGACCCAGCGGGCCGCCGCCATCGCCGCGGCCTCCGTGACGCGCGTCAGCTCGAGTGCCAGGTTGCGATCGGGCGCGTGCCGATCTGGCTGACCGGGGTCCTGCTCCGCGACGCTGTGCTGCGCGGGCTGCCCAGGCAGCGGAGTCATGGCGGTATTTGTCTCGTATGCCTCCTGTGTCACGACGTTGCCTCCTGTGTCGCCGGTCACGCCGGGTCGCCGCTCAGGCCGGCCACGCCCGTCACGTTCGCCCGTACTGCGATCCTACGGCCGGGCCGGCCGGCCGCCGCGAGCTCGCCCGGTGCCCCGTTGCCGGGCGTAGTCTGAGCAGCGGATGTCTTCGGCACCGTGAGGAGTACCGCGACCGCGCATGACACAGCAGGCACATACCGTCGTTCGGATATCGGAACGCGGTGCCGCGACCAGAACCGCGCTGCTCGCGGCGGCCCGCGAGGTCTTCACGTCGGTCGGTTTCGCGCAGGCGGGAGTGACGGACATCGTCACGAGGGCGGGAGCGAGCGTCGGCAGCCTCTACCACCACTTCAACGGCAAGGCCGATCTTTACCTCGTGCTCTTCGACGACTTCCAGCGCGACCTCACCGAACGGACCAGGCGGGCGGTGCACCGGGCGCGCGCACAGGGCGTCTGCGCACCCAAGGAGCTGTTCCTCGCGGGTGCGACCGCGTATCTGGACGGGTGCATCGAGGAGCGCGACCTGTCCCGGCTGTTCGTGTCCGGCGACGGGCCACCGGGCTTCGACCTGATCATGCGGCGGCGGACGCACGACTGGGCGATGAAGAACATCGAGTTCTTCGCGCGCAGCGCGGAGCCCGTCGACGAGGCGGTCGCGATCGTGCTGACCGGCGCGATGGTGATGGCCGTGGCCGAGGTATCGCTCGGCGACGACGCGGGCCGGATGAGGCGGCTCGCGGACGGGGTGCTGCAGGTGATGTCGCGGATCGAGAATCCATGATCGGTGCCGGTGGCACTGGTGTGGTGCTGCGGGGCCATCGCACGGGTTCGGTGCTGGCCGGCGCGGTCACGTGCCTGATCCTGGCCGCCGTGATCATCGTGCTCACGCCGCGGCCGGTCACCCAGATCGCGGTGCCCGTGAACTACCAGGGCGACCTGGTCAAGTTCACCCGCGCCGCGCCGTATCCCGTGCTCGCGCCGCGTGGCCTGCCGGCCAGCTGGCAGCCGGTCAGCTCGCGCCTCACCGTGGTGCCTGGCGGCGCGGTGAGCTGGCACCTCGGCTTCGTGACCCCGTCCGGCCAGGTGGCCTCGCTCGAGGAGAGCAGCGAACGCCCGGCTCAGTTCATCCTGCGGATGACGAACAACGGCAACCTGCTGCCCCCGCTGCTGTCGGGCGGAACGTGGTGGGGCCGGCGCTGGCGGCCGGACAAGAACCAGCGGTCGATGTACCGGTCGGCGCCTGGAGCGTTCACGATCGTGGTGACAGGGACCGCTGGCTGGCCGGAACTCACCGTCCTCGCCGGCTCGCTCGGCCCGCGGCCATGAGGGCACTCAGCGAGCGCGCCGCCGTCTCGATTTGACCAGCTATTTCCTTACGTTGGTGCAACGTTCCTTCTGGTCAGGCGCCTGTATCCGGTAGAAGGCAGGTAACCCCAAGCGGCGTGCCGCCCGTTACTTCGGCAGGCCGGCTGGGCACGGATAACGGTGACGCATGGGAGATGCCGATGGCTGTGCGGCGGTGGCCCCGGGGGTCCCGGCATTCGGCGGTGGTACCTCCCGCGGCCGCGGTCGCGGCGATGGCGCTCGCGCTGAGCGGATGCACGGCGCGGGCGAACGCGGCCAAGCGTCCCGTCGTCCATCACACCCCGGCGCCCGCTGCCCAGGTGACGGTGCTGCCCGCGGGGGGCAAGCACGCCCGGCCGGACCGGGGTGTCACGGTGACCGCCCTGAACGGCAAGATCACTAATGTCAGTGTCATGGCCGGCAGCCGGTCGGTGCAGGGCACGCTGAGCACGGACGGCACGCTCTGGCGAACCGACTACGCGCTCGGCACGGGGACCAGGTACACGGTCACCGCGGCGGCGGTGAACAAGGACGGCAAGTCCGTCACCGCGACGAGCAGCTTCACGACGTTCGCGCCGGACACGGTCATGACGCCGACGACGAACATGTCCGATGGAGACACGGTGGGCGTCGGCGAGCCGCTCGTGGTCCAGTTCGACCATCCGATATCCGGGGCGGCGAACAGAGCGGCCGTGGAGCGCTCCCTGGTGCTCGAGACGTCGACCCCGGTGATGGGGGCCTGGTCGTGGTTCGGCAGCGAGGAGGTGGACTTCCGGCCGCGGACCTACTGGCCGGCCCACACCAGCGTGCTGCTGGACTTCCACGCGGCCGGCCTGCGCGCGAGCGACGGCGCGTACGCGACCCAGAACCTGCGCCTGCGCTATTCCATCGGTGACAGCCAGGTCACCATCGTCAATACCCGGACGTACCGGCTGCGTTACTACCTGAACGGCAAGCTGCTGTGGAACTGGCCGGAGAGCAGCGGCATGCACGAAGCCGACCCCGCCACCGGGCAGTACTTCGACACCGAGTCGGGCACGTTCGTCGTGCTGTACAAGAAGAACCCGGAGATCATGAGCTCGCGCAGTGTCGGTATCACCAGCGGGCCGTTCTACTACCCTCCGACGCCCGTGTACTACGCGGTGAAGTTCACGCCGAGCGGCAACTACGTGCACGACGCGCCCTGGTCCGTGGGCGACCAGGGCAACTCCAACGTCAGCCACGGCTGCGTCAACATCAGCCCGGACGACGCGCCCTTGTACTACAACCGCGCCCAGGTCGGCGACGTCGTCGTCATCAAGAACAGCCCGGTCCAGGCCACACCGGGCGACGTGTCGGACTGGATGTACACGTGGCCCACGTGGCTGCGCCAAAGTGAGCTTGGTGCGTTCACGACCGCCAGCCTGGGCTGAGTGAAGGTCAGGCGCCCGGCGCCACCGGGTGCGTGGCGGCCGGGGATTTGGCGGCGGGGGATGACGGAGCCGCGGCGGGCGTCTGGAGCGAAGCGGGGGTCACGAAGGAACTGCCGCCCGGGCCCGCCACCACGGCTTCGTGCAGCGCGCTGCGGCTGAGCACCTGTGACCAGGACAGGAACCAATCGGTCCACCCGTCGTCCCACACTCCGTGCACCGGGCTGCCGCTGACGGTCACCGGATCCCCCGGCACCTCCATGTTGTAGTAGATCGGTGCGTAGGAGGGGCCGAGGTTGACGCAGCCGTGGCTGACGTTGGAGTTGCCCTGGTTGGACACCGACCAGGGCGCGGAGTGGATGTAGTCGCCGCTCCAGGTGAACCGGACGGAATAGGCCACCCGCACGTCGTAGTAGCCGGGCTGACCCGGCTTGATGTCGGCGGGCTTCATGGTCACCGGGTTGCCCTTGTCGATGGTCAGAAACGTCCCGTTGGGGGTGTCGTCACCCGGCTTCCCGCTGCTGATCGGCCAGGTGTAGATGTGCCTGCCGTTCTTGTACACCGTCATCACGTGCCTGGAGGTGTTCACGTGGACGATCAGCGAATCCCCGATGCCGAAGCTCTGGGTGAGGTCGGACGAGCCGAACATGCCAGGAGCGCCCTCGACCCCGTCGAGGTGCCCGATGAAGTTGACCGCCGTGCCCGGCGGCCAGTACCCCTGCGGCCGGAAGTCGAGTGTCTGGTTGCCGTCCCACCACCAGGCGCCGACCACCTGCTTGGACGTCCGCACCTCCATCGCGCGTTCCACCGCCGCCTCGTTGGTGATGGGCTGGCTGAAGGTGAGCTTGATGGGCATGCCCACGCCGTAGGACTGGCCGCTGCCCTCGAATATCTGCGTCTGGAAGGTGGCGTTCGGGGTGAGCGTGTGGAACGAGCTTGTCGCGGTGGTCGTCTTGCCCGCGGAGTCGACGGCCGTGGCGGTCACCACGAACCGCTGCGCGGTGCCGAGCGTCCATTGGCTGCGCCACACCGTCCCGTCCGCGCTGAGGCTTCCCGTGACCTGAGTGCCCGAGGTGTGGACTGAGACGCTTGTCACCTTGCCATGCGCCGCGGTGACCGTGATCCCGGCACCCGGGTTGACCTTTGTGCTGCCATTGGCGGGCGAGATCGTCAACTGCGCGATCGGCGACGGCGTCGG